>Ga0265295_1003459_pt1 | contig 22990 bp, 20 predicted proteins | sample Munlansysbiofilm_FD_192503 | JGI IMG/M metagenome (GOLD analysis project Ga0265295, IMG submission 192503) | Leachate microbial communities from a municipal landfill in Southern Ontario, Canada - Methane capture system biofilm | ecosystem: Engineered > Solid waste > Landfill > Unclassified ...
GAGGATGGAACAATACGACGGGCGACGGAAAAATTTATTCCAAAGATATTATTAACGAAACGCCCGTAACGGAAGATACGATTTATCAAGTCGTTTTCAAAGAAAAATCAGGCGGCGGAACAGGCAACGGAACGATTATCGATCCGTCCGAGTCGGAACGAAACCCGTCCGAAAACGGAGAAGACGGTTCCCAATCTTCAGGGTCCGTATCCGGCGGCTCCCAATCGTCGGGATCCGCATCAAACGGTTCCCAATCGTCGGGGTCCGGATCGACGACCGACCCGTTGAAGCCGGGAATGGCGGGAGCAGGCGGAACGACATTATTGTTCCCGCTCGCAATCGCATTCTTTTTGTTCTACGTAAAACGTGAAGGAGATTTGGATTAAATCGGAAACTTTGAAAATATTTCCGTATTTTCAGAGTTTCTTTTTCTCTTTTTTTTTGTTTTTTTTGTTTTTTTTGTTTTTTCCTTTTCTTTTTTTTTCTTCTTTCTTTTTTCATATTTGAAAGAAAAAACAGTTTTTGCCGGTCGGGGCGGCGTATTTTCAAATTCTCGTTTCTTCTTTTTTTAAAAAATGAAACCGAACGGGTGAAGCAACCTTTTTAACAATTAAAGCATTTGAGATATTAAATTCAAAACAGGTGTCACCTTTGGAAATGTACGTTAAAGGAAATTATATTGTCGGAAAAGAAGAGGCCGTTTTGGCGCTTTACGAATCGGGCGGATTCGGCAGGGTGCGCGACGGACAATTGTATCTTCGATTTATGGAGGCGGCTTATCTTTTATCCCGCGGGAAAATCAGCGTTTTCAAAGAAAAGAAAGAATTTCTTTTTGAAGAATTTATAAAATACGCGGCGCAGCAGGAAGACTTTTTTGAATTGAAATATATCGTTTATAAAGACCTCAAAGAGCGCGGATATTACGTCCAATCTTCCGCGACGGATTTTCGAGTTTACCCGCGCGGCGGAAAACCGGGAAAAACGTCTGCGAAAAGTTATGTCTTCGTCCGATCCGAAAGAGTGCCGCTGCCGTTTTTAGAACTTTTGTCTTTGATTAACGAGGCGCAAAACGTCCGAAAACAATTCATTTTAGCCGTTGTCGACGAAGAAAGCGACATCACTTATTACGAAGTCAAGCGCGCGGATTCCGTCAAATCTTTTGAAGGAGATATGGAATTTTCCATTCCTCAAAAAGCGAGAGGGGCGGGGAAAAACAAAAGAATGGCAAAAGCCGTTTTATTTAAAGAGCGCGTCATATTGGAAGACAAAGAAAAGGCGAACGCGCTTTACGCCGAAGCCTTTTTCGGAAAAATGATGGACGAGGATCGATTGTTATTGTCTTTGCCCGAAGCCTTGTATCTGGCGGAAAATCAAGTTTTCGAGCTTTACGACATGGACGGAAAAAAATTAAGCGACAATGAATTTATTGAAAAAGCCGTTTTGATTGATGCCGAATTCTTTAAAAAATACACGATTTACAAAGAGCTCAAAGAAAAGAATTTCGTTCCCAAAACCGGTTTTAAATTCGGAACGCATTTTCGTGTTTATCAAAAAGTGGAAAACGGAAAGATTCCGCACTCCGAATTTCTGATTCACGTCCTTTTGCCGGAACATGAATTTAAATTGCCGGCGACATCGGGCTCCGTTCGCCTGGCAAACAGTGTTCGAAAAAGAATGATTTACGCAGCGGACCTCGGGGACAAACGGGAATACATCGAACTTGAAAGAATTAAAATGTAAAAAGGAAGGGATATCCAACTTCATGTTTACAATCATCGCAGTCGACATTTCCGGCAGACACCGAATTCACGCCGGATATTTTATGGTTTGCGCGGCGGTTTCAATCGAAGTGACGCCGACATCGATTGAAAAAGTCAATGAAATCAACACAGCCGCTTTTTTATTCAGCGCCGCGCCGGAACTGACGGATATCGTCAAAATTATAGAAAGCACCGCTGAAAAAATTAAAGCGAAAGGACCGATTATTATCGAGCGCGGGGATTTGTTTAATACGGACGAGCCTTTGGCGAAATCTTTGTTTACACGAGAAATGCGCTATCAAGAGTCCATCGGGGAAAGAAAAGCCATTGAAGTCGCGCATCACGTTTCTCTTTCTTCAAGGAATCTTTTGCTCAAAGAAAACGGAATGGACGTTCGCGTTTTTGAAGAGTGAATACGAAAAAACAACAACGACAAAAGACCAAAACGAAAAAACAAGAGGGATAAACGATTATAATGAAGATAAAATCGATTGGAGAGAGGGAATGAATCCGTATCAAGAAGCCGGCGGGGAGTCCAAACGAAACGTGATATTGGTGATGAGAACAAATCCGGATTCGGACTCGGACGACAATCAAAGAAAGCTCCAAGAGTTCAAAGAATTGACAAGAGCGCTCAATGACAAAGTGGTTGACGTCATCGTCCAAGAGCGTTACCCCGATCGAAAATACAATGTCGGAAGCGGAAAAGCAAAGGAGATTGCCATTGCCGCGCGTGATTTAAAAGCGAATCGGATTATCTATTACGATCCGCTTTCCACGTCTCAAATTTATAATATTTCAAAACTCTGCAATGAGGCGGGCGCAAGTTGCCGTGTGATGGATCGGTTTCAGCTGATCTTAGACATTTTTGCCGAGCGCGCGACAACGCATCGGTCCAAACTTCAAGTGGAGCTGGCGCGTTTGCGTTACGAGCTTCCGAACGCGAAAATGTTGATTTCGCTTTCCAAAAAAGAGGAGCGCGCCGGTTGGGGGGGGTTGGGCGATTATGAAGATTCGTATGAGCAAGATATTAAAAAGCGAATCGCTCGAATCAATGCGGAATTGAAAAAAGCGGATTTGGAAGAGGAAGCGCGCCGTATTTATCGTCACAAAAACGGGTTTTTCGTGGTTTCGCTTGCCGGATATACGAACGCCGGAAAAAGCACGCTTTTTAACGCGCTTTCGGGAGAGCAAACCAAATCTCTGGATATGTTTTTTACGACATTGATTCCCAAAACCCGAGCGTTGAGGATTGGGAAAAGAAAGCTTCTTTTAACGGATACGGTCGGTTTTATTGAAGATTTGCCTCACTTTTTGGTGGACGCGTTTCGCTCGACTTTGGAAGGCATTTATTTTTCGGACATGATTTTATTGGTGATTGATTTCAGCGAACCCGTTGAGCATATTCGAAAAAAGCTGGCGATTTGTCATGAAACGTTGTGGGAAAAAAGCACGTCCAACATCATTACGGTTTTAAACAAATCCGAAACGATGAAACTTTCGGAAAGGAAAAGTAAGTTACGAGAATTGTCCCATTTGATTTACAATCCGATATTCATCTCCGCAAAAACGGGAATGGGAATCCCCGATTTAAAAGAAGAAATCAACGCGAATCTTCCGTTGTTAATCACCCAAACCATCTCATTGCCCAACAACGAAAAAGGAGCGGCCGCTTTGTCTTGGTTTTATGATAACGGCCTCGTTGATGAAATCTTATACGGAAATTACATGACTTTTGAATTCAGCGCGACCGAGGATGTTATGGCGAAAACGGACGAGATGGTCGCAAGGGTGAATTGAAGAACGAATTATACCTTTTTGTTTTTGTTAAAAAAGTTCTTGGAAAAACGGTTATTGAAAAACGGTTATTGAAAAAGGGGATATTGAAAAAAAAGAAAACTTATTTCACTTCACTTTTTAATCTTCGCTTCTTTTATATACATTGATTCATTTTAATTTAAAGAAAAAGCAGTATCGTCTCTCAACATTACGGGTTGACAGATTCATTATTGCCAAAAACTCTCAAAGAAAAGGAGTTATAAGAAATGGATAAACAAACACAAGACGTTCTTGAAATTCTGGAACAAAATGCGAAAGCAACTCCCGAAGAAATTTCAGAACTCACCAGAATTCCGCCGGCTGAAGTTTTAGAAATGATTCGGACACTGGAAGCGGCGGGCGTAATTCGAAGTTATAAAACAATCATTGATTGGGATTTGGTTGAGAATCCGTACGTTTACGCGTTTGTCCAGTTAAAAGTCTCGCTCGAGCGCGGTCACGGGTATCAGAAAATCGCGGACCGCATTTGCAAATTCACGGAAGTTCGATCTCTTCGATTGCTGTCCGGGGAAGATTACGATTTGGAATTCATCATTAAAGGAAAAACAATGAAAGACGTCGCGTTTTTTGTTGCGGACAAAATCGCGACCCTCCCTCAAGTGCAAAACACATCGACGCATTTTATATTGAAAACGTATAAAGAAGACGGCGTCATCATGGAAGAAAGAGAAGAATACAAAAGATTGCCGGTTTCTCCGTGAGGGACAGCCTATGACACAAATACCGAAATCAACTCCCCGAAAAGTCGATCAAAATACCAACGGATTGGACTATTCCAAATACATCACGCATAAAATGAAAACCATACCCGCCTCCGGAATTCGAAAATATTTCGATATTGCCGCGGGCATCGAAGATGTCATTTCACTCGGCGTCGGCGAACCGGACTTCGTTACCCCCTGGCACATTCGAGAAATGTGCATTCATTCTTTGGAAAACGGTGACACCGGATACACTTCCAATTACGGTCTTTTAGAATTGCGCGAAGAGATTTCAAAGCGATACAAAAGAGATTACCGGCTTGATTACGACCCTCAAAAAGAAATCTTAGTCACAACCGGCGTCAGCGAAGCATTGGACATTTCCATTCGCAGCATTACAAACCCGGGCGATGAAATCATCGTTGTCCAACCGACTTATGTGGCCTACATTCCGGAAATTATCCTCAGCGGCGGGACTCCCGTCATTGTTAAAACCTGCGTTGAAAATGAGTTTAAAGTCACGCCGGAAGAATTGGAATCAAAAATAACGCCCAAAACCAAAGCGGTTGTCCTCAATTATCCGCACAATCCGACCGGTGCCGTCATGACGCGCGCCGATTACGAGAAAATTGCGCCGATTATTGAAAAGCACGATTTGATCGTCATTTCCGACGAGGTTTATGAATGTATGACTTATGACGGGGCTCACACACCGTTTTCAGACATCGACGGCATGAAGGAGAGAACCATTCTCTTAAACGGTTTTTCAAAATCATATGCGATGACCGGACTTCGCCTCGGCTACATTTTAGCGCCGTCCGAATTGATTTCGGCCATGATGATGATTCATCAATATTGTATGCTCAGCGCACCGATTACCGCACAAATCGGCGGCATTGAAGCGCTTAAAAACGGCGAGGACGAGATGAAATCCATGATAAGGGAATTCAACCGCCGCCGCGTTTTAATCGTTGACGGGTTCAACCGTTTGGGACTCGATTGTTTTGAACCCAAGGGCGCGTTTTACACGTTCCCGTCCATCAAATCCACCGGCTTAACCGCCGAAGAATTCGCGGACAAATTCTTTTCCGACCAACACGTCATTACAATCCCGGGAACCATTTTCGGTGAAAGCGGGGCGGGGCATTTAAGATGCGCCTACGCCACCTCCAAAGAGGATATTAAAAACGCGTTGGACCGTTTTGAAGAATTTTTGAAAAAGTTATAAAAAATAAAGCATAAAGAGGAAACAAAGTCCCGGCTTTGTTTTTCAATTTATGTTTTGTAAAAATGAAACACAACGTTTTTTCTTATTTTTTAATATTTTTCAATCGGAATCTTCAACCCGATTGAAAAATAAAAGCATCGTGTCGTTTGCGGTAAAACCAAGGCGCGCCAAACAATAAAAACACTCGTTTCTTTTTAAAAATTTAATACGAAAAACGAAATGTTATTTTTTTGATATTTTATATTCTTATAAGTCCCCAAAACACAACATGGAGAATTTAATAAATTAATATTATAATAATAATTCAAACGCAATATTTAAAACTTTAATTTGTCTTTACGTTTTTTATATGGAAATCGGCATAGAAATTATCGTGATTGCGGCATACCTTCTTTTGATGCTTATTATCGGTGTCGTCACTCAAAAAATCGGATCTTCTTCTTCAAAAGAGTATTTGGTCGCCAACAGGAATATGGGCGCGCTTTTAATCGGGGGAACGCTTTTTGCAACGTTTTGGGGCGGCGGAACCGTCATGGGCGGTGCGGGCGCTGCTTTGAACTCGTATAATTTGGGAACGGTGGCGGACCCTTGGGCTTCCGGAATTACGCTTCTCATTTTGGCTTTTTTTATGGTTCCGCTTTTATTGAAAATGAAAATCGGAACGTTGGGAGAAATGTATCGCATTCGATTCGGCAAGCGCGGCGCTTATGTCGCGTCTCTTCTTTCCGTTCCGACGCTGATTGCTTGGACGGCGGTTCAAATGGTGGCGATTGGCAAAATGTTGAATCTGTTCATCGGCGTTGAGCCGTGGATCAGTATGCTTTTGGCCGGCGGCATTGTAATTATTTATACTTATATGGGCGGAATGTTGGCGGTTATTTGGACGGACAATATTCAAGCGGCCATTATTATTTTGGGTTTGTTCGCGTTGATTCCTTCGGCCGTTTGTTATATTGCCGCCGGGGGGAGCATGGATTTCGCGTTGAACTTGGATAATTTGATTTCGGGAATGGGGATTATAAAAGAAAATACGCCGAACGATTTCTGGACGCTTTTTCCGTCCGCCGATTCGACTCATCCGAGCGGAATCACTCGGACATTAAAAGGATTTTTAATTTGGGCGGCGGCTTGGTGCGGGATGGGTTTGGGCAGTTTGGCTTCATTGGACATCACCCAGCGCGTTTTAACCGCTAAAAATGAAAAAGCGGCGAAAAACGGACTTTTTGCCGGCGCCGGACTTTATTGGGTCGCGGGGTTGGGTCCGATTTTCATCGGTCTTTTGGGAATTGTCATGTTGAAGCTCGGATTATTTTCGGGAGCGGAAGTTTCAACTCTTGCGAACGATTCCGAAGTTATCGTTCCGATGTTGGCTCAAAAATTACTCAGTCCGCTTCCTATGGCGATTTTTATCGGCTCTTTGATGGCGGCTGTCATGTCGACTTCAAGCTCGACTATTTTTGCGTCGGCCGCCGTTATTTCAACGGTTTTAATTCCGGGAACGATTGGGGAGCGGCAATCCCAAGAGAACGATAAAAAAGCCATTCAAATGACAAAGCGGCTGGTTGTTCTCATCGGTCTTTTTTGTATCGGTATCAGTTTGCTTGCTGTCAGTTTATATGATTTAATGATTTTCGGTTTTACGCTTTTGTTCGCCTGTTTGTTTTGGGCGGTGGTTTGCGGTTTGTTTTGGAAAAAAGCCAATATTCCGGGCGGGATTGCTTCTATGTTGACGGGCATTACGTTTTCGATTCTCGGATGTGTTTATTTGTCCGTTCAATCCGGAGTCCTGACCATTGTCCCGGCCGAGCCGGAATGGGATATTTATTTCACGTTTGTCCCGTGGCTTTTTTCAGGGATTGCTATGTTTGCGGTTTCTTTGCTCACTCAGAAAAAATACCCGCCGCTTCCCTTAACGGATACAAACGGCGTTATTTTAAAATGGCCCGAGCTTGAAAAAACAATCGCAAAAGAGAATGAAAAGACGGAAGAGATTTAATTTTTTCATTTTCCTTTTTCTCTCCTTCATGTTTTCTTTTTCTTTTTTTGTTTTTCAATCGGCTTCGTGTTTTTATTTTTAACTGTTTTGTGTTTTTATTTTTAGTCGGTTCTGTGTTTTTTTATTTTTGTTTTTAATCGGTTTTTGTTTTTTCATTTTTATTTTTTATCGGTTTTTGTTTTTTCATTTTATTTTTTATCGGTTTTTGTTTTTTCATTTTATTTTTAATCAGTTTTTGTTTTTTCATTTTATTTTTAATCGGTTTTTGTTTTTTCATTTTATTTTTAATCAGTTTTTGTTTTTTCATTTTATTTTTAATCGGTTTTTGTTTTTTCATTTTATTTTTAATCGGTTTTTGTTTTTTCATTTTATTTTTAATCGGTTTTTGTTTTTTCATTTTATTTTTAATCGGTTTTTGTTTTTTCATTTTATTTTTAATCAGTTTTTGTTTTTTCATTTTATTTTTAATCGGTTTTTGTTTTTTCATTTTGTTTTTAATCGGTTTTTGTTTTTTATTTTTATTTTTATTTTTAATCGGTTTTGTGTTTTTGATTTGATTTGATTTTTTCATTTTTTTTCGTTTTTGTTTTCGTTTTATAATTTCAACAAATTTTTAATTTATTTTATTGATAAATAAATCTTTAATTTATTCAATTCATTTTAAATTTAAAAATTAAATATTTTTTAAGATTAAAAAACAAATCCGATTCCGCTATTTTTATATTTCTTTTTTTAAAATCGCCTCACATAAAGCTATCGTTTTAAGAAAAAACAAAACGGCTAATACCGTTTATCCTTTTTGTTATGATTGCAAAGCAAGCTCAAACCTCAGAGTTTGCCGCCATCTTAAATCAATTCAATAACAAGAGGAAAAATTATGACAAAAAATCAAAAAAATAAACCGAAAATGTTAATAACGGTTCTGTTAGCCGTTTTTCTCATATTGCTTGCGTTTACGGGGACAGCGGCCGCAAAAGAATGGACGGTCGGAAACGAAAACGCCGATTTTAAAACAATTCCGGAAGCCGTAACCGCCGCCGCGGACGGCGATGTTATAAAAATTCAAGCCGGAACGTACGCGGCGTCTGCAAATATCAGTGTCGGGAAATCTTTAACGATTGAAGGCGCGGATTTTGAATCCGTTATTTTAGATTTGGGCGGATTTTCAATTCTCCCGAAAAAAGAAAATATCGTTCTTCGAAACATGACTTTGAAAAACGGTTCAAACGGCGTCAATCTTCAAGCAGCGGCAACCGACGCGTTGATTGAGAATTGCGTTTTTGACGGGCTGACGCACAAAGACGGCATCAAATTGGCAAAAGATGGCGCCGTTTTTAAAAACAACACCGTCAAGAACATGAACGGATTTACGAATGCCGTTTATGTCACCGGAAACAATGTCCAAATCATCGGAAACACGATTTCGGATTTGACCGGAAGCGGCAACGCCGCCCGAATTCTTTGTATTGAAAATTCCGACAACGTTTTGATTCAAGGAAACACAATTACAAACAACGCCGGAGAAGCGATACGCCTTTGGAAAGCGGAAACGGCCGATGCGCTCATCACCGAAAATATAATTTCCGGAAACACGCAAAAAGGAGTTTACCTCTACAATGCCGGAGAAGGAAACACGATTTACTTGAATGACATCTTCAACAATGCCGGGGGCAACATCGCCGGTTACGGTCAACTTCCGGATTCGGTTCTCTTTAACAGCCCGACTCCTTTAAAAATCACATACAACGGAGTTTCTAAAACAATTCAACCCGGAAATCACTGGGGAAGCGAGTATGAAGGAACCGACGGCGATAACAGCGGAATCGGAAGCACCAAACATACGATTTTGAAAAAATACGAAGACCTTTATCCGTTAATGAATTCGTTTAAGAAGTACACAATCGGCGACGTTGACCCGGTCGATCCCGTTGACCCTGTCGATCCCGTTGACCCTGTCGATCCCGTTGACCCCGTTGACCCTGTCGACCCCGTTGACCCTGTCGACCCCGTTGACCCTGTCGACCCCGTTGACCCTGTCGATCCCGTTGACCCGCACCCCGGAAAAATAAGCGGTGTCATTTCAATGACTACAAACATTTTGCCGTCCCTTTCCGTTTCGTTCTCGATTGACTCTTTGGATTTCGGAGAATTGGCGGCCGGCCAAATCAGCGACCCCAAAAATTTGGAAATCACCAATTCGGGAGGATGCGACGTTAAAGTGACGGCCGAAATCACTGATTCTTCGGATGACCTTTATAAAAGAGGAATTTGGATTGAAAACGAATTCTGGCAAGACTTTGAAGACGTTATCGAGCATGGAAAAAGTGAAAATTACGGAGTCGTGTTAAAAGTCCCGACCGATTATATCGGAACCGGAAACGTTGACGGAACTTTAATCATGTGGGTGGAAGCCGTTTAAAAATAACATTATGCCCATGAAAAAATAAAAGAACTTCAAAGTAAACCCGTGAAGTTAAAATAAAAACCAATGTAAAAAACCGAAATAAAAAGCATTTGAATCATCTTTTTTGGAAGATGATTCATTTTTTTTTTTTTTTTTTTTTTTTTTTTTTTTTTTTTTTTTTTTTTTTAGTATTTTTTAACTCAAGAAATTTAAACGGAAATCAAACCGGGGTCGTCGTCTATGAATAAAATTTCAACCCGCCCTTTGAGTTTTTTTCTCAATCGTTTTGCCAAATTTTTCATTCCCGGATTTTCCGTTGCGTAATGCCCGGCATCAATTATTGTCATATCCCCGCGCTCGCGCAGCACATCGCTGTGCTTTAATTCGGAGGATAAGAACGCGTCCACACCGTTTTCTTTAGCAATCGCCAGCGCATGGCGATTTAAACCGCTGCCGCCGCAAATCATCACTTTTTGAATGACTTTATCCCCCGCGTAAACAAGGGGCGCATCCAACTTTTTTGAAACGAGGCGCGCGAAATCTTTGGAATCCGTCGGGTCAATCGTTCCGATGACACCGTAATTTGTCATAAACGTCTCTTGGAGCGAAAATAAATCCGCTAAAACCGTATTGATTCCGCCCTCCGCGTTGTCGTAATTGGTGTGCATCGCGTAAATGGAGAGATTGTTGTCAAACGCGATTTTCAGTCGTTTTGCCAAAGGCTCCGGAATCATTGTAATCGGGTGGAAAAGGGGCGTATGATGGCAAATCAAAATATCCGCGCCAAAATCGGCCGCCTTTTGAAGAACGGCGTCCGTCACATCCAACGCGACCGCCGCTTTTTGAATTCTATTGTTTTTTGTGTACAACAAATCTAAAATCAAACCGATGCGGCCGAAATCAAAGTCATTCGCGATTTCAGGAGGCGCTATTTGTTCCAACATTGAAATAAAATCCGCTTGTTTCATAATTTTAAAAAGGTCTGCATCCTTTAAATAGAAGACGACAATATTCATTGCAGCGGAAGTTGAATTATAATATCGATTATAATATCGATTATAATATCGATTATAATATCGATTATAATATGAATTATTATATGAATTATTATATGAATTATTATATGAATTATTATATGAATTATTATATGAATTATTATATGAATTATTATATGAATTATTATATGGATTGATATTCCCCGATGAAATGTCGCATGAATCACAAAACCGATTTATAATATTGATTTGTAAAACGGATTTACAAAATTGATTTACGGAATATTTGCGGAACATTTATAGAACAGATTTACAAAATTTACAAATTTGATTTACAATTCACGAATCAAAACAATCACCCCCCAACGAGGAATTTAATATGGCAGTCCCACCCGTGTCCCAAAAGCCGAAACACGGCATAAAGAGAAAAAAGAATTTGGCGAAATTAAAAACGCGCCAAAAAGCAAAAGCGATGGAAAAAATTGAGAAGAAAAACGAAGCCGTTTCTTTTGAAGTGATTTTTGTCGGCCGATCCAATGTCGGCAAATCGACTCTTTTAAAAAGTTTAACCGGAAGAAACGTCCGAATCGGAAAACGGCCGGGCGTGACGTTAAAACCGACGCATCTGTATTTTGATGATTTTTTAATCACCGATATGCCCGGATTTGGTTTTATGTCGGGCGTGACTCAAGAAAAAGCCGAAGACGTCAAAAACACAATCGTTCAATACATTGAAGAGAATGCCGATCGCATTCGTTTGGCCGTTCAAGTGATTGACGGGCAATCCATCGTTGAAATAACGGAACGCTGGGACTCTCGGGATGAAATTCCGATTGATGTCGAACTTCATGATTTTTTAAATGAAATGGGAATCATCACGATTTTAGCCGCGAATAAAATGGATAAAATCAAAGAAGAGGAAAAAGACGAACTTTTCAATCGAATCAGTGAAATCTTCGGATATGAAACTCCTTGGAAAGAAGGCGGCGCTTTAATCGCGCCGGTCAGCGCGCGAAGCGGGGACATCCGGCCGCTGGTATCGCATATGAAAAACGAATTCCATAAAATGAAACGCGATGATTTATTCAAGCATTTCAAGTGAGGGATAAAATGACGAATATTCTAAAAATCGCCGAAAAGATTGTTGCCGAAGGACCGATTTGCAATCATTGTCTCGGACGGCAATTCGCTACGCTTTCAACCGGACTTTCCAATGACGAGCGCGGAAAAGCCGTCAAAACGGCATTGACGATGGATGCCGACCGCCGTTTCAAAGAAACGAGAGACGCCTCTTTGTTGCAGGAAATCGCGCCGTCGGATGCTCACGCTCAAAAAATTCTTTCCAAAGAAAACAAAGCGGAAATCCCGGATTCCGAGCCAAGCGTTGAAAAATGTTGGGTTTGTTTGGATATTTTCAAAAATTTGAATTTTTGGGCGGATTTGGCGATTGAAAAATTGCAGGGGATTGAGTACGAAACGTTTTTGGTCGGCACCAAACTCAGCGGTCTTCTCAGCGAGAATGAGGAAATTTTGTGGGAGCAAGCCGGAACCGCTTACGCCGAACAATTAAAAAGCGAGCTCAATCGTGAAATCGGAAAAATCCTCTCTCAAAAAACCAAAAAAGAAGTCGCGTTTTCCAATCCCGACATCATGGTTACGTTTGACATTGCGGAGAAGAAAGCGGAGTTAAACATCCGTTCGATTTACATTTACGGCCGGTACCAAAAAAAAGTGCGCGGGATTCCGCAAACCAAATGGCCTTGTCGAAATTGCCGCGGAAAAGGATGCGACAAGTGTAACGGAACCGGAAAACAGTATAAGGAGTCTGTCGGAGAATTGGCCGGATATCCGCTTTGGAAGGCGTCCGAGTCGGAAGACGTCGTTTTTCACGGCGCGGGAAGAGAAGATATCGATGCATTAATGCTCGGTTCGGGGCGGCCTTTCGTTTTGGAAGCCAAGGCGCCTTTGATTCGGACATTGGATTTAAAAGCGCTCAAAGAAGAAATCAATAAACACGGCGCCGGAAAAATCGAAGTTTCCGATTTGTCTTATTGCGGCAAAGACCGCGTTGAAAAATTAAAAACCGAAAAAGCGAAAAAAACATACCGCTTAAAAATCAAATTCGAAACCCCCGTCACAAAAAACGCTTTGGAAAATGTGCTCAAAGAATTGGAAGGAAAAGAAATCAACCAAAACACGCCCAATCGCGTCATGCACCGAAGAGCCGATTTGTGCCGAAACCGAACCGTGCACACCGCCGAATTGGAGAGAACAGAAACGCCGGAAACATTTGAAATCGCGTGGGTCAAAATCCATTGCGACGGCGGTCTTTATGTCAAAGAGCTGACGTCAAGCGACGAAGGAAGAACGGTGCCCAGCATCGCGGGGCTTCTCGGAATCGGCGCCAAAGTCGACGAATTGGATGTCATCGACGTTGAAATTAATGATGCGGAATAATTCTATTTAAAATACAAATGAAACAAAAAACGGTCTGAATAAAAAATGAAACAAAAAACGGTCTGAATAAAAAAATGAAATAAAAAACGGTCTGAATAAAAAAATGAAACAAAAAAATAAAAAGTAAATGAGGCAAAAAACGATTAAAATAAAAAAAGAAAAAGCTCTGACAAATTCGATGGCAAAGCATATATTTATTAAGGTTGGATTTGTTATTCTTTCTTCTTCATTTCGATAAACTTAATATACCAAAATAATTATTCATGGCATAACTTTGATTAAAAAACGGCTCATGAAAAATAATTGTTTTTTCACTATCAAATTCAAACCAAACGATTTATTTGAAAGTTTATCAAATAATCGACAGGAATCGCCCCAAAACGAGAGCGATTTCTGCAACCGAAAAAAATGTAATGAACAAATTAAATCTGTTTTTTTTCGGTAAATCATATTCATCCCAAATCATTAACATGACAACGTTTACGTCATACTAAAGGAGGATTAAAAAATGTCATCAAAATCAGCAGGCGAAAGACGCTGCACAAGATATAAATTACAAAATTCGATCAGAGAAAGAGGGACATCCGCTCCCAGTAAAGCCATTCAAGAATTTGAAGACGGACAGATGGTTCACATCGATATTGACGCCAGTATTCAACACGGCCATCCGAATCCGAAATTCCAGGGCTCCACCGGAAAAGTCGTCGGTCAACGCGGCCGCGCGTATATTTTAAGCGTCAGAGACGGAAAAGCTCAAAAAGAAGTGATTTCCCTCCCGCAACACTTAAAACCACAAAAATATTAATTCCGTACAATTGTATAAATTGTATGAAATATGCGATTGTGCAAAAACAAAGGCTCCGCTTGAATCAAACGAAGCCTTACTTTTTTTATTTTATAACTTATAAATAACTTATAATAATCATTTGATCAATGAAGAAAGAATAAGTGAAAAAGAATCAACGGATGTGTTTTTACAAATGATTGTCAAAGAAGTTTTAAACGAAGAACTTTTAACCCTTGCCGAAGTCCGGGAAATGTTAACCCAAATCATGGAGGAAAGACGGGAAAAAAGCGACGAAGAACAGGTTTATGAATTCAGGAAAGCTTTAAACCACGCCGAAAATTTTGCAAAACTGAGTGCGGCCGACGCCAAAAAATTGGTTTTGGAATTGTTGGATTTTGAAAAAATGAAACCCGTCATCGCCGTTCGAATCACGGATATTTTGCCGTTATCCCGCGACGAACTCAGAGCGATTTATTCCAAAGAGAAATTTACGCTCCAAGACACCGAGCTGGACGCCATTTTAGACGTCGTCCGGCAATACGCTTAAAAGACATCCCATGTCAAAACACGTCAAACACTTATTCTAAATTCAAAAAAGATTTCAAAAACATTTGAAATCTTTGACATTCTCTTATTTCTTACTCGATTTGTTTTTTAAAAAACACAATTGAAAAAACAAATCGTAACACGGCCATTCAAAGCAAGGGCAATTATTTAGTAATATAACTGTTATTAATCAAAAAACGATTTAATTGATATTGATTGAAAAATGATTTAACCGATAAGACCCGAATCTTATCCCGGCCATCGGAACAACACCTATAAATTTTTTCAATCCTTTGAATAATAATAAGGCGAAATCATCTCGACAATCATAAATAAGACTGAAATTATCTCAATAATGCTGAAATATTTTGAATCGTTATTCAATCGTTCTTATACTCTCGTTGGCATCGGGAATTAATTTAATATTTTAATAAAGATCGGCGACAGGAAAAGCCGATATTTGAGGGACAAAAATGAAAAGTATGAATTGGCCGGAACCCGGCGATTATGTCGTTTGTCATGTAACGAACGTGACGGACTTTGGCGCTTACGTCGAATTGGAAGAGTTTAAAGAAAAAGAAGGTTTTATCCACATTTCCGAAATCAAAGCCGGATGGGTCAAATACGTTCGCGATTACATCCGAGAAGGGCAAAAAGTTGTCTGTAAAGTGTTAAACATTGACAGGACGCGCGGGCACATCGATTTGTCTTTAAAAGATGTGAACGAGCATCAAAAAAGGACCAAAATCCAACTTTGGAAAAATGAGCAAAAAGCGGAAAAATGGCTTCAAATCGCGTCCGAAACCGCGGGTTTTGATGAAAAGATGATTGAAACGCTTTATTATGATTTCGCGGACGAATTCGGAAGCGCGTACAGTGCTTTTGAGGAAGCCGCCGTTTCGGGAGCGAACGCCTTTAAAGGCATGCCCATCGACAAAAATATAGTGGACGCCATCGTCCTCGTCGCCGCGGAAAACATCAAAGACGCTTTCGTTGAAATTGCCGGATACGTCGATTTAAAAACGACGGCTTCCGACGGAATTGAATACATCCGAAACGCCCTGAAGAGCGCCGCGGAAACTCCGGTGGATGACGACGTTCGAATCGAAGTGACCTACGTCGGGTCTCCGCGCTATAGAATTAAAGTGGTTGCGCCGGATTATAAAAAAGCGGAAGCCGTTTTAAAGAAAGCCTCTGCCGCCTCCATTAAAACCATGACGGACGCCGGCGGAGAAGGGATTTTTAACCGCCACATCGAATCCGTCAAATCATAATCGGGGATTTAAAATGGGAAAGCGGATTAAAAAATGCAAATCTTGTGCGCGATACACTCTGTCCGATACGTGTCCCGATTGCGGCGGTGTTTGTGTCAACCCGAGGCCCGCTCCCTATTCACCGGAAGATCGGTACGGAAAATACAGACGAATGTATAAAAAAGATTTGACCGCCGCAAAGAATGAATAAAAAACCGGTCAAACATGGAATTTTTAAGTTAAAATGAGATATCCGCTTTTAAAGGAGAGAAGCCGAGATGAAAGAAGAAATCATTTACCACATTGACCAAAGCGAACTTCAGTTAAAAAATCCGACAATGATTGTCGGTTTACCGGGTGTCGGTCATGTCGGAAAATTGACCGCGGACCACATGGTGGAAGCTTTAAACGCTCAAAAAATCGCAGACATCTTCTCCGAACATTTCCCGCCGCAGGTCATCGTTAAAGAAGACAGCACGGTCGAACTGGTCGGAAATCGTCTTTATTTGGCGAAAACAGAGCAAGGGGATTTGTTAATCTTAGTCGGAGATTCTCAAAGTACCGACTCTTCCGGGCATTATACATTGGGTGAAATCTACATCGATTTTGCCTCCCGCTTTAAAGCCACGCGTATTTTCACGCTCGGCGGATATCCGACAGGTGTCGTCAATGATGAAAATTACGTCATCGGCGCCGTTAATAATATTGATATGATTGAAGAGTTAAAAGAAAAAGAGATTCGTTTCAGCCCGTCCGAGCCGCCGGGCGGAATCGTCGGCGCGTCGGGATTAATTTTATCTTTGGCCAAATTTAAAAACATTGACGCCGCCTGTCTGATGGGAACAACCACAGGATACATCGCCGATCCGAAAAGTTCAAAAGTGTTGCTTGAAAAATTATGTAATATTTTAGGCATTGAAATCAATATGGACGCTTTGGATGAAAAAATCAAAAACATGGATCAAATCGTTGAAAAAATTAAAGATTCCGTCAGCGGCGTGGATTGTCTGGATGATTATTATGAAAAACCGCCGTCGGATGAAGATTTGATTTATTTCGGATAAAAATTTGATTTATTTCGGATGCGTTTGATAAAACAAAAAGAATCCGTTTTATGGAATACATTTATCGTGTATCTTTATCGGATTCGTTTATCGGATACATTTTTCGTGTACATTTGTCGGATTTGTTTATCGGATTCGTTTATCGTGTACATTTGTCGGATTCGTTTATCGGATATATTTATCAAATATCCCTTTTATTTTTTATATGAGCAGATAAAGCAACATGAGGGCAAAATATGACTCTTTTTGGAACAAACGGTGTTCGCGGAATCGCAAACGAAGACTTGTCGCCGGAATTATCTTTGAATTTAGCGCGCAGCTTGGCCACTTTTTTATGGGAAAAGAAAGACGGGGGCTCTTTTAAAAAGACGCCTTTTGTTGTTTTGGGAACGGACACGCGGGTTTCCGGGGCGATGATTCAATCGGCTGTTGCTTCCGGGTTGCTTTCCTGCGGCGCGGCCGTCATTCATGTCGGGATTGTTCCGACGCCTTCTCTTCAATATTACGTTAAAAATAACGCGGACATCGATGCCGGAATCATTGTAACGGCCTCTCATAATCCGCGTGAGTATAACGGGATAAAATTCATTGACGCCGACGGAACGGAGTTTTCGCGCGCGGATGAAAAACGGGTTGAAGAAATTTATGAGTCCGGGCGGTTTTTCAAAGCGGATTGGGCAAAAACGGGAAAACTTTTGTTTGATTCGGGGTGCAATGAATCTTATGTTTCCGGCATTTTGGCGCTTGTGGATAAAAAATCCATCTCCCAAAGAGCGTTTAAAGTTTTAACGGATACCGGAAACGGGGCCGGTTCGCTGACGATGCCCGATATGCTCCGCCGTTTGGGGTGCCGCGTCTTTTCGTTAAACGCCCAGCCGGACGGCACTTTTCCGTGGAGAAATCCGGAGCCGGTTTTCGAAGCTTTGTCCGAAGCCTCTTCAATCATTCAAAATTCGGCTTTTGATTTAGGGGTCGCCCAAGATGGGGATGCCGACCGCGCTGTTTTCATTGACGAAAACGGGGATTTTATCGATGATGAAATTATGTTGGCGGCGGTTGAAAAATACATCCTTCAAAAGGAAAAAGGTCCGGTTGTCACAACCGTCAGCACTTCTTTGAGATTTACGGACATCGCAAAAGAAGAGGAAGTCGATATTTATTACACGCCTGTCGGTTCGGTTGACGTCGGCCGAAAAATGGTTGAGGTCGGCGCGGTTTACGGCGGCGAGGGAAACGGCGGAATTATTTATCCGCGCCATCAGGTTTGCCGCGACGGCGCGATGGCGGCAGCACTCGTTCTTGAAATGTTGGCGCAAACCGGAATGAAAGCGTCTGAAATTAAAAGGATGGTTCCGACTTATTTTAACAACAAAACGAAAATTCTTGTGGCTGAAAACTTAAGCGACACGATGGAAAAAATATCCTCTCAAATTTCTCGGGACCAAAAAGAAATCAACGTTTCAAAAATTGAAACGATTGACGGGATTAAATTATGGTTCCCCGCAGGCTGGCTTTTGATTCGCCCCTCCGGAACCGAGCCCATGATTCGCGTTGTTTCGGAAGCCAAAACGCCCGAAGACGCGAAAAAATATTTGGAAATCGGCGAAAAATACGTTCGTCTTTTTTCAAATTAATTTTTATTTCTTTTTCTGTTTTTTTTTTTTTTTTGATCTTTTTTTTTTAAAAAAAACTTTTAATTTCTCAAATAATATTTTATTGGGTACACCCCTTTTATATTATGTCTTTTATATATTATTCTAACTCTCAATTTGTTTTGGAAGTGATATATATGTTAAAACTAAAATCGGCAGCCGTTATTTTTTTAATAACGCTTATTCTTCTTTCTCCTGCCGTTTGCGAAGAACAGGAATTTATAAATGAAAATCCGTTAACGGATGAAATGGTTCGAGATAATGTGATTCAAAAAGGATATTCGATTCGTCCAAATGCACTCGAAGATGTCAAAAAGACGGAAGATGTCATTGCAACATCCGGAATTATGCCGAATTTAGCAGCCGGAGCCGATTCTTATAATTGGTGGATTACAATTCGCAATATTACGGATGACATTACAGAAGACGGTGCTCTGAATGAATATTTGGGAAAAAACGGAGGATTTGTCGGAGGATACGGTCCTTTTGCTGACGGAACGATACGCATCATCGTATCTGAAAAATTCCGAGAAAATTTGACAACAACTTCTGATTTTGAAGAAATTGTTGCCGTTTTTGAAGAATATGCCCGAAAAGAAAATGTGTCATCCCCGCCTCTCGTTTTTTTGATTGCAGAAGAATATTATCCACTGGTTGACGATGAAGAAATCATCCCCCAAAAAGAGATGAATAAAAGCAGATATTCCATGCTTTTTGCAGGAATTTTGTTTGTTTTAATTCTCGTTCTTTTCTTATCACTTGTAATGAAAAAAGAAAGACGAAAATGAAAACCGGAAAATAATTTAAATGAAAATAAAAATAAAAAAACAATAAAAATAAAAGAAGAAGAATTAAAAGGTGCTTAATTCTCCTCTGGCGACCATTTCCGTAATTTTCTTGGGGTCTGAAAGCCAAGCGTCGGTGATTCCTTCCGCTTCTTTTTTCATGGATTCGAAGTTGACGCCGTTTTTGACGCTGATTTGAACGCTCGCGACAAGCGGTTTGTCAATCGGCTGTCCGATTTGAGACAAAAGTTTCACGTAAACATCGTCAATGCCGTCCAATTCGGTTGCGACTTGGCGCGCGATTTGGGTGGCCATTAAATTGTAAATTTTGCCGATGTGGTTGATTGGGTTTTTGCCGCTGGTGGCCTCCATACTCATCGGGCGATTCGGCGTAATCAGGCCGTTGGAGCGGTTGCCGCGGCCGACCGAGCCGTCGTCTCCCATTTCGGCGGAGGTGCCGGTCACCGTTATGAATACGGATTTCTTTTCGATGTCATCGCCGGCGTTGATTGCCACGGAAACATTGCGGGAAGTGTATTTGGGAACCAAATCTTTGACGTAATCCTCCATTTGCTCTTTATAGCTGACATAAGTGCCGATATCGTCCACGTATTTGTCAACCATGCCGCAGCAAATCGTTAAAGAAATGTCTTCTCCGTTTCGAAGCCCCATAACTTTAATATCTTCGCCGATTGCGTTTAATCCTTTTTTCTTTTTAAGGTCTTCAATTAAAGAGCGTTCCGTGTTGTAAACGATATTTTCAAGCTCGGAAAAAGGCGCGTGCCCGACACCAAACGATGTGTCGTTTGACATCGGAATTGAGCTTTTTCGGTCAAAGACGTCCGATAAATCCGTTGACCCGCGGCCGAATTTGCAATCCAAAATGACGTCGGCTTCCAAATCCAAATTCGGAATCGTATTTTTCAAATAATTGCGCGCGGTTTTAACGGCGATTGTGTCGGTTGCGATATCGATGTCGCCGAATTTCTTGGCGGCGCGGCCGACCAATAAGATATAAATCGGTTGAATGACTTGTCCGCCGCCGAATTTTGGAATGGAATGTCCGGCTGCGATTTGGGTTTCATCTGTGTTGTGATGCAATATGACACCGCATTTTTCTATGTATTCTTTGCAAAACGCGCGGCTGACAGATTCGGCCAGGCCGTCTGCGATGCTGTCGGGATGTCCGATTCCCTTGCGCTCCACCAATTCGATTTGTTGTTTTTCAATCGGCGTTTCCATATATCTTTCAACACAAATATTTCTTTGAGTCATGTTATTTTAAATCCTATTTTTAATCCTGTCTTTTCGTTTTTGATATTTAAAAATTGTAAAATTTAATCAGAATAAACCATAAGTGATTATTGTATATAATCATTACAGTGAGATATTACTGACAGTAATTATATGGTCTTTTTTTCGATAATTATCAGCCTGTTTAAATGCGACGGGAGGATTTGAGAAAAATTCCAATAAAAGATTAATGAAGCGTTTGGGATTTTTTATATTTCCTTAAAACAAAGTTTTTATAAACACAAAGTATTCCATACGGCAACAAGAACTTAAATAAAAAGAGTTTTAAAATAGATTTTATTATTCGATTTTATTATTCGATTTTATTCAAACGATTATAATTTATATTCATGTTCGTATTTATGTTTGTATTTATTTTTTATTAATGTGTTCATATTCATGTTTATATCCGTATTTTTAATTTAATTTTAAAGGAAAAAAAATGATTCGAATTGCGATACCCAACAAAGGTCGCCTCCACGAACCGACATTGGCTTTATTTAAAGATGCCGGGCTTCCTGTTTTTGGCGGCGGAAGCGAAAGCCGTCAATTGATTTCAAAAACAATCGATCCCGATATTACGTTTATTTTTGCGCGCGCCGCCGATATTCCGCTTTACGTGGAGGAGGGAACGGCGGACATTGGAATTACCGGCTTGGATTTGGTGACGGAAAGAAAAGCGGACGTCGAGTGCTTGATTGATTTGAAATACGGAAGCTCGCGTTTGGTTTTGGCGGTTCCCGAAACCTCCGATATTCAAAATCCGGAAGAGTTGAAAGGAAAGCGCGTCGCAACTGAATTTCCGGAGATTGCCAAGCAGTATTTTGAATACAATCAAATCGATGAGGTGGAAGTGATTCAAGTCAGCGGCGCTTGTGAAATGACGCCGCACATCGGAGTGGCCGAAGCGATTGTCGATATCACGAGTTCGGGAACGACGATGATGATTAACAAATTAAGAGCGATCGCGACGGTTTTTGAGTCAAAGGTTTTTTTAATCGCCAACAAAGAAAGTTTAAAAACGCATGAAAAAATCCGAGACGTGGAAACCGCTCTTGAAAGCGTTCTTTTGGCGAAAACGAAGCGATATATTATGATGAATCTGCCGGCCGACATGCTTCATGATGTCTAGAAAATATTGCCGGGTTTAAACGGCCCGACGGTCATGGAAGTTCAAAGCCGGAATGAGAATGAAAAGATGTACGCCGTTCATGCGGTGACCGAGGCGGACTCCATATTCGTCATCGTTCGAAAATTAAAAGAATTGGGCGCGCAGGATATTTTGGTTTTGCCGGTCGAGCGTTTGATTCCCTAAGGGCGGTTGAAAATGGCATTTCAAATCATTCCGGCCGTCGATATAAAAGGCGGCAAATGCGTTCAACTGGTTCAAGGGATTTTGGGCAGCGAAAGGATTACGTTGGACGACCCGGCGGCAACGGCTTTAAATTGGGTTTTGCGCGGCGCGAAAACGCTTCATTTGATTGATTTGGACGGCGCTTTTGAAGGGAGCCGAAAGAATGCCGAAATTATTGAAAACATCATATCGCGCGCAAAGCCGCATGGAACGGAAATTCAAATCGGCGGCGGCATTCGCTCTTTTGAAGACGCCGAAAAGATTTTATCCGCCGGCGCGGATCGCGTCATTCTCAGTACGGTCGCGATGAAAAATCCACAAATCGTCCGAGACCTTTCGGAAAGTTTTGGAAAAGAATCGATTGTTGTCGGTTTGGACGCAAAAAACAATCGTGTCGCGATTGAAGGGTGGACAAAACTATCCGATAAAAGCCCGACAGATGTCGGAAAACAATTTGAAGAATTGGGCGCGGGATACATTTTGTTTACAAACATAGATACGGAAGGTTTGTTAAAAGGCATTGACATCCGGCCGACCAAAGATTTGATTGATTCCGTCGGCATTCCGGTCATCGCGTCGGGCGGCGTTACCTCTACGGATGATTTATTGAAATTAAAAGAGGCCGGCGCTTACGGCGTCGTTGTCGGCAGCGCGCTTTATACAAACAAATTTACCATCGAAAACGCGATTCAAGTTTTGGAAAGAAATCAAAAAATTATCAATTCATAATCCATTATCGAGACCGATTGACATTCGTCGATTTCAATTCTAAATTTGAAAATCGTTTTAAAAATAAAAACCGTTTTAAAAGTAAAAATTGTTAAAAGTAAAAATTGTTTAAATGTAAAAATTGTTTAAATGTAAAAATTGTTTAAA
>Ga0265295_1003460_pt1 | contig 22985 bp, 18 predicted proteins | sample Munlansysbiofilm_FD_192503 | JGI IMG/M metagenome (GOLD analysis project Ga0265295, IMG submission 192503) | Leachate microbial communities from a municipal landfill in Southern Ontario, Canada - Methane capture system biofilm | ecosystem: Engineered > Solid waste > Landfill > Unclassified ...
AGGATGACGACATCCTTCTTGTGCTCCACCAGGCGCTTGGCCTTCTCGATGACCATCTCGGCTACCTGTACGTGTCGGCTCGCCTGCTCATCAAAGGTGGAAGCGATTACCTCGCCTTTGACGTGGCGGCGCATGTCCGTCACTTCCTCGGGGCGTTCATCGACCAGCAGTACCATCAACACCACCTCAGGGTGGTTGGTGCTGATCGAATTGGCGATTTTCTGCAAAAGCACCGTCTTACCGGTACGGGGAGGGGCAACAATCAGCGAACGCTGGCCTTTCCCGATCGGACAGAACATGTCGATGATACGTGCAGACATATCTTCCTCAAGCGTTTCCAGACGAAGCCGCTGGTCGGGAAAGAGGGGGGTAAGGCTGTCAAACGGTACCCGCATCTTTGCCACGATGGGCTCATCACCATTCACCTTGAGGATCTTGAGGATGGCAAAGAAGCGTTCATTCTCCCTTGGTGTCCTGATCTGTCCGTACACGACATCGCCGGTCTTCAGGTAGAGACTCTTGATCTGGGCGGGGGATACATACACATCCTCCAAGCCCGAAAGGTAACTATTGAACGGAGAACGCAGGAATCCAAATCCGTCAGGAAGGATTTCCAGCGTCCCGGTTCCCACGATGACCCCACCGGCTGTGGTGTGGATCCGCAAGATTTCGGCCACAATTTCCTGCTTGCGCAGATCAAGGATGGTGTCGGCTTGCATGCCACGCTCAATGCCAACTTTCCTCAACTCATCGATGGAAAGATTTGTATAGTGCTCAAGCTGAAGAACCGGCGCTTCGGGATGCTCCTCGATGTTCAGGTCAAGGGATGTGTCATCCATCTGGCTCTGACGCATCGGACGGTTGGAACCGAAGCTCTGGCTTTTCTGGAATGAGTTCTTGGTATGACTGCGATTCTGTTGGTTCCGATTGTTTCGGTTATTGAATTGAGAATTGTTCTTGCGGAACTGATTCTGGTTTCTGGGAGGTTGCTGATCATTTTCCCGATTTCTCTGGGGGGGCTCAGCGGGTTCTGGATGCGCTTCACGCTTCTCAACCGCAGGCTTCTCCTCAACGGAAAGGTCCAATTGCGGTTGCTCAACGTTGGAGGCTTCGGACTCTGCACGTTTTGCTGTGGCAGCCTTCTTGGGCCGACCCCTGCGTTTCTTCTGGTCTGAGGTTCCCTGCTCTTCTGTGACAGTTTCGCGAGCTTGAGGTTCAGGTTCGCTGACTTGGGTTTCGGGTTCTGAAGCTTTTGCTACTACAGGACTTTTCTTCCTGGTGATGCGTCGTACAGGTTTCTTTGCACTCTCTTGATCGGAGGGAACTGATACATCAGCTTCAGGTTGGATTAATTCTTCGGAAGACATCGGATAAACTCCAGCGGAACAAGGTTCATTGGGCACTACACTACAAATAGAAGTGCACCAAATGTTCGGTTCCTAAACGATAATACAGGATGTTTGCATATGCGGGAATGAAATAGCGATATTAATGTTGGATTCCCGCGGTTGGTAATCTAAATATATTGCCACTTGTCGACAGTGTCAAGCAAGCAATCTCCCTTGATGTAGCGGCTGGCAAGAATAAGTGCTACTACTGAGGCTTTTCTGCGTACCGATTCCCTTCCCCATGAGCTGAGATGTACGCACACAGCCTCGGTCTGGCGCTTCTTTGAGGCAAAACCAAACCAGACGGTTCCGACCGGCTTCTCCTTACTACCACCATCAGGCCCTGCAATCCCACTGACAGCCAGTGCCCAGTCTGTTCCCGAACGGCCAAGCATCCCCTCTGCCATCTCACGTACACACGCTTCGCTGACAGCACCATGGGTGTCAAGCGTCAGCTCTGAAACTCCGAGCATTTCCCGCTTCGCCTCATTTGCATAGGTGACGGCCCCACCATAAAACCAAGCGGAGCTGCCACGTTGGTCGGTGAGCAATTTTGCGATGAAGCCCGCGGTACAGCTCTCTGCACAGCTGATCGTCTCCTTGCGCTCAAGCAACAGGTCAGTAAGCAAGTCAGAAGGCATGATATCGCCATCAACCACCAACGAAGGGCCGACCACCCCACGCAGAAGGTTTGCCATGTGCGTACGCTCCTCACCGCTTCCCCCGTTGATATAGAGACTGATCTTCAGGTCCTGGAACCTGGTACCCCACGTAAGACCATTGAAGGTGACTGACTTGCACAGTTCCTCAAGTTTTGCTTCAGGAATCAAAAAGGTCGAATACTCGCTGCGTGAGAAATCATCATGGCCGATGAGCTGGGCCAACCAAGGAAGCACCTGGTCGAAAAACATGGGGTCCATCTCTCTGGGAGGACCAGGCATTGCCACACAGGCAATCTGGCGGGTCCCTGAGGGGATGAATCCACGAAACCCTGCGGCAGTCCCGAATGGATTGGGAATGGCATCAAAACCTTCTGGAATCATGGTCTGTTGCTCATTCGCGCCCCAAATGCGTTCACCAATGCGTTCATACAGTCGCTCAAATGTCTGCTGATCGCGGACCAGAGGGACTTTTGCCAGAGATGCGACAATAGAGCGGGTCATATCATCACTGGTAGGACCAAGCCCTCCGGTAAGCAGGACCACGTCACAATGGGCTATGCAATCCTCGAGCACCTCAGCTATGGTCCCATCATCGGGAACCAAGACCATGCGATCGACGCGATACCCAAGTTGGGTCAGCTGGCTGGACAGAACCTGGCAATGCTTGTCTGCAATGACACCACGGGTAAGTTCCGTTCCAATGATGAATAGTGCTGCGCTGTGGTAGGTCATGATGGTGGTAATTTTCTCCTCGAGAAGAACAGGTACAAGTGATACAGGGATGACCCTGCGAGCAAAATAAGAGAGAGGTAGATGGTCAGGAAGGCAAACCAGTCAATATGCCGGGTGTAGAAGGTCAGGCCATGAGCCTCCCCGGTGAACACGGGAACATCGTAGATATGCCAACCAACCTTAAAGGGTTCCATGGGATCGATTATCTTGCCGGTGACGTCAATGACACAGGTCATTCCACTGTTGGTTCCCCTAACCGTAGTTCTACGATTCTCAATGGAACGGAACACTGCAAGAGCAAGATGCTGCATCTCGGCAGAAACGGCTTTCGACCAGCCGTCGTTTGTCATATTGACAATTACATCGGCCCCACTGGCCACAAAGCCGGCATTCAGATACCCGAACACATCCTCAAAACAGATCGGGGTGGAGAATCTGACCCCTTCTTCCGTCTCGAATACCACCGACTCATGTCCCTTCTCCCACCAGTTGTAATCGTTGGCCAACAGCAGGTTATAGAGCCAAGGCATCTGCTTTTCATAGGGGAAGTGCTCGGTAAAGGGCACCAAGTGCTGTTTGCGATACGTATTTTTGATCTTCCCATCCTCAAAGAAAATCACCGTGTTGTAATCCTTTCGGTTCCACGACCCATCTTCGAGCAAGGGAGGAAGGGATGAATCATCGATGACACCCTCAGGGTTTCCGGTAACCAAAGGAATGGGGAGGGACTTGCCGAACGAGACAAACTCCTCAACCAACGCCGATGTGGCAGGGTCAGAGGGATAGCTCTCGTGCCATGCAACAGAAGGGACGAAGGCAGTCTCAGACCAGAGGATGATATCAGGATCAGAGCCAAGCACTTCCAGGCTCATCTTACGCAGATTGTTGAAATTGTTCTTGTACGTGGTATATCCACCCTTCCACGTGTCTGCGCTGTGCTGGATGGTAGCAACTCGCCAAGTCTTTTCCGGTTCCTGAGATCTCCAGTAGGAAGTACTGATGAACCCAAAGATGAGGTTGGCTGCAAATACGAGAAGATAGAGTATGACTACCAGACGATGGGATCTGACTGTGGTCTTGAAGGAAAGAGAACGATCTTTCAGATAAGCATACCCATGATAGGCAAGGAAGGTCTGGGGTAGGACCATGAGCATGTTCACTCCCCAGATACCGAAAAACTCAGAGCTTTGGATAAAGGGAAGATACTGATAGATTGCCGAACCAAGCGTGCCGTAGGGGTAGCCGGCGAACCAGTCCTGACTGAGATAGGAGTAGGCAACGTACACCAGAGCCTCAACCAGATACCCGTATTTCTTGAACAATTTTTGTGCAGCTTTCAGAAGCGGGAAGAGCATGAGCATCTCCCCTCCTTTGATAATAGGCACAATAAGGATAGCAAGCGGGTGAAAGGTTTTGAGCCAATAGTTGAAGAATAGGTAGAAGACAAACCCGTAGAAGAAGCCATAGAAAGGCGTCAGCTTCCATGTCGTATTTCTGATGACAAGGAACACCGGAATCAAGGAAAAGAAGGCAATGAATCCCACGCCGTTGACCGAAATTAGGCCAGGGAAGGCGATGGAATGAATGAATGCCGAAACTACCAATACAAGAACCTCAGAACAAACCGTTCTGAGGCTCCGTCGTGCGTGCAAATCAACCAAGAGAGTATCTCCTACTTCAGAGGCGTGATATACGTTAGTCGTTCACCGGTTTGTTGTCACGTAGGTCCCACACGTAATCTTTGAGCTCCTTGCCAGGACGGAAGATGGCGACCCCATGAGTCTCAACGGCAACAATTGCGCCGGTCTTGGGGTTGCGTGCTTTCTCCCTGCCCTTGCGGGTGCGTACCTCAAAGGTACCAAATCCGCGGAGTTCAATGACTTGATCATTCTTAAGTCCTTCCTTGACTTCCTCAAAGAACTCGTCAATGATCTTGTGGATATCGGCCCTATTCAGTCCATGCTTCTCATGAAGACTCTCGATTATGGCTGCTTTTGTCAACTTTGGTCCTGCCATGGTTACTCCTTCAACACATTATTCGTGCATGCGCTATACACCGATATCACCATCGGTACTCAATTCAACGAGCTGGGATCAGGCCTGTACTGCGGCTTGCTCGTTCAGCTTGTTGAAGCGTGCTGCCAATCTGGATTTCTTTCTGCTGGCAGTATTCTTATGGATGATACCCTTGCTTGCAGTTGAGTCAAGCAGCTTGAGGCTCAGCGCAAGAGCAGAAGCGGCAGTATCCTTGTCATTGGCGACCACAGCGGCGTCAAATTTCTTAATTGCGGTGCGCATGGTGCTCTTTGCAGCACGGTTCCTCATTCTCCGAACGCGGTTCTGTCGCTCTCTTTTCTCAGCAGACCTGTTAATCACGTAATACCTCCAAACATATTACCTTGAATACGTAGTTCATTTATCAAAGATGATGTCGGCAACACAGGGCCGACGGTGTAAAAACATATCACAGTCTCTAAAATCGGTCAATACAATGCTTTACTTCAGTTGGACAAAAATTCGTCCGCGTACTCCCTCGTAATCTCCCAACGACTGGTTTCCTCGTTGTAGAACACAGCGGTTTGGGGGATGCTCAACATCCTTCCTTCACTGCCACTTAAGGAAATCTTCTTGGAAAGTATGTTGACTTCTGTGACTTTCATCAAGTCAAAGCCCACCTTCAATTTGCTTCCTTCTGGTGGATAGTGACGTTTTTCCTCCACATAGAAATCAAACTCATACGAAAGGCAGCAAAGCAACCTCCCGCAGGGCCCGCTTATCTTCATGGAGTTCAAGGAGAGATTCTGCTCCTTGGCCATCTTTATGGAAACAGGATTAAGCTTGTCGGTGACACTATGACAACAAAAATCCCGACCACACACAGCAAGGCCGCCAAGTACCCTGCTTTCATCGCGTACCCCGATCTGGCGCAACTCGATACGGATTCTGAAGACCGATACGAGATCCTTGACCAATTCACGGAAATCGACGCGCACATCGGCAGTGAAAAAGAAAATGATTTTCGGCTCACCAAGCAAGAAATGGGCTGTGACCAGTTTCATATCCAGCTTGTGGTGCGCAATCTTCTCACGACAAATTCGCATCGCCTCATCTTCTTTTGCCACCAATTCCTGGTACCGCGTCAAGTCCGAAGGAGTTGCCAACCGCTCTATCCAGATGATATCTCCGGAGAGGGAGACTTCCTGCGGTTCAGGATGGGGATTGCACCCCTCACACGAATCACAGGGATCCTCATCCGGATCTGCCTGATAGAGCAGCTCAATCTCGGTGTCAACGGGCATTGCTTGCTCTTGCTCTTCCTCTTCATCCTTGCCAGCACATTCTCCGTGCAGACAAGCTCCCCGACATTGGTCGCAACCAGGGCTGTACTCACCACCCAGGCGATCGGCACTTGAGACAATGATGCCCAGATCAAGCCCGTAGCGAGTCGGAGCAACCACACTAGTGCCTGGGTATAATACTGAATCCCATGCACAAATACTGGTTTCATTGGAAGAGGGATTTTTTACCAAATATATATAGCCGGTGGATGGCCGATTTCGCTGAACCGGAGCATCGACGGCACGCATTCGTTCTTTCTTCATGCAAATCCTTTGCCAAAATGGCAGTAACGTTGTAAAGCTACCACGTGACCATGAATTTGTCAAACCATCCTGCAAACGATATAAGTAATTGACAGTATTCGAGTTACCACGTTGACGACCATTATAACCCATGGTATAGTTTATACACATCTTCCAACATGTGAGATTCTTCTCAAGGAGTCGGTATGCAACTGTTTGATACGCACGCCCACATAGGGCTTTTGCAAGATGACAAGATGGAACAACTGCTTGCTGTGCAAATGGCGAAAGTCAAGTCAGTCAGACACGTGGTAAGCATCTGCAACAGTCTTGCCGACTTTGAGCGTACCTATGCGAATCTTGAAAGTTCCGACTCTGTGTTCCATGCAGTTGGGGTCAGTCCGACCGAAGTCACCAACCCCGGCAAGGAGTGGGAGGAACGGGTGGTCGCCCATGCTCAGAAACGAGGCGTGGTGGCAATAGGCGAGACCGGCTTGGACTACTTCCATATGTTCGGAGGAGACAAGATGCTGCAGATCGAGCTGATGCTCAAGCATCTGGAAATTGCACGGCATCTGGATCTTCCGGTCATCATCCACAACCGCAATGCCGGTGAGGACCTGTTGCCCATCCTTGCGCAGAAGCTTCCTCCCAAAGGGGGTATCCTTCATTGCTTCGGGGAAGACTGGGAGTTCGCAAGGCAGGCTCTTGATTTGCCGCTTACCTTCTCCTTTGCGGGCAATCTGACATTCCGCAACAGCAAAGCCCTGCATGAGGTGGCGATGCGTCTGCCCCCTGACCGTATGGTGGTTGAAAGCGAAGCTCCCTTCATGACTCCCTTTCCCTACAAGGGAGAACGCAACAAGATCTGGTACCTCATCGAGACAGTCAAGGTCCTCTCGGAGCTGAGGCAGACATCTCTTGAAGAGCTGACCGAAAGCCTTTATGCTAACAGCCTCAAGGCGTTTGCCTTACCAAAGGACGTATGAACGAACAGAACCTCTATCACTCAGTACAGATCGGCCCTGTCACCATACCAGGGAATGTATTTCTTGCACCCTTGGCCGGGTACACCGATATCCCTTTCAGGACTCTTTGCATCGAACATGGTGCCGACTTCAGCTATACCGAAATGGTCAGTGCCGAGGGGCTTGCCCGTGAGGGAGAGAAAACCCTCTGCCTGATGGACAGAGCTCCGAATGAGAAGCAATATGCAATCCAACTCTTCATGGGGAGTACCGACTCCCTGAAAGAAGCGCTTGACCAGCTGCAGCCCTACCACTGTGACGTTATCGACATCAATTGCGGCTGCCCGGTTCCCAAAGTGACAAAAACTGGTGCGGGGTCTGCAATGATGAAGAACCCGTCGCTGATCACCGAGGTGGTTCGTATCATCACCGACACCACCGACATTCCGGTCTCGGTCAAATTCCGCACAGGTTGGGATGAAAACAGCGAAAATTTCCTGACATTCGCCCAAGCCGCACTGGATGGGGGAGCCAGCATGCTCACCCTCCATGCGAGAACCAGAAGCAAAGGGTATGCACCGTTTGCAGATTGGTCAAAGCTAACGGAGCTCAAGCAGTTTTGCATTGACCATCACTACCAAGTGCCGGTCTTCGGCTCAGGAGATCTCTTCAGGGCTGAGGATGCTAAACGCATGCTTGCCCAAACCGGGATCGATGGGGTGATGTTTGCGCGGGGAGCCATAGGAAACCCCTTCATCTTCTCTCAGGCGAAAGCAATCCTCAAGGATGAAGAAGTACCCCAGACAACCATTGCCATGCGCCACGAGGCAATTTTGCGGCATCTGGATCTGATGATAGAAACATTCGGAGAGAAAACTGCCTGTACGCTTATGCGAAAACACACCTGCTCCTACCTCAAGGGAGTGCCGAACACTTCATCCATAAAACAAGCTGTGGTACAGGCTACGAAGGCTGAGCATTACCATGTTGCCCTCAGAGGACTTGTTGACCTGTGAAGCGGTAAAATGGTACGTTTATTGGAGTAATCTGATCGGGAAGGAAATGCAATGAGAGTACTAGTATTAGGTTCCGGAGCGAAAGATCATGCCATTGCATGGTGGTTCTCCCAGAGTCGTCTGATCGATGGCCTGTTTGTTGCCCCTGGCAACGTCGGCACCCAATCCATTGCCATCAATCTTGCCATCGATCCCTCTGACCCGAAACAGGTCCACGAAGCCTGTTGCGAGCATGCCATTGACTTTGTCTTTGTCGGTACTGAGGCGCCGCTGTTCACCGGTGTGATCGACTACCTCAATGAGCGGGGCATCGATACCTTCGGGGCACCGAACAAGACGCTGAAGCTGGAAGGTGACAGGAACTTTTCCCGCATGTTCTCCGATCGGCACAACATCCCCACTCCGACACATGCATTGTTCGAAGATGAGGAGACTCTTTCCGACTACCTCAAGAGGCACGAGAAAGAGCGCTTTGTCGTCAAGAGCAACGCCATAGCCCCAAGCCGGGTCATGGTGGACTCCTCCGATTATGATACCCTGATGGACTTCTCCCGTGGCCTCCTGACTACCGGCCCCATCATCCTTGAAGAGCATCTTGCAGGGCTTCCCATCACCGTTACGCTCTTCTTGGACAACAAGGGCTATCTGATGCTTCCCACTTCCAGTGACTACATGAAAGCTGAGGAAGGGGGTCTTCCCACCGGTGGCATGGGCTCCATCTGCCCGGTACCGCTCCAGCAGGAAGTGAAGCAAGCCCTCATCGATACCATCATCGAGCCTACGCTGTTTGGTCTGAAAGCAGAGCGAATGGCATACAAGGGCGTACTTACCATCAGCGTGATCATCACCAAGACCGGACCAATTTTGGTTGACTATCACGTGCGTTTCAATGATCCTGCAGCACAAGCATTCGTACCGCTCATCAAAACAGACATTGTCGATATCCTCAATGCAATGAAGTCGGACACGCTCTCCTCGCTGACTTTGGAAGTATCCAATAAGTCAACAGTAGCCCTGGTGGTTGCCTCCAAAGGCTATCCCCAGTCCCCAATCATCGGCAAGCCGCTCGCCCCCATGCCGGCATCCCTTCTGCTCAATGCATTTGAAGGTGCTCCCCGGTATTTCTTTGGAGGTGTTCAAGAGTTGGAAGGGAAATTGCTGACCACAGGTGGTCGTTGCGTCACCGTGGTTGGAGTCGGATACAATATCATGAATGCAAACAAGAACGCATACCGAGGTGTTCCCCATGTCAACTTTGAAGGAGCATGGTACCGCAAGGATATCGGTGACCGCTTCTTCGAGAACTGAACCACAACCAAAAGATTTTGCAGAAATTTGCAAATTGCAGTACGATGGACATGAGGTGCATCGTACTGCTTTGTTTTGCTTCCCTGGAGAGATGAATGGAACTTATCGTTGCTGAAGTACTTTCGCTGATCATCGTCTCATCGATTGTATTTGCACACAAGTATTCGAGAAGAACTCGAGAAAAAACAAAAGAAGACACCCTGCTCTGGGTCACCTATGCGTCCTTGGCATATCTGCTCTTTTCCATACTCTTCCATCTGCAGTTGGCTGGTATCTTCAGACTCAGCTTGCCCCTGACTCGCATGCTTTCCATCTTTCACACCGTCACAATAGGGGCATTCATCCTGATGTGGATGCTGGTCATCGAACAGTGGGTGCTCCAATCCAAGCAGGCCCTTTCCTTGCTGACCAAACTGCAGGCGGCGCTGTTCGGCTTGTTCTCGCTTGTAAGCGTGGCAGACCTTCTTTTGCATCGATTGTTCCAATTCGACGGAACGAGACTCAGCGGTGGCATCGGGGTATCCTTGGTGCTGTTGCTCAGCAGCCTCTACATCCTCATTGCAATGGTCTGCTTGGTGGCTCGTTGGCGTTCCATCACCATATTCAGCAGACTGCTCTTCTCACTGATCATCTCCTTTCTCCTCCTGTCCCTGCTCTTCTTCCAGCTCTTTCGCCAGCCATACCTGCTGGCAATGAGCAGCAGCTTCATCCTGTTGCTCAGCTACCTGGTGTGGCAACGGAAAGAGTTAACTCTCGACCGGCTGACTCGCATTCCCAACTACCAAGCCTTCTATGACAAGCTGGTGCACATCACTCTCCATATGGAACGGGTCACACTGCTGATGATTGATATCGAGAACTTCCGCTTGGTGAACGAACGACATGGGTATGGGGTGGGTGATGCGTTGCTCAAGGACTTTGCCTCATTCCTGTCGGAACTGGGAGGTAATGCTTACCGGGTGGTCGGAAACCGATTTGTCCTCGTCTTCCCCCATCTCAGCCATAACGAGATTGTTAGAAGGGTACAGGCCATACGTTCCCGTACTGCGCAGGGATGGGAAATCGGGACGCTGCATCAGGGGTTTCACGTCAATATCGCCATTGCAGAGACACCCTTGAGCCTGAACACTGCCGATGAGGTGGTTGAGTCACTTGAGTTCACTCTTTCCGCCATCAAGGAAAATCGACGTTACTCGGTCATCATCTTCAACCAGAAGCTCATTCACCTTCGACAAAGGCGATTGGAAATCCTATCAAGCATCAGAAAGGCCATTTCCGATACGTCACGGGTCCTGATCCACTACCAACCGATCATCGACATCCGCGACAACAGGATTATTGGGGCGGAAGCCTTGATGCGGCTGCATGACGAGCAACTGGGAATGATAAGCCCTGCAGAATTCATTCCGCTGGCCGAACAAGTCGGCCTCATCACCAAGCTGACCGAGATAGTCGTAGACAGAGTGTGCGCCTTGCTCGCCACACATCAGGAATTTGGGGTTGCCCTCTCCCACATTTCCATCAACATTTCCGCAGAAGACCTTGCCTCAAGCGATGCTGCACACCGTATTTTGCACATAGTGGGAAAGTACAGGGTGGATCCTTCATTGATCAGATTCGAGGTGACCGAATCGATGCTGCTCTCCCCGGGTGAAACAACCCAAGTTGCCTGGAAAGTCTACCAAGAGGCAGGCATCCATTTCCTTCTTGATGATTTCGGCACAGGCTACGCAAATCTGGAGACATTGGTCGAGCGCCCCTTCTCAACCGTAAAGATTGATCGGAGCGTGGTCTCAAATACCCGGAACCAATCCCAGTTGCTCAGCGTGATTGCCGGGATGCTCACTACATTGGGCAAGCAAATGGTTGCCGAAGGGGTTGAGACCAAAGCTCAGCTTCAGGCCGTCAGAAAAGCGGGAATTGCCTACGTGCAGGGCTATTACTTCTCAAAACCGGTGACCGAGGATGTGTTTCTCGACTTTCTCACCAACGGCATGTGCATCATGCCCCAAGCCCATGAGCCCCAAAAATGAGGCTCCGCACCCCGCGAAGCCTCATTACCGACCATACCCTTTTCTCTCAAGACAGGCGGCTACCATCCCAGGCAGCCGCCATCTGTTCGATCCCCCCACGCAAAGGGAACGGTCTGAAGAAATCGTCTACGACTCTTGAAAAGACCAAGTCTAGAAGGAAACACAAACCATGGTCTTTCCGTATCTTCATCCTACCCTCACTATGCTCCCCCGTCAATGAATACTGACAACGCAGGGGTATAATTCAGACAGTGTACTATGAGAAAGCATCCTGACACATGTCTGTTATTCTCGTGTATTTTTTTATATTGTAGAGTATTAATGACAATTCTTGCTGATATTTCACCTAGATGCAACAAAGGGGATATCGCCCGATATCCCCCTGTCGCATGATTGATGTTTCTAGATGTCAGACAGAACAGCCAGATCATCCGTGACCACCGGCTCTTCTGCAGGAGCCGTCATGGCATAGGTGGGCAGCTCATAGTTCTCAAGCCAAAGGCTCTGGTCCCCTTCTGGATCGGCTACCAAGGCAGGGAGCAGAATCATTACCATTTCCTGCATCAAGGGAATCCTGAAGGTACGAACAATGGTATGTTCCTCCCAGTTTGCATCGGTGTAGATGACAGTGACCTTGTGCTTTTGCCCGGTGACATCAAACTTGTCGCGGTCTCGAGCCGCCAATTCGAGAGACCCAAGAGAATTGACCTCTACCTCAACGAGTTGGAGGGCTTTCACCTCAACACCGTTCACCGTTACCGCCTTGTTGTCGACCAAGACGGTGTGCTGCTTGCCGATGAAAAAGAGAAACACCGAAAAGACAAGGATGATTGCAATGGCTGCAACTCGAATCCAGAAGGTTCTGGAAAGATTCTGTTTCATACGGTTTCCTCCTGTTCCGCTGCCAGTACCAATCCAGCAAGACTTTGGTCACGTTTCTTGCGTACCTCATACAGGACGAGCGAAATCGTGATGACACCGTAGGAGACGAACACTCTGAAATACTCTCCAAGCTGAGCCTGACCAATGAGATTCTTGCCTGCCATCGGGGAGACAATGAACATCAGATGGAAAAGGATGACTCCCAAAAAGACGTTTCGGATGTTCGCCTTTGCAACGGTTGCGCCGCCTACCAGCAGGGCTGCAACACTAAACATACCAATCTGCATATGGCTGTTGTAGGTGTTCAGCGTACCGATATTCTGCAGGTACAAAATCATGCCATATCCAGCAAACACGGTTGAGATGACGATGGATACGATTCTGGTATGCTCTACCCGGATGCCTGCGGCACGCGCCACTTCCATATCCTGCCCTACTGCTCGCATATCCTGGCCAAGCTTGGTCTTCTTGAACCAAAGCACAAAGAGACAGAGCAGGGCGATGACTGCGAACGTTACCAGAGGAACAGGGATACCAAAGAGACGAACCGTCAAGAGATTGTCCAAGGACTTACGGATTCCGATCAGATTGACCGTATTGCGAATACCATATCCTCTGGGCAGAACCAGTGCATTGGAGCGAATCGGAATGATTGCTCCCATGCCATACAGCACGACCAGCTGGTAGATACCATTCATGAAGAATCCGATGATATAGCTGGTGACCATCTCACGACCCTTGGCCATGTTCAGTATCTTGCCACACCACCAGCCCAACACAACGGAAATCGGAGTGGATATGATCATTGCAAGCAACATCCCGGGAATACCGGCGATTCCCCAGTCGCTGATGAAGATCAGGCCGATCTGGCCTGCCATTGCACCCAATGTCATACCAAAGTTCAATCCCATACCAGCAAGGATCGGGATCAATAAGCTGACGATCAAAAAGGAGTTTCGGGCAATTCGGACGACAACCTCACTTATCAGGTAGTTGGCAGAATAACCACTGAGGGGAATCCCAAAAGCACAAATGATGAGAAACAGAATGGGAACCGTGTTGTTGCCCATGAAGCGGAGTACTTTTTGGGTTTTGGTCATATGCAGCGTCATCGTACAGCCTCCGTTTTTCTGGTCAAGGCGTACAGGATCATTCCATTGGAAACTACAATCCTTATCACCTCACTCATATCGGTGTGAATCATGGAGTTCATCACCGACGGCGTCATGGTCACAATCCCCTGGAAGAGGAAGGTTCCCACCACGACGTTAAGGATGGATGCCTTGTTCACCGAGGCTCCTCCGATGAGGATGGCCGAAACAGCCGGGAGAGCCATGTAGAAGGGGCCCATGTAGAGCTGGATGAACCCGAAGCTCTGCTGGTACACCAGAATGCCCATTGCGCCAAGCCATGTTGACATCACGACACTCAACGTTCGCACCTTGTCCACGTTGATGCCGCTGGCACGTGCAAATATTGGGTTCGATCCGACTGCAGTCATTGCCGTACCTGTCTTAGTGTGCAGGAAGGCCCAGATGACGAATGCAAGCAAGGCAAAGAACAGAATCATGCCGGTCGGAATGACCAAGTGGTCACTCAGCCTGATCGCCAAGAAGTCATTCAAAACATGCAGGTAATACCCTTCCACGCTGATGGTCGTACGAAGGCCGGAACCACTGTACCCCCAAACCATGGTGGGATTGCTGAACGGAAGCAGCAGCCACATGATGCACATGAATGCCACACTGGAAAACCCCACATAGGTGGCGATCATCATCTCACCGCCCTTGACCCTGTTCAACAACTGGCCATACCCCCAACCAAGGATAACGGCAAAAGGAGTTGCAAACACAATGGCAAGCAAGAATGAAGTGGGACCGGGAATGTTCACTTGCAACGAGATGGTTGCGCCTAACAAGCCTGCGATGATACCAAGCGGAAGTCCAAAGTTCAGACCACACCCACTGTGGATCATCGGCACCATGGCAAGCACCATGACGGCATTCATTCCAAACCTATTGAGCGTATCCGAAAGGCTGGTACCTACATTCACTCCCACAAACGGCGCAAGAATGAAAAGCACCAACAAGAACACCGCTATGATAATGCGGGGAAGTCCAAAGGATTTCATCATGCCCTTGACTGAAGAAGTCAGCTTCTCTGTGTTCATACGCTCCCTCCTTCCTGCACAGGACCGGTCTGGCCTACCATCAGAAGGCCGAACTGGGCACTATCCGTAGTCGCCGGCAGAATCCCGAAGACTTTTCCATCGCTGATGATGGCAATCCTGTCACAGATAGCCCGAAGTTCTTCCAATTCACTGGAGATCATGATGATCGTAGTTCCACTCTCCTCGTTGTACTTGCGAAGAGCCTTGAGAACCAGTGACTTCGCCCCGATATCAATGCCTCGGGTAGGTTCACTGACAAACAGCAGTTTGGGAGCTACGGCAAAGGCCTTTGCCAGGCAGACTTTCTGCTGGTTGCCACCGCTGAGTTCCTTCGCTTTCTGCTTGGTGCTGGTGCAGCGGATTTCCATCTGTTCCACATAGGTCTTTGTTTCAGTTTCGATAGCATCTTGGTCGCGCCATTTGATGGCCCCACCCAAATACTTCTTCAGGTATTTCTCCTGTACCTGCATTGCAGTGAAGGAGATGTTCCATTCAAGACTTTCATCCAGCAACAGTCCTACACCACGACGATCTTCACTCACAAAAGCCATTCCGGCATCAAGGAAGTTGCGGGGATTGTTCAGCTCAATGGGCTTGCCCTCGAATGTTATCTTTCCTCCTGCGGGGAACAGGCCCATAGCACCGTTGGGAATGCCCAACTTGCCTTGCCCTGCCATTCCTCCAATACCCAGGATCTCACCTTTGTGCACATCAAGATTCACATTGCGTACCACTTCACCAGGCATATCAACCCAAAGGTTCTCCAAGGAGAGAACGACCGGTGTGTTCGCATAATCGAACTCACGGGCCTGACGCTGTGCAGTATTGACATCTCGACCAACCATCCAGCGTGCGATATCGGTAATCACCACACCTTCAGCAGGTACGGTCTTGATGATCTTTCCGTCACGCATGACCATGATCGTATCACACACATCCAGAATTTCCTGCAAACGGTGGGTGATGAAAATGATGGCAATCCCTGTATCACTGAGCTTGCGCATTGCGCTGAGCAGGCTGTCAGCTTCTTGCTCGGAGAGCACCGCAGTCGGCTCGTCCAACACCAACAGCTTGATGCCCTCACTCACCGAAGTCGATTCCTTGCTCAATTCCCGGGCAATCTCGGTGAACTGCTTGTGCCCAACAGGCATTTGGGAAACCAACATGTCAGCATCAAGAGGAACATTGAGCCGAGCAATTGCACGCTTGGAGATTTCTTCCATCTCTCTGCGATCAAGGGCATTCATCCGTTCCCCGAATACCTCGGAAAGCCACGTATACTTCAAGGGTTCCCGGTTGAGCAAGATATTCTCAGTGGCAGTGAAATCAGGCAACAGGGAAAACTCCTGATGTACCATACCGATTCCTGCAGCCAATGCATCAATGGGAGAAGCAAACTGCACTTGCTTTCCATTGATCAGAACATCTCCTCCATATCCACCGGTCTGGTGGATCTCATCCATGCCAAAGAGAATTTTCATCAACGTGGATTTCCCGGCACCATTCTCACCGACCAACCCTAGGATCTCTCCTTTTTTCAGGGCAAAGTTGATGTCACTGAGCACTTGGTTTCCGAAAAAGTCCTTGCTGATATGTTTCATCTCCAGCAACGGCACTTCATTCTCATTCATCTATTCTATCCTTCCAAACATGGTTATGACTCTTGTCTTCACAAAGAAAATAGTTACAGCCACGTTCCTCTGCAAACAAGCCTATAAACGGTGATAAAGGGGGAGAGTAGCACTCTCCCCCCAAAGGATGCAATATGAAACCCTTATTTGATGGAGAAATATTTCTCGGGAACAACGAGATCTGCGTTGCCCATGTAGCCTTTACCCATCATATAGGTATCCTGATAAATCAGGACGTGGTTGCGAGCGCGTACGCCGGTATTGACATCGGTGTAGAAAGCGCCGTTCCACTTGGCACCAGCGGTGTACTTGCCATAGGCCTTCATCAAGTCAGAAAGCTTGAGCAGTTCGCTATCGCCCTTGACAACGTTGATGGCATGCTGGCCGAGACCGGCAGTGGTGGTGTATCCATAGGAGTATGCCCAGGTACCGAAGCGGCCTGAACCACCCTTTGCCACGACTGAGGATTCAACCTTCTTGAGGATTGCGGCAAAGTCGCCAGCCTCTGCAGAAAGGTCGATGCCCAGAGCGCCAGGATATCCCATCAACGGGCTGGGGAGGTCAGCTTCAATGAAGTACCCACCGTATGCGAGCAGCTGCTTGAGCAGGGGCTCAGTGTGGGCATCATTGGTGCAGAAGAACGCAGCGTTCTTGCCATAGGTCTCAATCCAAGCGGGTACTTTCTCGAGGATGTACTGCTGTGCACCAGCAACACCAACGTCAGAAGTCGGATCAGGAGCAGTCTCAAGGACGAACTTCATTCCGAGTTCTTCGCAGGTAGCGCGCATGATGGCGACGCGGCGGCTCATCGTCTCATAGCTGAGGTGTCTGGGGAAAGAAATGTGCACGAATGTGTCACAACCAAGTTCATGAGCAGTGCGGATGATGAGATAGCCGCGGGCCACGAAGTCATTGTTGACAGCAAGGTCTGCAGAGGTCTGGATTACACCCGGGTCCTCGTGAGCTTCACCAGCAATGGTGATGATGTCGGGTCTCTTCTCCTTGACGCGGCGGAAGGCTTCGGTAGTACCAGGAACAGCCTGGTTGACAATGATTGCCTTCATTTTCGGATCGTCAGCAAGACCGCTGATGACGCTGATGGTGGTCTCAGCCTCGTCCATGAAGTTGTCAGGATAGGTGACATGCTGGATGATACCACCGCTGGAGGCAGAACCATATTCGCTGATCAGCCTTTCTGCACCACGAAGGTCATCTTCGGACTGAGAAACGGTACCGGTGACCACGCCAATGTGGAAGTCAGTGGCAGCAGGTTTAGCCGCGGGGGCTTCCTGTGCGCCTTGTGCAAACAGGAATCCTGTTGCCAAGAGAACACAAAGAATCAGAGCAAAGGTCTTTTTCATTTCTACTTCTCTCCTTACGTAGGAATATTTCCTAGCCTTTATGATACGGAAAAGTATCGCTGAGCGCAAGAAAAGAATGTTTTTTTATGCACTTAGGTGCAAATTCACTGCATAGTTATAGAAAAAGGATACGAGCAAGGCCCGTATCCTCCCACAAATAATAGATAGTGTATGAATTATTGAGCTGCTTGTTGCCTTCGTACCTCATACAGAAGAATGCCCGTCGCCACCGACACATTAAGAGAATCGATGTGGCCGGTCATGGGGATGGTCACCATGTGGTCACAGAGTTTCTGGGTAAGTTGGCCGATTCCCTTGCCCTCATTTCCCATGACAAGCACGGTTCTCTTGGGGAAAACGGTCTTGTAGACAGCCTGCCCATTCATGGCAGCCCCATATGCCCAGAAGCCTTGGCTCTTCAGATACTCAAGTTCCCGATTCAGGTTGGTAACTGTGGCGATGGGGACATAGTGTGCGGCTCCGGAGGAGACCTTCACCACAGTAGTATTTGCCTGTGCACTGCGACGCTCGGGTATGACTACCAGAGAGACGGAGAACTGGTCGGCAGAACGCAGGATTGCACCAAGGTTCTGCGGATCGGTAATCTCATCAAGCACCAATACCAATGCTCCTTCATCTTCCTTGAGCTTTGAACAGAACTCCTTGACCGACAGGTTCTGGATGCGTGCCTGATTTCCCTTGGCGGGGACGATCAGGTCAAGTACCGCTCCACGATGGTCAGCCTGGTCAACCATCCGGTCCATCTCAACCTTGGCAACCTTCTTGACGATCACCTTTCCGGTGAGTTGTGCCTGGCGCTCCAAAGCTTGGGTATGGGAACCCATTCCCCGCGAAATATACAGGATCGATCCTGAGGCCGCTCGCTTAAGGCCCTCTTCTATTGCATGAACGCCGATGATTTTCTCACCCATGTAGTGCTCCTCGTGTGTTGGACAGCAGGGCTACCATCCGGTAGCCCTGTCAAGTAATCGTTATTCTTCAAATGGAACGGGATTCGGGCTGGTATCTTCACCCAGCGCATCCGACAGTTCCTGCATCAGTTTCTTGGCCTTCATCCCCAATCGCTTGGGAACCTGTACCACCACCTTGATGTACATATCTCCCCGATCGGTAGAATTGAGTCTGGTGACCCCTCGTTCCCGGACCCTGAGCATCTTGCCACTCTGGATTCCCGAAGGAATGTTGACCTTTATGGATTGCCCATCGATGGTCGGAACCTGGATCTCTGCACCAAGAGAGGCTTGGGTGATGGAGATCGGAATCTGGCAGAAGAGATCATAATCCTGCCGAATGAAATATTTATGGGGCTTAACATTGATATAGACATACAGGTCACCGGAAGGTCCTCCGTTTGCACCTGCATCTCCCATGTTCCGCAGCACCACACGGCTACCGGTATCCACTCCGGCAGGAATGGTAACCTTTACCTTCTGCTGCTTGCGCTTGAGGCCGGTCCCATGACAAGAACTACAGGGATTCTCGATCACATGTCCGCTGCCATTACAGGTAGGACAGGTACTTGCGATGGCAAAGAACCCGCTGTTCCTCCTAACCTGTCCGCTGCCGTTGCAGGTAGGACATACTTTGGTCCCGCTTCCACCGGCAGAACCAGAACCGTGACACTCCTCACAACCGACTTGGTGAGAATAGGCTACTTCGACTTTCGTGCCGAAAACTGCATCCTTGAAATCAATATCAACATCATAGCGCAGGGAAGAACCAGCCTCAGGTCCACGCTGGCCACCCCGGCCTTGTGACCTTCCGCCACCACCAAAAAAGGAACTGAATATGTCCTCAAACCCGCCACCACCAAAACCACCACCGAAGATATCGCTGAAATCACGATAGACGTTGGAGTAATCATGTCCGGCACCATTGGCACCATCGATACCCGCAAAGCCATACTGGTCGTACATTTTGCGCTTCTTTTCATCGCCGAGGACATCATAGGCTTCCGTAGCTTCCTTGAAGCGTTCTTCAGCCGCCTTGTCTCCGGGATTCTTGTCCGGGTGGTTGGCAATCGCAAGCTTGCGATATGCTTTCTTAATTTCATCCAGTGCTGCGGTTTTGGAAACCCCAAGCACTTCATAGTAATCACGTTTCGCCACGATGCGACTTCCTTAGAACGATTTGGGCTGAGAAACATCATGTCGGCCGAAGCCGACATGATGTTAAGCCGTAACGGTATACTACCCTGTTATCGACTCCTTAGTCTACGACTTCGAAGTCTGCATCCTCTGCATCCTTGGGACTCTTTTTGGGAGCTTCCTCGGAAGCAGCAGATGCTTCACCCTGGGATGCTGTTGCATCACCACCCTGGGCTGCACTCTGCTTGTAGACCTCTTCTGCAAGCTTGTAAGAAGCCTGTTGCAGTGCTTCACTCTTCGCCTTGATCTCTTCTGCAGAAGCGCTCTGGTTCTCCATCACGCTCTTGAGATCGGCAATGCCCTGCTCGATCTTGGCCTTATCATCACCTCCGATCTTATCCCCAAACTCCTTGAGGGATTTCTCGGTGGAATAGATCAGACTATCAGCTTCGTTACGGGCATCAATACGAGCACGTTCGCGCTTATCTTCCTCAGCATGAGCCTCAGCTTCACGCACCATCTTATCGATATCTGCATCAGAAAGGCCACCGGAGGATTCAATGCGAATCTTCTGCTCCTTGCCGGTTCCCAGATCCTTAGCAGAAACATGCACGATACCATTGGCATCGATATCGAAGGTAACCTCAATCTGAGGAACCCCACGAGGTGCTGCAGGGATACCGATCAGGTCGAACTTGCCCAGCGTCCTGTTCTGTGATGCCATTTCACGTTCACCCTGCAGGACATGGATGCTTACCGCGGTCTGCCCATCAGCAGCCGTTGAGAAGATCTGACTCTTACGGGTAGGAATCGTGGTGTTGCGTTCGATCAGGCGAGTGCAAACGCCACCAAGAGTCTCAATGCCCAACGAAAGCGGGGTTACGTCCAGAAGCAGGACATCCTTGACCTTGCCTCCGAGGATACCACCCTGGATGGATGCACCCATGGCTACCACTTCATCAGGGTTCACCCCTTTGTGCGGCTCCTTGCCAAAGAGTTCACGAACCATTGCCTGGACAGCAGGAATTCTGGTGGATCCACCAACAAGGATGACCTCATCAACATCAGAAGCACTCAGACCAGCGTCGCGAAGTGCATTCTTGACCGGGAGCTTGGAGCGCTCAATCAAGTCAGCAACCAATTGTTCGAACTTTGCACGAGAGAGGGTCATCTGCAGGTGTTTCGGACCGGTGGCATCAGCAGTGATAAACGGCAGATTGATGTCGGTGCTGGTCGAGTTGGAAAGCTCGATCTTTGCCTTCTCAGCTGCCTCACGAAGTCTCTGCAATGCCATTTTGTCGCTGGCGAGGTCAATTGCGTTGGACTTCTTGAATTCGGAAATCATCCACTCGATGATCCTCTGGTCAAAGTCATCACCACCGAGATGGGTATCACCATTGGTGGACTTTACTTCGAACACGCCGTCACCCAGCTCAAGAATAGAAATATCAAAGGTACCACCACCAAGGTCGTACACAGCAATTTTCTCTTCCCTGTTTGCATCCTTGCCCAAGCCATATGCCAAAGCTGCAGCAGTGGGTTCGTTTACAATACGCTTGACATCAAGGCCGGCAATCTTGCCTGCGTCCTTGGTAGCCTGTCTCTGTGCATCGTTGAAGTAAGCAGGAACCGTGATGACAGCCTCAGTGACACTCTCACCAAGATAGTCCTCAGCAGTCTTCTTCATTTTCTGCAAAATTGCTGCAGAGATTTCCTGCGGGGAGTAGGACTCTCCACGAATCTCAACCTTTATCTCATCGCCATTTCCGGCTACTACTTTATAGGGAATTTTGCCCAGTTCAGAGGGAACTTCATGATACTTTCTTCCCATGAAGCGCTTGATGGAATACACGGTGTTCTCAGCATTGGTCACCATCTGGTTCTTTGCCGGCTGACCAACAAGGCGGTCGCCCTTTGAGGTGTATCCAACAATACTGGGAGTAGTCCTCTGTCCTTCGCTGTTTGCGATGACGACGGGATCATTTCCTTCCATAACTGCAACGCAGCTATTGGTGGTTCCCAAGTCAATTCCAATAATTCTTCCCATGATATATATCTCCTCTCCAAATATGCTATGTACTAATCAAAATGTTGTGGGGCAGTTTTTCCACATGCCTAAGGTACTCATACCTCTACCAAACGTCAAACGTTTGGCTTGCCGACTTTTACCTTCGATGGTCTGAGCACTCTTCCATGCAGCTTGTAGCCGACGATGTACTCTTCCAAGACTGTCTCTGTCTCCAGAGAATCATCAACCACCACCTGGTAAGCCTCATGTTCGGAAGGATCGAACTCCTTCCCAACAGCCGCAATCCGTTCCAAGCCCCAGTTCTTCTCCAAGGTGGAATACAATTGGGAATTCACCATCACCACCCCGTCATGCACTTTGGCATACTCTTTGGTGGACTCAGCGGCTTCCAAGGCACGATTGAAATCATCAAGAGGCTGGAGCAAGTCTTTGATCAAGTTCTCATTTGCAAACCGTACAGCATCTTCCTTATCACGAATCAACCGCTTCCTATAGTTCTCAAGATCTGCACGATCACGAAGCATCTGTTCTTTCAAGGAAGCAACAGCTCCCTCTGCCTCAGCAAGCTTTTCCTTCAACTGCATGACTTCCGACTCCTTCTTCTCAAGCTCACTCATGACAGGTTCTTCTTGAGCTTTCTCTTCCTCACTCGGCACCTGTTGTGTCTGGACGTCGTTGTCAGCAATGACTTTTTCTTCCTGCTGTGCTTCAGCCTTGCTTTTCTTGTCTTTCTTATCCATTCCATCCCTCAGTTTCGCACGTACCAACCCATAGGATTGGCACATGTCTATTTGCAAGCCTTGTGTAAGCAATATTACTCTTTGCAAGGCCGTTGTTCATAATCGTGTGTAACGTAAAGAGTAGCCCACCCCTGGGCATGCCGATAACATACTCACAGTAGCGAGCAAGCGTCAAGTAGTTTTATCGTCATCCTCTTCCAAGGAAATCTCTTCTTCCTCACCCTCGGGGATATACTCCACCCAAGGTTTATCAGCTTCAGGTTCCTCATCAGCTTCAGGTTCCTCATCAGCTTCAGGTTCCTCATCAGCTTCAGGTTCCTCATCAGCTTCAGGTTCCTCATCAGCTTCAGGTTCCTCATCAGCTTCAGGTTCCTCA
>Ga0265295_1003461_pt1 | contig 22983 bp, 22 predicted proteins | sample Munlansysbiofilm_FD_192503 | JGI IMG/M metagenome (GOLD analysis project Ga0265295, IMG submission 192503) | Leachate microbial communities from a municipal landfill in Southern Ontario, Canada - Methane capture system biofilm | ecosystem: Engineered > Solid waste > Landfill > Unclassified ...
TTCCCACTCCCACACTCTTGAAAAAATTTTGGCATTATGAAGATGAACTATCTGGCGGTATAGTTGGCAACTATGTTGTAATTGAAGGTGAGAATTTTGGTTTTTTAGGAAAATTACAAGAAGTTTCTTTACCAGAAAAAGAACAAAATTTTTTAGGTGAACATGCCTTTTATGATTCTAGTCTACATCCACAAGGGAAGATAGAATTATTATTATCATTTAACTATTACTCAACGAAGATTGATAAAGGGCTTGATAAATATCCTGCCGTTGGTTCAAAAGTATATTTATGTTCAGCTGATTTAATAAAAACTTTATTTGTAAGTGATAATTCTGATAATAGCGTATCTTTTGATATTGCAAAACTCACTAATAGTCTGGAAACAGATTTACCTTTAAATCCAAATCAACTATTTGGACGGCATTGCGCAATTGTTGGAACTACAGGAGGTGGAAAAAGTTATACGATTTCAAGAATACTTGAGGAATTTTTATCCATTAATAAATCAAAAGCAATTTTAATTGATGCTACAGGTGAATATGAAAATTTTTATGACTTGGATAATGTAAAAACGGTCAAATTCGGTGCGAACGATGAAGATACTTTCTTTCATTATTCAAGACTGAGGACGATGGATTTAGTAGCTTTGTTTCGACCAAGTGAAAATGCTCAAAAACCTAAATTATTGGATGCCATAAAAAGTTTAAAATTAGTCAAACAATTGCAAATAAATGAGTCTTTTACTGAAAATATTTATTGTAAAGAAAATCAATCAAAAATTGAATATTTTAGTCGATTAGGAAGATACAGACATATTATAGAAACAGATAAATGTGATTTTAATTTAGCCAATTTGACACAACAAATTAATGAAGAGTGTATAAAAAATGGAGAGATTAATACTTTTGGTTCATCAGATGGAACTGCAATCGCACATGTTCGCTCATTAATTAGCAGAATTGAACATTTAAGAGGGCAACGAGAGTTTAGAAATATTTTTGGTTTCAATAAACAGCTAGATGACGAAAATGAATTTAATCAAGAATTAGAGAATTTTTTAAATGAAGAGCAAACTGTGCAAACATTGTTTATTATTTCGTTAAAAGATGCCTCTTTTGAAAAAGGGTTGAGGGAAATATTAACGAATGCAATAGGTAATTATTTACTTGAAGAAGCGCGACAATATAAATTTAGAGATAATCCACTTGTTCTTTTTGTTGATGAAGCACATCAATTCCTAAAAAAAACAATATCAGATGATTTTTTTCAAGATTTGGAGCTTGATGCATTTGATAAAATTGCAAAAGAATGTAGAAAGCATGGGCTATTTTTATGCATATCAACGCAAACACCAAGAGATATACCTGTAGGAACATTAAGCCAAATGGGCACATTTATAGTCCATAGACTTATAAATGAAGCAGATAGAAATGTCATAGAAAAAGCTTGTTCAGAAGGGAACAAAAGTTCATTAGCATATTTACCAACGTTACAATCTGGTGAAGCGCTTTTAATAAGTATAGAAATGCCTATGCCAATTATTATTAAAATTAAAGAGCCAAATATTAAACCTACGTCACTTACCCCAAAATTATTTATTTAGGAGTTGTTGAAAATGGATTTTGCAATATGTTCTATAGATAATAAAAAATATAAAGTTACTGATTTTGCTAAACTTGAATCTTCTGAATTGGCATACAAGCGAAGATTTTTGAAATGCAAATGTGGTGGTCCTGCTTTTTTTAGAAAAGCATCCATAAGTGGACAAGGCGCATGTTTTGGTGCAAGACCTCATGAAAAAGGTTGCGATTTAGCTTCTCCAGAAAATGAGAGCATTGGTGGTTTCTTAACTACTGAAGAAAAAGAGTATGTAAACTCTGGAAAAGAAATCGTTTTAGATTTAAAATATGGAGCAGTAAAAAATAAACATGTAGTCGAAACTGAGGATACTTCAGAATTTAAGAATAATCAAGGAAAGAAATATTCTCCCTTAAATGGAAAAGCAGAAAGCAAATTGCAAAGAAGGTTAAGTACCTTACTTCGTCTATTGGTAAATGAAAAAGATTTTTTTAAAGATTCAAAACAGAAGATTTATTTTAATAGTAAACATCCTTATTTTGCAGGTAATTTTTTTGTACATTCAGATTATATTACGGATGATTATGTTGAGGCAATTAATCCTCGAAGTTCTAGAGCAGTTTGGAGCATGATTTCTGATGCAAGATATGCAAATGATAGTAAAAGTATATGGATCAATACAGGAGGAAACGATACTGTAAGTATTTTAATCGATGAAAAAATACACGATGAATTTCTTGAACGGTTTAAAGTTAAAGAACTTGAAGATTTATCGGGTAAGTATGTTTTGGCAATTAGTTGCTTGAAAAAATCCAAAAAAGATAAAATTTTTTCAGTAATTGAAGACATATCACATATTACAATTATTTAATATGACCCTCTCTAAATCCCTCTACACCCGAGCCATTCAATGCCCAAAATCCCTCTGGCTGAAAAAGTACAAGTCAGAGGTTTTAACCCCACCTAATGCCAGTGCCAAAGCACGGTTTGAGACGGGTAATAGTGTGGGGGATTTGGCGTGTGAATTGTTTCCTGATGGACAGGAGATACCTTTTGATGCACATGATTTTAAAAGCATGGCGAGTCTGACCCAAACGTATTTTGATGAGGGTGTGGAGAACATCTACGAGGCGACGTTTATTTACGAGGGCATCGTGGTGATGGTAGACATCTTGCGCCAAACGCCTCTTGGCTTAGAGCTGTATGAAGTGAAGAGTTCCACCGATGTGAAGCCTATCTATTTGCATGATGTTTCCATTCAGCTGTATGTTTTAGAAGCCCTTGGGTTTAGTGTTGGGGCGTGCCATGTGGTGCATATCAACTCAGGCTATGTGCGAGAAGAAGTGTTGGAGCTTGAAAAGCTTTTTGTGGTGGTCGATGTCACAGGTGAAGTGCGGGAGTTACAAGGCTCTATTCCTGCGAGACTTGAAGCGTTTGAGGCGTATCTGGACGATAAAGTCCATGAGCCAAACATCGACATCGGCAAACAGTGTAATGACCCTTATGAGTGCGATGCAAAGGCGTATTGTTGGAAAGTTCAGCGAAATATCCCAGAGTATAGCATCTTTAACATCTTCAATCTTGGCAGTAAAAAACAACAAGAGCTTTATGCACAAAATATCGTGGCTATTGAAGACATCCCCGAAGACTTTGCGATGACTCCCATCCAATGGCAAAAGGTCGAGAACTGGAAAAAGCAACACACGTTCATTGACCATGAGGCGATTACTGAGTTTTTAGAAACACTCACCTATCCCATCTATCATCTCGACTTTGAGACCTTTCAACAAGCCGTACCTTTGTGGAGCGGTGTCAGTCCTTACAAACAAATACCGTTTCAATACTCTTTACATGTAGAACACAAAGATGGTACTTTAGAGCATAAAGCATTTTTAGCTGAGGCAGGAGTTGATCCAAGGCGTGCGTTGGCTGAAAAACTGGTCGAAGACATACCGTTACATGTAAACATTTTGACATACAATATGAGCTTTGAAAAGGGTGTCATCGCCTCACTTGCCCAGCTGTTTCCAGACTTACATGTAAAGCTTATGCACTTACACGACAACATCAAAGATTTGATGCTTCCTTTCCAAAAAGGACACTACGTCACCCCAACCATGCAAGGTAGTTACTCCATCAAATACGTCCTTCCTGCACTCGTGCCTGAGATGGAACTCGCCTATAAAAAGTTAGAGGGCATCCAAAACGGTGGTGATGCTATGAACGCCTTTGCATCTTTACATGTAAAGAGTTTTGAAGAGCAAAATGTAGTAAGAGAGCAGTTGTTGAAGTACTGTGAACTCGATACTTTGGCGATGGTGAAGGTGTTGGGGAAATTAAAAAAAATCATAAATAGTTTTACATGTGGATATCAATAATGGGTTGTTTGTTCTTTATAAGACCAGATATTATTTTAAATCTTATTGGCGTTCGTGATAAAGAGAAATTCATTTATGAATTGGTACAAAAAGAAACTCATTTTGACAAAGAAATATCTTTAAGAACGTTTAAAAATTTTATGAATATGAAAGGAACTCCATCTCAAAAAACTATTAATGTTTTACAGGAACATTTTAAAATAGATCTTGAAAGTGATCTTTTTAAAGGTTTACATACTTCATTATGGAAGGAGATGTTAACAACAATTGAAAAAAACAATAAATTACCAACAGATTTTTTTCCTTATGCTATGTCAATATTAAAAGATATCGCCGAACAAGAAGAGTATTTAATTCAAAAGATGAAAAAATGTCCTACACAATTAGAAAAAATTCAAGCATATGCTCATAACCCTTTTGTTTTAAAAATGTTAAATGAGCAAGAAATCAAGACACTACAAAATGCGAATTCTCACAAAGAAATTAAAATCACCAGTGCCTTATTAATAACAAAGATTTTATTTTATGTTGTAGCTGCTTTTGATGTTGAGTATGGTTTATGCCATCAGCAAATACATAAAGAAGATCAATATTCATTCATCAAAAAAATACTTCCAAAGTATGATGATAAAGAAAAATTTTTGCATCCTATTGGCAGATTTTTTACAAATATAAAAATAAAAAATAAAAAAACTTTTGAACAAATGGCGGAATGTATAGATGTCGCAGGTTATGAAAGTACTCAATTTGAATCCAAAATAAGAAAATTTAAATATTGGAGAGAAGGAAATAAAATCCCACATGTGGATGAAGTTATCACAATGCTCAAGAGATTATTTCCTCAAATTAGCACTCGTGAATTAGATCATGCAAAAGTTATGTTTTACTGTGTTGTCAGTGTATCCACACTTTTTAAAGAACTTCTAAAAGCAACATCTAATGGTCAAGATATATTTAAAAACGATTTAGAACTTATTAATTGGTTGCATGTACACTATGCCCAATACCACCAAGAGCATTACAAGGCTTGCTTGACATCTACCACATAAGCATCAATATTAAAAGCTTTTTTATTTATTTTTCTTTCATCATCCATATGCATAGGATAATGAAAAACGAAACTTCGTTCAAATAGTTTAAAGTCATTTTCAAGCTTATGTTTTATGACAAGATTTCTAGCATTATCAAGATTGAATTTTATATCATCATGATTCACATCAATCCCAGAAAGAAAGTTGTTTTTTAATCTCAGTACTTTCCAGTATCCATATCTTATGCCCAGCAAGTAACGATATTTTAGATAATCACATACATCATCGACATTTTGGAGCAAAAGCGGTCTGGCATCAAAAAATACCTTCTCTTTTTTTACACCAATAGGCTTAAAATTGACCGAAAATAAAGAACTCAAAAGAGTACAAATTTTAAATAATCTTCTTTCGCCAGTTTCCTCAAGTGAGGCATTTAAAACAATACTCACTTCATCATTAACAGAAAATGCACACAAAAAAATTTTAGATAATTTTGATTTTAAAAGAGTATTTATTCCTCCTGCTGTCATGTTGATTGCATTGGAAAAATTGTCTCTAAATTCTTTATTTTCAAGAGAATCTTTAAGGTACTTTTTTGTGGCATGAAAAGCATCAAGTCTGACCACTAAAAAATAATTTTCAGGGATTGATAGTTTCGTTTGAGATTCTTCTTCAATTGCTTTAAAGTGTTTATCAAATGAAGTGAGCGTATCATTGTCCAGTCGCATAATCAATCCTCATCGTTGTAGTAATAGTCATCGTCATCATCAGGCTTTTCTTCACCTCTTGAATGCCAATATTCATCATTATTTGGATTTAATTGGTTAGCATGATTATCCAAATCATCTTGTTTTGAGCAGCTATAAGTTTTTATCATGAAATACTCCTTTGTGAAATTGAAGGCATTTTAATAAAATATTGAAGTCGAAAAAAGAGGAACTTTTTTGGAAAAGTTAAATAGTCATAAGCAACAAATATTTATATACAAGACATGATGAATGATTAATTTTAAACAAATCATACCATTGATATAAAACAATTATTAAACTATAATATAACAGTTAAATAGCGTTATTAAAAGGTTATATATGATTATTTCTGTTATAAATAAAAAAGGTGGTGTGGGGAAAACACCTATCTCATTCTCTCTTGCAAAAGATCTCGGTTATTACTTACAGTCCAATGATAATTCAGTGATTGAATCCATTTATCCTGATATGGCAAAGATATCTCCAAGTCCAGAAATTATTGATAATTGTGTCTATGACTTTGGTGGATTTGTGACATCTGGTGTTTTACCTATTTTAAAAGTTAGCTCTGCTATTTTAATTCCAACATCCAATAATTATAACTCCATCCTTCGGACTGTAGAAACTATTGAAGAAATTCAACCCTTAAATGAGAATCTTTTTATCGTTGTCACTAAAACAGAAAAAGAGAGTGATTTTGAAACCGTTAAAAATGCTATTAATCAGCATTTTGATAATTTGGAATTTTTTGAACTTCGCCTTTCTAAAGCCTTTAAAAATTGTATTGAAACAGGACTTAGCTTAACAGAGCTTTACCATGAAACTCCTCTTTCAAAAAGTGCTTATAAAACTGTTTATCAACAATACAAAACCATTCTCGATCTTTTTAAAGGAGAATAATCATCATGGCTGAAAAAAAACCAATTGATTCCATTCTCACAAAAGCAAAGTCATCTGCTGTTTCAACCTTTGCAGAGAGTGAACGTAAAAAAGGTGGACGACCTAAGAAGCCTGAGAGTGAACATGCTAAAGAGAATCGTTTTGCTACATACTTTAGCCCAAGTGAATTGGCACTTGTGGAATCGGCTGCAAATAGCTATGGTATGACTATTGGCAAGTTTATCAAAATGGCTGCTATGAGAATGGCTAAGATTGAAAAATAGTAGTTAAATAACACTATTATAATGTTTTAAAATATTTAAATTTTAGGTGTATTTTTACACTTATCCCTTTTGCCAAATATCATACAATGAATTCTACATGTTTGTTTTAAAGGAGTTTGGAAACTACAAGAAAGCCTTCTCTAACCCTTCAAACGATAAACTATATTTTAATTTTTTTGAGAAAGAAGTATTATGAGCATATCAGCACTTATTTGGAGTACCGCCGATCTTTTACGAGGAGACTATAAGCAATCTGATTATGGAAGAGTCATCTTACCTTTTACACTTCTTCGTCGTCTTGAATGTGTTTTGGATGCAACCAGAGATGCGGTCATTGCAGAGTATGAGGCGCGCAAAAATTTAGGTATACCTCTTGAGCAATTTTTGATACGAAAATCAAACAATAGTTTTTACAACACGTCAACTTTTACACTTCAAAAACTTCTAGCAGATTCCAACAACATCGCTGATAATCTTGAGAGCTACATCAATAATTTTAGTGCCAATGCTAGAGAGATATTTGAAAAATACGAATTTATTAAACTGATTGAAAAACTCAATGAAAACAATCTTTTGTATCTCATTGTAGAAAAGTTCTGCACGTTTGATCTTTCACCTGAAAATGTCTCCAACCATGAAATGGGATTGATGTTTGAAGAGCTTATTCGAAAATTTTCAGAAGCTTCCAATGAAACAGCAGGTGAGCACTTTACGCCAAGAGATATTGTAAGACTTACAACCTCTCTACTTTTTACGTTAGATGATGCACTTCTTACAAAATCAGGTGTGGTGCGAAGTCTTTATGACCCAACAGCAGGCACAGGAGGATTTCTCTCTAGTGGTAGTGAATACATCCATGAACTCAATCCCGATGCCACACTTGTTACCTTTGGGCAAGAGTTAAATCCTGAAAGTTATGCCATCTGTAAAGCCGATATGATGATAAAGGGACAAGATGTCTCTAACATCAAGTACGGAAACACCCTAAGTGATGATCAACTTCCTCATCAAAAATTTGACTATATGCTCTCCAATCCTCCATTTGGTGTTGAGTGGAAAAAAGTTCAAAAAGTCGTTACCGATGAGCATATCCAAAAAGGCTATGCAGGAAGATTTGGCCCAGGGCTTCCAAGGGTGAGTGACGGCTCACTTTTATTTTTGCTACACCTTATCTCTAAAATGAGACCAAAAGAAGAAGGTGGCAGTCGTATAGGCATCATCTTGAACGGCTCCCCCTTATTTACAGGCAGTGCTGGAAGTGGAGAGAGTGAGATACGCCGTTATATCTTAGAAAATGACCTTCTTGAAGCCATTGTTGCAATGCCAACCGATATGTTTTTTAATACAGGCATTAGCACTTACATCTGGATACTTTCAAACCACAAAGAAGGCCATCGAAAAAACAAAGTACAGCTCATTAATGCTTCGAGTATGGGTGAATCTATGCGCAAATCACTCGGTAGTAAACGCAAGCAACTGAGCGATGAGCAAATCATTGAAATAGTAAAAATCTATGGTGAGTTTGAAGAGAGTAAAGTCTCTAAGATATTTAACACAACCGATTTTGGATACAGACGCATCACAGTTGAGAGACCTTTAAAAGATGAAAATGGAAAAGTCATCCTTGTCAAAGGCAAACCAAAAATAGATACCAATGCCAGAGATAATGAAAACGTACCGTTAAATGAAGATATTCAAGCCTATTTTAAAAGAGAAGTGCTGCCACATGTAAGCGATGCTTTTATCAGTGAAGATAAAAAACATTGTGATCCCAAAGATGGCGAAGTAGGTATAGTAGGCTATGAGATACCTTTCAATCGACATTTTTACGAATACACACCTCCTCGAAGCCTTCAAGAAATCGATAGTGAGCTTGATGCTCTTACAAAAGAGATCATGGAACTTTTACAAGAGGTTCATTCGTGAGTCGATATAGGCCTTATCCAAAGTATAAGGATAGCGGGGTTGAGTGGCTTGGAGAAGTGCCAGATGAGTGGAATATTGTAAGAAACAAACAAGTATTTAAATTTATTAAAAATTCAGTGGGCGAAAACTCATCAGACTATTTGTTGTTATCTTTAACACTTAATGGGATAATTCCTAGAGACATTGAAAGTGGAAAAGGTAAATTTCCCGCTGAATTTAATACTTATCAAGAAGTCCATAAGAATGACTTGATATTTTGTTTATTTGATATAGATGAGACTCCAAGGACAATAGGTCTATCAGAATATTTTGGAATGATTACTGGAGCTTACAATGTAGCTCGATGTAATCAAGGGATAAATTCAAAATATGTTTACTACTATTATTTATCTGTTGATGAATACAAAGGACTTAAACCTTTTTATACAGGCTTAAGAAAGGTTGTTAGAACAGAAACTTTTTTAAATATTGAATTAGCTCTTCCATCACTAAAAGAACAACAATCCATTGCAAATTTCCTAGATAACGCTACATGTAAAATAGATACACTGATTCAAAAACAACAAAACCTTATCGCACTGCTTAAAGAAAAGCGACAAGCACTTATCTCTCATACTGTGACTAAAGGGCTAAATCCACATGCTAAGATGAAAGATAGTGGGGTTGAGTGGCTTGGAGATATTCCTGAACATTGGACATCAGTTTGCTTAAAATGGATTGCTAAAATATATTCTGGTGGAACACCAGATAAAACAAATTTAAGCTATTGGGAAGAAGGGACAATACCTTGGATTAGCTCTGGTGAAGTAAACCAATTTTTTATTACAGAACCAACTACCTATATCACGCAAGAAGCTTATGAAAAAAGTAGCGCTAAATGGATTCCAAAAAATGCTTTGGTTATGGCTTTAGCGGGACAAGGAAAAACAAAAGGTATGATTGCCCAGCTTGGAATAATGACTACATGTAATCAATCAATGGCAGCAATAGTCTTATCTGAAAATGTAAGTGAACGTTTCATCTTTTGGTGGTTAACTAGCAACTATGAAAAAATTAGAAATTTGGCAGGTGGTGATTTGAGAGATGGTTTAAATTTAGACATCATAGGTAGTATTGTTTGTCCATATTTTCTATTGTCTGAACAACAACAAATAGCAAACTATCTGGATAACGCTACATGTAAAATAGACACCCTTATTTCTAAAGCCCAAAAAGCCATAGAACTTTTAAAAGAGCGACGAACAGCTTTAATAAGTGCTGCTGTAACAGGAAAAATTGATGTGAGAAGTGTGAATGAGTAGTTATACCTATAAGAAAAAAGATGTGAGAAGCTTTATTGTAGAAATATATGCAAAAGGGCTTCAGCCAAGTCAATATCTCTCTGGAGATGAAATCGAAGTCCTTATAGAAAGCATTGGGATTTTTAAATTTAAAGGATATCTTTATGCCTTTAAATCAGATTTTACTTCTCATAATTTAGATGAAGTCTTTGTTTTGTACTTTTTTGATAAATATCTCACACAATACCTCATGGATTTAACATTTGGTGTGGAGGCAAAATTAAAATCATCTCTTGTCGAGCTGTGCTATCAAAAGACAACAAACCCTTTTTTTTATTTAGCACGTAGGTACCATAAAAATCCACAATTTTACATCAATAAAGAAACTTTGAAAAACTGGAAAAATTTACCAATAACACAAAATGTAAGTGGTGCGCAAGAGGTTTATAAGCATTATGGTATGTACTATCGACAAAAATACGATTTTAATTCTAATCAAGCGAGATACTTAGGTCAAGAAACTTTAATTACATTGACAAATGATGTAAATTATCCTCCCTTTCATTATCTTATTGAAAGTGCGACTCTTGGTGTTTTGATATACTTTATAAAAAGTCTAAAAATCAATAACTTTGACATTTTGAACTCTATTGCTTCATCTTTTGGTGTTAATCAGTCAGGACATTTTGATTCATTTTTAGAACGTTTAAATGAAATTAGAAATCGTGCAGCACATAGAGGAAGATTGTTTAATCGTAGCTATAGAAGTGTGACTGGTTTTGGAAAATTTAACACATTAAGGTCTTCAGTGAGTAATCATAGAGTAATTGATGTTATTTTATTTCTTCTTTTTTTACTAAATAAATTAAATATTTACCAAACATACAGTGATTTTGAGCATGATGTTATTGACCGATTGTTTTTTGATTTTCAAACTGATTACGACGTTGGAAGAGACTCTTTTGGGCTTTTAAATAAGTTAAGTAATGCTGAGTTTGGTGCTATTCGAGGATTTATGCTGAGAGCAATGAAGTAAAAAAGCCAAACGTAAGACAAATAGCGGATTAAATGCTAAAGCGCATTTGAATCATACTTGAATAGAGGTTTGGCGTTTGTAATGAAAGAATGATAGAATAAAACGTATTATAGGATCCTTAATGCTTAAATGTTATATGATGGATTCAATATCAAAGGTTTACAATGAGCATACTAGACAAACACAAAGAAAATGTATTTGAAACTGAGATAGTTGACTATCTTACCTCTCATGGGTGGGCTGAAGGCACAAGTCAAAGCTATGACAAAGACTTAGCACTCTATCCAGAAGACCTTTTAACATATATCAAATCAACTCAACCTGAAGCTTATGAAAAAATGCTCAAACGCGAAGGCTCTAAGACAGATGATGTCTTGCTCAAATTTGTTGCCAAAGAGCTAGATAGCCAAGGAAGCCTTCATTATCTCCGCCACGAACTCAAGTACATCGGCTCAAAATTTAAACTATGTCAATTTAAACCAGAACTCTTTAACCTAGATACTCAAAAACGCTATGATGCTAATATTTTGCGTGTTGTTAGGCAAGTGTACTACTCCAAATTAAACCAAAATAGCATTGATCTTGTTTTATTTGTCAATGGCATACCCATCGCTACTTTGGAGCTAAAAACAGACTTCACTCAAAATGTTCAAGATGCAATATGGCAATACAAAAACGATAGAGAGCCTAAGGGTGAGCCGTTACTTGAGTTTAAAAAAAGAGCCATTGTTCATTTTGCAGTCAGTACCGATGAAGTCTATATGGCAACAAAGCTTGCAGGTAAAAAAACATTTTTCTTGCCATTTAATAAAGGAAAAGTGGACGGTAGTGCTGGCAATCCTCCAAATCCTAATGGTTATGCAACTTCATATCTTTGGGAAGAAATCTTTGAAAAAGAGACATTGCTGGGTATCTTAAACCGTTATATCCATCTTGAAGTCAAAGATAAGGAGGACCATCAAGGTAGAAAATATAAAGCAGAAACACTTATCTTCCCTAGATATCATCAACTTGATGTTGTAAAAAAACTCTTAGCAGATACTAAGGCAAATGGGAGTGGAAAAAATTATCTCATTCAACATAGTGCGGGGAGTGGTAAAAGTAACTCTATCGCATGGCTTGCACATCAACTCTCTTCTTTGCATGGGATAGATGGCAATTCTATATTTAATTCAGTCATTGTGATCACCGATAGAACGGTACTTGATAGCCAACTTCAAGAGACGATTCAAAGCTTTGAGCATAAAGAAGGTGTTATTGTAGGGATTAGCCGTGAAGGCTCCAATGAGTCTAAATCCGCACAACTTGCAGACGCTCTTGAGCGTGGTGCTAAAATCATCATCACAACCATTCAAACATTTCCTTTTGTCCTTGATGCTATACAAAAACGAACATCACTTAAAGAGAATAAATATGCCATCATTGCCGATGAGGCACATTCGAGTCAAACAGGTTCAAGTGCTAAAAAACTCAAAGAGGTTTTAAGTGCTGAACAGATAGAAGAAGGTATTGAAATTAGTGCTGAAGATATAATTGTGGCTTCACTAGAAGCAAGAGCCAATAGCAAAAACCTAAGTTATTACGCTTTTACAGCAACACCTAAAGCTAAAACACTCGAAATGTTTGGCGTATTGCCCGATCTTACATGTGCGCCATCCATTGATAATAAGCCCAAAGCTTTTCACCTTTATACCATGCGTCAAGCCATTGAAGAAGGATTTATTTTAGATGTCTTGAGAGGTTATACTACCTATAAACGATTCTATAAACTAGAACATAGCAATCCCAATCAAGATGAAGAGGTTGAAAGTAAACGTGCTAAAACAAAAATAGCTAAATGGCTCAATATTCATCCTTATAACATTGCTCAAAAAGTTGAAATTATCATTGAGCATTTTAGAACCCATGTTGCTCATTTATTAGACAATCAAGCAAAGGCTATGGTTGTGACGTCAAGTAGGCAATCTGCGGTGCGTTATAAGCTCGCGTTTGATAAATACATTAAAGAGCATCACATAGCAAACATGCAAGCCATGGTGGCATTTTCAGGTTCAGTGAATGATGATAGTGAAGGCATTCAAAAAGAATACACCGAATCTGTTATGAACCCAAATTTAAAGGGTAGAGATATGCGAAAAGCATTTGATACTTCAGAGTATCAAGTGATGCTTGTGGCTAATAAATTTCAAACAGGGTTTGATCAACCAAAACTCTGCGCCATGTATGTTGATAAAAAATTAGGTGGAGTGGATTGTGTTCAAACGCTCTCTCGTCTTAATCGTACTTATGCGGGAAAAGAGATGACGTTTGTGCTTGATTTTGTCAATGAAGCTGAAGAGATTCAAGAAGCGTTTGAGCCATACTATAAAACGACAGAATTAGAAGATGTGACGGATCCTAATCTTGTGTACCAACTGCAAACAAAGCTTCAAGGTAATGCTATTTTTGGCAATCACGATATCGAAAATTATGCTGAAGCCTTTTTCAATCCAAAGGGAACGCAAGCGAGCATGAGCAGTGCGCTTAAACCTTCGGTTGATAGATATAAAACGCACTATAAAGAAGCACTCGAAGAAATCAATACATTGAATAATTTACTCGAAAATGCTAAAAAAAACCAAGACAATAAACTCATTACCAATTGCGAGCATGATTTAAAAAGTGCATATGAAAAGAAGAATGCTTTAGAACTTTTCAAAAAAGATATGATCTCCTTTGTAAGAATGTATGAATTTTTATCTCAAATCGTTGATTACAGTGATGCAGAACTTGAAAAAATGTGGGCATTTACAAAAGGCTTAATCCCAAATCTTAAAACAATCAACATTACGCCAGATATTGATATCTCATCCATTGAACTTACACACTACAAGCTTCATAAACAAAATGAAATGAGCATTAAACTTGAAGGAAGTGTGACTTTAGAACCAATATCTGAAGTGGGCTCAGGTGTGGCAAAAGACCCTGAAAAAGAGTTCTTATCACATATTGTCCAAAAGATTAATTCACTTTTTGAGGGCAACTTTACTGACGATGATGTTTTAAATTATGCGAGAACAATCACCGATAAAGTAATGGAAAACAATAAAGTCGTAGATCAAGTCAAAAATAACACAAAAGAACAAGCAATGCTAGGTGGATTTGAGATAGCTATTAATGATGCTGTCATTAGTAGTTTGGATGCACATCAAAATATGGCAACACAGGTTCTTAGTCAGGATAAAGTTAGAGAAGGATTGGCAAATATTGTCTATGAGTTAATCGCAAAAGGGTTAAGGCTAGAGAACTAAATTCCACAAAATAGCCCATTATCTATTTTAAGTATTCTCATCAAGAGCTGGATAAGATACTGAATGAAGCAAATCGAAGAATAATTTAGCAACTTAAATAAGTACAGGAAAGTGCGGAAGCACTCTCCTGTATTGACAGAGTTGCAAAAGACTCATAGATAGTTTTTTGTAATTTCAATTATAATTCTATTCCTTCATTCAAGGATTGTCAAATGAATATAGCATTCGAGCACTTAGCTTTATTGCCTGAAATTTTGGAAAAATTAACATTGATTGAAAAAAATATGTCTAATTTTGAAGCAAAACGTTGGATGAATGTGAAAGAAGTTGGAAAATATCTTGGATATTCCAATGATCATATTTATAAGCTACGTGATGAAGAATTTATTGAAGGTATCCATTATCATAAAAAAGGCAAATTACTATTTGACCGTCTTGAAATTGATAAATGGGTAGTATGTGGCTCTAAAAATTTACATCAAGCAACAAAAGATAATGTAAGCAAAATTATAGAATCAGTGCTTGAAAATCATAAAAAACGATAACTCTCCTTAAATTGTATTTACTACACTTCCGGTTGTAGTGACCAAGTATTCCGTTGAATATAATCTGCATTGTTAAAGCATTGCATCGTGCTTGATAGTGAGTTTCTCACATATCGACCTTTAAACGAAGGTAGGCGCTTCATGCAGCTCGTGTGCATAAAAAGTAGGTGTATGCTCTGCGCATTACAACCCATAGCTTAAGTAGCTATATAACAAGAATCTCTAAATTAGAAGATAACGAAAGTATAGCACCAAAAAAAGATGCTCTTGCATTTTTACCCGTTTTGGTATGAAGAGAAAAGAGCAGTTTGAAGTGCTAAAAAGTACCACTCTATCGAGCTTCCAAAAAACAGTATACGTTGTATTTCATTTTCGAATTCAACGGCTAAATTCAACGATTTTTTCAACGTTTTTTATTTCATTTCAAAATAAAAACGAATAGTAGTATCTCAATTAAAAAAAGGATATTGCTATGAAACCAATCTCTCCAAAACAATTGTTGCATCTCTATGCCAAAATGCCAGAGCCTTTCCAGCAGGAAGTACTTGAAAAAACATTTGAACGTTTTTACATCTTAAAAAGCAGAAATACTGAAGGACTTAATCGTTCAATGCTTTATCATCAAGCACTCCTATTTGTTCTTAAAAATTATCACGATACTTTGACAATGGGCTCAGCTAAAAAGCACTCTAAAGAACTTGATAGCCTAGATGCAAAAAATAAACTACAGCTTAAAATGTTTGATTTGCCCCAGAAAAAAAGTGCTAAAAAACGATCTAAACTTCTCAATCAATATGCATCACTGATTTATCAATTAAAAGAAAAAGAGGGGAAAAGTTATTCGCAAATTTGCCGCCATCTTGCAAAAGCAAAAAAATTCAAAGTTGATACAACCTATCTTTGCAAGCTTTACCCCATTATTAAGCAGAATATCGCAGATTTAAAAGCCATGACTATGGAAAAAAACAGCATTTTATAAAATTGAATCATTGCAAAACGAATAGTATATATAAAGCATTATGTTTTATACCAAATTGTAATTACCCTAAAGGAGTTAGTATGTCTGGTATTGTTATTCCTATTGTGCACGATCTCTATCTGGTTGCCGATAAAATTGAAATTTTAGAAAATAGAATTGTTCCTATATCTATTAGCGATTCTGGCAAAATTTTAAAGGCTCAACTGTTTGAAAAATCCCGCGATCATTTCATCATTAAGTCTATGTTTTGGGATCATACTAGACTTGTCAGCGGTGTTTACATATATCATCTGCATGAAATTTTCATCGCATTTGTGCACAATCGCCTGCGCAGCAAACAAGAGTATTTTATCTTCAATAAAAAATATGAATATGGTGTCAAGCTCTATTTTGGAAAGAGTAAAGAACCTGATCTTCACATGGAGGTATATGATAAACAAACCAATAGCTTTGTCTTGGTACAGAGCTTTTCGAAATTAGAATGTTGCATCATCGTACGAGAAATAAACAACTATTTGCATAAAGGTGAAATCAAAGAGGAATTTTTAGAAGGCGAAGTGAAATGTAATTATAGTGGTAAGAGTTTTACCTTGAGGACACCAGAATGAGAGGATCAATACATTATCAAACGGGAGAACTCGCAAAAGTTCTCTTTTCTCCAGGAATGTCAAAATCTGAGCAAAAATCTACAGGTTTTATAGCAAATGCTGAAACACTTAAAACATACAGAGAAGTTTGGAACGAACTCGGGATATATGCCAAAGAGAATTTTGCCCTAAAAGACCTACAAAAGTTGAATGAGAAGCATATTGTGCACTATATGTATTTTAAAGCGCATCAGCAGATTAGTGAACAGCGCCTAGAGTTAATATCGAGTGCGTTAGGAAAATTAGAGACAGCCTTACGTAAACTCAATGCAAAATATTTCCTTGAAAGCTTACGTAATGGTGCAATCAAGACTAGAGAATATGATTTTTCAGTTCGTCATGAAATTCTTGATGAAGCACGTAAGAATCTGCTTGTGGTAGAAACCAGTGATGAACCAACCTTTTGTAGAGTCTATACTGATCCACAAGCTCTTATAGATGCAATCACTGATCCTAACTTTCAATTGGCTGCAAAGATTCAGTATGAAAGTGGTGCAAGACTCGAAGGGATTGAGCGTATTGATCCTTTTCTCTCTATCAAAACACAAAAGCTACACGACAATCGACTTAGTGATAGCATTGATTACATAAGAATAGATGATATCAGTAGCAAAGTAGAACAACTCCAAGGGATTGAATATGATAGCTTAGAAGCCATACAAAAAGGCCGAATATTTGACATTGAAAAAGGTGGAAAGCCGGGAATCTTACTTGTTCATGTCGATACCTACAAACAGCTAAAAGCTCACTTATTGAAACATGATGTTTTTCGTATTGATACTAACAAATACAGAACCGCTCTTAAAAAAGCTGCTCAAATCACTAAGCAAGAATACCAAGGTAGTCATGGATTGAGATGGAATTTTACAAAAGAACGCTTTACAAAAATTCAAGTTATTGGTGGATTATCTTACGATCAGGCCCTACAACAAGTGAGCTGGGAAATGAAGCATGAGAGGGCGAGTATCACGGAGCATTATTTGAGGTGATAATAAAAATTTAACAAATTAAAAACGAATAGTTTATATAAATAAAATTTAGGAGTAAAAGATGGAAAACATCATTGTAAGTAAACAGGCTAGAAAAAGAAGGGCGAGTGTATTTGATGCGTATAGAAAAGAAATTATCGAAATGCTCAGATTAAAAAGTAGCGTTCCCTTCATTGTTAAAGAAATTAATCTTGAAGGGAAAGTTAATATTAGCGTTATAGGTCTCACAGCCTATATTAAGCGTGAAAAACTTCGCGATGATTTTTAATCACTGCAGGGGTCATTGATCTTTCAAGCAAAATCAAAACAGTGTCGGTTTGTTGAATTAGTAGCTCGCATTCGCTTTCGGTAAAATCATTACTGATTAGTTCTGCAATGTATTGTTTCATTTTTTCTGTAAAAGCGGGATGATTTTCCAAAGAAAATATTTTGAAATTTTTAATAGTGTCAATAAGAAATTCTTTTGCATTTTGAATAGTAGTATTTGGCTTGTTCTTGGAAATTGAGATCATCTGAAAAATATAATATAAAAATAGAAATGGACGTTGTCTTATCGGGTCTCCTAATGAAAAAGCATCTAATAATTTAGCAAAAACGCCTTCTATCACAACACCTTTCACTCTTTTTAGCATTGCTTCGATCAGAATCTCACGTAATTTTTGAGCTAATTCTTCTTGAGAAAATAGAGAAGATAAATCATTAAGAAGGTATCCATTTTCAACAGAAACCTGAGGAGTAGCAGATAATAAATGAGGTTCTTGACCAAAAAAAAGAAATGTTGGATTGGCATCAAGGATTTCACAATATTTTTGAATTGCAGATGAAGATGGGGAAATAGAATGAGCCTCATACCGAGCCAGGGCAGGCGCTTGAAGGTCTAGTTTCTGAGCAATTTCTTTCTGAGAAGATCCAATTTTAAGTCTAAATTCTTTAAAAAACAACATTATTCCTTAAGATAAAATAAAGTTTACGAGATGTAAAATAACATATAAGTTATTAAGTAACATATATGTAAATATTTAAAGGAGAAAACATGAGTTTACGACGCCCTGTTAATCTCCTTACCTCAAGTGGTAGGGATGATTGTAACATTTTTCTAATCAAAAATTTAGGTGTTTTGATTACGAAAGAAGAAAATATTTTGCAAAAGCTAGCTTTTATGCCGACTTTTGAGGACATTTCGCAATGGGTTAAAACCTATTCCAGGGGTAAAAAGTTCATCGCAAACCCTTTAAATACAGGCGAAGCTGACTGTGAAGTTTGTTTGACAGAAATTCAAAAACCTCTATATTTAGCATTAGAAAACATTGAAAATCGGCGTAAAAATGGACGTGATAAGCGTCTTATAAAAGCCGCTGAAGCGAAAGATTACCTTGTTATTGCAGATATTCTTGCCAGTGCCGCGTGGACTTACTGGAAAAATCATGGTTTTCAAATTAAAAAAGATGGCAGAATGAACATTAATGCTGTATGTCAATTCCAAAACGACATAAAAAATCAACAAAAAAAGGAGTTTCAAAAAGCGCAAATCGACCACATTGGTGCTGCGGTGGATTTTAAAAAAGCCTATAAGAAAGGCGCTTTTCAAGAAATAATTGATTTCGATGAAACTAAGTTGATTATTCAGAATATCAGATGGGAAGACTAAAATGGAAGAAATAGAGAAAGAAAATCAAAAAAAATATTTTTGGCTCAAGCTTCCAAAAATTTTTTTCGAAGATGCCCGAATCAAAAAACTTCGCCGTATTGCAGGTGGAGATACCTATGTTGTAATATTTTTAAAAATGATGTTACTCGTAATAAATAACGATGGAATTTTTATTTTTGAAGGAATTGAAAAAACATTAGCGGAAGAATTAGCTCTCATCCTTGATGAAGATGAAGATAACGTTAAAGTAGTACTATCTTTTTTATTGGCACAAAATGAGCTTATTGAAATTAATGACGTTCAATTTCTTTTTAATAGAGTACCCAATATGATAGGTAAAGAAGGTGAAAGTGCTGCGCGCGTAAGAAAGCACAGAGAAAAACTTCAAGCGTTACATTGTAATGATGGCGTAACAGAATGTAACGACAGCGTAACACATAGTAAGAGAAAGATAGAGAAAAAGAAAAAAGAGAAAAATTTAGAAATACTCTCTCTACCTTTTCCTAAAATAAAAGTAGAGAGAGTTGATTTCAAAAATTTCAAAAATAAGTTGCTTGAATTGTGCCCTAGCTATGAATTTAAATTACCATATCCAAATTCATTAAATTATATTCAAGATCATAAAGGCTTTTGTCTCAAAAATGACCATATTTATGATCTTCAAATTGAAAAATTTATATCAAAAGATGATAGCTTCATAATTTGGGAATATCTTTTTTCAGTACAGGACGAAGTTTTTGAATTTATCTCTAAAACATTCATAGATCCAAAGAGCGTTTTATGAGCAGTGAAGAATTTTTCGAGCTTAAAAATCTTCTACTTGAGCAGCGAGCACTTCTAAGTATTCTTATACCAGAAGATGTTCCACTTTCTTTTATTTCTGATCGCACAGGTAAATCACGTCAGGCAATTAGAGATTATCTGCACTATAACTACGAAGAAAATAAAGATTTTTACCTCAAAAAAGGTAAAATCTATGTTGCAAAAGAAGCCGCTATTCAAATTTTGCAAAGGAACAAAATATGAAAGTTAGCGGCAAGGTTTACATAAGAGGTAGTAAGCTTTGGGTAAGTGCTTATACAGATGAGGGGAGGGTACGCAAACCAACTGGCAAAGATGATACACCGGCGAATCGAAAATGGGTTGAGAGAAATTTCCATGATCTAATTACAGGTCAAAAAAGAGAAATACCTAAGACATTTATTCAATTTGCAAGTATCGTTCTAGAGTCAACTCAGCACAAGCGTGACATTGCCTGTCAAAAAGATTATTTAACCAAGTTACGGTTACATATTGCACCTATTTTTTCAAAATATGAGCTTAGCGATATTAAGGCTCTTGATATTGAAAAATGGCAAAATATGTTGCTTAATAAGGGGCTGAGTCAACAAACAGTTAAAAGGTGTAGATCAATTCTATCAATGGTAATGAAAAAGGCAGTAGGGAATGATTTAATTGCGAAAAATCCATGTGATTATGCTGAACCGATAAGTGTGTTTCACAAAAAGAAACTGCCTTATAAAATGGATGAAGTGAGGTCTATTTTTAAAGCTGCCGAAGGTAAGGGGTTTATTGAAATATATCTCAAGATTGCATTTGGCACAGGGATGAGAGTTGGCGAGATACTTGCTTTAAAATGGGAGGATATTGATTTTTCAAATAATGTCATATATCTTTGCAGATCGATCTCAAAAGGCAAAATTAAAGGTGATACGCATCAAAAAAATCATAAACGCTTGGTTGTGATGCCACAATTTGTTTCTGATGTGCTAAGAAAGGCTAGTTTTGTTCAAAGTTGCGAATGGGTATTCCCATCTCCCAGAACACAAGAGCCTTATGCTGAGTCAAAGACGCTTGTTAAATATCATTTTAAGCCATTGTTAGAAGAAGCTGGTGTTAGCTATAAAACTTTAATGGCAACAAGACATACATATATTTCAACAATGAGAAATCAAGGGTTGGATAAAAGTCTTGTCCAAGAAATTGTGGGACACTCAGAAGGATCAGGAGTCACAGATAAGCATTATTTTTTACCAGAAATCAATGCTTTAAAGGTTCAAAGTGTTAATAATATTTTTGAGCAAACACTTTTAAAAAAGACACAAAATTAGACAATTTTAGGCACAATGGCTTTAAAATATCTATAAAAGCGCTTATTTATAGGCTTTTCAAAGAAGAGGACGTAATTCTCATAAGCCGGAGGTCGGGGGTTCGAGTCCCCCTCTTGACACCACTCCTACATCCCTAAACATAGTGCTTTTTAATACAATCCAAACACCTTTTAAGCTCTTCAAGATCCAAGTGTCACCTAAACTGTCACCTGTTTATAAAGGCTTTCGTACAGATTGATACTTGTATTAGCATCAATTGCTTTGTTTTTAAGCCACTTAGCATAATGTTCAAACAGCATCTTCAAATCGCTATGTCCTAAGATATTCGCAATTTGTTGCGGTGTAAAAGCATTACTCTCAAGCGCTAGTACGGCAAACGTATGGCGACAATTCTTGATATCTCTATATTCGATTCCACAATCCAAAAGAAGCTTATACCATTTTGTATTTTGTTTAATGGACTTACCATCTTTTATGATCTGTCTGTTTCCTCGGATATCTTTTATATCCTCCAAATTACTTCCATCCTCTTTTGAAAAAAGCCAAAGAGAATGTTTACGTCTAGCTTCTGCAACTAAATGGTCAATATGAACCATTGCACTATTGAAGATAGGAATTATACGCTTACGATAAGCTGTTTTTGTCCCTTTTATCTTTGATTTAGTTACGTTACGGCGAATATTGATGATGCGTTGCTGTAAATCAATATCCCCAACTTGTAATCCAAGAATTTCAGCCGGTGACATTCCTTCATTAAAAGCAATTCCAAGATAGCTATAGAGTAATGAACCATATTGTGTATCTTGCGCTCTTATCATTAAAAGATTAACTTCTTCCTTTGAAAAAGGCCTAATTTCTTCTAAATCACGATTTTTTCGCTCTTGTAGTTTGATATCAAACGTGATATTGCGATCAATCAATCCTGCATCAACTGTTACATCGAAGATCCCATGAAAAACACGCAAGTATTTATTTTTGGTGCTTTTGTCTAAGGGCTTACCAGTTTTTACATTTGTGAGCAAGCCAAGATACTGTTTGATATCCAATTTAGTGATAGATCGGATATCTTTCTTACCAAATTCAGCCAAAATACGATTTGTGCGATACTCGATGTTTTGATAGTCCTCCCAAACCTCGTAATTTTTCAAGAAGATATTTGCAAAATAGCCAAATTCTTTTGATTTGACTATTTGAAGCTTACTCTCTTCAATCCTACGTGCCATCCATGCTGGAAGAAACTTACTTTGCATATAAGCAAGTGTTTTTTCAGCTTTTTGAACGCCTGTACTTTCTTCAAATTTTGATACAGATCCATCTATATTGGTGACAAAATAGCGGATATACCAAAATTTACGATTTGAACGATTTAAGATAATCGCTCTAATATTTTGCATAACTATCCTCCTTGATTTATAAAAGAGGATTTTGAACATCTGACAAATAACATAGATATTTTATCTTTTTTGAGAACGCGATAAAAGCTCATCAAGCTCATTATCAATGTGATGTCAGACGAAGTGCTAAACTCGTCAGTTGAAAATGTAATTTAAGAGTTGCATTTTGATTTAAAACCTTAAGAAACCAAGTTAGATTGGTTAAACTCCATTTTCAGATTTCATGGAAAGGAGTTTG
>Ga0265295_1003462_pt1 | contig 22982 bp, 19 predicted proteins | sample Munlansysbiofilm_FD_192503 | JGI IMG/M metagenome (GOLD analysis project Ga0265295, IMG submission 192503) | Leachate microbial communities from a municipal landfill in Southern Ontario, Canada - Methane capture system biofilm | ecosystem: Engineered > Solid waste > Landfill > Unclassified ...
ATGTCCCTTTTCCTTGCCGATACCACATTGCCGAAGGACTTGCACTAATTTGAAGCGTTTGAATAGAAAAGATACATTGCTATGAACCAGATTTGAAGTTTTAACTTGACTAATTTGGCCTATTCTCAGGAAAATCATCTTAACACCTCGTTCTTATCATTTGCGTAGTTGCTAATGCAACAATAAGATGCGAGGTGTTTTTGTCAAGCACTTATTTTAACTAGTTTACTGCCCCCCAATGGCTTATGCAACTGGTAAAGATTAGTGTGTTAATACAGGGTAGTGGCTTCCTTGCTTCGGATAGTGAATCCAACACTACTCGCAAGGAGATACGATGGAAGCCAAGCTACTGGAACGCATCAAAGAACAACTGGTTAGACATGAAGGTCTGAGACTAAAACCCTATCGCTGTACGGCAGGTAAGCTGACCATCGGTATTGGTCGCAATCTCGATGATTGTGGCTTCTGGCAACAAGAAGCTTATGCACTGTTGGAGAATGATAACCTGAACTGCGAGAAGCAGCTTCAGGCAAAGATACCGGATATCTATAACAGGTGTCACCGGAATTTTAGTATGCACCAGTTTTAGCATTTGCAATTTTCGGTGACCCGATTTGCAATTTTCAGTGAGGGCTCATAGTGACATTAGCACTCCAACAAATTGACTGCTAAAAATCTCTTGACAGTTTAGGCAAGTCCGTTATTTTATCTCCAGATAGATATTACAAAAGGAGTTTAAGAGCATGGCTACAAAAAAACGTGAAACCGGATCTTTAAGTATCCACACAGAGAATATATTCCCTATTATCAAGAAATGGTTATATTCTCAGCACGATATATTTTTGAGAGAATTGGTATCTAACGCAGTTGATGCCATTGCTAAGCGCAAATATGCAGATCCAGATTTTAAAGCCGAGGACATGAAGATTGAGATCAAGCTGGATAAATCAAAAAAAACACTTCAAGTAATCGATACCGGAATTGGGATGACAGATGAAGAAATTCGTAAATACATCAATCAAATTGCTTTTTCGGGTGCCGAAGAATTTGTGAATAAATTCAAAGACGTTCAAGCTAATATTATTGGTCATTTTGGTTTGGGATTTTACTCTTCATTTATGGTTGCCGAAAAAGTTACCATCGATTCCCTATCGATTAGTGAAGGCAGCAAAGCGGCCTACTGGGAATGTGACGGTAGTACCCAATACAGCATGAGTGATGGTAAACGAAAAGATGTGGGCACCACTATCACGCTCTATTTTAATGAGGATTCTAAAGATTACGCCGAGGTTAGCAAAATACGCGAGATACTGGAGCGTTACTGCAACTTTATGCCAGTTCCGATAATGTTTGAAGGCAAGCAGATTAACCAATTGGAAGCTCTTTGGAACCGTAAACCGGCAGATGTAAGCAAAGAAGAGTATATCAAATTCTATCAGGATGTTTTTCACGACTATAAAGAACCAGTTTTCTGGATTCATTTAAATGTAGATTTTCCGTTCAATTTGAAGGGAATACTCTATTTCCCCAAATTGCGAAACGAGCCAGATTTCTTTAAGGGCGAAGTAAAACTATTCTGTAACAACGTATTTGTTGCCGACAATCTCGAAGATCTTATTCCAGAGTTCTTACTGTTGTTAAAGGGTGGAATAGACATTCCCGATATTCCCTTAAATGTTTCGCGTAGCTTTCTGCAAAACGATACGCAAGTGCAAAAGATATCCAAATACATCATTAAAAAAGTAGCCGATCATTTTCAAGCTACCTATAAAGAAGATCGAAAGAAATTTGAAGAATACTGGGAAGACATCAATACTTTCATCAAATTTGGCATGCTGAAAGAAGATGATTTTTTTGATGCCATGAAAGATATTGCTATCTTCAAATCCGCCTCTGGCGATTACTTAACTATTGAAGAATACAAACAACGCAATGCCGCTCAACAAGAAGAGGGAAATACCAGAATTTGGTACGCAGCGGGTGAAGACACTCAGGTAAGCTATTTGAATTTGATGAAGGAACAGGGGATTGAGGTAATATTCCAAAACTCTCCCTTGGATATTCATCTTTTCCAAAAACTGGAAGGAAAAATCGAAAAAGTGGAATTCATCCGCGTTGATAGTGAAGTGAACGATCTTTTAGTGAATAAAGAAGAAAGCAGTTTTAACAAAGAAGATGAAGATCGCCTTCAAAAGCTATTCTACAAGGCTTTGGGGCAGAATTTAGAAGCATCCTTCAGCAAGGAAAGCCTTAAAGAGTTTTTCAAAAAACATAGCAAGGCGGCGGAGATTCTTAGTCCCTATCAAATTCAAAAAGATGAACAAACAATCTTCAATTTATTGGAATTGCCACCTAATATCGTAAAAGATCTGGGCGAAGAAGCAATGCAAGAGCTTCAGAATCATGCCTTCTCGGAATTGAAGGTAGAAGTAAAAAACCTCAAAACAAAAGAGATTCCCGGCATGATTGTCTTTAGCGAATTTATGCGCCGCTGGCACGATATGGATCTTGCTTCCAGAATGGGTGGCAACAGCGATATGCTAAAGCATCACAGCCTGGTAGTAAATACTCAAAACCCAGTAATACAAAAGATATTAAAGCTGGACAAGAAGGGCAAAGAAGAAGAAGTTAACACTCTTTGTGGCTACATCCACGATCTTTCTTTACTGGAGCAGAAAGCATTTAACGGAGATGAGCTAAAAGCTTTTATTACTAAGGCAAATAAAGTACTCTCCTATTTATAAAAACAGCACGAATAGCAAAAGCCCCGATATGATATCGGGGCTTATTTATATAACTTTACTTTTACAGTAGTTCGATAACGAGGAATTTTTGCTTGCGGAAATTCTCTTTGTCGGTTACCGTTAGCACATATTCCTCTTCCAGCTTTTCAATGTTGTATGTAGTAGCAATATGATTAGATAAGATGCTATAGCCTTTCTTGGTGGCAGCAAAAGTAATCTGATCTTCATCCGATAGATTGATCTCGGTAAACTTCTCGGTAGCGAGCTCCTTGTTTACTGTTGTAACTCTTCCAATGCCCAATATTCCGCCTCTGCGGTCTATAATCCCTTGTTCTAAGAGCTCTTTTCTGGTTCCCACCACATAATAAATTGTGTTTGCTTGCCGCTCGGCATCAATTAAATCTTGTTCACGCTCGGCAATGGTTTGTTCACGCTCGGCAATCTCCATTTGGCTTTGTCTGCGTTCTTCTTCTATGGTTTCGTTCAAGATCCCCATGCGTTCTTGAAGCTCTGCCATAATGGTTTCTTTTTCTTCTAAAGATGCTTTAAGGCGATCTACCATCTGCTGAACTCCACGAAGTTGGGTTCTGGAACTGGCTAGTTGAGCTTCAAGTTGCGAAATCTTCTTTTTATCTGCCTCAATTTGTTCTCTCATATTGGCAATGGAGCTTATTATCTGTCCTCTCCTATCTGCAGGCGAAGTACCGGGAATCTCTCCCTGAGTAAAGAGCTGACCAGAAAGGTCTTGATCCATAGCTTGCAGGCTTTCCTGAATCTCACCTATAGTAGCGGTAGAAGATTCGTATAGAGCCTGAAGATCTTCATTGCTCTGCAAAAGTGCTTTGTTCTTTTTGGCAGCATTCATCCATACAATACCAAATATGATTGCCAAAGCGGCAAGGACTACTATGATGATTGTTTGTGCAATTTTCATACTTGACTCCTATCGCGTTTTAATATGAATGTCACTTTATGCAAACACGAAATTTGTGTCAAGGCAAATGCAATATGGAAGTAGGATGAAATATAACTATCTAGCCGCTTGGACCCGTAAAATAGATTTGAAAAATGCTGTCTTAGACAAAATATTCATGCATCAGAATGCAATGTATATTTGTTTGGCAAAAGGGGCAGCATTGGCAATTGTGCTTAGCCCTCAAGATAGTTTTATCTACTATCATAACTGTATTGAAGTGCCTAAAAAAACGCCCGAACTCTGGCTGCAACTTGCTGGTTCTTCTATTACGAATATCGCCATTAAACCTGATGACCGCATCATCTATATCGAATGTAGGCAGAAAGATATTTATGGAGATGTGCACAATTACGAATTGATCTGTGAATTGATGCCACCCAAACCTAACGTTATTCTGTTTAATAAAGATAAAGGTTTAATACAAGATGCTTTATATAAATACTCCTTAGCAGATAACCCAATGCGCATGGTTTTGGTAAATCAGCCCTACTATCCCCCGCAAACGAGTTTTACTCCAGACACTTCGCAAACACTTGAGATACCAAAAGAATCTACGGCAAAAAGCATAAATGAGTATTTTGCCACAAGACATCAGCAGATACTATTACCAAACGATCAGATCAAAAGCACTCAGCAAAAAATAAAGATTTTGAGCAAGGAGATAAAGCGCCTAAAGAAAAAGCTTGATATGCAGGGTATGGATTTGGCAAATGCCCTCAAGATGGATTATTACAAAGCATGTGCTGAAGCAATAAAACCCAATATGCATCTAATTGAGCCGGGTGATGACACTCTTGAGGTAACAAACTATCTGGATCCGCATTTGGCAAAGATATCAGTTCCCTTGCTTTCGGATAGAAGCCCACAGCAAAACCTGCACTATTACATCAAGAAGTATCAAAAAGCTAAAAACGGAAAGAGTATTATAGAGCTAAACATAAAACGTACTGAAGCAGAAATAGAGGCAGTAAAAGCCTTGCAGAAGCGTCTTGAACAAGGTGAAGACATCGATCTTGATACGCATAAAAACAGTGGTGGCATAGCCCACAAGCAAAACCAGATTGACCGTATCTTACAACTACGCATAAATGCTGGCTGGCATATCTACATTGGCAGAAAAGCCAGAGAAAACGATTTTATTACCACAAAGCTTGGCAAAGCGCACGATTGGTGGTTTCACAGCCGAATTTATCGGGGTGCTCACGTACTGTTAAGAAACTACCATAAACAAGAGCCACCGCCAAGCCTCATTCAGATATGTTGCGCTCTTGCCGCATGGTATTCGCAAGCAAAGTTTTCCATAAATGTGCCCGTAGATTATACTCAAATCCGATTTGTTCGCAAACCTAAAGGCAGCGCCGCCGGTTTTGTTACTTATACAAACTATAAAACTATTTTTGCAAATCCCAAAGATATCCGCAGCATCAAAGAGGAACTGGAACTGTGATGCGTATTCTAGGAATAGTGACAGGCATCTTTCCTTTTAGTGAAAGTAGCCAAATTCTAAAGATAATAAGCCAAGATAGAGCACAAATATCTGTTATTGCAAAAGGCTGGCGAAAAAAACAAGAACCACTTCTGCGTTTTGCCGAGTACGAGTTTAACCTCTACGAACCCAAAGAAGAAGGCTTATACATTCTAAAAGAGTTAAGTTTATTGCAAAACTACGCCCAATATCCCAGCACATCCACATGGGCTGCAGCAGAAGCAGGAGCAGAGTTGATTAGCAAGATAATAATGGCAAGCTCTGATGCTCCATCATATTATGAGCTTCTACGCAACTATCTTGGGTATCTGCAAACTATCGATAAGAATGCAATACTCATCTTTTGGCGTTTATTTATGCGCATCTTCAAGCTTTTGGGCATCGATTTAAACATATCTAAGTGCAGCCTATGCCATACTGAATGTGTGGCATTTGCCTACAATGCGGCCAGCGATATTGTATGTGAATCTTGTTATAAAGAAACCGCAAATAAAGATAATTATCATTCTCTCTCTCAAAACGCTGGAAAAATATTGAGCTTGCTTCCTTTTATAGGTTATCATCTGCAAGAGACTGAGCTTAGTTTTAATGATGTGGAAGAGCTAAACAGATTCTTTTTTGCCTATTACTATGCTCACCAAAAACAAACGCTCAAGCTTAAGAGCCTGAGCGTCTTGGGTCAATTCTATTATTAATTAGAATGGTTCAAAGTTGTTGGCTTGCCAATAAAAGCGTTCGGCTTCTTTTTGGATATCTGCAAGCTCCTCGTAGTGTTTCATTTCCCATTTTGCCAATAGCGAGAAAAATGATTTTAGAGTAAGAATATCTGTTTCTTGTTCGCATTTATGGTAGTGGTCTATAGAATCTTTCTCTAAAAGTAATGCAGTAGATATTGCCGAGAATAAAGCCTGATCTTCACCAATGCGCCGCACAAAAGACTCGGAAAAAATGCTTTTCTGCATATTCTCTTTTTCCAGTTTATCGCTAATGTCTTCCGGTTTCAAGTTGTTGGTTAGTTGCTGATAATAATCCAAAAGATAGTTGTAATGGCGGCGTTCTTCTTCTTTACGGCTCAAGAAGAATTCTTTAACATCGCTGTCGTTACTTTTTTCTGCTGCATCCTGATACAAGTTTACGCTATCCATTTCTCCTTGCATCGCTTTCTTTATCGAATTAACTAGTTGTTCTTTCAGTGCCATAATAGCCTCTCATTTTTTCTTTTATAAATAGCTTAATCCTTTTGCTGATTTTGCAAAACCATTTTCTATCGCCAATAAATATCTCGCCCAAAAGATAATGCAATGGTGACCGAAGCTTAAAGCTAACATCATCGGTAAATAAGGGAAAATCTCAGCCTTATTCCCCGCTAATGATTCCTTAAAGCATTAAGCGGAAAAAGCATTGATACTCTACCGCGTTTATCAAATCTATTTTTGGCATTACACGCAAAAATTTGTACTTCTAGCCCAGAGATTGAGCGGAATAATCATTGACAACTACGCTAGGCTAAAAATAGGTGTAAACCAATAGAAAACAAATCAGGAGTTACAGTTAGCTATGAAGAATATCCTCGTGATCGGTGCTGCCGGACAAATCGGTTCGGAGCTTGTTCCCTACCTCAGAAACATTTATGGTGAAAAAAATGTTGTAGCCACATACAATCACACTCCCCTTCCACAAGACCTTACGGAGGCAGGACCTTCGGAAAAAATGAATGCCACGGAAGGCAATTCTATGAATGAAGTGGTTAAGAAGTACAATATCGATACTATCTTCAATTTGGTTGCAGTTCTTTCTGCTAAAGGCGAAGCTAACCCTGCTCAAAGCTGGAAAATCAATATGGATACTACGTTCAATTGCCTGGAGATCATGAAGGAAGTAAAAGGTGCGGTTTTCACACCATCGTCAATTGGTGCTTTTGGACCTACTACTCCGTTAGATAATACCCCACAGGATACTATCATGCGCCCCACCACTATCTATGGCATCTCAAAAGTTGCCGGTGAACTTTTGGGAGATTATTATCATTTGAAGTATGGCGTTGATGCTCGCGGCTTGAGATATCCCGGCATTATTTCCAACGTAACCTTACCAGGAGGCGGAACTACAGATTATGCAGTAGAGATTTATTACGATGCAATTAAGAATAAGCGCTATGTATGCAATCTGCCAGCGGGAACATTTTTGGATATGATGTATATGCCAGATGCTCTTCGCAGTGCAGTACAGCTTATGGAAGCAGATCCCGCCAAATTGGTGCACAGAAACTGTTTTAACGTAACTGCCATGAGTTTTGACCCCGAGATTATTGCTGCCGCAATACGTAAACACATACCGGAATTCGTTTTAGAGTATAATGTGGATCCCATCAAAAAATCAATTGCCGATAGCTGGCCAAACAGCATGGACGATTCCGCCGCCCGCAATGAATGGGGTTGGAAACCTGAATATGATTTGGATAGCATGACCCGCGACATGATCGAAAAGGTTTCGGCAAAACTAAAAAAATAGGATACAAAATGTTAAAGATCGGCGTAGTAGGTGTTGGGCATCTTGGTCAACATCATGCCAGAAAATTTATGGCCATGAAAGATGCTTCTCTTTCGGGCATATACGATAAAAAAAGTAGCCGTGCAAAGGATATTGCCAAAACCTTGAACGCAGCGAGATTTGAAAGTTACGATGCTCTGCTCGATGTCTGCGATGCTGTGGATATAGCTGCCACAACATCATCTCACTATGAATTGGCAGTAAAAGCCTTGAATGCAGGCAAACACATCTTTTTGGAGAAACCAATCACCGGCAAACTGGAAGAAGCTTATGAGCTTCTGGAGCTTGCTGATAAGAACAACCTAAAGATTCAAGTGGGTCATATTGAACGCTTTAATCCGGTAATCATGAAAGTGGAAAATGAGATTAAAGATCCCGTTTTTATCGAATCTACCCGTATTTCTACTTTTCACAGCAGAGGAACAGATGTGCCCGTTGTGTTGGATGTAATGATTCACGATATAGATCTCATCTTGAGTTTTGTGCATAGCCCCATCAAGCAAATTCACGCTTCCGGTATTGGTATCCTCACACCCTCTATAGACATCGCTAATGCGCGCATAGAATTTGAAAATGGAGCAATAGCGAATGTAACTTCCTCAAGAGTATCACTAAAACAGGAACGTAAAATACGTTTTTTCCAAAAGGATTGCTATATCACTCTGGATTTTCAGAGTAAACAAGCAAAAGTTATTAAGAAAAGTCCCCATGTGATGAAGTATTTGCCCAAAATTATGATGGGTGCTACCGATATTGACCCCGCTAAACTGGTGGATCAGGAACTTTTTGATTGCACAGACAGCCCCAAAGATGCACTTACAATGGAGCTGGAATCTTGGGTGGAAGCTATTTTACAAAATAAAAAACCCGTAGTGGATGGACATGCCGGAACAAAGGCTTTGGAAGTTGCAGTACAGATTATAAAAATTATAAATGAACAAGTAAAAAAAAGCAAAATTAAGGTTTGAGCTTATGCAGGATACATTTGTAAAGGATATAGCCCAATTTGTGGACAAAGAAGTACGGCTTAAGGGCTGGGTGCGAAACATCCGCCATAGCGGGAAACTGCTGTTCATCATCTTTCGTGATGGCAGTGGTGAAATGCAAGCAGTAGCTTTCAAGCCAGATTTGGGAGAAGAGCTTTTTGACAAAGCCAAGAGCCTAACCCTAGAATCCAGTCTAATTTTAACAGGAATTCCCAAAGCTCATCAGAAGATAGCCGGCGCCTACGAATTAAGTGTTACCGGCATAGAAATAGTTCAACTCGCCGATGAATACCCCATCAGTAAAAAAGAACACGGACCGGATTTCCTGCTTTCTAATAGGCATCTATGGATTCGCTCTCCCAAGCAATGGGCAATATTGAGGCTCCGACATACCATATATTACGCTATCTGTGAATATTTGAATGATAATGGATTCTTTCGCTTCGATTCGCCCATTCTTACACCCAATGCCTGTGAAGGTACCACCACGCTATTTGAATTGGAATACTTCGATGAAGGTATGGCATATCTTTCGCAATCTGGACAATTGTATTTGGAAACTGGGATTATGAGTTTGGGTAGGGTCTATGATTTTGGTCCCGTCTTCCGCGCAGAACGCTCAAAAACACGTAAGCATCTTACAGAGTTTTGGATGATGGATGCCGAAGCAGCTTACGTGGAACACGAAGAGAACATGGCGATTCAAGAAGGTTTGATACGCCATGTAATCCGCACAGTTTTGACTAAATGCGACAAGGAGCTGGATATTCTGGAGCGTGATAAGGAGCAACTAAAAGCTGCTGACGCACCTTTCAAGCGCATGACTCACTACGAAGCAATTGAATATTTACGTTCTAACGGTAGTGAGATAGACCACCAGAGCGATTTAGGCGCAGCCGATGAAGTAATGCTTACCGAAGGCTCAGCCGTTCCTATTTTCATTGAGAGATGGCCTAAAGAAATAAAAGCATTCTATATGCGGCGCGCTCCCGAAGATGAAAATCTGGTATTGGGAAGCGATTTGATCGCTCCGGAAGGCTTTGGTGAAATTATAGGCGGCAGTGAACGTGAAACAGATTATGAAGCCTTACTAAAGCGTATGAAAGAAGAGAAGATGGATTTGGAAGCTTATCAATGGTTTTTGGATTTGCGCAAATATGGCTCTGTTCCTCATAGTGGTTTTGGTATTGGCTTAGAACGTCTTGTAACATGGATGAGCGGCACCCATCACATTCGTGAAACCATACCGTTCCCAAGGATGATTTATCGCATCTATCCCTAATCCCAATTTTCTGCTTTGCCACATACCCGCAGAACTATAGGAGGCAAAGCATTTTTGCTTTTTTTTCTTACCTATTCTGCTTCCAAACAATGATAAAAGAGTAAATATATTATATTGATAAAGGATAAGAAGATGATTAGTGAGAAACTATCACAAATTAGCAGAACGATGAAATCTTCCATGATTCGTGAACTGGTTGCCAGCACACGCGATATTGAAGGATTGATCTCTTTTGCCGGCGGATTCCCCTCTCCCAAAACCTTTCCCGCACAAATCCTTGCAGACCTGTATGCAAAGGTTTTAAGAGACGAGGGTAGCAAGGTTTTACAATACGGAGCAAGTGAAGGTGATACGCTTCTGAAGAAGGAATTGCTTAAGTGGGAAGGATACGATATCCCTTTGGATCAAATGTTAATAACTGCCGGAGCCACAAATGCCATTTATTATATAACGCGAACACTTATTGATCCCGGAGATATAATTATCTGCGAAGCCCCTAGTTTTTTGGGTAGCTTGGTTGCTTTTGAAGCTACGGGAGCAGAATTGGTTGGTGTTTCGTTGGATACTGAAGGTATCGATATATCTTTGCTTCAAGCCAAAGTTGATGAATTGCTAGCTAAGGGCAAAAAGGTTAAGCTAATTTATACTATACCAGATTTTCACAATCCAGCGGGATTATCGATGAGCTACTCTCGCCGTAAAGCCTTAATTGAATATGCATTAGCTATGCAGATTCCAATTTTGGAAGATAACCCATATTCACGATTGCGATATATGGGAACTCCCCTGCCTACCCTGTATAAAATTGCCACCGAAGAATATTTGAATAATGAAGTGGTCACTGAAGTGGTATCGTTCTCGAAGATATTGGGACCCGGATTGCGCCTGGCATTTGCCAAGGGCAGTAAAACTCTAATTGAACGAATGTGTTCTTGGCAACAGAAAATAAATATTGCTCCAGATAACATCTCTCAGCGTGTGGCAGGCAGATTTCTTGCTGAAGGTTATATGGATCCGCATATCCAAATGTGTTGCGATTTTTACCGTCCGTATTTGCAATCAATGCTGGAAGCAATGGCAAAGCATCTTCCTTCATACATTCAATATACAAAACCAGAAGGAGGCATCTTTACGTGGTTGAGGCTTCCGGAAGACATGAATGCCGATAAGCTTTTTGAACAAGCAAAAGCCCGAAAAGTAACATTTATACCAGGTAGTAAGTTCTACCCTACCGGGCAAGAAAAATTCAACGCCTTAAGATTAAACTATAGCTTTTGTACTCCACAGCAGATTGATGAAGGCATACGAAGCTTAGGTGAAATAATGAATGAGTTTTATGCTTGACGTAATACTAAGAGTACGATATATTGTATTTAGATAACCGTAAAGGAGTATCTGCTATGAAAAACGTATTGATTACTATGATAATGCTATGCCTCATATTTCCGGCAATAGCGGCATATAACGATTTGCCACCGCTGAACCTGAATCCGTTTAATTTGAAAAGTCCCGGTTTAAATAAACTCAAGATGTCTCATTCTATGGGTTTTGAGGCAGGAAGCAGCTCAACGGGTAGGGGCTACTATCTTTCGCGCTACACAAATCATATGAGATATCAATTCAATCCAAAGTTAGAATTGGATCTGGATCTTAATTTCGTAAATTTCGGTTCGCTGAATACAAGCAGTAAATTCAGCTTAAATGATGATAATAACAATAAAATTCTTCCAGAATTTTCGCTGCGCTATCGCCCAAGCGATTCGATGACTTTTGAAATACAAATGCGACAAGGCTTATTTATGCAACAAACGCCTTGGCATGATAAATGGTAAGGAGATAATCATCACTTGATTACCATAATAATTATCCTTTTAGCTGTCTTGGGCGCTGCCTTGGGCAGCTTTTTTAATGTTTTAATACACCGCTTACCCCAAAAACAATCTATTGTGTATCCCCCTTCTCATTGTGATGGATGCAAAAAGATTATTCCGTTTTATTTGAATATCCCAATAATTAGCTATATTTTGTTGGGAGGAAAATGCCGGTATTGTAAAGCAAAGATACACTGGCATCATCTGTTGGTGGAAATCATCACCCCGGTGATTTTGGTTTTGTTGTTTTTCCGTTATGCCTATTATGGTCAGTATATGTTGTTTCTTAAATACAGTCTTTTATGCATGTTTATGATCCCGATCTTCTTTATTGACGCCTTTCATCAGATAATTCCACATAAACTCTCAATACCATTACTTCCTCTAGGGCTTATATTTGCTATGCTTCCGGGTAATGATGTAAGCCTTTTGGAAGCATTCATAAGTGCAGCCGTGATCTTTTGTTTTTTAGTATTTATCGCCTATGCGTACAGATTTGTCCGCAAAACTGATGGTTTAGGGGGAGGTGATATTTGGCTTTTGACGGGTATTGCTACATTTTTTGGCTTGGTTAGCATGCCGTATGTTGTGCTGATTTCAGCTCTTTTGGGAATAATCTACTTCGTCTTCTTTGTAAAAAACAAAGAGCAAGGTTTTGCCTTTGGTACTTTTATAACGTTCACGGCAGTAATTTGGTCTGTATTTGGCACCTACAACATACTAAACTACATTCCGTTTATATAAGGAAATATCTTTATTATAGATATTTATGTAAACTTCATAATAAAACGGATTTGAAAATTATGGGTTACTTTTGGGAATAGATATACATCTCTTCACTTTCGTTACTCCAACTATATTTTACTTCTCCCACAAAGATGGTATGGTCCCCACTTTTCACTTGCGTAACTACCTCGCACTCAAAACAAGCTACAGCATCTTTTAGAATGGGCAGTTTATTTAACTTACCGGGAAAGTATTCTACATTACCCGCACTGAACTTATCGATTTTCCTTCCGCTATGTGAACCCGCTAATGTTATGAGGGATTTGAGCTTGACACTGGGAAAAACCAGGTTAAAAAAACGTATATCTTGCAAACACTCATAAGAATAACGCGTATGCCCTATGGATATTGCGAACATGGGAGGCGCTATTGAGGTGCGCATAAACCATTCTAAGGTAATGAGATTATAATTACCATCCGGTTTGGTGGTAACGGCTAAGGCTACCTTGGAAGGAAGATGAACTTTGGCATACGCTTCCGGAAGATTGTGCAATTTAATCATAATAACATAACTCCTTAATTTATAATTAATAAAGACAAAATAAAACAAATTGGAACTGAAACAAGTTTTGTTGGCTCTTTGAATCTCAATAATCTGCTGTTCTAAAGGGATGAATAGCCCACAATGATGAGTATAGTACCAAATTCAACACAATCTGCTTGACAGATTAGTGACCTCCAACATACTGAAAGAAAGAAAAATTGAATAAGGATAAGACCATGAAATACTTTCGTAAGTTAATTGGAGAAAAATGCTATTTATCACCTGTTTCACTAGATGATGTAGAACGCTATACAGAGTGGGTAAACGATTTGGAAATAGGGCAGTTTGTTCTTTTTTCTTCTACAGTTTTCGATGTTAGTAAAGAACGAGTTGCGCTACAGCAATTAATGGATAACAGCATTATTTTTGCCATTGTGGAGAAGGATACCAATAAAGTGATTGGTAATTGCGGATTACACTTGGTAAATAATGTTCATCGACATGCCCAATTCGGAATCTTTATTGGCGAAAAGACATATTGGAATCAAGGTATTGGTGGAGAAGCAACTCGGCTTATTCTGGATTATGGATTTAATATCATGAATCTGAATAACATCAGTTTAGAAGTTGTGGACTATAATAAACGGGCAATCAAGTGTTATGAAAAAGTAGGATTCCAATATGTGGGCAGACGCAGAAAATATAGTTTTATGGCGGGGCAGTATCATGACGCACTTATCTATGATATCCTAAGCGAGGACTTTGAAAGCCCTTACGTAAATAAAACATTCGCATACTCTATTAGCGACGAAGCAGGACGCAGCAAGATCTCAATAGTATAATGTTTCGTAAGATAAAGGGTCAAAAACAAGTACTATATCTACTGCAGAATGCCATCGAGCAGCAGCGGATTGCTCAAGCCTATCTTTTTCATGGCGGAGATGGAGTGGGCAAATTTATGACTGCCTTGTATTTTGGTATGGCGCTTAATTGTCTATCTAGCAGTGAATACCGTCCGTGTGGAGTATGTTCATCGTGTCATAAATTCCTTAGTTTTGAGCATCCAGATTTCTTGTATTTGTTTCCTACAGTCAATCTCAAACTAAGTTCTGAGGGAGAAATAAAAGATGCAGACGCATTAAAGCAGTATGAAGCATATATCAAGAACAAAAAAGAAAGCCCTTGGCTGGATTATTATTTTAGCGGTTCAACAGAGATTCGTAAAGAGAGCATAAGCGTACTGATTAAAAGATTGGAATACTCAATTCATGAAGCACAATACCGTGTGGTAATAATAGAGAATGCAGACATGATGAATACTCAAACTGCAAATGCATTTCTTAAGACCCTAGAAGAGCCTCCAGATAATACGGTGATACTTCTAATAACCGAAAAACTACCGCAAATAATGCCTACAATCATGTCACGTTGTCAACCGGTTTACTTTAAACCTCTGGCTCAGAATGTGATGCAAGAGATTCTCTTTGAGAGTTTTCAAGTAGATACAATTATCGCAAAAAGTGCCGCTCGCATTAGTGGAGGTAATTTAAAAACGGCTATCCGCATTGCCCAGAACTCTGTTAACAGCATCCGAGATAAAGCCTTTAATTTTATTAGAATGGCATCGCATAAACAGAGCTACGAATACTATCTACAAGTAATGAAACACAAAGAAAGTAGCGACGCATTGCGTGACCTTTTAGCCTATTTGGGGATCATAGCCAACGATCTTGCCGTTATTCATTTTGCTCCCTCTGAAATCACAAATCTGGATCAGAGTGAATTACTTTTTGAGATTGCTCATGACACACTTCCCGATCGTATACCCGATTATCTTTTAACTTTGGATAATTTGAGCAGAAAGCTTGATGGAAATGTGAACCCCACCCTAATTCAACTAAATCTGTTTATTGCTACCCGAAATCTATTGAATCCATGAGTCAACGACGTCTTGCCCGCAATATAAGCGTAATGAGTATTGCTGTGTTTTTAAGCCGAATACTGGGCTTGTTGCGCGATCAGGTAATGGCGTATTTTTTTGGTGGTGGGTATTTGAATGATGCTTTCAATGTTGCATACAATATCCCCAACCTTTTACGCAGACTTTTTGGTGAAGGTGCCCTGTCTACAGCATTTGTACCAATATATAATGAAATTGGCATCAAAAAAGATAAAACTGCTCAAATCAATTTTGCTATAAATGTCTTAAGTATCTTAACAATGTTTTTGTTGGTGCTTACTATTGCCGGAATTGCCTTTGCTCCACTGCTTGTTAGATTGCTATATCCAGGTTTGGCGCCACAAACCACTGTGGTAGCCATTAAGCTTACAAGAATTATTTTCCCATATCTATTTTTTATCGGCATGTCTTCAACCTTTATTGCCATCCTCAATTCGCATGATTATTTCTTTATAACGGGGTTATCAAGCGCTTTGTTGAATATTGGTATGATTCTAAACATTGTGATTCCTTATTGGCTTTTGAATGTGCCCTCAGAACGCCTTATCTATTTTGCTGGATGGGGAATTGTTGTAGGAGGTTCATTACAGACAATTATCAATTTCCCCTATCTAAGGCAAGTTGGGTATAGATTTGTTCTGATTATCCGTTTTGGTTCTGAAGCTCTGAGAACTATGTGGCAAAGATTCATCCCAGCCATGATTGGAATAGGAATAAGGGAAATTAACCTTATAGCAGACGCCTTAATGGCAAGTTTTTTACCAATTGGCAGCATCACAGCTTTGGGATACGGAAATCGGTTGATGCAATTACCCTTAGGAATCTTTGCAATAAGTGCGGGAACCGCTGTGTTGCCGATGTTTTCACGGCAAGTAAGCAGAAAGGAGTTTTCTGAGTTATCTGAGAGTTTGCGCTTTACTACGCTTAGCCTGGCTTATATCATGCTACCGGTAACCGCACTAATACTAGCTTTGTCGGAAGACTTCGTGGTAATATTATTTGCACATGGAGCTTTTGATGCCTTAGCGGTAAAAATGAGTTCACAAGCCCTAGTGTTTTATTCATTGGGTCTTATTTTCTATAGTATGAATCAAGTGGTTACCCCGCTTTTTTATGCCCATGGCGATACCCGTAGTCCAGTAATACTGGCAGCTATTATGGTTGGGTTGAATATAGCTTTGAACTTCATTCTTATGCAGTTTATCCAACATCGCGGCTTAGCACTTTCCACATCACTAACTGCTTTGGTAAACTTCATAATTTTAACAATACTAATTCGAAAAAGAATTGTTGGAATCTCACTTAAGGGCATACTCCCCAATCTGCTGAAAAGTGTCTGCATCGCTTCTTTAGTATATCTTCTTGCTAAATATTTGCGATACATTATTCCTCTACATTCACGTTGGGAATTGATCCCAAAATCTCTGATAATTATTATAGCTAGTTTTGTGGTGTTCTATCTAATGGGCGTTATCTTACACTTAGAGTATTTAAGGGAAGCATCAAAAAATATATGCAAACGCCTAAGCCGCAAATAGAAAATAAGCTACATTTACTGCCAGACAAACCTGGAGTATACCTATGGAAGAATGCCAAGGGTGAAGTTATCTACGTAGGCAAAGCTCTTTCTTTGAAGAATCGGGTGCGATCTTATTTGAACAATAGTCCCAAAGACCCCAAGACAGAGCAATTGGTAATCCATATTGCTGCTTTAGACTATATAATCACTACCAGTGAAGCTGAAGCTTTCCTTTTAGAAGCCAGCCTAATCAAGCAAAACCAACCAAAATATAACGTGCTGCTTAAAGATGATAAGCGATATCCTTATGTAAAAATCACTATTAATGAGCCCTTCCCAAGAGTATTTGTTACCCGTGAGATAATCAAAGACGGCTCACGCTACTTTGGCCCCTATACTGATGTGCGTTCACTTCGAAGAACTCTGCGCAGTTTTGAATGGCTATTCCCCATCCGCAATTGCACACGCAATATTCCCATTGGTGCTGTAGTATACAAGAAAGCATGTATCAATTACCAACTTGGTAAGTGTAGTGCACCCTGCATTGGTAAAATCTCTCAGGGACAATATATGCAAATTGTAAACAAGCTTATAGGCTTCTTTGAAGGTAAATACGAAGAACTGCTTAGGGAATTTCGCCATGAAATGAATAGTCTTTCCGAAGAACTCAGATTTGAAGAAGCCGCAAAGATAAGGGATCGAATAATAGCCATTCAAAACATTCAAAAGCGACAAAGCGTTGTTTATACAGATTGCCGTAACGTTGATATTATTGGCTTTTATCAAGAAGAAAACGATGCAGTTTGCCTAGTATTAAAGATGCAGGAAGGGGCTATTGTAAACCAAGAAAACTATCCCATGAAAAACCTCGCTCTGGAAAGCAGAGAAAGCATACTGGGCTCATTTATTAAACTCTATTATTCTCAAAAGGATAATCTTCCACAAGAAATTCTTCTTCCATTTGAACCACAAGATTATGTTGGGCTTTCTAAATGGCTAAACGGCAAGCTAACCTTACCCCAGCGAGGTGAAAAAACAAAACTATTAGCAATGGCAAAACGCAATGCCTTTAACATTGTTGAAGAAAGAAAGTTATCCCATCTACGAAAAGCAAATCGCACCATATACCCTATTCAGGAATTGAAAGAAGCTCTCGGCTTTGATAAGTTGCCTCGCAAGATAGTTTGCATGGATATTTCTACCATACAGGGAACCGACACAGTCTCTAGCGCAGTATATTTTGAGAATGGCAAAAGCAAAAAGAAGTATTACCGTCACTTTATTATTCGCGATATCCAAACTCAAAATGATTTTGCCGCTTTGCAAGAAACGCTAGCCCGCTTTCTTAAGGAAATTGATAAAGAACCAGATATGAAGCCCGACCTATTTATCATAGATGGCGGAAAGGGGCAACTCAGTGCTACCTACGACATACTAGTCAATAGCCTTTATGCAGATATTTACATTGTATCGTTGGCAAAACGTGCAGAAGAGATTTTTCTTCCTGGTAAACTGGAATCCGTAATTCTTTCCAGATCTTCCTCTGCTTTACGATTAGTAACTCGGGTCCGCGATGAAGCTCATCGTTTTGCCATAAGCTTTCATCGCAGTAGGCGTAGTAAGCGAACGCTCATCAGCGAATTAGAAGAAATCTCGGGAATTGGTGAACAAAGCAAATTCATACTATTGAAAGAACTTGGAAGCGTTGAGAATATTCGCTTGGCAGATATTGAAACTCTTACTTCTATAAAAGGAATTGGCGCTAAAACCGCTAAACACATATATGATTTTTTTCATAAGGAGCAATCATGATATTCCGAAGCATGCCAAACTCTAAAGACCGCTTATCCGCCTTGGGTTTTGGATGTATGCGCTTCCCTGTTACAGACGAAGGAAAAATTGATGAACCACAAAGCTTTGAAATGTTGTATGAAGCATTTCATGCGGGAGTAAACTATTTTGACACAGCCTGGACTTATCACAATGGAGAGTCTGAACCTTTCTTGGGAAGGTTTCTAAGCCAAATCAATCGAAAAAAAGTTTTTATCGCCACCAAGCTTCCCTGTTGGCTCATTGAAAGTAGACAGGATATGGATGAATACTTGAACAATCAGCTTAAACGCCTTCAAACAGCATACGTGGATTATTATCTTTTGCATGCTCTAAACAAGGCTAATTGGAACAAAATGAAGGATTTGGGAGCACTAGAATTCTTACAAAATGCTAAAGCAGCCGGAAAGATTCGTCATATTGGATTTTCTTTTCACGATGATTATGCTACATTTTCAAAAATCATTCGTTCTTTCGATTGGGATTTCACACAAATAATGCTTAACTACTTGGATACCCATTACCAAGCTGGCATAAGAGGGCTAAAGCTTGCCGCATCAAAAAAAATAGGGATAGTTAGCATGGAACCTCTTCGCGGGGGTAAACTCATTCATTCCCAGCCTTATGAAGTGGAGCAAGTTTGGCAACAAGCAAATAGCACTCAAAGCCCAGTAGAAAGAGCACTGAATTGGGTTTGGAACCTACCTGAATGCAGTGTTTTGCTATCTGGCATGTCTTCGCTATCCCAAGTAAAACAAAACATTCAACTAGCCAACAAAGCTACAGCTGATAGTATTTCTGGACCACAACTCAGAATTTATGCCCAAGCTCGCAAAGCTTATCTTAGCCGCATTCCTTATCTGTGTTCTGAATGCCGTTATTGCTTGCCTTGCCCTCACAATGTATCTATTCCCAATGTGTTAGGTAATTATGCTGAAGCTTTGATGTTTGGTAATAAAGACGCTCAAAAACGCGATTACTTAGCTTTTATCTCAGAAGAAGCTCGTGCCGACAAATGCACTCAATGCGGTGTTTGTTTGGCTAAATGCCCACAGCACATAGATATTCCGCATTGGATGAAAGAGATCGAAGAATTCTATGCCGATTGAGTATATAAAACCCTACTGTGTAATACCCAAATATATGAGAAATGGAGATCACAATTTATGGATAAAGATCATTACGCTCTAATCACTGATATCGGATCCACAACGACAAAAGCCGTTTTGATAGATATTGACGCTACCAACCTCGTTGCCATTGAACATGCCGATACAACAGTTGAAGCCCCATTCAACGATGTTAGAATTGGAGTATTCAACTCCATAAAAGCAATCGAACAGAAAAATGGAATAACGCTCTTGACCAACGATGCATCATCAAGTAGTATCCAATTCGTAGAAGGAATAAAGTACTACAGCACAAGCAGCGCTGGCGGCGGATTACAAATATTGGTAATTGGGCTTACCCTATTCGATAGTGCCAGCAGCGCAAAAAGAGCCGCTTACGGAGCAGGAGGCATTATTTTGGATGTGTTTGCCATAAACGACAATCGTAGCTCTATCGAACAAATGCTTGCTATGCGTAACCTCAGACCTGATATGATTCTACTCTCTGGAGGTACAGACGGTGGGGCAATTAGCTCTGTGCTACGCTTAGCCGAGATCTTACGCATTGCCAAGCCTATGCCAAAGTTTAGTACCAACGTAAAAATTCCAACTATCTTTGCTGGCAATAACTCAACCGTCGATTTGATAACAAGAATGATCTCAAACGATTTTGATTTACACATTTTACCTAATCTGCGTCCCAGCATGCAAACCGAGAATCTTAAGCCTACCCGTGATAAGATTCAGGAAATCTTTATGGAAAACGTTATGGAAAGAGCTCCGGGATATAGCAGTGTAAAGAAACTTGTGCATGCACCGATTTTACCCACTCCCAATGGAGTAATGAACACTTTAAAGCTTATGGACGAAACCGCATCCCAAAAAGCAATTCTCTTCGACATAGGGGGAGCTACTACAGATGTGTTTACTCATTTACACACACATTTCCAACGCACTGTAAGCGCAAATCTTGGTATGAGTTACAGTGCTTTAAATGTAATGAAAGAAAGTGGAATAGAATCCCTACTCAAGCTCTTGCCCCCAACAATTAGTGAAGAATGCGTACGAAACTATATTGGCAATAAAACCTTATACCCTACTCAAATTCCTCACGGATCCAAAGAACAACGTATTGAGCATGCTTTGGCCAAATGCGCAATTATGCAAGCTTACATTCAACATCAGGATATGCATTATAGCAAAGAAAAGGTCGGCTATCTAGACGCCCTTAAGGCTGCTGGCAAAGACAAATTTGAGGCAAAATTCAATTACATCGCCAATGAGGAATCATTCCATTTTTATCCCAGTGATATTGAATTGATTATAGGAGCAGGAGGCGTGTTTGCCAATGCCTCAAATTCATTACAATGCGCAGATATCTTAATCTCTGGATTCAAACCTGTGGGGATAACCAAACTAGCTATAGATAAACATTTTATTAGTCCCCATCTTGGTGTGTTGTCCTGTAATGAAGACCACCTTGCTCGTAACATCTTAAATAAAGAGTGTGTTAAGTACCTTGCCTTACATATTCGCCCGATTTTCCCCAACAACAAAAAACACGATATACTTCAACTGGAGTATGATGGTATTATCAAAACAATTTCTGCCAACGACTTGTTGTTCATCCCAGAGAAAAACAACAGAAATTTGAGAATGAAGGCTTTTAAAAAATGTATGATAACGGGTGATATATCCGAAACATCAATTGTTACAGACCTTCCGATAATTGTGGACACCAGATCTGATTTAGACGCTTATGATGAGAGAATGGATAAGCTATTGAATCTATACCAAGTTGATGATAGCTTCTCGCAATTTTCCAATACTATGCTTCCTCAGGATTCTGAATTCTCTTATGATGTTGAATTGCCTTACAATGGTGATATTATTAAACAAGTTGGCGATAAGGTTTATCCCGAAGATGTTGTTGCTCAGAATCTATACAACCCACCTCGCTTGTTTGTGGTAAACACAAATCCTGACGGAACCTTGATACCGGAACCAACACTAAAAGAGGCGATTGTCGTTCAAGCTGGGCAAGAAGTCACATTTTCTGAAACAATCAGACTTCCTCTGCCAGAATATGGGTTGCGCAATTCACACCATTCCCCAGTACGAGGGAAGGTAGAGTATCTTGATTACAAAACCGGAATAGTGATTCTCTCAGAGATTCAACGATACAGCACAAAACCGAGCAAAATTGATCTGTCATCAGAACTCCAGATTCCTCCAAAGCGTGTAAAGCATTATGTAATTAAGAAACTGGGAGATTTTGTGTACGAAGGAGATACGCTTGCAAAAATTATGAAGCCCAATAAGATCCGCACAGCTATAAGTCCCAACACTGGGCATGTTACAGATTTTAACTCACACTCGGGTATGATTACAATCCAATATAAGAGTAATCCCTATAACTATAAAGCTCATGTGGAGGGAATTGTTAGGCAGATTGAAGATAAGAAGGCTGTCCGGATTTCATATTATTCTTCAAGATTATATGGCAGCATTGGTTGGGGCTACGCAACTCATGGCACACTTGTTTGGCTTTCTAATTCTTCGGATAGTTGCATTCCAGAAAATAGTATTGTTGTAATTCCTTATCGCCCCTCTTATAAAGATTTAGAACAGATTAAGCAAAATGCCAAAGGCATAATCTTTCCTTCAATCAACCAAGGAGATCTGATACAGTACTTAGGTTTCGAGCAAGGAGTGATAAACACTGGACAGGAAAACATACCTGCTTCCATAGTACTCATTAATGGATTTGGAGAAATTCCATTCAGTTCTAATCAAGAGAAGTTCTTTAAAGATAATGTTGGAAAACTTTGTATGATATCGCCTCATACTCGCATCCGCGCCGGCGTTGTGAGAGCAAGCATCAATGTAATCAAGCAACAAATATAGGTTTCAGATTGTGTGGATTGAAACCGTTGCACATCCATATAGAGCAGAAATTTTATACATGAGATCTCGGTTTGGCGGGCTTTTTTAATCGTAGCTATGCCCATCCATCACCATTGTAGTATGGGGATCTGCCTCATGCACCGATTGTTCAACGGTTTTTATAGATAGTTTAGTCTCTTTGAGGATATGACTTTGCTTATCCATCAAGCCTATGATATAAGACAAAGATTCTCGCTACGATTAATCTGATCTTCCTCGCCATTTATTCTAAGCCCAATGTTTCAAGCTATGGTAAGCAAGCATTCAAGTTACTATCATTCTGTACATATAGCAGTATCTCGGGAGAAACCTTCGCTAAAGTGTACTTAAGATGCATGGGAAGAGATAAGAGCATAGCTCAAGAAAGATTTGCATTTTAAGACCGTTGCATATCCATTTATAGTAGATTTTTTATGCATGAGATCTCGGTTTGGTGGGCTTTTTCTGGTCGTA
>Ga0265295_1003463_pt1 | contig 22977 bp, 19 predicted proteins | sample Munlansysbiofilm_FD_192503 | JGI IMG/M metagenome (GOLD analysis project Ga0265295, IMG submission 192503) | Leachate microbial communities from a municipal landfill in Southern Ontario, Canada - Methane capture system biofilm | ecosystem: Engineered > Solid waste > Landfill > Unclassified ...
ATATAAACTTACCTCAAGCTTCAAACACTCTAGAGATAAAAGAGATCAAACACAATATCGTTGTAAGTGAAGATAGAAAGTTTTATATAAACGACGAGTTGATAGCAAAAGAGGATCTAAGAGCTAAAATCAATGAATTTACAAGTGATGATATTGTAACTATAAGCTCTGACAAGCTCTCTATGTATGAGGATTTTATTTTTGTAATAGATCTTTTAAAAGAGTTTGATATAGACAAAGTTTCGATGGTGGTGAAAAAATGATAAATAGTACGAAATCTATTGATTCAACAAAATTACTTGATGGAAAAAGTGTTATTAAAATAGTACATAATGGTGCGGTTTATTTCCTAAGAGTTACAAAAGAAAATAAACTAATACTTACAAAATAAGGATAAGGTATGGCTATATTTAAAGACAAAGCTTATGTGATTTCATTTTTGATACATAGTTTGGTTTTTTTTGTATATCTATTTTTGATAAATACCAAAATAGAACCAACACTAAAAGAGCAATCTATCTCATTTGAGATAAGTTTAGCTCAGTTTCAAGAGGAGATATCACCTGTAAAATCTGAAGTAGTTAAGCAAGAGGTGATTAAGCCAATAGAACCTGAAGTTGTAAAACCTATCGTAGAAAAACCAGCTATTGTTAAACCTATTGCTAAACCAATAAAAGAAGCGGTAAAAGAGCCAGTTACAAAGCCAATTGAGCCAGTGGTGGAACAGCTAGTAGAGCCTATTACACAACCAAGTATTAAAGAACAAGAGCCAATAGTAAGCAATACAACACAAACACCAGCAGAAGAAATAGTGGTTTCAAAAGAAGTAGTTGCCAAAGATTTTGTAGAAACAAATTTTACCGTTATAAGGGATATGGTACTCAAAAATTTAGTCTATCCAAAATCAGCACAAAGGATGAATCAAACAGGAGTGGTTGAGCTTACTTTGGTAATAGATCCACAAGGAAAGCTTATAGAGTACTTTGTATCTAAAAATTCTAACTTTAAAGCACTGGATAAAGCAGCACTTCAAAGTGTAGAAAAAACAGCAAATGCACTATTTCCAAAACCACAAACTACATCAACTATAGTACTACCAGTAAGTTTTAGACTAAATTAAGTCTAAAACTCTAATTTAATTATATAGCCAGCAAATTCTTACGTTCTCCAAGATAGTAGCAAGCCAGAAAAGTGAAATATCAAGGAGAGAAGATGATTTGTAAAAAATCAAGTATCAAACATCTAGCACTATATAGCACATCACTACTTTTTGCAGTAGATAGTCTAGGTGCTGATAGTATAAAGCTAGAAGAGGTTTCAGTAGTATCAGCTGCTGGATATGAACAAAAAATAACAGATGCACCAGCTAGTATATCGGTGATTACAAAAGAGGACTTACAAAAGAAGTCATATACCAACTTACTTGATGCGGTAAGAGATATAGAGGGTGTTGATATAGGTGAGAGTACGGATAAATCAGGACAAGGAACAGTATCTATAAGAGGTATGGGAGCTGATTATACTTTGGTACTTGTAGATGGCAAAAAACAAAACAACAATGGTGATATATATCCAAATAACTTTGGAGGATTGCAGTTTGCAAATATTCCACCATTATCTATGATAGAAAGAATAGAGGTGATTAGAGGACCAATGAGTACACTTTATGGTGCTGATGCTATGGGTGGGGTTATCAATATTATTACCAAAAAGATATCAAACGAATGGACTGGAAGTATAGCTCATGGTAGAACCTTTCACTCTAAAAGTCACTGGGGTAATGAAAATACTACAGATGTAGCTATTATGGGACCTTTGATAGAAAATAAGCTAGGTCTAAGTTTGAGAGGGAGCTTTTATGATAAAGAAGAGTCAAAGCCACAGTGGGAGAGTGCTTCATATATGGGAGCTAGTAGTTTTGTTAATAGTAAAGGAGTTACTAAACCATATAGTAAAAGTAATGATAGTTTTGGATCAAATGGTAAAACTATGGATAACCAAAATTGGACAGCAGGGGCGGGGCTAACATTTACTCCAAATGAAAATCATACACTTAAAGCAGACTTTGATATATCAAAACAAAAATATGATAATACTAAAGGAAGTGTAGGAACTGTTGATAGTTATGAAACACTTTACAATAACCAAAGGGTAGGATATGCTCCTATTCAAAGAATGCAAAGAGAGCAGTACTCTATAAATTGGGAAGCTTTTTGGGAAAATGGCAAAAGTACAGTTGGAATTCATCATATCAAAAGTGAAAACCTAGGTAGAAGTTTACCTTTAAGTGCGGCACAAAGAACATATATAGCTGCAAATAAAGCTGGATGGGGTACTTTAGCTGGTGCTATGGCTGATCCAGTCTTTGTTGCTATGATGCCACGACCTGTAAGGACACTAGAATCAAGTAATACCACATATGATGCAAAATATGAGTTACCTTTGGATAATCACTATCTAGTTGTTGGAACTCAATACTTAGAAGCAGAGCTAAAAGATGGTGTTTTTGGTATGGAAAAAGGTGGAACAAATAAAAAGAAAAAATACTCTCAATACTCATTTTTTGCTGAAGATAATTGGGATGTTTTAGAGATGATGGGAACTACATATGGGGCAAGATATGATAAACATGAAAACTTTGGAAGTCATGTAAGTCCAAGAGCTTATCTTACTTATGCACTTAATAGTAGTTGGACGTTAAAAGGTGGAGTTGCTACAGGATATAAAACTCCAAAAACTACAGATTTACAAGAAGGTATTACAGGATTTGGAAGTCAAGGAACTTCACCGATGTTCGGTAATCCAGATCTTAAACCAGAAAAGAGCTTAAGCAAAGAGATAGCTGCTTATTATGAGCATGAAAATAGACATAATTTTAATATAACTTTATTTGAAAATAGTTTTAAAGATAAAATAGAATCGACAGATATACCTATAGCAGATGTGGGTGATTGGGGTGCTTTTGTAAATGCAGCAAATCCTCCAAAACAAAAACAAAATGTTGGTAAAGCTTCAATAAAAGGCTTGGAATTATCAGGAAAGTACTTGATAATTGATGATTTATCACTAAAAGCCAATTGGACATATATGAAATCCAAAATCAAATCAGATGATTCCCAAAAAGATGGTAAACCACTAACAAGTAGCCCAAAACATATGTATAATATTACACTTGATTGGCAAACTACACCAAAGTTTAATACATATTTACAATATAGTGCTGAGGTTGATAGGTTTAAACAACGATATCAAAAAGCTGGAGCAAATCAAGACTTATACTATAAAGATTACTCTATTTGGAACCTAGGAGCATCATATAAGTTGGATAAAAATATCACATTTAATGGAAGAATAAACAACTTATTTGATAAAGACTTTATGAAATATGAGGTAGTTGATAGAGTTGGAGATACTATATATTATAGTGAGTATAGTAATATCTCATCAAATAGAAGTTTTTGGATGAATGTAGTTTATACTTTTTAAGTACTATACAATAAGGGCTAGTTCAATATAGCTCTTATTTATTGATAGTAATTATTGTTTTTGTTAAACTTTCGTTAAAACAGATATGTTAAGATTTTAAAATAGGAGAAAAAATGAAAAATATGGTTTATAGTTTAGTAGTTTCAACACTACTTCTAACAAGTGCAAATGCACATGAAATATGGGTAGAAAAAAACAAAACAGATGCACAGATTTTTTTTGGTGAGTTTGTTGATGATCTAAAAGAGGGAGTAAACTTTTTGGATAGGGTTAAAGCTGAAAATTTCTTTCCAAAGGAGATAGTAAAAGAGGTAAAAAGATCACAAAAGAGTATAGATTTGGTTTTGACTAAAGATAGTGATTTTATGCTAGTTGAAGCTGGTCTTCCTAGAGTAAATAAAAGAACACAAGAATCAATAAGAAAAATAAGTTATGCAAAAAGTGGAAGAGAGAGTACTCAAGCTTTAGCAAACTTTGATTTGGTTCCTTTGGAAAAAAATAGTAATACATTTAAACTACTTTTAGATGATAAAGCTATGCCAAATACAAAAGTAACAGTTATATCTCCTAGTAAATGGGAAAAAAGTTTTTATACCAATGATCAAGCAGAGGTAACTATACTTACCCCTTGGAAGGGAACTTATCTAATAGAAGCAAGATATGAAGATCCTACAAAAGGTGAAGTAGATGGTAAGGCTTATACAAAAACTATCAATGTTCTTACATATAGTATAAGTGTTGATCAAGGTATCATTTGGGAAGGAAAATAGAGGTAAGAGATGTATAAAACTTTTTGGTTTTGGTTGCACTGGTTTTTGGGAGCAGTTTTTGGGGTATTGCTTCTTATTGTAGGAGTTAGTGGGGCAATATTATCTTATGAAAAAGAGATAATGAATCTTATAAATAAAGATACATATTATGTAGAAGTTCCACAAAATCAGGAACGACTTGCTCTATCACAGGTGGTAGAACTTTATCAAGAACAACATCTAGAACATAAGATAAATAGTATAAATTTTTCTAGTGATATAAATAGTTCAATCTATCTTAATATATCACAAGATGGTTCTAAAAGGGGTGAAAATATCTATTTAAACCCCTATACTGCTGAGGTTTTACCACAAGTGATAGGAAAAGATTTTTTTATGTTTGTATTTAGACTTCATAGATGGTTAGCTTTTGAAGGAAGTATGCAAGTTGTTGGTAAACAAGCTGTTGCTCTTGCTACGATAGCTGCTATAATACTTACTATTAGTGGTATAGTTGTATATTGGCCTAGAATAAGAAGGGGTATTTTAAAGAGTTTTACTTTTAGCTTTAGGCAAAAAAATAGAGCTTTTTTATCTACTATGCATAGTGCTTTGGGATTATGGGTAGTGCCTTTTTTTCTTTTGATGTGTTTGACGGGACTTTATTGGTCTTATGATTGGTATAGAGGGGTTATGTTTAGTGTTTTGGGAGTAGAACAAGCAAAAAGAGCCGCACCATCAGTAGCACAAAATCAAAAAATAGTTTTTGATGATATAGAAGCAACTATTGAAATATTTGAAAATAGTGTCGAAAAAGAGTATAAAAATGCTACTTTAAGAGTAAATCCAAATAAAAATGGTACTTATACTATAACATATCTTTTTGCAGACTCCACTCACTATAGAGAAACAAACTCTATGGAGATAGATGTACAAAAACAAGAAGTAGTAAAGCAGATGAAATATCAAGATAAAAAACTAAATGAAAAGATAGCAAGTAGTATTTTGCCACTTCATAGTGGGGAGTTTTTTGGTTGGTTTGGTAGGATGGCTTATTTTATCTCATCAGCACTTATGGCACTTTTTGCTATTACTGGGTATATGTTGTATTATGATAGATGGAAGAAGAAAAGAGCAAAATAGCCTAAAAGAGTATATAATAGCTATATTAATTTAAAAATATTTAACTAAAAGGGTAGTTGTTTATAGCAACTACCCTTTTTTTATGTATAATAAAAAATAATGATTGATAATCATTCTCAAAATTAAGTATATTTTAAGTATTATTTATATATTATTTCGATAATTATTATTAATTTAACTTATTAGCAAGCAAATTTATATAATAGTAGCCAGCCAAAAGTTTGAAGGAAAAAGGAAAAAATGAATATAAAAAAAATTATTAGTGTAGGTTTGGCTACATCTACACTATTATGTGCATCTGATATCTATTATTTAGATGAAGTTGTTACAGTAGCTACTAAAACTAAAAGTCAGATTTCTGATTTACCAATGCAAGTAAGTGTGATTACAAATGAAGAGATAAACAATAGTGGTGCTTCAAATGTAGGTGAAATATTAAATAGTGAAGGTAGTATATATCTTCAAGTAACAGGCAATAATGGTGCTATGATGAGTGTTAGGGGTATGGCACATAGTGATACACTTTATTTGATAGATGGAAGAAGAGTTAATGGTGAGTTTAGTAAAACCTATGAACTTGATAGGATTCCAGCTTCTATGATAGAAAGAATAGAGATAGTAAAAGGGAGTTCATCTTTGCTTTATGGTAGTGATGCTATGGGTGGAGTTATAAATATTATTACAAAAAAACCAAAAGAGAGTTTTGGCGGTGATATAGTATTAACTCATGGTAAAAATAAAAATGGTACAGATCTATTTGTACATGGTTTAGAAGGTAAAACTTCTTATAGACTTTATGCAAGTTATCTAAAAAGAGATGCTTTGACAAAAAAACAAAATACTGATGTAAAGGTTATGCAAGCTGGTGCTGAAACTTCACCATCTTTACTTGTTGGTGGCGGTAATTGGGCAACATTGAGAGCTAATCTTAATGATTCATATAATGTAAATAGAGATTATCAAGATAATTTGGAGTTAAAAAACATAGGTGCAGGACTTACTCAATATGTTAATGATTATTTTAAAATTGATTTTGATATAAGTTATATGAAAGAGGATAAAAACGGCGAATATATAAGTAATATGTATGAAACAGCATATATTCAAGGTGGAAATACAATAAAATCCAAATATATACCAACCGAACAGTTTGATGATAATAAAAGAATTGTTATTGGTTCTGGATTGACTTATACTCCAAATGATAATTTAGATATTAAATATAATATTTTTTACTCAAAATATGATAAAGATAGAAAAGTTTATACAACATTGTGGAAAGAGTTAGGATATGCTTCAAAAGAGGCTTCTTTATCTAGTATAAATAAAACTACTATCAAACATATAAACAATGACTTGTTAACAACTTATTCTATATCAGAAGATAATAGAGTTTTATTTGGGCTTGACTATAGAATAACAGATGTAAAATCAACAGCATTTAATGTAGCTGATAGAAAATATAAAGGTCTGTTTGCTCAACACGAATATATGCCTTTTGATAAGTTAAATCTAGTTTATGGTGCAAGATATGATAAAGATACCGTAGGAGAGAGTAACACATCAGTGAGTTTTGGAGGTACATATGATATAGCATCTAATACCAAGCTAAAAGCAAACTATTCTCAAGGATTTAGAAATCCTGAAGATAAAGAGTTGTATGTAGATCAGACAAATCCAAATGGCAAAAAAATGCTGGGGACATCTGTTATTGATGTAACAGCAGGTAAAAATACAGCATTGGAGTTAAAACCAGAAACCAGTGAAACAGTTGAGTTTGGATTGATTACAAAAGGTGATATTTGGAGTCTTGATATATCTACATTTAAAACAGAGATAAAAGATAGAATCTCTCAATTTTCAACAGCAACATATAATAGTTTTAAAAATATTTCTAAAAGTGAAATCAAAGGATATGAGGCTGGTTTTACAATCTCTCCTGTAGATGATTTTATAGCAAAAATAACTTATAGTGATATAAAAGCAAAAAATAAAACAGATAATTTAAAGCTTATATACACTCCCAAAAACTTGGCTAGTTTGACTTTGAGCTATTTTCCTATACAAAATCTGGAACTTAGGAGTATAACCAAATATGTAGGTAAACAAATAAATGATATAGATGAAACATTAGGGGGATTTAGTGTAACAAATTTTAAAGTCATATATAGTGATGCATTTAAAGATACTGATCTTTTTGCAGGGATTGATAATTTATTTAGAAAAACTATAGCAGATGATTTGGGAATGATTGAGAAATCAAATTATTATGTAGGCATAAAATATAAATTTTAAGGATAAAGATGAAAAAATTACTATTAAGTACAATATGTGTTGTATGTTTTGGGTTAAGTGCAAATGCAAAAGAAACAGCTGTTTTGGTTGAACAAAAAACACCAAAAATTTATGATTTGATAAAGATTCAAATTCCAAATACATATCTAAAAAGCGGTGAATTAAATGTAACTGATGAGCAAAGAGCAAAGATTATGAAACTTGTAAAACCTTTGATGCATGATGTTTATCAGGCTAAAATGAATGAAGCATATGGTTTGGAAAAAAGAGTTCAAAGGGATATATTACAAGGAAAATCAAAAGAAGATGTTAAAGATATGCTAGATAAAATAGCACAAATAAAAAGAGAGGCTATTGATGTTAAGCTTGAAGTTATAGCACATTTTAAAAGTGTTTTAAACGATGAACAGTGGAATACCTTTTTAAAACTTTCTAAATAAATATAGCTTTATATACTTTTTTGAACTGTTCAAAAAAGTATATAAAAACCTTATAAAGTGAGTTGTTTTTTAGGAGATTTTATAGCTCATAGCTAAAAATGAAAAATTTGCATAAATTTTTTATTGATTACTAAAACATATTATAAATAGATATATATTATAAAATCTACTTTTATATCGTATTTTCTTAAATAGATGCTTTTGCTTAAAGTAAAACTAAGTTTTAATTGTATAGTATTCCGATAATTATTATCAAAAAGGATTAGAAGTGAAAAAATCAATACTAATAAGTGCTATAACAGCAAGTGTTGTTTTTGCAAATGATACTATTGTTTTAGATGAAGTTATAACAATATCAAGTGCAACAAAAAGTGAAAAATCAATAGATGGTGTAAGTGCTAGTGTAGAAGTGATCACCCAAAAAGAGATAGAAAAGATGGGAGCTAGTACTATAAAAGATATATTTAGTAAAACTCCTGGGCTAAATGTCCAATATGGAACGTTTCCAAGTGCAAGTAGTAAATCAAAAGGTTCTATTACTCTAAGAGGTATGGGAGCAAAAGGAACTTTGATATTAATAGATGGCAAAAGAGTAGGTGGAGAGGTAGCAAATCCATATGATCTTGATAGAATTTCAGCAAATATTATAGAAAAAATAGAAGTTGTAAAAGGACCTATGAGTACACTATATGGTGCAGATGCAACAGGTGGTATAATCAATATTATCACCAAAAAACCAAAAAGCGGTGAACCTCAAATAGGTTTTGGGATAAGATATGGGCAAAGTGAAAGAGGATATGATAAAAATAAAAATATCAACTTTGATATAAGAGGCAAAGAAGAAAGATTAGGATATAGTGCATATATAAACTATAATGAAACAACACCATATTCTCAAAGTGAAGTAGCTGATGTTTATGCACAACAAGGAGTTGGTGTTATAGTAAAACCTTCAGCACACGTAAATCCAGCTTTAAGTGGAGCTTTGAAAGATAGTTATATAACAGATGTAACATATAGAGAAAAGAGTGAGGTTTTCTCTTATGGTGGTAGGTTTGAGTATGATATAAATGATGATCTAAGAGCTGGATTTGATATCAATGGTATGAAAGAAGAGCGAGATGGTAGATATATAGGCTACTTCCATCCTACAGCTTATTTAGCAGGTGGAAATCAAATACCAGCATATAATGTACCAGTTGATTCAAAAGATGATAACAAAAGGCTTGATTATGGTGTAGATTTGGAAATAATGGCAAATGAAGATCTTATGATCAAACTTAGAGCCTATCAAAGTAGATACAAAAAAAGAAACACAACTACAGCACTATACTATGCAGATATGGGCTATGGTTCAAAAGAGGCTTCAGCAAACAATGGACTTGATGCAGATGTAAAAATAACTACATATGAAGCTATGGCAAACTATGTGCTTAATGATGATCATTTCCTAACAGGTGGTATAGAAAATAGAGAAGAGCAAAGAGATGCAACAGTATTTACCCAAGCAAATACATTGACTAGAAAAAGTGTTGATTATAAAGCCTACTATCTTCAAGATGAGTGGATGATAGATGATGATCTAAACCTAACATTTGGTGCTAGATATGATGATATAAGCAATGCCAAATCAAAAGCAACATATAAAATAGGAGCGGTTAAAAACTATAGCAAAGAGTTTAACCTAAGAGCAAACTATGCTCAAGGATATAAAACTCCAGATATAAGAGAGCTATATATAAACAAACAAACCCCAGCAGGAGTCCAAAGAGGAGCAGATCTAGTAGGGTATGATTTAAAACCAGATTTTACTCAAAGCTATGAACTTGGATTTAGAGGAAGTTTAGACAATCTTTCATATGATTTGGCACTTTTTTATAATGATATAAAAGATATGATAGCAGAAGTTGATAAGGGAGCTTATAGAACATTTGAAAACCTATCAAAAGCCAAAACTTATGGAAGTGAGCTAAGCTTAGAGTATCAAGTAAGTGATGATATCAATACAAGATTTGCTTACAATGAACTAAAAACAAAAAATAAGCAAACTTCAAAAGATCTAGAGTTTAACCCAAATAGAGTTATTAGTGCATTTGTTGATATAGATCTTACAAATGAGTTTGATATGAATCTAGGTGCTAGATATATAGGAAATCAATATTTTCAAAACACTTACAATAGAGGTACACCAGCTCAAACAACAGTTGATGATAAAACAGGTGGATTTATGACTTATGATATGGGTATAAATTATGCATATGATCAAAATATTACACTATATGCAGGAATCAACAATATATTAGATAAAAAAATAGATGATGTGCTTGGAAGTGGTAGTGGAAGGTATTATTTTACAGGTATGAGGGTTAATTTCTAGTTATCTTGATATATATCAATGATTACAATTATCAATTAGGATAGAATTTGAAATATTTAAAGAGGGTAATAAAATGTTTAGATTTATAAAGGTATCGATAGTGCTACTTTTTGTAGCTTTGAGTAGTAGTTTTGCATCACCAAAGAGTGAGAGATTTCCAGCTGATTATTTCTTGGTGCATACAAACTTACCACACTATATGCAAGTGTTTCAAAAGTTTGGCGATGATCCAAAACTTGCACTAAGTAGTGAACAAAAAAAGCAAATGCAAGAGCTTATGGATAAGACTTTGAGTGTGGTTATTAAAAATGCTACTATTGTTAGAGATCTAGAACTAGCTTTACAAAAAGCTGTATTGTTTGAAAACAAAAATAGCCAACAAACAAAAGATCTAATAGAAGAGATTTTACTTCTTAGAACAAATCTAACAATCACACATATTGATTGTATAGAAGGGGCAAAAAAGATCTTAACAAAAGAGCAAGATAAGCTATTTTTGGAGGAGTTAGGATATAAACAATGAAAAAAATAATTTTAATTTTTGCACTATCATATATCACACTTTTTGCTGCAAAGCTTGATAAACTAGTGATATCTGGACCAGTAGCTAGTGTATCACATCCATTTTTTAAGATCATAGAAGATGGTGCTTTGGCTGATGTGGCAGAAAATATAGAGTTTAGATTGTGGCAAAACCCAGATGAACTAAGAGCTATACTACTCAAAAACGAAGCTCATATAGTAGCAGTTCCTACAAATGTAGCAGCAAATCTATATAACAAAGGTATAGATATAAAGATTTTTAATATACCTATTTGGGGGATTTTGGAGATAATATCAAGAGATAGTAGTATTAAAACTATAGAAGATCTAAAAGGCAAAGAGATAGTAATACCTTTTCGTGCAGATATGCCAGATGTTGTGCTTCAAGCCATCATCAAAAAAGCAGGTCTTGATCCTAAAAAAGACTTTAAACTATCATACTCTCCAACACCTCCAGATGCTATGCAGATGTTGATATTAAGACGAAGTGATCATGTACTTTTGGCTGAACCAGCTACATCTATGGCTATGAGAAAAAGTGGATCATTTCCTCTAAAGCTTATAGCTCCAGATCTATATAGAACGATCAATCTCCAAAAAGAGTGGGGTAGAGTCTATGATATGGAAGGCAAAGTTCCTCAAGCAGCTCTTGGAGCTATAGGAGACCTTGATTCTTCAATCATCAAAAGAGTAGATGAAGAGTATAGCAAGGCTCTATCTTGGTATAAAGCCAACCCAAAAGAAGCAGGAGAGTTAATAGCAAAAAACATTGACTTCTTTACTGCTGAGGCAGTGAGTGATTCTATAGAGCATGTACAAATAGACTCTATAGATGCATATAGCCAAAAAGAGCTTTTGGAACAGTTTTTTGAGGTTTTGATGGAGTTTGAACCAAAGCTAATAGGTGGTAAAATACCAGATGAAGGATTTTATATCAAATGAGAACAATAGTAAAAATAATCAAAGATTTTCCATGGTTTTTATGGAGTGGTTGGGGTAGTATAGCTACTATATTTTTGTTTTTGGCTTTGTGGGATACGGGCAATCAACTCTATGGGAGTTTGATACTACCTAGTCCTTTTGAAGTCTTTGGATCTATATATGAGCTATTCCACGAAGAGAGCTTTATGGCTGATTTACTTCTAACTATTAAGCGAGGAGTATTTGGCTTTGGGATCTCTTTGATTATTGGTACTTTTTTTGGACTTCTTGCTGGGTATTTTGTAACAGCATCTATTATGAGTAGGCCAATAGTTACTATTCTTGTGGGAATACCTCCAATAGCATGGATAGTTTTGGCTATGATTTGGTTTGGATTTGGTGATACTACTGTTATGTTTACAGTGGTAGTTGCAGCTTTTCCTATAGTTTTTGTAGGGGCATTGCAAGGAAGTAGGACTTTAGAAGGAGATCTAAAAGAGATGATGGATAGCTTTAATTTAAGCTTTTTACAAAAGTGTAGGGATCTATATTTTCCTCATCTTTTTTCATATCTTTTTCCTTCGTGGGTATCGGCTCTTGGTATGAGCTGGAAGATAGTTATTATGGCAGAACTTTTAAGTGCAAACGACGGAATAGGAGCAGCTTTAGCTGTGGCAAGAAGCCATCTTGATATGTCTGTGGCACTGGGACTTGTGAGTGTTATGATTGGTGTACTTCTTTTTATAGAGTATGTTGTTTTAGAGCCTATTAAGCAAGAGGTAGAGTCATGGAGAGATTAGTAGTTGAAGAGTTAAACTTCTATTTTGGATTTACTCAGATTTTAAATAATATTGATTTTACACTAGAAGAAAACCAAATAGTAAGTATAGTAGGTCCTAGTGGTGGTGGTAAAACTACATTGCTCAAGCTTTGTGCTGGGCTTTTGGATGTAACAGAAGGTAAAATAACAAATACCTTTAGTTCCTCAGCATTTGCTTTTCAAGATGCTAGACTTTTGCCATGGAAAAATGTAATAGATAATATCATGCTACCAATAAGCTCTAAAACACCATATAAAAAGGCCTATCAAGAGGCATTTGATATAGCTTTGAGATTTGGTTTGGAAGAAAAGGATTTAGTCAAATACCCAAAAGACCTAAGTGGTGGTATGAGACAAAGGGTCAATTTTGCTAGAGCTTTGATAGTAAAACCAAAACTTCTTTTTCTTGATGAGCCTTTTTCTGCTCTTGATATAGGGCTAAAAAGAGAGTTACAAGATTTTGTTTTAGATAGTCAAAGAGATTTTAGTACAAGTGTGCTTTTTATAACACATGATTTGATGGAAGCTGTAAGGATGAGTGATAAGATTTTATTACTCAAAAGTGACCCAGGTGAAATACTAAAAGAGTATAAAATAACAACTCCAAAAGAGCAAAGAGATGATGAGTTTGTTTTTGCTAAAACAAAAGAGTTTTTAGAAGATGTTGATGTTATCAACACATTTGAGATAATAATGAGGTAAGAAATGACACCACAAAATGCAACAAAACACTACAAATACTATCCTGATGAGGCAAATGTCCCGCCATATTTGGCTTATGGATTTAGACCTATATTTTTGATATTACCACTATATCTAGCTCTTTCTATGCTTGTATGGGGCTTTGTTTTTAGTGGAAAACTAAATCTTTTTAGTGATCCTCTTAGTTGGCATATCTATGAGATGGTTTTTGGGGTTGGTATTGCTGGGGTTATGGCGTTTTTGTTTACAGGACTTCCAGAGCTTTTTCCTGGGGTTATACCAGTTATTGGAAAAAGGTTAAAATATATCATAACACTTTGGATTTTAGGAAGAATAAGCTTTTGGATGATGGATATTGTAGGTGTTTATATAGTTGCATTGCTCAATATCTCTTTGTGGGTATATGTGGTTTATTGGGCATTTAAACCTGTGGTTTTAGATCCTCTTCAAAGGCACTCTAGTATAGGATATGCTATAGTTGGTATGATAGTGCTTCAAGGACTCTTTTTTGCTTCAAAGCTTTCAATAGTAGATATAGATAGTCTTGATATACTAAAGCTTTCACTTACAGCTCTTATGGCTCTTATTTTGTTGGCTCTTAGACGGGTAAATATGGAAGCTATCAATGAAATCTTAGAACACAAAAACCTTGATGATGTCTATGTAGCCAAAGCTTATAGATATAATCTAGCAGTTTTTAGTGTGCTTCTTTTTGGATTTGTGGAGTTTTATTATCCTACAAACTCTGCTCTTGCTTGGATAGGATTAGCAGCTTGTGCAGCTATACTAGGAGTAATAAATGACTATAATCTAAAATTTGAGCCTATTTTAAAAGATCCTTTTACTTGGTATATGATCTCTATTTTTGTGATGATGGCACTAGGATATGGCTTAATGGGAATATCTTTGATGTTTGATATGGGGGCTGAGAGTCACTTTAGACACTTCATAAGTACGGGTGCTTTTGGGATAACATTTTTTATGGTGATGGTTATAGTTGTATATGTTCATACAGGTAGAGTTCTTGGATCTAGGACTTGGATTGGTGTTGGGGTGCTTATGCTTATAATCTCTACACTTACAAGGGCTTTGATACCACTTGATTATGAAAAGTACAATATGCTTATAGGTATCTCTATGCTTTTTTGGATGATTCCTTATCTTCTGTACTTTTATAAAACTAGGAAGTTTTTACTTAGCCCTAGAGTAGATGGAGTTAAGGGCTAGGAGCTTTGGTTTGTAAGTCTTTGTTTTTTAGGAAGTGATATTTCTCGCTAGAGTGCCAAGGCATAACAATATCACTATATGGGTAAGGTTGAAACCTTACTTCCTAAATATTACTGGAAGAGAAATTATTTTGCTAAAATCAAGAAGTATAGTTCATATTTAAGTAAGTTTTTATAATATATAAACTATACTTCTTAAAAAAGGATTTTTTTGACACTACAAGAAGTAGCAAATGAGATTAAACTTTTACGAAAAGAGAAAAACTGGACTCAAGCTGATTTGGAAAACTATTCAGGTATTACACAAAGAACAATCTCAAAAATAGAAAATGGTTTTATAGATGAAGTTGGTATAAAAAAGGTTGAGCGGATTTTAGATTTGCTAGGTGTTGAGTTTGCTTTGAGACCAAAAGGAAGACCACGAACCCTAGAAGAGCTACAAATGGAACTAGAAAATGCAAAATAAGTCAAAAAATATATTAAAAGTTTTTGTAAATAAAAATCAAAATGGTTTTTTGTCTTTTGAAGATGATAAATATATTTTTAACTATAACAATAATATAAAAGATGTTGTAAGTGTTACTATGCCACTAAGAAGTGCTAGTTATGTTAGTAAAAAACTTCATCCTATTTTTGATATGAATATGCCTGAGGGTGCTTTAAAAGAGAGTATTAAAAATCATTTTTCAAAAATAGAGACTATGAATGATTTTAATATACTCAAAACTGTTGGTCCATATATGCTAGGACGAGTAAAATTTGAAGAAATAATTGAGCAAAAAGATGATTTAAAGCTTGAAGATATTTTAAGTTCTTCAAAACAAAATTTATTTGATGAGCTACTAGATAGATTTGCTATAAAATCAGGAGTTTCTGGAGTACAACCAAAACTACTTTTAAAAGCTTTTGATAAAACTACTATGAAGTTTGAAAACTATATTGTAAAATCCTGGGAAGACGACTATCCAAATTTGGCTTTAAATGAGTACTTTTGTATGAAAGCTTGTAAAAATGCTGGACTTCCTACACCAGAGTTTTATATAAGTGATAATTTTAAAATGTTTATTATGAAAAGATTTGATATAAAAGATGATTTTTTATATTTTGGATTTGAAGATATGTGTGTATTGACTGCTAGAAATAGTGAAAACAAATATGAAGGTAGTTATGAAGAGTGTGCAAGAGTTATAAAAGATACCGTAAGTCCAAAGTATAGGCAAGAGGCTTTGATGGTATTTTTTAAGTCTTTAATTATGAATCATTTACTTAAAAATGGTGATGCTCACTTAAAAAATTATGGTATAATCTATGAAAATGATTATACTGATTCAAAACTTGCTCCAATTTATGATGTAATTACTACAAAACTATATATAAAAAATGATATTCCAGCTTTAAGACTAGGTGATGGAAAACTTTGGTGGAAAGAAAAAACATATAAAAACTTTGCAAAACTTAGCTGTAATCTCACTAATAGTGAATATGATGAGATTTTACAAGAGTGCAAAAATGCCATAATTAAAACAAAAAAAGAGATAAAAGAGTTTAGTAAATGCCATAAAAGATTATGTAAGTTTTTAGATAGTTTGCTTGAGTGTTGGTCTGAGGAGTTAGTCTAATAACAAAAGAGTTTTCTATATCTTTTATATTTTACTTAAAGACAATAAACATTGGATTAATCCTAAGAATTTAAACTTACTTTTTCCTTAATATCAAGTTTTTTAGGATTATTTTTGCTAAATAGAATATCTTAAATATCTTTGTTGGATGGTCTCAAGCTAGATATATTGTTAAGCATTATTTATAGTATACCTAGTACCCCTACCTATAGTGCCTTCTATTTGTTTGATACATCCTTTTGCTAATAAATCAGCAATATCTCTTGAAGCATTACTTTGTGCTGTATTGGCAATTTTTACATATTTAGCTTTTGTAAGATCACCTTTAAAGTTTTCACTTCCAATATCAAGAAGTCGATTAAGTACTTTTATCTGTCTAGAGTTTAGTTCATCTTCTCTATGTCTATCCCAAAATCTAGTTTTTATTATAATATAATTAAGTTGTTTTAATGCATCTAATAATGCATGATGTAAGGTTTTAAAAAACCACTCCATCCAATAAGTAATATCTAATGGATCATCTTTAGAAAATCTTCCAGTTGTTTGATCTAGTGCATCATAGTAGCCTTTTCTATCTTCATAGATGCTCTTTGACATAGTATAGATTTTAGATAATGAAGATTGTTCAAGCTTAGCTAATACCCTATCAGTTAATGCTCTTGTAATTCTTCCATTCCCATCATCAAAAGGATGAATGATCACAAACCAAAGATGAGTAATAGCAGCTTTTTCTAAGCTTGTTGGAGTACTGTTAAACCATGTTATAAAACTATTTATTTCACTTTCAAGCCTATCATAAGGTGGTGCTTCGTAGTGGATTTTTTCTTTATTATAATCACCTGAGACTACTTGCATAACACCTTCACTTCTAAACTCGGCTACTTTTATCTTTAAAAGTCCACTATAGCCTCTTTCAAACATAGCATGATGCCAAGCAAATAGTTTATCAAGTGTTAGATCCTCATCATAGTTTGTATTTGCATCGATTAAGATATCTACATAATTATCCTCTTTTTTAATAGCTTTATAGTGTTGTTGTGATTTAAGTCCAAGTTTTTGCTTAATAGATGAGCGAACACTATCTCTATTTAATATTTCACCCTCTATTTGTGAACTTGCAATAATCTCATTTTCTAAAGCTTGAGCTAGTGAATACTTTGAACTTTGCTCATCCATCAAAAGCATAAAGGATTTTAGTTTACCTTGTTCATAAACTATATCTCTTAACAATGGTTCTAGTTTTTCTTTATTATAATTAAAATTGGGATACTCATCATATTCCCATATCCATTTTTGTTGTTTCATAAAGTGATTATATCTAAAGTGGAACGAAAAAGCAATACTTACATATCATAAAGTGGTATGAAAGGTAAATATTTACATACCAATTTATTATTTTTAATGGTGCATGGTTTAAAATAAAACTATATCTTTTATGCTATTAAGTATATTATAATATATTTAAGGGTACATTTTTAATATATAGGAGCTATATGCTAGAACTATTTACATCTTTGGAGATTATAAAAAACTGTTATTTTAAGCGAAACTCAAAGAAAAATTCAAAATTTACAACAAAAAGAGTTAAGAGTGTATTTATAAGCTAATCTATCTTGATTTTGGAAGTGATATTTCAATATCACTGAAGTAAATTATAGTACTTGCACATTTTGTAAGAAAAACAAAATCTATTTGCTTTTTTTCTTCTTGCATTTGTGTCATCCTTTATCTTTTAATATAATATATTTGTAAAAACAACATTCAAGCAATATAATAGTATAATTAATAATATAGTGAATAGTTATTGAGATAAAAAACATAATAATTTTTGAATAACCTTATTTAAAACTTATCTTAGTTACAATTAAAATAAACTATAAATTAGGGGAATGTTATTAGATGAATCAAGCAGTACACAATAAATTAGTAAGTTTTATTTGGTCGATTGCAGATGATTGCTTAAGAGATGTATATGTAAGAGGTAAATATAGAGATGTAATATTACCAATGGTAGTTTTAAGACGACTAGATGCACTTCTTGAACCAACAAAAGAGGCTGTACTTGATGAAGTGAGATTTCAAATAGAAGAAGCTAAGTTTACTGAACTAGATGAAATGGGACTACAAGATGCAAGTGGGTATGTATTTTATAATACTAGTCCTTGGACACTACAAAAACTCTTTGATACAGCTACAAACTCTATACAAATGCTTGAAGCAAACTTTATAGAGTACCTAAACGGCTTTAGCAAAAATGTACAAGAGATTATTGAAAAATTTAAACTAAAATCACAAATCAAACATATGGCAGATAAAGATGTACTTTTAGATGTATTAGAAAAATTTACAACTCCTTATATAAATCTTACAGATAAAGAATATACAGACCCAGATGGTAAAAAACTCCCACCTCTTACAAACCTTGGAATGGGATATGTGTTTGAAGAATTAATTAGAAAATTTAATGAAGATAACAACGAAGAAGCGGGAGAACACTTTACTCCAAGAGAAGTAATAGAGCTTATGACTCATATTGTATTTGAACCAATTAAAGATAAACTTCCCCCTATTATGACTATCTATGACCCTGCTTGTGGAAGTGGTGGAATGCTAACAGAATCTCAAAACTTTATCAAAGATGAAGATGGAGAGATAAAAGCAAAAGGCGATGTTATTCTTTATGGTAAAGAAATAAACGATGAAACTTACGCTATTTGTAAATCAGATATGATGATAAAAGGAAATGATCCTGAAAATATTAAAAATGGTTCAACTCTTAGTGTTGATGATTTTGCGGGGATTAAATTTGATTTTATGCTTAGTAATCCTCCCTATGGTAAATCGTGGGCAAGTGAACAAAAATATATAAAAGATGGCAAAGATATAATAGATAGTAGATTTATAGTAAGTCTTGCTGATTATTGGGGAAATGAAAGTGATGTAGATGCAACTCCTAGAAGTAGCGATGGACAGTTACTGTTTTTGATGGAGATGGTTGGAAAGATGAAATCATCATCTTCAAACGGTATAGGAAGCCGTATAGCTTCCGTTCATAATGGAAGCTCACTTTTTACAGGAGATGCAGGTGGTGGAGAGAGTAATATAAGAAGATATATAATAGAAAATGATTTGCTAGATGCAATTATACAGCTTCCAAACAATCTTTTTTATAACACAGGAATTACTACTTATATTTGGTTACTTTCAAATAATAAATTAGATAGTAGAAAAGGTAAAGTTCAGCTAATAGATGCAAATAATCTTTTTACAAAATTAAGAAAAAATCTTGGAGATAAAAACTGTTATCTTGAGCAAAAACATATTTTAAAAATTATGGAAATCTATTCAAGATTTGAAAATTGCACTGAAGAAGTTGATGGTAAAAAAATCTCTTCTAAAATATTTGCTAATAGCGATTTTGGATACTATAAAGTACAAATTGAGAGACCAAAAAGATTAAAATCACAACTAAGAGATGATTTAATATCATCTTTAAGATACGATAAAACTCTACAAGAAGCTATGATATGGTGCGAAAACGAATATAAAGAAGAGTGTAGTAATGACTTATCAAAACACAAAAAAGCCATAGAAGAATACTTAGATAAAAATGATATAGAACTAAATACAAAACAACTAAAAACACTACTTAGTAAAGAGTTATGGGAAAAACATAAACTACTTGTTAATACTGCAAAGTTACTAAAAGAAAAAATAGGAACTACTACTTATGATGATTTTAATATTTTTAAAGAATTAGTAGAAAAAGTATTAAAAGAGCAAAAAATAACTCTAAGTGCAAGTGAAAAAAATATGATACTAAATGCTGTATCATGGTATGATGAAACAGCACAAAAGCTTATCAAAAAAATATCTAAAATAAGTGGTGATAAGTTAGATAAACTTTGTGATTACTTAGGATGTAAAGAAAGTGAACTATCAGATTTTGGATACTACCCAACTGGTAAAAAAGATGAGTTTGTGGAGTATGAAAGCGATACAGATTTAAGAGATAGTGAAAATATACCTTTAAAAGATGATATTTATCAATACTTTTTAAAAGAGGTAAAACCTCATGTGCAAGAAGCTTGGATAAATCTTGATAGTGTAAAAATAGGATATGAAATAAGCTTTAATAAATACTTCTATACTCATAAACCATTAAGAAGTTTGGAAGAGGTGGCAAAAGATATACTTGAACTTGAAAATGCAAGTGATGGACTTATCAAAGAGATTTTAGGATTTTAAAGTAATAGCATGGACAAAATATTTAAAGAAATTATAAATAAATATCATCCTATTCAATGGTTGGCTAAGTGTGTTGAAAAAGAGAGAATAAGAAAAATTAAAGGTTATGATTATACGAAAGATTTATACAATAAAACTGAATTTTTAAATATTTTAAGTGATATAGTTATAAGAATATCTCAAAACTCAAAATTAGACACCAAAATTCCTACAGATATAGAATTTGAATATTTTTTTAGAGGCTATATTAATACAGAAGCATTTAAAACAAAGCTAATTGAAAAACATGGATTAGAAGCTATGCCAATAATAATGCATGAGCAAATTAAATTTGTAGATAATATAAAAAATATTCTTGGTAGGATGATAGTTTTATACGGTAAGTATGAAGAAGAAATAAAAGAAGCTACTGGATTAAATATAAATGATTTAATTGTAATATTTTTTGTAATTAAAGGTAAATATTCAAATAAAAAATTTCATATTTTTCAAAAAGATAGTATTTCTACCTATGTAATTGATGGTTTGCAAGAAGATAAAATAGAAAAATTTTTAAATTATTTCTCAATAACAATAAAAGAATATAAGCAAAAATTAAAATCATTAGGTATTGATAAATCTCAGTTACATAGTTTTAGACTAATTGAAAAATATCCTATTATTAAAATTGAAGATAGAGGATATATAGTTCCAAATACTGATAATCTTATGCAAAGTATATCTTCTAATTTAAATATTCATCTTCTTGAACATTATCAAGCTAAGGGAGAAGGGCTTAAGTTTAATAATATGTTAGGTGCTAAATTTGAAGATTATGTAACAGAACTTACTAAACAAAATTTTGATAATTTAATATCTGCCCATTCTATAGTTCCAAAAAATAGTTTAAATTCCGAATTTGTTATAGATTATCAAGATGTTTCAATAGTAGTAGAAGTTAAAAAACTTACTTTAAAAAGAGATACAACATTTCAAGACAATATTAATGAGTTTAATAATATATTGGAAAGACATTTAGTAAAAGCTTTTGCACAAGTAGAAACTACATTGAATTATGTACGGAATAAAAATAAAATTGGAATAATTGTAATTTTTGATTATATCAATTTTCCTACAATGATAAATTCATATTTAAAAAATAAGTATCCTACATATAATAAAAAAGATCAACAAGGAAATATAACTGAAACAATATCATTAAAATATCCAGATAATATATTGATAATGCATATAGGTTCTTACGAAGCATTAATGTCGAATAGTAACCAAGAAATAATTCAAATATTATTAACTCATTTAGACAAAGGAAATAAAGAAAGAGGAGATATTCTTTTTACAATATCTGAGTTAGAAAAAAAACAAGAAAATATTTTTTTAAGTAAAGAATTTGATAATTTTGCTTCTCTCAAAAGATTAACTAATGAGGGTATAATTCAAGAAGAAATAAAATTTAGTAATTTTAGTAAAGACAACAAGGTAAAATTATGAATAGTTTAAAAAAATATTCATCTTATAAAGATAGTGGTGTTGAGTGGTTGGGGCAAATTCCTGAGCATTGGGAAACTTTATCAAACAAAAATATTTTTAAAATTAAACAGAAACTTGTTGGTAAAAAATCAAGCGAATATGATTTATTATCATTAACATTAAAAGGTATTATTAAAAGAGATATGGAAAACCCACAAGGTAAATTCCCTGCTGAATTTAATACATATCAAGAAGTAAAAAAAGGTGATTTTGTATTTTGTTTATTTGATGTTGAAGAAACACCTAGAACAGTTGGTTTATCTTCATTTGATGGAATGATAACTGGGGCATATACAGTTATGACAACTGAAAATATAGATAAAGGTTATTTATATTATTTTTATCTTAACTTAGATTCTAGCAAACGATTTAAACCTTTATATAGAGGGTTGAGAAATACTATACCTAAAGATAGTTTTTTTAGTTTTAAAACATTTATTCCACCAAATGAAGAACAAATAAAAATAGCCTCTTTCCTTGATGAAAAAACAGCTCAAATTGATGAAGTTATTAGCCAAAAAGAAAAACTAATCGAACTTTTAAAAGAGCGAAAACAAATCGTTATCAATGATGCTGTAACAAAAGGTTTAGATAAAGATGTAGAGATGACGGATAGTGGTGTTGAATGGATTGGAAAGATACCAAAACATTGGAAATTATTAGCAAATAAGTATGTATTTAACTTGAAAAAGAATTTAGTTGGTAAAAAATCAAATGAATATGATTTATTATCTTTAACACTAGAGGGAATTATTAAAAGAGATTTAGATAAAGGTGGTAAATTTCCAGCTGAATTTAATACATATCAAGAAGTTAAAAAAGGTGATTTTGTATTTTGTTTGTTTGATGTAGAGGAAACTCCAAGAACGGTTGGACTATCT
>Ga0265295_1003466_pt1 | contig 22970 bp, 19 predicted proteins | sample Munlansysbiofilm_FD_192503 | JGI IMG/M metagenome (GOLD analysis project Ga0265295, IMG submission 192503) | Leachate microbial communities from a municipal landfill in Southern Ontario, Canada - Methane capture system biofilm | ecosystem: Engineered > Solid waste > Landfill > Unclassified ...
CGATGAGCGTCTCCCGCCAGGCCATGAGCAGGGCCACCCCGGCGTAGACCAGGGCGCGCAGGAGCAGGGCCAGGGTGCGGATGGCGAACAGGTAGGCGTTGCTGGCCCGGCTGGCCTCGGTGGCGTACGCATTGGTCAGGGTGCCGATGGGCTGGTGCACGTAGTAGGCCCAGCGGGTGGCGAACAGGGCGCGGATGAGCGACAGGCGCAGGTCCGTGGCCACCTGGGCCACGGTGTAGCCCACCTTGCGGTTGGCCCAGAGCGCAAGGGCAGCGTTCAGGGCGATGCAGCCGACAAAGAAGCCGAGCAGGGCACCGGTGGTTTGCGGCAGACCAAGGGTCTCGAAGAAGGCGGTGATGAACCGCTCCAGGGCCGAGGGCGCGGGCAGGGCGGCGCCCGCGGCCGCACCGGTGCTGGCGATGGTCAGGCCAAGCAGGGGCAGGAGCATACTCAAACCGAACCCCTCGGCCACGCCGGCGAGCAGCAGGGCGGCAAGCGTCATCACGCTCTGGCGCGGATAGGCCGTGAAGAAGGTGCGGATGAGGTGCATGGCGGGAGCGCTGGCGACAGGGAAGAAAGAGGGGCACACCGGGGGGACCGGCTGTTCCGGTCGGGGCGGCCGGAGGGGTTCAGGCGGGCCGGTCCACCAGGTCGGCGAAGGCCGCGCCGATCCGTTCGATCTGCTCCCGGGTGTGCGCGGCGCTCAGGCTGCAGCGCAGCAGCGCACCGCCGTCCGGGGTGGCGGGCGGCAGCACCATGTTCACATAGATGCCGCGTTCGAGCAGACCGTTCCACTTGGCAAAGGCCTCCTCTACGGTCGAGCAGCGCACGGCGATGATCGGGCCAGGATCGGGGCCGACCGCGAAGCCGAGACTGCGGAGCCGCTCGTGCAGGCGCCGGGCGTTGTCCCACAACTGCTCGCGCAGACCGGGTCGGGACCCCAGGATGCGCAGGGCGGTGCGCACCGAGGCGACGGTGGACGGGGACAGCGAGGCGGTGAAGATGTAGGGCCGACTGGCGTAGCGGATGAGTTCCAGCCCCTCGTGGTTGCTTGCGCAGAAGCCGCCGATCGCCCCCAGACTCTTGCTGAAGGTGCCGATGAGGAAATCCACCTCAGCCGCCACCCCGGCCTCCTCGGCCAGGCCGCGGCCATGCTCCCCGAGCACGCCGAGGGAGTGGGCCTCGTCCACGGCCAGCCAGGCGCCGTAACGCTTCTTGATGGCGACGATCTCGGCAAGAGGCGCCCGGTCGCCCAGCATGCTGTACAACCCCTCGACCACGATGAGCACGTTGGTGTCCCGTTTGGCGAGTCGCCGCAGCCGTTTTTCCAGGTCGGTCACATCGTTGTGGCGGAAGCGGATCACGTCCGCCCCGCCCATGCGGCAGCCGTCGTAGATGGAGGCGTGGCAGTCCGCGTCCAGCAGGATCACCTCGCCCGGGCCGACGATGGTGGACAGGATGGCCAGGTTGGCCAGGTAGCCGGTGGAGAAGACGATGGTGTGGTGGCAGTTGAAGAAGGCGGACAGGTCGCGCTCGAGGGCGATGTGGCCGGCAAAGGTGCCGTTGGCCAGGCGTGACCCAGTGGTACCGGTGCCTTCCCGCTCGGCCGCCAGGCAGGAGGCGCGGATGCATTCCGGGTCAAAGGTGAGGCCGAGATAGTTGTTGGTGCCGGCGAGCAGGGTCGGCCGGCCGTTGACCACCGCCTCGGTGGGCGAGGTGATGTCCTCGATGACGATGGTGAAGAACTCGCCGCCGAGTCGGGCCAAGGCGTTGCGTGTCTCGGCCAGCGGCCGGAATTTGTCAAAAATATCCATGCGTCATGAGTGCGGTTTCTCGCTGGACTGCGTGAGGCTCCGGGCCGGGGGACGATGTTGGCTCGAGTTCGAGGTGGGCCGACCGGGCCGGACGATGCGCCGGTGGTCCGCTCCGGGAGCGGCGGACAGGCGTCGCAACCGTACCGTAGCACCGGTCTGGGTGCAAAGGGAAAATGGCGGGGGCCGCCTGCGGACCATCCCCTGCAAACGAAAAAGGAGTTGCACGGCCTGTCGTGCAACTCCTTGATGCTGCTGGTGCCGGAGGTCGGAATCGAACCGACACGAGGTTGCCCCCGCTGGATTTTGAGTCCAGTGCGTCTACCAGTTTCACCACTCCGGCCGGAATGTGTCGATCTTTTTACTGAGGCGGCCCGGCGCTGTCAAGCGGAAAGGGGGCGCGCCGGGGTCGGCCGCTCAGGGCAGGCAGTGGACCCGGTCCATCCAGTTGCCCTTGACCACGGCGTCGTACTTGGCGAGAAACAGCTGCTCGCTGCGGTACATCTTGCCGCTGTTGTAGCGGCTGACAAAGGGGTTGCGCTGACCCGGGCCGCCATTGTAGAGGGCGTACAGCCAGCCGGCGAGGAACCGCTGCCCCTTGGCCGAGGTCAGGTCCATGGGCGCCTTTTTTTTGAGCAGGTAGTCGCGCAGGTAGAGCGACAGGATCTCGCAGCCGGCCCGGCTGTTGTAGGTGATGTTCCAGCGGAGCTGGCGGGTGTTGTAGACCCCGCGCCACACCTTTTCGTTCACCTGCATGATGCCCACCGAGGTGTTGTTGTAGGAGAGGAGAAAGGTGATGGTGTTCTTGTCGATGTGGAACTGGCGGAAACAGCTCTCCTGCCAGGCCGAGGCGAGCACCATCCGATCGAACCAGGCGGTCCGGCCGGCACCCTTCGTCAGCCGCTGGTGCTGCCGGGCCGCGGCCTCCCGGAGCACCTCCTGTACCCGCGGCAGCAGGGTGTCGGCCGGGGTCAACTCCGCTGTCCAGCGGCGGATGTCATCCCTCGAGGCCTGGCCCGCCCCGGCCGCCCAGGCCTGCGCCGGCGCGAACAGTCCGGTCAGGTGCCGCCAGCCGGCGGGCGGCGCGCAGGAGGTGGGTTCCCGGTCGGTCGGCTCGGTCACCGGGACCGGCTGGTCGGCCGGCAGCTCCTCCTCCGGCAGCGGATCGAGGCCGAGCACCTTGCGCAGCTCGGGGTCGACCTCCTCGCTGTCCGGGTCGGCCTCCTGGTACGGGGTGGGACTAATCATGGCGGCCAGCCGGTGGAAGCCGTCGGCGCTGATCTCCAACCCCACCGCCGGCCCCAACTGGTCGAGGACGCGCAGGGCGTCGCTGGCCGTAAAAAAGGCCAGGTAGCCGAGCAGGTTGTTCTTGCGGCGCTTGGGCAGGTGGTTGCGGAACACCGGCGCGAGCTGCGTCCAGCCGCGCAGGAACTGGTCGCGGATGAACCCGGTGGTCACCTGCTGTTCGGCGATGGCCGAACTGAACTCGTAGCGGGCGGTGAGCATGGTATCGAGCAGGACCTGCCGGTCATCCTCGGACAGCGGGTATTCGGTGAACTGCTTGAGCTGGAAGATGAGAAAGGCGTCCCAGGAATGCCACAGCTCGATCACCCGGGCATAGTCCTGCTGGTTGACCGGGGCGGCCGGCGGCGGCGCTTCCGCCCGGGGCGGCAGGTCGATCTCGGCGAGGATGTGCAACTGCACGCCGTCGGCCTGCACCACCGGCTGTTCGGGCCGCATGGAGGCAAGGAAGCGCTGCCCCATGGCCTGCCGGTCGGGACCGAACATGGGCAGCAGGCTCGCCTGCATGTCTTTCACCGGTGGAGCCAGGTTGATGGCGATCCTGTCCAGGTAGCCGTGCACGTGGTCCTTGATCAGGTTCCACAACAGATCCATGGCCTTGATCTGCCTGCCGGTCGTGTCCAGCACCACCGAGTTGACGGTCTCGAAGCTGAGCTGCCACTGGCCGTTGATGTGCGGCCGCTGCCAGAGCACCACCGACCCCTCCCAAGTGAGTGGTGTCAGACAGGAGCCCAGCACCGGCGTGCCCCACTTGATCGCTACTCCGGTCTGGAAGCGCAGGTACCCACGGTCCACGCTCACCTGGGGCGAGAGCAGGGCGATCTGGTTGCAGCCCTGGCCCATGTTGAGGATATTCGCCTTTTCACCGGGGATGGGGTAGGCCTGTTGGACGATGAGCGTGCGCAGCAGCGGCAGATCCACGGTGAGCGGCAGCCGCAGGGACTCGGCCCGCACCCCGGCGGCGACCAGGAGGCAGAGCGCGGCGAGGAGAAAGGTGCAGGTGCGGCGCAGGGGAGCCATGGGCAATCCTTGCAGAAAGGGTGGCTGGGGGCGGCGTCCGGGGCTGTGCCGGCCGCCGTGTAGCCAACATATACCGTGTGCATCGAGGAAAGTACAGGCGCTTGCCGGAGGAAAAAATGACCGCACCACCCGCCGGCCCAGCGTCGGCCCCGCCCGCCGTGCCCCGTCGGCGCTTCGGCCGCACCGGGCTGTGCATGCCGGTGCTTTCCGCCGGCTTCATGCGCGCCATGCAGTCCTGGCAGGATGTGGACGACGAGCGCATCGACCCCTTCAGCCAGGAAACCATGCTTGCCGTGGCCAACGAGGCCCTTCGCCTGGGCATCGACCATTTCGAGACGGCCCGGGGCTACGGCTCCTCCGAGCGTCAGCTCGGCCGGGTGCTCGAGCAGGTGGGGCGCGACCGCATCATCCTGCAGACCAAGGTGCAGCCCTGCGCCGACCCGGAACAGTTCATTGCCGAGGTGCGGGACAGCCTTGCGCGGCTGCGCGTGGCCCGCGTCGACCTGCTCGCCCTGCACGGCCTCAACGACCACCGGGCGCTGTGGTACGCCTGCCGGCCCGGGGGCTGCCTGGCCGCGGCCCGGCGGCTGCAGGCGAGGGGCCTGGTCGGCTGGGTCGGCTTTTCCGGCCACGGGCCCACCGAGGTGCTCTTGGACGCGGTCCGCCACCGGGGCGACGGCGGCTTCGACTACGTCAACCTGCACTGGTACGCCATCTTCCAGCGCCACACCGCGGTGCTCGAGCAGGCGGCGGCGCGCGACCTGGGCGTGTTCATCATCAGCCCCACGGACAAGGGCGGCCTGCTCCACCGGCCGCCGCCCCTGCTCTGCGAGCTGTGCGCGCCGCTCTCACCCATGCAGTTCAACGACCTCTTGTGCCTGCTGCGGCCGGAGGTGGCGACGATCAGTGTTGGCGCCAGCCGGCCATCCGATTTCCACGAGCATCACGCCGCGCTGGCCCACCTCGATCAGCCTGACCTGGTCGCGGCCATCGACCACCGCTGGCGTGCGGCCATGCGCGCCGCCACCGGCCAGCATCGGCCCGACGACCACTGGCCGGCGTGGCCATCGTTTGCGGACCTGCCCGGCTACATCAACGTCGCGTTCATCTTCTGGCTGGAGAATCTGGTTCGCGGCTGGGATCTGGGAGAGTACGCGCGCACCCGCTATGCGCTGCTCGGCCGGGAGAACGCGTGGGTGCCGGGCAACAATGCGGCCCATGCGGGCGACTGGGACTGGGTGGAGAGTGCCGGAGCGGCGGGTTTGACCGCTGCAGAGCTGGTGGGGCGCCTGCGGCGGGCGCACGACCTGCTCCGTTCGCGCTGAGAGCTGCCGGCCGTCCTGTTCAGCGGGGCGTAGTCACGGGCGGATCGGCCGCTTCCTTCGATTCGTCCTGCAGCGGCAGGGAAAGCCGGGAGAGGGATTGTTCGATCTGCGGCGCAGCGAGCCGTGCCAGGTCAAGGCGGCCGTCCAGGCACCGGCCGGCGGCGGCGACCGCCTCGGCGGCAAGTTGCCCGGTGTTGGTCGGCAGGGTCTCGTCGCCCAGCACCAGCCGGACAATCTCCGACCCGCGCAGGTTTTCCGCCGGCGTCACCGGGACAAGCGTCTCCTCGCCATCGGCCTCGCGAAAGCCAAGCGCGCCGCCTCGGGCAAGCAGCCGGGCCACGGTCTCGACGTCCGCCGGTCGGGTGTGCGGCAGGCTGTCGGCGAGCCGGGCGAGGCGGGTGGGTTGGCGTCGGTCGAAATCCGCGTACACGGCCAGGAGGATGTCGATGGCGGTCTGCAGCCGTCGCTGTGGGGACAGCGGCGCGCCGGCGGGACGGTAGTGGCGGTGGTGCTGGACCGCGTGGGCCAGCACCGCGCCGAGCAGGATGAAGGTCCAGCCGGTCTGCAGCCAGATGAGCATGAGCGGGATGGTGGCGAACGAACCGTAGATGGCGTTGTAGTTGGCTACCCCGACCTGGAGCACCACGTAGATTTTCTGGACGATGAACCAGAACATCGCGGCGAACATCGCGCCGGCAAAGGCGGCGCCGGTGCGCACCTTGACGTGCGGGAAGAACAGGTAGAGAAACATCAGGGTGAGCACCACACACAGGAAGGGGACCAGCTTGATGAGCAGGGCGGCCAGCCAGGCGCTCGGCACGATCAGGCCGACGTACTCCATCATCCGCCGGTTGGCGACGATGGCCTCGGCGGCCAGGGCGATGTTGATGGAGAGCGGCAGCAAGAGCAGCAGGGCCAGGTAGTCCATGAGCTTGCGGAACAGCGACCGGCCCCGGCGGGTGTGCCAGATGGCGTTCATGGCGTCCTCGATGGAGGCGAGGACGAGCAGCACGACCACGATCAGACCGATCACGCCGATCAGGCCCAGCGCCGCGAAATTGGTCCGGTCGACATAGTCGAACACCAGGTCCACGGCGTGGTGCAGGTGGGTGGACAGGGAGGGTTCCGCCGGGATGCCGATCGGCGGTACCGGTGTTTCTCCGCCCACGGCGGGCGGCGCGGGGATCAGTTGCTCGATGACCCGGACCGCGGCCTGGCGCAGCTGGGCGTCGGTGCCCAGCCCCTTGAGGATCGAGGTGGACAGCGCCAGCAGCGGCACGGTGGAAAGGATGATGGCAAAGGTGAGGGCCGAGGCGCGGATGGTGATGTGCGTGCGGAAGTACTCGGCGTACATGATGAGCACGATGCGCGTGCAACTGCGGCCCCATTCCCGGGCCCGACCCGCGGCCGGCACGGGCGAGAAGGCCCAGGCACGGAATCGGTCGCCCCGGCCGGGACGGTGGCGGTCTGCCGGCGTGGTCATGGCGTCGTTGGCCGGCCCAGCCAGGTGTCGAGTCGTGCCAGCAGGTTTTCGCGCCGAACCGGCTTGGCCAGGTAGTCGTTCATGCCCGCGGCCAGGCAGCGTTCCCGGTCGCCCTGCAGGGCGCCGGCGGTCATGGCGACGATGGGCACCGTGGTGCAGCCGCGGGCGCGCAACTCGACGGTGGCGGCCAAGCCATCCATCTCCGGCATTTGCACGTCCATGAGGATCAGGTCGAACCCTTCAGGCGAGCCCACGAACAGGTCCACCGCCTGCCGGCCGGTGGTGGCCGTTGTCACCGTGCAGCCGGCCCGGGTGAGCAGCGTCTCGGCCAGCCGCCGGTTGACCGGGTTGTCCTCGGCAAGGAGCACGCGCGCCGTTCGGCTGGCAGCGGCGCCGGTGGGGGTGGTGGCGACCGCGGCCGCTACCGGGACGGGGGCCGCCGCCGTGGCAGCTTCTTCCGCCGGTGTCAGCCGGGCGGTGAAGTGGAAGGTCGAGCCCCGGCCGGGCCGGCTTTCCGCCCACACCCGGCCGCCCATGAGTTCGGCGATTCTCCGGCAGATGGAAAGCCCCAGGCCGGTACCGCCGTACTCGCGGGTGGTCGAGCCGTCGGCCTGGCGAAAGGCGGCGAAGATCGCCTCCAACTTGTCGGCGGCGATGCCGATGCCCGTGTCGCGGACCGTGACGTGCAGGTCGAACCCTGCCGGGCTCACCCCGTCGGCAAAGAGGGCTAGTTCCACCTCGCCGGCGCGGGTGAACTTGACCGCGTTGTCCATCAGGTTGACGAGCACCTGGCGGAAGCGGCCCGGGTCGCCGCTGAGTTGCGGCGGCAGTTGCGGGTCGATGCGGCAGCGGATGTCGATGGGCCGATGGGCGAGGCGCGGGCGGATGAGGGTGCACACTTCGCGGGCGATGGTCTCCGGGGCGAAGGGGACCTGCTCGAGGTCGAGCCGGCCGGCCTCGATCTTGGAAAAGTCGAGAATGTCGTTGAGCAGGGTGAGCAGGGCGTCGGCACTGGTCCGGATGGTGCGGGCAAAGGACTGCTGCTCGCTGTCCAGACCGGTTTCCAGGAGCAGGTCGGTGAAGCCGAGGACGGCGTTCATCGGCGTGCGGATCTCGTGGCTCATGGCGGCGAGGAAGGCGCTTTTGGCGGTGTTGGCCGCCTCTGCGGCGCCCTTGGCGGTGCGCAACTCCTCGGTCTGCCTGCGGATCTCCGCTTGCAGGGTGGCCGAGTAGCTGCGCTGCTGTTCGGCCAGCCGGCGGTGGCTCTGCTCGTTTTCGGCGAGGATGTCCTGGTACTTGCGCTCCAGCACAGCGGTCTGCCGTTCGCTCTGTTTTTTGTGGATGCGCAGCCGCTCGGCAAAGGCCGCGGTGTCGCGGCGGGCAAGAAAGAGGCGGACGGCGAGGCGGGTCAGCTCCGCCGGCCAGTCGCCCAGCTCAGCCGCTGAGCCCGGCGCGGCCGTGGCCAGCACCTGGCAGCGGAGCTCGGGCACGGCCAGAACACAACAGGGGCGCCCGTCCGCCGTCTGGACCGCGCCCGCGTCCGCCTGGCCGATCGCCGCCATGAGGCGCGCCGCCTCGGCTTTGTCCAGGGGAAAGGAGGCGGAGGCGGTGTGCTGGCCGGCCGCATTCCGGCAGGAGAAGACGAGCAGCCTGGTTTCCCGCTCCAGATGCTCGCGCAGGGCGACCAACTCTACGCCGGGGTCGGCAAGTTCGGCGAACAGGGCGGTGAGCGGCATGGGGTCGGCCTCAGGCGCCGTAGACCTGCCGGGTCCGTTCCATCTCGGCAGGCAGGTCCTCGGCCACGGCCCGGTACTCCTCGACACTGGCCTGGATGTGGGCCGCCAGTTCGGGCGCGAGGCTGGCCGACAGCCCGTCCTTGACGCCGTAGCCGAGTTGGTGGACGAGGTATTCACTTATCTGCAGGATGCCGGCGGCCGACTGGGGCGCCACCACCAGGTCGGTGCGGTGGTGGTCCGCTATGGCCGCGGCGACCGGCTCGGCGATGCGCCATTCCCGGGCGAGCAGGGCGCCGATTTCGCCGTGGTCGGTGGCAAATACCTCCCGTTCCAGGTCGACGATGGTCGGTCCGCCGTCAACCAGTCGCTCCATCAGGTCGAAGAAAAGCGGTTCGCTGGTTTCCAGTTCGACGATCAGGCCGATGTCGTGGAGGATGCCGCACAGGTAGGCGTCGTCGCCGTTGATGGCGAAGATCCTCTCGGCGATCATCTTGCCGCAGATGCCCGAGGCGGCACTGTGCAGCCACAGTCGCACCGGCGAGAACGCTGCGGAGCCGGTGCGGTGGCGCAGCATCCCCTGGACTGCGTCGGTGATGGCGATGTTGCGGAGGTTCTTGGTGCCGAGCAGGGCCACGGCTCTGGAGATGGAGTCCACCCGCCGCTTCAGGCCGCACCAGGCGCTGTTCACCACTGTGAGCAGTCGGGCCACCAAGGCCGGATCGAGGCGAATGACCGCCTCGAAGTCCTGCAGGGTCGATTCCTGATCGTTGACCAGCTGGGTGAGCCGGGCGACGATGTGCGGCAGGGTTCTGATCTCCTGGAACCGGTCGATCAGGGCGACGGCGGGGGTGGGGGGGGGCGGGGGCCGGGCCGGCTCGTCAGGCGGGGATCTCTTTCTTGGTGACCGCCTCGGCCTTGACCCGGTCGAGCAGTTCGGCAAGCACCGGTTTGATATGTTCGCGCACGTCACCGGCCACGAGGATGAAGAGCAGGTCATCCCCGGGCTGGTAGCGGCCCGAACAACCCTCGATAATGATTTCGTAGATTCCCGGTTTCTTGAGGTATTCCTGCCGCAGTCGCTCCACTTTGTCTTGGTCGACCACGGTTTCCAGGGCCGTGACCGTGGCCCGGTCCCGGCGTGACCAAGCGCGCACGGTGCCGTTGTGGACGAGGATCATGCCGACCTTTTCGGTGAAGTCGGGGCGTTGTTTCAATTCGGCAATTGTTTTCGAGATGTCCATGTTGGTCGTCGTATTTTAGTTGGTTGAGCTGATGGCGGATTTCCGGTACAGCAGGTTGCTGTGCCGGCTGGGGATGATCAGGGTTTCGCCGATGCGGATGGGCTCCTGCGGGCTGCGGTTGTTGGCGGCCATCAGGTCCTGCAGGGAGATCTGGTGCAGTCGGGCGATGGAGAAACTGGTGTCGCCCTTGCGCACCGTATGGCGGACTGTCCGGCGGGGCGCGGGCTTGACCGCGGCGCTGATCGAGACCACGGCCGGTGCCTTGACCGCGGGCGGCGCCGCGACCTTGTTGCGGGCAACGGTTTTGGCCACGGGCACGCTGGTCCGTTTGCCGGCGGTCGCCCGCTGCACTTGACTGGTGTTCGGCAACCGCACCAGGTAGCCCTTGGGCACCGGCACCTGCCCGTCGAGGACGGGCTTGCGCAGGGCCGGGTTCAACCGGGCGAATTCGGCCGGGGAAAGGCCGAAGTTGGACCGCAGCCGGCCAATCGGCGCATCCTCCCTGAGTCGGAAGGTAACAGTCGCCTCGGGCCGTTCGAACGGTGTGCCCGGGACGGCGGCCAGCCGTTTGGCCACCCGCACGGCCGCGAGGAATTCCGGGTAAAAATTGCGCGAGGCGAACTGGAAGGAACCCTGCCGGTAGGTGCGGAAGATGTTCTCGTAGCTGCCCTTTTCCCTGACCGCGCGGATCATGCCTGTCCGGCCGTGGTTGTAGGCGGTGATCGCCAGCGGCCAGTTCTTCAGCTGGGCGTAGTTGGTCTTGAGCAGCCGGGCTGCCGCCCGGGTGGCCACGTAGGGATCGAGCCGCTCGTCCACGGCCTCGCCGACGGTCATGTATTCCCGGCCGGTGCCCCGGGTGAACTGCCACAGGCCGGCCGCGCCGGCCTTGCTGTAGGCCCGGGGGTTGAACGACGACTCCACGTGCGGCAGGTAAGCCAGCTCCGGCGGCAGCCCCTGGTTGACGAAATGCTGTTTGAACTGGGCGAGGTATTTCCCCGAGCGGACCACACCCTCGTAGAACCGGTCCTTCTGGCCGAGCTGCAGGCGGATGTTTTCCCGGGCCTTGTGAAAGGTGGTGTGCCGCTTTGGCGGGAACAGGGAGGCGATGTGCTGCTCCGCCCGGGTCGCCGGCCGTTTGCCGTCGCCCAGGTCGGTGAGGATGTCGCTCACCCGTTCCCTGGCCGCATGGATGCGCTCGTTGTTGATGCGGGCCGCGTCGGTCGCCTGCCAATCCACCAGGTCGACCACGGTGTACACCCGGCCGAGGTCGGTGCTGTCGTGGAGCACCCCCTGGCGGGTGGTGTAGCGGCTGTAGATGTCCTCCCAGAAGGCGACGTTGGCCCGGATGCAGGGGTAGAGGGGGAACCTTTCCCCGGCTCGGGAGGGGGCTGGGGCGAGCAGGCACCAGGCGAACAGAACCAGCAGGCAGGAGACGGAAAAAAGCGGCCGGCGGGCGGCGGGTAGGAAGAGCGGACGGATCATGGTGCGGGTATGCGGGACGGAGTGAAAGGTTGTACGCGTGTTCACATGCTATTAGTGTAGCATATCGTGTCAGGGCCGGCATCAAAAGTCGCAGGTGCCAGGCCGTTGTCGCCCACTCTTTGTTCGCCTACGTTCTCCAGGAGTTTCCCCATGTACAGGCCCATCATCGGCACGCTCGGTTACATCCTCTCACCGGACGGGCAACAGACCCTGCTGGTCCACCGGAACGCACGTGCCGACGATCAGCACCTGGGCAAGTACAACGGACTCGGTGGCAAGATGCACGCGGACGAGGATGTGATTGGCTGCATGCGGCGGGAGATTCGCGAGGAATCCGGCCTCGAGTGCACGGCCCTGCAGCTGCGCGGGACCATCAACTGGACCGGCTTCGGGCCCGATGGCGAGAACTGGCTCGGCTTCATCTTCCTTATCACAGCCTATAGCGGCACACCGTTCGCCGGCAACGACGAGGGCGATCTGGCCTGGCACCGGGTCGCCGACCTTGACCGGCTGCCCATGTGGGACGGTGACCGGTACTTCCTGCCCCTGGTGTTTGACGGCGATCCGCGGCTGTTCCACGGCTTCATGCCCTATGCGGGCGGCCGCCCAGTCGACTGGAGCTACAGCCGCCTCTAGCCGGCAGGGCGAAAGAGACGGCAGCGGACGAGCTGCCAGCAAAGTCCTTGCGTTCGTCGGAGGCGATCTGTATAGTGGTGCCCTGTTTGCCCCACGATCTGTGCAAAAAGCATAGTTTTTTCACTTTTTCAGCAATTTAAAGCTCAAGGAAAGTGTCATGGACAATACTACGGAACTGCAGCGCCTCGAACAGTTTGTCGATAAGCTCCTGAACAAATACAACCAGTTGAAAGCGGATTACCTCAGCCTGCAGGAAACCCTGCGGGAGCGCGACGCCGAGTGCGCCGACCTGAAGAACAACGTCGCCAATTTGAGCAGCGAGCGGACCGAGGTCGGTTCCCGTGTTGCCGGCCTGCTCGATCGCATCGAGCAGTGGGAGAGTGAGCATGCCGGCGGCCCGCAGGTCGGCGGCGAGGGTGCGATGTTCTCCGAAGGCGGCGACAACTAGCAGCAGCACCCCCTTCCGGCAAGCCAATCGAAACCGATGCAGGACCGTCTGGTACGCTTCCAACTGTTCGGCCAGGAGTTCACTTTTTACAGTGACGCTTCCGAGGACGAGGTCGAGGCGATCATTGACCTGCTCCGGCAGGAATTGGAAGGTGGCGAGACAGTGAGCCGAAGTGCGGTGCCGTCGAGCAAGATCCTGGTGCTCGGTTGCCTCCGGATGACCGCCAGGTACGTGCAACTGCAGCGCGAGTACCAGGACTACCGGCAGACCGAGCAACGGACACTCGCGGATTTGGCCGAAAAGGTGCGGGTCGTTCTCGACTGACCGCCCGGCTGGATGATATCGTTTTGCCAGCATCGACATTCTCCTGTATTGTGCTGTTTAAAAGGAAACCCCTGCTCTGTTGGTGATCAGCGGAGTATTGAGCCAACTCTACTGAAAAGGGTAGCCTTGCTGTCGGACCATGGAGAACTTAGCTGATCTCCAGCAGCCGGCATGGGCACTGCCCACCTAATTTAATTAGGTTTAATCATTTCGTTGACACGGCAGCGCGGGGGCTTGTTTTGCACGCCAGCGGCAGAGACCGCTGTTGATCATATGGACACACCGGCTGCGGCAGTGACCTGCGCTGGTGTCGAGGGTTGGTACGAATGGGCGGTGCGGACACAGCGGGCCCAGGTGTTGAAGAAACGCCCCCTGATGCAATCAGGTTGACCATATACCAGTGACCTGCCACAGGCTCCCTTCCCATGAGCGAACCGGCAGGCCTTCTCTGCGGTACCGGGTTTTCCTCGCACTTTCAGACAGAAGGACACGTGACGGGCATCGCCTGATGTCCGCTGCGCGACGGTTGTCTGGAGCTGTTCCCCCTGGGCGGGCTGTCTGCGTCTCTGGCGCGGGGGCTGCCTCCCTTCCCCATCCCTTCACTCTGCAGCTTCGCCCGGAAGCGGGTCGGGGACTGTTTTCTCATAGAGAGCTGAAGGTGCACACGCATGGAACTGAATATACCGACGCTGCTTCTGGCCCTGGCTAATCTGGTGGCCGGACTGGCCATTGGGGTCTACCTGCGCAAGCGGCTGGTGGAAGGCAATCAGCGGAACATCGCCCTGCAGGGACGACAGATCATTGAAAACGCGATCAGCGAAGCCGAGCAGATCAAGAAGGAGGCCTTGCTCCACGCCAAGGAGGAAGCCCTGCAGATCAAGCAGGAGGGCGACCGGGAGCTGAAGGCCAGCCGTCAGGAGCTGAAGGAGGATCAGCGCCGGCTCAACCGGAAATTCGACGAGGTCCAGCGCGAATTTCAGATCCTCGAAGAGAAGCAGACCAGCCTGAAATACCGCGAGGAGCGTCTCGGTGTCAGCGAGCAGGGGGTGGTCGAGCAGAAACAGCAACTGGAGGGGTTGATCGACGAACAGCGGTACAAATTGGAGCAGATCGCCGGCATCGACCGCGAAGAGGCCAAGGCCCAGCTCATGCAGTCCATCGAGAGCGAGGCGCGCATGGACTGCGCCAAGCGCTTGGCCCGCATCGAGACGGAGATGAAACTCGAGGCCGACCGCAAGGGCAAGAACATCCTCGCCCTGGCCATTGCCCGTTACGCCGGCGACTATGTGGCCGACCGCACCGTGAGTATGGTGCCCCTGCCCAACGACGAGATGAAGGGACGCATCATCGGTCGGGAAGGCCGGAATATCCGCGCCATCGAGGCGGCCACGGGCATCGATATCATCATCGACGACACGCCCGAGGCGGTCATCCTCTCAGGCTTCAACCCGATCCGCCGCGAGGTGGCCCGGCTGGCGCTTGAACAGCTCATCTCCGACGGCCGCATCCACCCGGCACGGATCGAGGAGGTGGTGCAGAAGGTCTCCGAGGACTTGGAGGTGGGTATCCGTGAGTCTGGCGAGCAGGCGACCTTCGATGTCGGCGCCCACGGAATGCACGTGGACCTGATCAACCTGGTCGGCCGCCTGAAGTACCGCACCAGTTACGGCCAGAACATCCTCCAGCACTCGCTCGAAGTGGCCTTCCTGTGCGGGGTGATGGCCGCGGAACTGGGCCTCGATGTGAAAAAAGCCAAGCGCGCCGGCCTGCTCCACGACATCGGCAAGGCGGTGGACCACGAGGTCGAGGGCTCGCACGCCATCATCGGCCGCGATCTGGCCCGCAAGTACGGCGAGGCCGAGGACATCGTCTACGCCATCGGCGCCCACCACGAGGATCAGCCGCCGAAAAGCGTGCTCGACGTGCTCGTGCAGAGCGCCGACGCCCTGTCCGGAGCCCGTCCCGGGGCCCGCAAGGAGATGCTGCAGAGCTATGTCAAGCGGCTCGAGGATCTGGAGAAGATCGCCAACGGCTTCAAGGGAGTTGACAAGTCCTACGCCATTCAGGCGGGTCGCGACCTGCGCATCATCGTCGACAGCCAGCGGGTCAGGGACGAGGAGACCATCCTGCTCAGCCGCGACATCGCCAAGGCCATCGAAGAGCAGCTGACCTATCCCGGTCAGATCCGGGTGACGGTCATACGTGAAACCAGGGCGGTGGAATACGCCAAATAACCGGAGAGCCTGATGAAGTCCGTAGAAGAACAGATCGCCCTGATCGAGCGGGGCACCGTTGATTTTCATTCTCGGGAGGACCTGGTGAAGAAGCTCACCCGCTCCCTGGCAACCGGCGAGCCGCTGACCGTCAAGGCGGGCTTCGACCCGACCGCCCCGGACCTGCACCTGGGGCACACCGTGCTCATCCAGAAGCTCAAGCATTTTCAGAGTCTCGGCCATCAGGTGGTCTTTCTGATCGGCGACTTCACCGGCCTGATCGGCGACCCCACCGGCAAGTCCGATACCAGGCCGCCGCTCACCCCCGAGGATGTGGCCCGCAACGCCGAGACTTACAAGGAGCAGGTGTTCAAGATCCTCGACCCGGACAAGACCCGGGTGGTGTTCAACTCCACCTGGCTGGGCAAGCTCACCTCGTTCGAGATGATCCGCCTGGCCTCGGAACTCACCGTGGCGCGCATGCTCGAGCGGGACGACTTCAAGAAGCGGTTCGAGTCGAACCGGCCGATCTCCATCCACGAGTTCCTCTACCCGCTCATTCAGGGCTACGACTCGGTGGCGCTCAAGGCCGATGTGGAACTCGGCGGCACGGATCAGCTGTTCAACCTCCTCATGGGTCGCGATCTGCAGCGCAGCCACGGCCAGGAGCCGCAGGTGGTGCTGACCACGCCCCTGCTCGAGGGGCTGGACGGGGTCAACAAGATGAGCAAGTCACTGGGCAACTATATCGGCATCTCCGAGTCGCCGGACTCCATCTTCGGCAAGGTCATGTCGGTGAGCGACGAGCTGATGTTCCGGTACTACGAGCTGCTCAGTGACCTGTCGCTGGCCGAGATCGGCGAGCTGAAGGCGAAGATTGCCGCCGGCGAACTGCATCCCAAGGCGGTCAAGGTGCAGCTGGCCCGGGAATTGGTCGCCCGCTTCCACAGCCCGGCGGCTGCGGCCGAGGCGGAACGCACCTTCGACCAGGTGTTCGCCCGCCACGAGGTGCCGGACGAGGTGGAAGAGGTGCGGATCGCTGCGGATGAAGCGGAGATCTGGCTGCCCAAACTGCTGCTCGACGTCGGCCTGGTCAAGTCGACCTCGGACGGCCGGCGCATGATCCAGCAGGCGGCGGTCGCCATTGATGGTGAAAAAGTGACGGACAGCACGGCCACTGTCCCCTGCCGGGGCATAGTGCTGCTCAAGGTGGGCAAGCGGAAATTCTGTCGGGTGCTTTTTTCCTGACCGGACGGGAACCTTCCCGATCGCTGATATGCGTCAAGGGCCGCACAGAGAAAGCGGCGCCCTCCCGGCAGGGAGCGCGCCGCTTTGCTGTTTACGGAGGTGGCTCGGTTGCGCTCAGAGGGCGGCGGTCTTGTTGCGGCCCTCTTTCTGGCAACCGCTGCAGATACCGGTGAACTCGATGTGGTGGCCGAGGATCTGGTAGGAGGTGGTAGTGGCGGCCTGGGAGGCCAGATCCCGGATGACCGGGACATCGATGTCGTCCACCCGTCCGCAGATAGAACAGCGGATGTGGTAATGATCATCGGTGGTGGCGTCGAACCGCTTCTGCGTGCCGCCCACCTCTATCTTGAGGATCATGCCACTGTCGGCCATCAGTTCGAGATTGCGGTACACCGTGCCGAGGCCGATGCGCGGAAGCCGTTTGCGAACCATGTCGTACAGTTCGCTGGCCGTGGGGTGGGTTTTCACCTTGGCCAGTTCTTCGAGGATGATCTGGCGCTGGGTGGTCAGCCGGATCATCGGTGCGGGAGCGTTCATATATTCACCTATATAGTAGTAAGGCCTTTTGTCAATTTGATGATAAAAATTACCATAAATTGACTTTCAGTGTCAAGGAATGAGAATGGGAAAGGCGCATTTTCAATCGATTCGGGAGAAAGATGATAATCGGTCATAAAAAGATTTGGCCACCGCTCACGTTGGCACCCATGGCCGGACTGACCCACTCCGCGTTGCGGACCACCATTCTGGGGTTTGGCGGCATCGGCCTGTTGAGCACTGAGATGCTGGCCGCCGCCCGCCTGCCGGCGGAGAGCGCCCGTACCTCCCCCTACCTCGTGCGCACAGCCCGGGAAACACCGCTCTCCTATCAGCTGCTGCTCACGGGGGAGCAGCACATCCCGCGCATCTTTGCCGCGCTGCACCGGTTTGGGGCGGATGCGGTCGATCTCAATCTCGGTTGTCCGGCGCCGCTGGTGCGCCGGGCCGGGGGCGGCAGCAGCCTCATGGAAGAGCCGGAACGGGTCCGGCGGATGGTTCGCTGCGCCCGCCTCCATACCGCCCTGCCGCTCACCGCCAAGATTCGTCTCGGCGAGACGCTGGACGCCCGGAAGCTGCGCGATTTCTGCAGGATGCTTGTCGACGAGGGCATCGATCTGCTCACCGTCCATGCCCGCCTGCGCCAGGAATCCTTTGCCCGGCGGCCGCGCTGGGAATGGGTCGGCCGGGTGAAGAGTTGGGTCGACATTCCGGTGGTGGCCAACGGCGGCATCGATTCCGTGGCCAGCGCCCGCGCCTGTCTGCAGGCGAGCGGCGCCGACGGGCTGATGATCGGCCGTCGGGCCGCGGTGGCGCCCTGGGTGTTCGCCGAGATCGCCTGCAGCCTCTACGGCGTAAGTCTGCCGCCACCGCAGGTTTGTCTGCCAGAGGTCTACCGGGATTTCGCCGTGGCCCTGGTGGAACGGTTTGCGCCGGAGCGACGGCTCGGGCGGCTCAAGGAGTTCACCCACTATTTCGCGAAAAACTATCCCTTCGGCCATCATCTGGCGAGCCGGGTGCAGTCCAGCAGAACGCTGGCGGAAGCCTGGGGCGGGGCGCGGACCTTTTTTGCCGACAACGACTCGGCCGGCGTGGAACGACTGCCGGTGGACCTGGGTGAGGTGGCGTTGCTCAGGGACGAAGTGGCAGGTTGAAGTAGCCGAAGCGCAACGCGGGGTGTTCCTGGCGCAGTCGTGCGAGCCAGGTGCGGATGCCGAGCGGCGGCCCGGCCGGAGTGTGTTCGATGACCCGCAGGTAGAGTTCCGGGTCCATGTTCAGGTTGCGCAGTTGGATGAAATCCGGGCGACAGGTGGCCACAAGTTCACAGAGGGCGGCAAACTCGGCCGGATCGTCGGTGCACCCGGGCAGGATGAAATAGTTGAGGGACACGTGCCGGTCGTGCCGCTTCATCACCGCGATGGACTCGCGGACATCGCTGAGGGAGAAGCCCCGGGGCCGGTAGTAGAGGCGGTGCTTGTCCGCCCGGGCGCTGTTCAGGGAGATACGGATCGAGTCCAGACCGGCGCTGGCGAGCCGGTCCACCGCCTCGGGCAGGCTGCCGTTGGTGTTCAGGTTGATGGTGCCGCGAGTGGTGCGGGCGCGTATCTGGCGGATGGCCGTTTCCATGACTGGCGCCTGCAGGAGCGGCTCCCCCTCGCACCCCTGACCGAAGCTGACGATGGGTCGCGGTGCCCGGTTGAGGTGATCCACCGCGATCTCTGCGATTTCCCGTGGCGTGGGCACAAAGGTGATGCGGTCCTGGGTGGACGGGCAGCAGCCCGAAGGTTGCAGGCTGATACAGCCGACGCAGGCGGCGTTGCACACCGGCGAACAGGGCAGGGGCGCCTCCCAGCGGCCGAGGAAGTAGTTGCGGGCCGCCGGGCAGCCGTAGGTCAGGCAGCACTTGCCGAGGTGTTGGACGAGCCGGTTGTCCGGGTGGCGGCGCAATTGGCGCTGGGTGCGCTCTGTCAGCACGCGCTGGTCGAACTGGTCGGCGTCTTGGCGGACGTCCGGGTCACTGCGGAATCCGGCCACCCAGAACCGGCCTTCGCTCCAGCCCACCGCGGTATAGGCGAACAGGGGCAGAACGGCCTGGTCTGCCTCCTGGGTCTGGAAGGCGGCGGTGTAGACGGCGGTGTGAGCGGGGGCCATGAAGGCCGCCACCGCCTGGATGCAGTCGCCCGGCTCGTAGGGGTTGTCGGCCAGCAGGGCCGGTTCGCCGCTGTCGGCTTCGATGCCCACGGGCAGACGGCCGGGCAGGGTGAAGAGTTCGCTGCCCGGCGGCAGTTCGATCAGGTCATCCGGGTCGGGTTGGTAAAAACGGCCGGCGGAGCTGCCGGCCATCCGCAGCCCGCCGTAATCGAGAATCTCGCCGCGGCTGTTGGCAAAAAGCAGCGTCGGCGGTTTGTCGGGGTGGGGATTCGCCATGGCGGCGAGGGGATCAGCTGGGCCGGATGCGCGACAGCACGGAGTCCACCGCCCGGTAGATTTCCAGATCGTCGCCGAACACATCCTGGATGTGGGTGTGCTCGAGCAGGTCCTCGATGATGTACTGGGTGAGATAGAGGCTGATCACATTCGGATCCTGGGTGAGATTCCGGATCGGGGCGATTTTGTACTGCATTTCGAACTCCTCCAGGTCGCTGAGGAGGAGCAGTTGTCGCTCCATCACGTCCTGGATGGCCGAGACCGAGTTGGTCTCGATGATGTGCAGGTCCAGCAGCCGTTGGACAAGGGCCACGGCCAGATCCGGCGCCATTTCGCGCGCCTTCTTCAGCATGAATTGTCGTTCCCGTTCCCGCTTGCGGTCGATGGCGTCAATGGTTTTGTTGGTGGAACTGCTCGGATTGATATGACGGGCCATGGGTCTGCTCCTCGAATGTTGACGGCCTCGAAGGTGGTCTGTGCTGTGTTTGTGCGCGTGAGGTCTCGGCGCGTTCAGGCGCGGCGGCCGGCCCGTTGTCGGGGCACGGTCCGCGGCGGGTGCGGTCGTGTTTTGTCTTTCCGGCCGCCGGCTGCGTGGTCGGCGTCAGCAAGGGGCGACGTCGGTCGGCGTGCGCCTGTTGCGCCGGTGGCGGAGAAAAGAGCTAGAGGTAAACTGTATACTGTACCTCGCCGCGATAAGCACTGCTTTTGTACAGGAAAAGGCTGTCCCGGGCCGGTTTCGCGCCGAGGCGGATCGGCGGCGGCGGCCATCGGCCGGTCAGGCGGAGGGCTGCTCGCTGCGGTACAATTGGCGGAAGCGGGTGATATCGGCGCTGGTCTGCGGGTCCAACTGCAGGCCGTACTGCTCCACATATTCGGCCACCATGCGGTGGGTGTTGAAGATGGGGATGTTGAGCGCAAGGTTGCTCATCGCCCGTTGCAGGTACTGCTCCGGCTGCTCGTAGAAGAGGTCGAGAATGGTCGGCAGCAGTTCGTAGAAGGCATTGGAATCCTCGGTGTAGAGGAGCGCATCCGGATCCTCGCTCAGGTCGGCCTCGTCCACCGGGCCTTCGTAGCCGAATTTCCAGCCGGTCAGGCCGTCGTGGTAGCCTTCCACCCACCAACCGTCCATGACGCTGATATTCGGCACCCCGTTCAGGGCCGCCTTCATACCGCTGGTGCCGCTGGCCTCCAGCGGTCGTTTAGGACTGTTGAGCCAGGCATGTACGCCGGCGACCATGAACTTGGCCACGAGCATGTCGTAGCCGGGGATGAAGATCAGCTTGCCCAGGCCCTTGCTGCGCCGGTACAGTTGCTCCTGGTTGTCGAGGATCAGCTTGAGCACGGATTTGCCCGGCTCGTCGGAAGGGTGGGCTTTGCCGGCAAACAGGAAGTTGACCGGCTGGTTCTTGCGCAACAGGATGTCGGCGAGGCGATCGATGTCATCGAAGATCAGGTCGGCACGCTTGTAGGTGGAAAACCGTCGCGCAAACCCGAGGGTAAACACCCCTGGCTGGAGCCAGCGGCTCTCTTCCAGGCCGGAAAGGTAGTTGGGCGGGTCGATCCAGGTCTCGGTCATCTGTTCGCGATGGCTGCGCAGCATGGCGTTGACAAAGGCCACCAACCGGCTGTTGTCTCGGTTCCAGGCCTCCTGCAGGTCGGTGGCCAGCGGAACCAGATCTTCGGCGGCGATGGTGCCGAAACAGCCGGGATCGTGGCGCCAGTTGCGCAGCGAAGGACGCTGGTCAAAGCAGGCGGCACGGTGGTCGCTGATCCAGGTCAGGTGGTGCACGCCGTTGGTGATCGCCTTGATCTTCGTGGCAAAGGCCGGGAACTGTTTGCGCGTGACATCGCGGTGCAGCCGGCTGACACTGTTGATCGCCCGGTTGATGCGCATGGCCATGGCGGTGAAATTGTATTCGTGACCGGCCTCCTCGTCATGGGCGAGCAGATTGAGGATCTGCTGGAACGGCCGATGGCTGATGGCCGAGTAGAGGTCGCGGGCGAAGCGGTCATGGCCGGCCTTGACCGGGGTGTGAATGGTGTAGACAATGCGTTGCGCGACCCGTTCGGTAGCCTTGAGGATATCGGCGTCGGCCAGCTGATTCTGGTCGAACTCGCCCAGCATTTCGTGCAGTTCCTGAAGGATCAGGTGCAGGGTGACGGTCACGCCGTGCTGCTCGTTGAGGTGGATGGTCTGCGCGGTGAAGCCCAGAGAGTCGAGCAGGGCCATGATACCGGAGCCGAGCATGCGCCGCTGGTTGGCCTTGATGATCATCGAGCGGGCATTGTACAGTTGGTGGGATGATTCGATCACCCAGGCCGGCGCGTCGGGCAGGCTGTAATCGAGCAGGAATTCGGGTACGAAGTAGTCGAGCCTGTCTGCGATCTCGAGTTTCATCCACACATGCGCCTTGATCACGGTCGGCCGCTCGTCCCCGGACTGCAGGAAAGGAACCTCTATGGTCAGCGGTTGGTCGGGCGCTGCCGGATCGCAGAGTTGGAAGAGGGTGGGGGTTTCCTCCGGGATCCAGCGGGTGGCCTGATCGATCTGGCCGACCTTGGAGTCGACGATCTGCGAGAAATAGCCTTCCCGGTAGAGCAGGCTGATGGCCAGCGTCGGGACCCGGGTATCGGCAAAGCTCTTCAGCGTGTCGCCGGCGAGTACGCCGAGACCGCCGCTGTAGTTGGGGATCTTTCGCGGCCCGTTCAGGTATTTTTTGATCAGGGCGTCGATGCGCTCATCAGGGTTTTCGCTGATTCCCTTGTGCTTGAGAAAGTTGAGCAGTGGATGGAACACGTCCGGGTCGGCGCCGATTTCCATGGAGACATAAACGACCGTGGCTCCGGCCGGATCGGTCAATCGGTTCCAGACCGCATCGAAGACTGCCTGAGGCACGCCGAAAAAAGTTCCATACCGGTTGGAGCAGATCAGTTCGTCGGGCGTGGCGGGGTGGTGCATAACCAGTTCGCTCATGAAGTAATTCTTTTTATCATTGGAAATAAAAAATTATCGGCAAAAGCGCCGAAACTCGCCAAAGTAGGAAGTTTGCCGGTCCTTTGCAAGGAAATAAAAAAAGAGAGAAAAAAATATTGTATTTCTACCGGGGCGAAGTAAATTTAAGGGCCGTATGCATCGTTTGTTTTTACCAATTTCAGGAGGGAGTGATGAGCAGCAAAAAAATGTTGTATTTGGCTACGTTGGTGGTGCTTGTACTCGGCCTGAGTCTCACCGGCTGCAGCAAGAAAAAGCCCGACACCACCGCACCGCTGGTGACCTCCACCGAAGGCGCTGGTTCGGCTGAACCGCTGGAGACCCTGGAGACCGAGGACAGTGGTATCATGGAAGGTCGGACCTCCGGCCCGATGGTGCCCGTGTACTTCGAGTTCGACAGTTCTTCGGTCACCGGCGAACAGGTGCAGCGCATCGAAACCAACGCCGATTTCATCAAAGAGAACCCGGAGATGAAGATCCGGATCGAGGGGAACTGCGACCCGCGAGGCACCCAGGAGTATAACCTGGCCCTTGGCGAGCGCCGCGCCCAGGCCGCCAAGACCTATCTGGTCAACCTCGGCGTCAACGCCGAACAACTGACCACGGTCAGTTTCGGCGAAGAGAAACTGCTGCTCTTCGGCCACGACGAAATTTCCTGGGCACAGAACCGGCGCGACGACTTCGTCATCGTCAAGTAAAGCGCCCCTGTCACCAGCAGTCTGACCGGGTTGGGGCCATGCCCCTG
>Ga0265295_1003469_pt1 | contig 22956 bp, 19 predicted proteins | sample Munlansysbiofilm_FD_192503 | JGI IMG/M metagenome (GOLD analysis project Ga0265295, IMG submission 192503) | Leachate microbial communities from a municipal landfill in Southern Ontario, Canada - Methane capture system biofilm | ecosystem: Engineered > Solid waste > Landfill > Unclassified ...
GGTAAGCAGGGTTTCCTGACAATGCCGCGGTTTTTTATCCGGACGGTTATTGGCGGCGAGCACCAGTTGCTCGGCCAGGCTCTTGCTGTGCGGATAGTCCGCCGCGTACTGCTTGGGGTAAGGCAGGCTCTCATCGCCGTTGACGATGTTCTCCTCCCCTATGACTACGCTGGGCGAGCTGGTGTAGACCAGGCGGCGCACGCAGTTTTCCCGGCAGGCCTTGATGACATTGGCGCAACCCTCCACATTGACCTGGTAGAGCAGCTCGCGCCGGCCCCACATATGGCTCAGGGAGGCGGTGTGAAAAACCGTGTCCATGCCCTGGCAGGCAGCGATAATGTCGGCCTGATTGACTATGTCGCCCTGTATGCAGCAGACTCCCTGCGCCGTCAGCGGCGCATACTGGCGGCGTCCGAATACGCTGACTTTTTCTGCCCGCTCCAGCAGGCGGCGCACGATATGGCTGCCCAGAAAGCCGCCGCCGCCCACAACCAGGCAATTACCTAGGGTTTTGCTTTCCGCCTTGTCCAGCAAGTCTTCCATAAATATATTCTCACCAAATCGCTTTGCCTTTGCCGTCTTTGTTGCTACTCGTAAAGCCTTATTTTGATAAAGCGGGTGATCTGCTGCACACGCATACGCCCGGCATAGATATTTCGCCCGGCGCTCTCCGGATAAGCCAGGGAAATACGAAAAGTAAAAACGCTGATGAGCAAAAAAAGCGTGTACAGGCAAAGGTACGCCGCCGCCGGATAGACTAGCCTGCCCTCGATTTCGAGCGCCCCGCCCTTAAAAAGGTCCAGCACCAGTCCGGAGACATTGCTCAGCAAAGCCACCATAATATATGCCGCGAAATTAGTAATTCCCACTGCCACCCCGGTGCTGCCCGGCGGATTGCTTTCCCTTGCCATTGCATTTGTGATGGGTGTGAAGCCCGAGGTCATGCTGATAATGATGAAGGCGGCCACAAAGAAGGCCCCCCAGCCCGGGCCGCTGCCTTTGAAAAGCATGCCAAATACCAGCATGCTGCAGGCGATGAAGGGTAATAGATTCAGGCTGCGGTAATACGGCAGGCGCAAATTGCCGGTGTAGGCGCAGAGTATGCCGACAAATTGGTTCAGAAGCGCGGAGAGCACCACCATCATGGTGCAGCAGAAGGCCGCCGCATCCGGACTGAGACCGGCGATGTCCTCGAGGAATTTTCTGCCGAAAACCGTTAATATGACGTAGTATATGGCGAAGTTGACCGCATATGAGCTTAGGTTGATCAGGTTGGTCCGCACTCTGAAACCATGCATATAGGGTTGCAGGCTGAGCCTGCCGCCTAGCGGTTCCGGTTTGGGGCAGCGCCGCCAGATAAGGGCGATAATGACCACTGTGAGGGCGGTGGCCAGGGCAATCAGCAGCAGGGTCTGGCGCCAGCCTATGTAATGCACCGATTTGGCCAGGGGCAGCGTGCCCACAACTCCGCCAAAATAGCCCAGCGAGATCACCAGACCCATGACTTGGGTGAAATTATGGCTGAAAAGACGGTCGGACTCCTTCACTATACTTAGATAGGCCGTGCCGCAGCCCAGACCCAGCAGCATACGGCTGAGCAGAAGCGTGCCCAGGCTCTGCGAGAGCGGAAACAGTATCGAGCCTATGGCCATGAGGATGCTGCCGCAAAACATCACTCGCATGCCGCCGTACTTGTCCACCAGCAGACCGGCCAGCAGCTGCGTGGCGGCATAGATATACATAAAGGTGGCGCCCAGGGTGCTGACCGCGCTGGCGGAGATGCGCAGATCGCTCTGCAGCTCGTTGAATATCTGACCGGGTATGGCAACACGCTGTATGTTGACAATGAAATATATCAGCACAGCCAAAGAAAATAAAGCCAAGGCGTAGGAACGCTGACTCTTGCCGAGAACGACGGCAGAGCTGCTACTGGCAGCGGGTATCTGGCTGGGCGCATTGAGCATGACGACAGACGAAAAACCCTGGGGAAAAAATAAAACGCGGATTAATAAAAAAGCCCATCATATAAAAGATGGGCTAAATTGGTCTTGAAAAACCTGGGTGTTGGCGTTAGAGTCTATTTTTCGTCTTCGGCCTTGATAATGACCTTGCCCTCGGCCACTTCGAGCAGGGCGATATCCAGGTTGGAGCGGTCGTCATCGGGCAGCGTGGGCACCAGACGGCGATTGCCCTTGGAAAGCTGACTGGCGCGTTTGGAGACGCCATTGATGAAAAGACGCACATCGCGCACCTTGGCTCGGGCACGGGAAAGATATTCTTCGTTCATATAGTAACCTCAAGCTGAACGTGAAAGGAAAAATGTAATATAATACAAAACAAGCAAATTGCGAACCCTGGTCCCAGGCAAGGGGGAGGACACGAAGACGCACGAAGGGGCACGAAGGCACACAAAGACACACTAAGGTTTCTGGTTTATTTGCCTATGCAGAATTTTGCGAATATGCCTTGCAGTATCTGCTCGGAGACCTGCTCTCCGGTGATTTCGCCTACTTGCGCCAGAGCCAGGCGCAGATTTGCGGCGGCCAGCTCCCAGGCCTGTACTTCGAGCTGAGCGGCGCCCGCCAGCAACTCGAGCCGGGCTTTTTGCAGACAGTCGGCGTGCCGGGCGCTAAGACAAAATTCATCGGGCTGGTTTTCGGTTCCCTGCCAGACCCTTGCTTCCAAGCCCTCATAGAGCTCTTCGAGGCCGGTGCCGTCCAAGGCGCAGGTATAGAAAAGCTCGCCCTGTGAAAATTTGCCGGGATTGTTGGGCGGCGGGCTGGGCAGGCGGTCCATTTTATTAGCCACATAGATGACTTTGTCGGGCGGCAGCTCTGCGTCATCGAGCTGTTCAGGCAGTGGCAGGCTAGCGTCCATCACCCAGAAGATAATATCCGCAGCGGCCATGCTGTTGCGGCTGCGCTGCATTCCGATGCGCTCGATGGGGTCGCCGCCGCGGCGCAGTCCGGCGGTGTCAATGAGGCGTATGGGGATGCCGCGCAGGCTGAGGCCTGCCTCGATGCTGTCCCGGGTGGTACCGGGCAGCTCGCTGACTATGGCGCGCTCCTGTCCCAGAATGGCATTAAGCAGACTGGACTTGCCCACATTGGGCGGGCCGGCGATAACCAGGCTGATTCCATGTCGCAGTATCTCGCCCTGGCGTCTGCCGGCAGCCATCTTTTCCAGGCGCCGCGCCATGTTTTCGATATCCTCTTGCAGTTGCTGCGGGCTAAGCCAGTCCAGGTTCAAGTCCTCTTCCGGAAAGTCCAGCCTGGACTCGATTTCCACCAGCATCTGCATGATATGCTTGTATTCGCGGCGGGTCTGCCTGCCGAAGCTTCCTTCCAGCTGCGCATTTGCCAGGTTCAAGGCTTTTTCGGAGCCGGCGCTGATAAGCTCGGCCACCGCCTCGGCCTGGCTCAGGTCCAGTTTGCCGTTAAGAAAAGCGCGTTTGGTGAATTCGCCAGGTTCGGCCAGACGGCAGCCCTGCGTCTGCAGGCTTTGCAGTGTCAGGCGCAGAGCCAGGGCGCCGCCGTGGCAATGCAGCTCCACCATATCCTCGCCGGTATAGCTGTGCGGCCCAGGCATGCGCACCGCTAAACACTGACGGTCGATGAGAGAGCCATCCGCGCCGTGTAGCGAGCCTAGAGCCAGATAACGGGCGGGCAGCTCGGCAAGGGCCAGGCGCCCGCGCCAAAGCGCAGCGGCCAAAGCAATCGCGTCAGGGCCGGAGATACGGATAATGCTCAGCGCACCGCCCAGAGCAGTGGCCGGCGCGCAGATGCTGTCTTCAAATTGATTCATGCAGAGACTCGTCGGCTAGAGCAGGGGTATATGGTTTTCGCGGCAGCGTTGTTTGATCTCCGCAGGCCAGAGGCTGGCCTGAATCTCGCCAATATGTGCTTTTTGCAAATAGAGCATGCAGAGCCTGGACTGCCCTATGCCGCCGCCTATGCTCAAGGGCATTTCGCCGTCGAGCAGAGCCTTGTGCCATTTCAGCTCGAGGCGCTGTTCTTCGCCGCGCTGCTTTAACTGCTCGAGCAGGGCTTTTTTGTCCACCCTGATACCCATGGAGGACAACTCCAGGGCCTGCTTTAGTATGGGGTTGTATACCAGCAGGTCGCCGTTAAGGCCTTTGTAGCCTGGCAGAGTGGGCGTGGACCAGTCGTCGTAGTCCGGCGCGCGTCCGTCATGCGATTTGCCGCTGATGGGCAGAGTGCCGCCTATGCCGATGATAAAAACGGCGCCATGCTCCTTGGTGACGGCGTCCTCGCGCTGCTTGGCGCTCAGCTTCGGGTATTGCCGCTCCAGGTCCTCGGAGTGTATGAATTCGATTTTTTCGGGCAGAAAGGGTTTGAGCCTTGGGTAGTCTTGGCAGATATAGCGTTCAGTGCGGCGTATGGCGTAGTAGATGCGTCGCACGCTCTGCTTCAGATAGTCCAGGTGTCGTTCGTCTTCGCGCATGACTTTTTCCCAGTCCCACTGGTCCACGTAGATGGAGTGTATATTGTCCAGGTTCTCTTCGTCGGGGCGTATGGCGTTCATGTCGGTGTAGATGCCTTCTCCGGGGTTTGCGCGCAGCTTGCCCAGCTTGAGGCGTTTCCATTTTGCCAGGGAATGCACGATTTCGGCCCTGGACTGCTGCATGGCCAGTATCTCGAAAGAGACCGGGCGCTCGACGCCGTTGAGGTCGTCGTTGATACCGGTGCCCTGCAAGACAAACAGAGGGGCGGTGACCCGGCGCAGGTTGAGTTCAAAGGCGAGGTTGTTCTGAAAATGCCGCTTTATCTTGCCGATGGCGTCCTCGGTCTGCAACTCGTCAAGCAAAGGCTGATATCCTGGTGGTATGTATAACGAAGACATATGGTTCCTTGTAAGGGGGATATTAAGACAAGGTAAGGGCACATTTAGTGTGTCCGAACAGGGGGATAGTAGCGCCTCTACGAAGCGCCAGTTTTTGTGGCTGCCTGCACCCCAGGCTAAAGCCTGGGGTTAAGCATGGTTATGCGCCTACGGCGCAAGAAGATACAATGTTTTACAGTTAAGTTGTGGCAAGGGAAAAAACGACTCGTTTCTGCGGCACAATTCATCAGATGATTCTGATTTTGTCAGTAGTATTGGCCCGGGCTGGTTAACTACAAAAGTAAAATTCTCCTGAAAAACGCAGTTTTTGGCTGAAATTTTAATTTTTTCTTGAGAATCTGTCACATGGTGCCCTGAAAGGGCAGCCTAATATAGCCCAGGGTAAGCGAGGCTCCGCAGGAGCCGAGCGCCACCCTGGGTAAAAGCCCCCCTTGAATGGCGCCCTGTAGGGGCGCCACAAATGGTTCTTCGATGTAATGACCTTGCCCAAAACCTAAAAATTTGCCGTGTCTTAGTGTGTCTTAGTGTGTCTTAGTGTGTCTTAGTGTCCAAAACGGGGTTATGTTACGGCTCAGTCTTTGAGCCAGCGTATCAGGTTGCCGCCGTAGGTCAGTCCGCCGCCGAAGGCGACGCTGAGCAGCAAGTCGTTTTTCTTTAGTTTTCCCGTCCGGTTGAGTTCATCCAGCAATATGGGTATGGAGGCCGATGAGGTATTGGCGGTTTTGTCTATGTTGCTGAGCAGCCTAGCAGTGGGTATCTGCAGTCTTTTTGCCACCGCCTCGAGGATTCTCAGGTTGGCCTGGTGCGGGATGATATGGTCTATTTGCTCCAGGCTCAGCTGGTTTTCCTCTAGTATCTTCACTATGGTCTGCTCGATGGCGCGCACGGCCACGCTAAACAGCGCGCGGCCTTGCATCTCGACATAGCTGGGACTGCGTGGCTCTCGCGAGGCCGGCTCTTTGCAGCCCCCGCCCAGAGCGAGCAGATGCCCCTTTTCGCCGTCGGCGCCCAGACAGCTGTAGACCAGCCCCTCCTCAGCCGAGGGCAAGAGCAGCGCCGCGGCGGCGCCGTCACCGAAAAGTATACAGGTTTCCCGGCTTTGCCAATCGGTGATCCTGGAGAGCATCTCGCTGGCCACCACCAGCACCGGTTTCTGGTGGGCCAGTATCCAGGCACCAGCCAGGTCCAGGGCATAGACGAAGCCGGAGCAGGCCGCCAGCAGGTCGAAGGCGGCGGCGTTTTTGGCTTGCAGGCGGTGCTGCAAGAGACAGGCCGAGGAGGGCAAGTAGTTGTAGTCGCCGGTGCAGGTGGAGAGCATGATCATGCCCAGCTCTTCAGGCTCCATACCCGCCTGCTGCAAAGCCAGGCGGCTGGCGGCAAAGGCCATGTCCAGAGGACTCTCGTCATCGGCGGCTATGCGCCGTTCGCGGATGCCGGTGTGCGAGTATATCCATTCGTCGCTGGTGTCCAGGCCAAGAGCCAAGTCGTCGTTGCTGACAACTCGCTGCGGCAGATAAGAGCCGGTGCCGGCAATTTTTACAAAGGGTAAAGACAAAATATATACTCCTGATGGTTTTCAGTTGTGGTTGACGCTCAGTCTAGAGAGATGAAAAACAAGGCAGCCCCAGTGGACATTAAAACACTAAGCACATTTTCGCCGGGGCGGGCGGCATTCCCAGATAGCGGGTTTTTTGCAGGAAAATTCTCCGTCATCTCTTATAGTATAATCTAGATGGATATTTTTTGCAATTTTCTATAAACAGAGGGGGTTGGCATGGCAACAAGTGTAGACCATGAGGCAAGGCGGCGCGAGATACTACAAAAATCACTGGCACTTTTTTCGGATCTGGGCTATTCTGGGGTCACCTATAGGCAATTGGCTGAGCGCTGTGGCCTGGCCAGGACTGCCTTGTACCGCTATTTTCCCGGCAAGCGCGAGATCTTCGACAGCGCCCTGAACCAGCTGAGCCAGGAGCTGTCGCATTCTTTTCGCCAAGAGCTGGCCAGGGACCCGGAGCTGTTGGCCGCCGAAAAGCTGGAGCTGGTCATGCTGCAGGTTTTGGAGATGATATTCACCCATGTCCGGCTCCTGCAGGCGATCATCGAGTACCTTATCGCGCAGCGTCGCCAGGGTGAAGACGTGGCGCGCAAGGTGCGCCGCCATACCATGGCGATGCGCCGCACCATAGTCCAGCTGCTGCGCGAGGGAGTGGCCAAGGGCGAGTTCCAGAATATGCGCTGCGATTTTATCGGCGATGTGCTTTTCGGCATACTGGAGTCCGCCGTGCTGCGGGTCGCCATTGCGGACACGGCGGAATTCGAGGCCATGCGCAGCTCCTGCCGCGTGGCCATACAGGCCCTGAAGGCGAATTCCTAGACCGCGTCCAAAAAGCTAGACTGGCAGGGTTTTGGACACTAAGACACACAAAGCTACACTAAGACACACGAAGGGCTTTTACCTTAGTATTCGGCCAGCTTGCGTATGAGTGCGCCCAGCAGTGAGTCCGGGCAGCTTGCCCCGCTGAGTATGCAGACTTTGTCGGGTTTGCCTTGCAGCCAGTCTGCTTCATAGCGCCATTCTTTCGATGCGGGCAGGTAATGCCTGATGCAGTTTGGCTCGATATCCTTGTCCGAGCCTACAAAGAAGGTTTTGCCGTGTTTGGCGGCCAGCAGGTAGAGTTTATTTGTATTGCTGCTGCTTGGGCTGCCCACCACCAGGATGAGGTCGCAGCCCTGCTGACAGAGCAGTTCGGCCTGCTCCTGTCTTTGCCGGGTGGCGCTGCAGGTGCTGTCCACCCAGGTGAAGCGCTCCTTTGAGCGGGTCTGGGCAAGCAGCTCGGCCAGCCGCCGGCAGTCGCTGCGCAGCACGGTGGTCTGGTTGAGCAGAGTCCAGGGCAGGCTGGCGAGTTTTTCGGGTTGCCAGAGCAGCTCGGCGGGGTAGTCGCCGTCTTGGAAGCCACTGACGGCGGCCAAGAGGAATTTCTGTGCCGCATCCAGGTCCGGCAGCACTGCTCCGGCCTGGGCGTGTCGCCGCACTCTGCTCCAGATGCCCAGCACCTCCTGATGCCCCGGGCTGCCGTGCAGGAGCAAGGCCTGGCCGGCGGCGCCGAGTCTTTCCACCTGTTGCCAGATGCGCCGCACATTCGGGCAGCTGCAGTCCAGTATTTGCTCTGGCCTGAGGGCATGCCGCCGCAGTGCTTCCTCCAGTTCCAGGCTCAGTCCGAAAGCCGGGATGATGTACTTGGTTTCCGCCTCGGCTGCTTCTGTGAAGAGCGCGGCGCTCTGTTCTTCGCTTAACAGCGTGATGCCGCGGCGCACGAATTCCTGATTGACGCTTTCATTGTGAATCATCTCGCCCAAGAGCAGCTTGCGCTGCTCCGGCTTGCTCTCCTCGAGCAGGGCGCCAAGCTTGGCTATGGCGCTAGCCACGCCCTGGCAGAAACCGGCGGCCGGCGGCAAACGCAGGCTCATGCCGGAGCGGCTTGACAAAACGCCGCCCTCGCGGCGCAGTTGACTGACGGTATTATCTGAAAACATGGCTTAGTCTAAAATCCTGCCCCAATTGCATTATGCACGTTTTTTTATTGCAGCTTGCTATGCCTGCGCGGGTCGAAGGCGTTTCTTAGCCCTTCGCCGATAAAGACTCCCAGCAGCATAATGCTGAACAGAGCCAGGGAGGGGTAGAGTGTGAGCCACCAGGCCCAGCGCTGGCTCTGCGCCTGCTGCAGCAGCTGTCCCAGGCTTGCAGTGGGCGGCGGCAGGCCGAAGCCCAGATAGTCCAGCGCCGCCAATGACGCGATGGCACCGATAAGGCTGAAGGGGAAGAAGGTTATAAGCGGTACCAGGCTGTTGGGCAGGATGTGCCGCCAGGCGATCTTCCAGCCCGGCAGACCCAGGCACCTGGCAGACTCGACAAAGGGGAAGGAACGCAGCCTGAGCATCTCGGCGCGCATATAGTAGGAAATCCCGATCCAGTTGAAAATGGCGTAGCAAAAGATAAGCAGGCTGAAACTGCTGCCGTAAATGGAGCCCATCAGGATCATCACATATAAAAAGGGCAGGGCGCTCCAGACCTCGATAAGACGCTGCCCGGCCACATCGACCCAGCCGCCCAGATAGCCTTGCAGCATACCGGCGACCGTGCCCAGGCTCATGGCGCAAAATACTAGAATGAGACCGAAGCTGAGTGAGGAGCGCAGGCCGTAGAGGATGCGCGCAAAGACGTCGCGTCCGGCGTCGTCAAGGCCAAGACGGTGTCCGGGCACCGGTCGAAAGGGGAAGCGCACCAGCTCCGGGCTGCTCTGCAAGCTGAACTCGGCGCCGTCCAGCAACAGGGTCTCGGTGCTGGGTTCCTTGCTCTTCAAACCTTCGGCGACCAGGCTCAGAATGCGCTTTTGCAAGTCTTCAGGCAGAGCCAGGAATTCCTGCTGCCGCTTACGCGGCAGCTCTTGCCCGGCCTCAAAGCTCCAATTTATAGCGGCAAGCCGGGTTTTTTCCAGCTCATGCAGGGTGAGGCGCAGGCTGCGCCTGGCCTGAGCAGCAGGCTTGCCAGGCAGCAAAACCAGGCGGGCCGGGGCAATGTCGCCCTTGCCGCTAAGCTCAAGCTCCAGGCGCGGCAGCTCGAGCTGCGCGCTGAAACGAGCCTCCAGGTTTTCAAGCAGGCTCTCAGGCAGCTGCCAATAGTCGTCCAGCCTCTTGCCGCGCCAGGCGTTTTCGTCCCCGCCAAAGTGCTCCAGACCCAAGGCGCGGGTAAGCTCGAGGCCGCGGTTGATGCTTAGACCGGCAATCTTGGACTTAGGCTCCAGACGGCAATCCAGGCGCAGATAAGACTCCAGCTCCGCAGGCGGAATACTGCGCAAAGGATCGTTTTTTAACGGAGGCCAGAGAACCCAGGATTTTTGGCGGAAATCTTGATTTTCGCAGAGCCTGGCGTAGTCCGGCGCGGTCTCGCGCCCGCCGGGGATGAATTCTTTTTCGGCATAGAACCTGGCCGCGGGAAAATATATTCTGCCTTCAAAATAAAGCAGTAGCGGCTTGCTGTTGCAGAGCAGCTCCGCCGCCAGGCTGCAAGCATAGATAAAAATTAAAAGGCAGAGAGAAAACCAGGCGCGGCGCATCCTGCGAAAACGTTGCAGGCGTTTTCGGGTGATGGGGTTAAGGCGCATTGGAGTTACTCAGCTAGCTTGAACGAAGAAAACTGCATTGGATAGTGAGCCAGAGCAAGCCGGGCTATGCCGTCGGGGCGCTGGCCTTCAGCGCCAGGTTGGCGAGCATCACTACGCCCAGGATGATAAACAGCAGCGCGGAGCCAAGCAGCAGGTATTTCTGCGGCACATAACGGCTGAGCAGGTCGCCGGCAAACACAGCCAGGGCCGAGGTGCAGATCAGAGCCAGGCTCGAGCCTAAAAACACCGAGCAACAAAGGCCTTTTTTGCCGCAGCTCAAGGCCATGGCCATGAGCTGTGTCTTGTCGCCCAACTCTGCCAGAAACACAATGGCGAAGGCCATCAGCGTAGTTTTAATTTCCATGTGAAACATCGTCCGAACTTGTTATTGATATCTTACCTTGAAATTATAGAATCTGTTGATTCCTTCGCAGCCGGTGAGGCCCACATAGAAGTCTTTTGGCAGCTGCAGCTCGGCATAGCTCAGGTTTTTCCCTTGCGCGCGCACTTCGAGCATGGGCACCTTGCCGGCCAGATTAATGTTGACTTGCAAGTCAATGCGCTCTTTGGCCGGAAAATCGCATAGTATGGCGGCGGCCTTGTACCAGCTGGGCTTGCCATCACTGTAAGAATGGTGCCAGACGTTCAGGCCCTTATCATAAAGCACTACCTCCCAGTGTTGGCGGTATTCAGGATAAGACTCGGCATCCGTGCCGTAGTCCGGAGCGATGACCAGCAGCGGCGCCATGCGATGGTCAAAGGAAAGCTCGCAGCTGATATTAATACGCTTGCAGCCGCGGAGCTTCTCCTTCCAGAGCATCGAGCTGTAGGTCTCCCCGGCACGCTTGTTCAACATCTCCTGCTCGCTGGCGTCGGCGGGCACCTGGTTGCGTATGTGGTCCTCCTCCTGCTGCCAAAGCCCTTTGTGCGGCCAGCGTGGACTTTTGACATTGATCCAGTCAGCCGGGTCCCAGCCGCCGGCACTGAAATCGCAACTGAACTCGGCAGCAAAAACGCCCAGTAAGGTACAGATAAAGAAGGCGGCAAGCAAACGTAAACGCATGTCTCTCCCTCGATGAATGAATATATGCGCCATAGGCGGCTTGGGCACGAAAAATTAGAATATATCATGTAATCGACTGAAAAGCAAGAGCCGCTGGCGCTCAAACAATGCCAAGGGCTTGCCCAAATCCGATTGCAGTCCTTCGTGTGTCTTCGTGTCCTTCCCTCTTCGTGTGTCTTCGTGTCTAAAACTCCGCCTTGCCGGCTTGTCCCATGCTTTCGGTTTTCTTCGTTCTTTGATGATATATTATTGCTGTGTTACTGCTGTCCTGTTTTCTCTGGAGTTTTCCCATGCAAGAATGTTTCGCCAATTTGCCGAAACTGCATTCTTTCGGAGTTCGCTTGTTTGATCTTTTTTGGCGCACACACTATCATGCCAATGCGAGCTGGGAGTTCCATTTTATCCGGCATGGGCATCTCAGCCTGGAATGCAATGCGCGCACTTATGTGGCCGGGCCTGGCGACGTGGTGCTCATCCCAGCTCAAACCCGTCACCGCGACAAGTTCGATCCGCGCCAGGATTTCGAGGTCTTCATGGCCTCCTTTACCTGGCCGGGCGCCGAACAGGCCTTGCTGCAAATCCTGCCCAGCCTGGTGTTGCGCTGTCCCAGCGAAGGAGAGCGTTTCAGAGTGCGGCAGTACTGCGAACAGCTCTACTTGGACAGCGACCCAGACTCTGCCTTCGACCCACTGCTTGGCCGCAGTATCTTTCATACCCTGCTGCTCTTTGTACTGAAAAGTGTCAGCGAAGAGCAGAGGAGCGCTCGCTCCGGTAGGAGCCTCGCCGCCACGAAAAAGAAGAAACAGTGGCTGATCGGCGAAGTGAAAAGCTACATACAACATAATTATCAGAGTCAGATATCACTTGATGAGCTGGCTCAGGCGCTGGGAGTGAGCCAGTATTACCTCTCCAGGGTGTTCAATGCCGAAAGCGGCTTCTCCCTGCCGGAGTTTCTGACCATGACCAGGATGCAAAAGGCAAAGACCTTGTTGAAAGAGGGTCAGAAAAACATCTCCGAGGTTGCTTACGAGGTAGGCTACGAGGACAGCAGCTACTTCGCCAAGGTCTATCGCAAGCACTTCGGCATCAGCCCAAGCATGTCAGTCATGTCACATCCGGTGAAGAGGATTTGAGTATTAATGCAAGCACAGTCTGAACTGATCATTGAATGCGACAAGCTGGGCCATAACTGGCGGTTTTTTAGCGAGCTGCGCCCCGCTTGCCGCATTGTACCGGTGCTTAAATCCGACGCCTACGGACATGGCCTGCTGCCAGCGGCCAGAACCCTGAGGCGGGCCGGGGTGGAACATATGGCGCTGTTCAATGTCGAAGAGGCGCAGAGCCTGCGCCAGGGTGGCATAGACTGCCGCCTATGGGTGCTAGAAGGACTGCTGCCCGAGGATATCGAGGCGGCAGCCGCCCTGGACCTCACCGTCGCCTGCGCCAGTTTCGAGCAACTCGAAGCCATGAGCCGGCATGGACAGTCAAGAAGCTACCAGTGGCGCATACATCTGAAAATCGACACCGGCATGTCAAGACTGGGCTTCAGACCCGAGGAAGTGCCCGCCGCCCTGGCACTCATCAAACAAAGCCCGGCCCTGCGCCTGCGCGGCTGCTTTTCCCATCTGGCGGCCTCGAACCAGCCCGAATGCCAGCTCACAAAACAGCAGCTCCACAATTTCCGCCAGGTTCTCGGCTTGCTGCCGTCTTCCTGCGACGAGCTGCATCTTTGCGCCAGCAACGGCATCCTGCACGGCATGATGCCGGAGCTGCCTTACGCCAGGCTGGGTATCGGACTCTACGGCTACAGCGATCTGCCGCAGTATGCCGAAAAACTGCAGGGCGCCATGTGCCTCAAAAGCAGGGTTCTGAGCATCAAGGAAGTGCCGGCTGACTGCCTGGTTTCCTATGGCGGCACCTATAAAACGAAGGCCAAGACCCGCCTGGCAGTGGTGCCGCTGGGATATGCCGACGGCTACCCGCGCGCCCTGGGAAACCAGGGCGAGCTGCTGATACGCGGACAGCGCTGCCCAATCAGGGGCAGAGTATGCATGGGAATGCTGATGGCCGACCTCGGACAGCTGCCCGAAGTGCAGTGCGGCGAAGAAGTCGTCCTGCTGGGCAAACAGGGAGACGACTGCATTAGCGCCGCCGAGTTGGCCGCTAAAATCAACAGCATACCACACGAAATACTTTGTAACCTGGGAAAACACCCAAAAAGAAGCTATGTCTAAAAATGCCCGCAGACCCTAAAACCAGAACCCTGCCTTCGTGTCCAAATCAGAATGCGAGCCAAGCGGAGAGGAGGACTGTCATGCTGCTTTCGGTGATCATACCGGTCTATAACGAGGAAAAGACCATCCTGGAAATCATCGAGCGGGTGCGTAACTGCGGCCTGCCAAAACTGCAGCTAATCATCGTGGACGACTGTTCGAGCGACGGCACGCGCGACAAGCTGGCGAGTCTGCCGCCCAGTGATGACCTGCTGATCCTCTATCACGAGCGCAACCAGGGCAAAGGGGGCGCCATTGCCACCGCACAGCAACATGTGAAAGGGCAAGTCATGGTTATCCAGGATGCCGATCTCGAATATTCGCCTACCGAGTTTGCCAGGATGCTGCCCTTTATCGCCGAGGACAAGGCCGACGCCGTCTTTGGCAGCCGCTACTCCGGCAGCACCACCCTGGTGGACACCTTCTGGCACTACTACGGCAACCGCATCATCACCGGATTCTTCAACCTGGTGGCCAACCGGCATCTGACCGACATGGAAACCTGCTACAAGATGATCAGGGCCGATCTGTTCAAGTCCATAAAGCTTACCAGCAAAAGATTCGGCTTTGAACCGGAGGTCTCGGCCAAGCTGATCAAAAAAGGCGCCCGCATCTACGAGATACCCATAGAATATGCCCCCAGACTGGGTGAGCAGGGCAAAAAAATAGGCTGGAAAGACGGCGTGGCGGCATTCTGGCATATCATACGCTATTGCCTGCTGAGCAGAAGCTAGGGGGGGAGAGGACACGAAGAGACACGAAGGGACACTAAGTCACACTAAGGATTTTAATCACTTTCAAGCCACCAACCGGAGTACTCATGCCTGGCCCCGCTTCTAGCAACAAGTCCCCCCAGCTTTCTTTCCACGAGGACGACAGCCGCGCCTGGGCCATTATTGCCTGCGCCTTGTTCCTGGTGCGCATCATGCCTTGGACCCTGGCCGAGCTTTGGCATGACGAGATACTGACGCTGCAATATTTCGTCTTCGGCGGCGAGGACTCCTCGCTGCTCGGGGTCTTCCGCAACTACAGCATGGCCAACAACCATTTTCTGAACAGCGCGCTCTACTGGTGGTGGGTGCGTTTCCTTGACTTCTCCTTCAGCGAGCATATCCTGCGCTGGCCCTCTATATTTTTCGGCTTTGCCAGCATTTTATTGACGGTTTTCCACTGGCGCAAGTTTATCGGGCCTCGCATGGCGGCCTTGATGGCGATGGTTTTCGCCATCAGCCCGGTGTTTGGCGCCTTTGCCTATCAGGTGCGCGGCTATTCGCTGGCCATGTTTTTGTCGCTCTGGGCCATGTCCGGTCTCTTGGAGCTGCTCTACGGCGATGCCCGCCGCGGCCAGTACTGGCTTTGTCTCTCCTGTTTTCTTTTGCCTTTGGTGATGCCCAGCGCCGCCATGCTCGGTGCATCGCTCAGCCTGTTTTTGTTCTGGCATTTTGCCAGCCGCGGGCGTGGTTTTGCCGGCTCTTTGGGGCTTGCGCTGCCGAGCTTTGTGGCCACGGCGCTTTCCAGCCTGTACTATGTAAGCATCTGGGAGCAATTTGTCGCTGCCAGCCGCAGTGCCGGCGGCTGGCCCAGCTCCTGGCTTTGCGCCGGCAACCTGGCTTTGGGCTTTGCCGCGCATCTGGGTCCCTTGGTATTTTTGCTTTTGGCTCTCTTTGCCATTAGGCTGCTGCGGCTTTTTTCACGGCGCAGCAACCGGCTGCTGACGGGCGCGCGCCTGCTGCTCTGCTCGGTTTTGCCCATTGCGGCGCTCTTGCTGCTGCGTTTAGGCGGCAGGGCTCCTTTTCCGCGGGTTTTTCTGGTTTATCTGCCCTCCTTCAGTCTGGCTGCCGCCCTCATGGCCAGGCCATTGCCCTTTATTCGACGCCAGAGGCTGATGTATCTGATAGTCTTCGTGCTTCTTTCAGGCTGTTTGGTCGAGCGCTACTGCAGTTCGCTCAGTCAGCGGCAGGTGCTCGATGGCGCCTCGCCTCAGAATCTTTTGCAGCAATATTACCGCAATGCCAGCGACAATCGCGACTCGGTGGCCTTCATGCGCGGCAATGGCTTTATTGGCAACAGCCTGGTGATTGTCAATGAATGGGATGCGCCTAGCTTTCGCTACTATTGGCAGCTTTCCAACCTGCCCATGCAGGCGCTGTTTGTCAGCAACCTGATGCCGGAGGACTTTTGGCTGAACCCTGAATTCGCCCAGTATCGGCTGCTGGTGCAGGCGCGCAACGAAAGCGAGGCCAGCCAGATGTTTGCCAAGGCCGGATACCGGGGACCTTTCCATGTCGCGCATAAAAGTGAACTGAGACAGCTGTATGTGATCGGATATGGCGATAAAAACCGTAGCGAACACTTCGAGTTCGCCGGAGACCGCCAGTGAACATATGATTATTTGCACAGCAAGACACACTGCGCCTGATAAAACGGGAGAGTAACCCATGAAGATTCTAAGCATAGGCAATAGCTTTAGCAATAGCGTGCAACGCTATCTGCCACAGATGTGCACCAGCCTGGGGCTGAGCCTGCAGCTGGGCGCCGCCAGCTTTGGCGGCTGCGAATTGCGCCGGCACTGGAGCTATGTCAAAGCCGAAGAGAATGACCCCGACTGCCGCATCTATGCCGGCGGAGCCAGCAAACTGCGCGATATCCTGGCAAACGGAGACTGGGACCTGGTTACCATACAGCAGGCCAGCCGGGAAAGCTGGCGCGAAGAAAGCTATGAGCCTTACGCCGCAAACCTGATCGCATATGTGAAGCAATACGCCCCGCAGTGCGAAATAATCGTGCAGCAAACCTGGGCATACAGAGCTGATGCGCCGCAGCTGCAGCCTGACAGCGAATGGCAGATAAATCAGCTGCAAATGCAGCAAAAACTCAGAGCAGCCTATAAAAAACTGGCAGCCAGTCATGGGCTGCGTGTCATCCCCTGCGGCGACGCCGTGCAGCTGGCGCGGGAAAACGAAGAGGCCCCTTTCAGCAATTATGACCCAAATATGCTGCTTTTCCTGCGCTGGCCCGACCTGCCGCCGCAGAGCGGAGACGTGGTCGGTGCCTGCTATTGGCAAAAAGATGCAGTCAGTGGGGAGCTAAGCATAGTAAGGGACCTGACTCATTTGAACTGCCGCGGACAATATCTGCAGGCAGCGGTATGGTGTGCATTCATCTACGGCTTGAATGCCGAAGACATCCGCTTTGTGCCCGAAGAGCTGGGCGACAGCGACGCCGCATTCCTGCGACGCATGGCGCAGAGGGCAGTTGAACCACTAAGTCACACGAAGGAGGGAGGACACTAAGTCACACTAAGGGCTTATGCGGCGCTGTCTTAGTGATTCTTACAATGCGAAAGGCGGCAGAGACGGCTCATATCCGCGCCATTGGTTTTCTTGCATAAAGACCTTGGCCAGAAAAAGCCCCTGCGCCGGCGCGCTTTCGGCCGCCAAAGCGCGGTCGCGACCGGCCAAAACCGCCGCAGTCTCCTGCGCATCCCGGTTGCCCATGCCCACATGCACCAGATGCCCGGTCAGGCTGCGTACCATCTTGTAGAGAAAACTCTCGCCTATGACCACTACGTATACCAGCCCGTCCTGGGCTAGCACCTCCAGGCGATATACATGGCGCACCGTGTCCTCGGGCTCCTTGCCCTTGCCCGGATTGACCGCAAAGGAGGCGTAATCATGCTTGCCGCAGAGTTGGGCGGCGGCAAGTCGCATGGCCGCCAGGTCCAAGGCGCGCGGTGTGCGCCAGACATAGCGGGATAAAAGCGGCTGGACCTTGATCCCGGGTGCCAGGCAATAAATATAGGCCTTGCCAAAATTGTTGTAGCGAGCATTGAAATCAGGCCGGCATAAACGCCAGCCAGTGATCAGTATGTCGTCGGGAAGCCAGCGGTTGAGCTTGTTGATGAGCTGCTCGGCGCTAAGCTCAGCAGGCAGACGCAGTGCAAAGCTGACCTGCTGGTCCAAGGCGTGAACCCCGGCGTCGGTGCGGCTGCTGCCGTAGATGCGCAGCTCCGGACAGCGCAGCATGCGGCGCAAGCGATGCAATATCTCGCCTTGCACGGTCTTTACACTGGGCTGCACCTGCCAGCCGCAGTAGGCGCCGCCGTCGTAGGCGACCTGTAAATGAAAACCGATAAGCTCGGAATTCTCCATGAATACACCTCAATGAATTAAAAAACAAGAATGAAGATAATATAAGCCGGCAAGCGGCGGCTGGGACTAGGGATTTTGGACACGAAGACACACTAAGTCACACCAAGTCGCACTAAGTTTTTCAAGCTTTGATTTGCCGAGCTGCTATCCTGCTCCGTCTTTTTTGGCCTTGTGTACAGTTGCATAATGACAATATTGCAATAACTTATTGTGAGGACTTTTTTATTGCTAATGAGAGAGTTTTGTTCCACCCCGCGTTTAATGAGGTGCATGATGCGTAATTTTCTTCTTTGCCTGCTACTGTTAGCGCTCTCTTTGCCTGCCTCCGCCAGCATCGAACAGCTTTTCCAGGCTGGCATCCTGCCTAGCACCCAGCAGTATTTCTACTGCGACAATGCCGCGTTGCTGGCCAATCCCCTGGTCGCCTCCATGCTGGCCGATGAAAAAAAAACCGAGGCCGAGAGCCTGCGTCAGCTGCCGCCCTTCCTGGTCGCCTTGTCCAGTATGCTCGAAAAAGGCGCGGCGGAGAATTTTCCCGCTGTCAAACGCAGTCAGCTCAGCATAGACTGGGCCGGTCCGCTGGCAGACCCCACCATGGCGCAAAAAAACCTGAAGTACCTGCTGGTGCTCGAGTTGGAGCGCCCACTGCCGGCAGAAGAGCTAGGTGCCTTCCTGGGAAGAGAGTCGGAGGCCAATAAGCTGGGGCTGGAGTGTGTCTTCGATACGGAACTGGATTATTTGCGCATCAGCGACAGCAAGAATACAAACAACCCCGAGCTTGGCATCGCCTTCTTTGAAGACTCGAAGCTGCTAATGCTGGCCCAGCCCAGCTTGCTGCAAAACGTCATTGCCCGCGTGCAGGGCCGGCTGCCCGCCGCCGCTCTGCCCGAGAAGCTGCTCCAGGCCAAAGCCAAGATATCTGCCGACAAGCAGTTCTATATGCTCCTGCTGCCGGACGACAACTTCCTGGCCGCCATACATGAACACGCTCCAGATGTGCCGGCTGCACAAGTGATGGAGGAAATGGGCCTGATGTGCTTCTCGCTGCAGGCAGAGGAAAAACTTAACCTGCAGCTAAGCATGGAATTCAGCAATGAAAATAATGCCGCCGTAGGCAAGTCCATGATCCTGGACGGGTTTATCATGGGCATGACACGCATGTACCTTATGCAGCAGCTCGGCGCACAGCTGCCCATGCTGCAGACAATGGAAAGCTCGCTGCAAGGCAAACAAGCCATGTTTAGCTGCGCGCTGGAACCCGAAGACCTCAAACAAATCGGCCCGCTCTTTCAGCAAATCGGTAAAAACATGGCCGAAAGACTCGGGCGCTAAGACAGACCGCGTCCAAAAAGGTCATAAGGCCGGCAGGCCGTTTGTGGTGCCCCTACAGGGCACCGGATTCAGGGGGGCTTTTACCCAGGGTGGCGCTCGGCTCCTACGGAGCCTCGCTTACCCTGGGCTATCTTAGGTTGCCCCTTCGGGGCACCTAATGGACAGATTCTTAAGAAAAAATTGAAATTTTAGCCAAAAAATTGCGTTTTTAGACAATTTCATCAAGTTTTTCTGCTTTGTCCGGCTCCCTTTTCCCAACAAACCAAAACGGGCAAGAGGCTTATGCGGCGCCGCATAAGACCTTAGTGTGTTTTCGTGCCCCTTTGTGTCCCTTCGTGTCCTCCCCCCTTCGTGTACCTTTAGTATTAAATAACCCCCTTTGGTATTAATGAAAAAGAAGAATATCCTGGAGGCTATCCGGGAACAGCTATTGATCTTTGACGGAGCCATGGGCACGGAACTCTACCAGCGCCATGTCTTCACTAACCGCAGTTATGACGAACTCTGTCTCTCGGACCCTGAACTGGTGATCGAGGTTCATCAGGACTACCTGCGTGCCGGCGCCGATGTGCTTACCAGCAATAGCTACGGGGCCAACCGCAGCGTGCTGCAAAAATTCGGTCTCGCGGACCAGGTCGCGGCCATTAATCACAAGGCGGTGGAGCTGATGCGCCTCAGCGTGGAGCGCCTGGCGCCGCAGCGCCAGGTCTACCTGGCCGGCTCCATAGGCCCCCTCGAGCCGGGACTGCGGCAAAAAATGCCCCGCCAGGAGGCAGTGCAGGCTTTTGTCGAACAGGCCGAGGCCCTTAGCGAGGCCGGCGTTGACTTTATTATCTTCGAGACCATGCCCGACCGGGAGGCCGCCCTGCAAGCCAGCCTGGCCATGAGCAGCCTTGAAAACCCCCCGCCATTCGTCCTTTCACATGCCATACCGGACGGGGAGGATCTGGCTGAGATCCTGGCGCATCGCCTGCAGCCCTTGCAGGCGGGGCTTCCCGCCCCCTTTGCCCTGGGCTTGAACTGCGGCCTGGGGCCGGCACGCATGCTCGAAGCGCTCACTGCCGCCAGAACCCTGACTGAGCTGCCTATCATCGTGCAGCCTAATGCCGGCACCCCGCACAAGGTGGAAAACCGGCAGCTTTATCTCTGTTCGCCGGAGTATCTTAGCACCTACGCGCAGCGTTATGTCAACCTGGGCGCCCGGGGCGTGGGCGGCTGCTGTGGCACAAATCCGGAGCATATCGCCGAATTGGCCCGCAGCCTGAAAAGACTGAGTCAAAGCTATAGCAGCATTAGTGTAAGCGAGGCGCAAAAACCAAAGGCCGCCGCCGCCCAAGAAACAGCATTGGCGGAAAAATCGCGGCTGGGACAAAAGCTGGCGCGCGGGGAATGGATCAAGTCGGTCGAGATCACTCCGCCTCGAGGCTGGGATACCGCGCAAATCATCAGCAAAGCCAGGCTTTGTCAGCAACAGGGCGTCGACGCCATTAATGTGCCGGACGGGCCGCGCGCCGCCCCGCGCCTCTCAGCTTTGATCACCGCCTTGAAAATCGAGCAAGAGGCGGGCATAGAAGCAGTGTTGCACGTTTGCAGCCGCGACCGCAACTATCTGGCTTTGCAGGCTGATCTGCTAGGCTCTGCCGCCGTCGGTCTGCGCAACTTCCTGTTTATTACCGGTGACCCGCCCAAACTGGGTGGCTACGGCTATGCCAGCGGCGTATTTGACACCGATTCCATAGGCCTGGTAAGCCTGCAAAAACATCTGAATCAAGGCATTGACCTGGGGGGACAGCAGATACAGCCGCCTAGCGCCGCAGTCATAGGCGTGGGAGCCGACCCCAATGCCATCGATTTTAATCGGGAAATCACCCGCCTGCAAGCAAAAATTGAGGCCGGCGCCGAGTTTATTATTACGCAGCCGGTCTTTGATGTGGAGGCACTGCATAAATTTATGCGGGTGATCGCCGAATGGAAGATACCGGTGATTGCCGGCATCTGGCCCCTGGCCAGCCTGCGCAATGCCCTGTTTATGAAAAATGAGGTGCCTGGCGTGTTGGTGCCGGACAGCATCGTGAGGCGCATCGAAAAGGCGCAGACCCGCGAAGAGCAGCTGGCCTGCGGCATACAAATCGCCAGAGAGGCGCTCGCAGAGCTGCGCGGCATGGTCGCCGGCGTGCAGGTGAGCGCGCCGCTGGGCAACGTGAACGCAGCCCTAGAAGTGCTCGCTTAGTGCCCCTTCGTGTCCAATTTCCCCTTCTTGGCTCTTAGTGGTCTGGGAGTGCATAATGAGCAGGCAGAGCGTCAGGCAGGCATAATACGCCAGGCTTTGACTGCGGCTAAAGGGCACTGCCCGCAGCGTCAGTACCGAGTTGGCGCCGGCCTCGGCTAAAAACAGCAGGCTTTTCAACAGTGTTTGCATTACAAAGCCGCTCAAGGCCGCGCCGCCGGGCAGCAGGTCTAGTAGCAATTTGAGTGGACAGAAGGCCAGCACTAAAAAGACGTTGCCGCCCAAAGGAATATTAATCACGGGCGACAGCAGGCAGAGTATGCCGTTGAGCTTCAGGGTGATGCCGGCGCTGGCCAGCCAGGCTACAAATGAACTGCAGATGGCGGCGGCCAAACCGGCGGCCTTACGCTCAAGGCTGATTCTGCCCTGAAGTTGCCGCGGTATCCAGCGCTGTTTTTCCAGCAGTATCATCTTGGCCTGCTGTATGGGCTGCCAGCTCAGAATTAGCACGGCGACAATCAGATAAGAATATATAAAACCGCTGTGCATGATATACAGGGGATTGCCCGCCAGGGTGATCAGGCCGCTCAGCCCTAGCGCATTCAAGGCATTGGGCACGCGAAACCTGGCACAGCTGTAAATAAAGAACAGGCTCATATTGAAGGCACGCAGCGCGGAGGTCGAGCAGCCGGTCAAAAGCAGGTATGCCCATAAAAACAGAGGCAGACAGCACCAGCGGGTTTTCAGCTTGCAGCGGCAAAGCCGCAAAAGGCATTCCAGCAGCAGAATTATCATGCCTACATGCAAACCTGAAATGGAAAATATATGTATGGTGCCGGAGCGGATAAAATCCTGCTTGATGGCGGGGCTAAGCAGTTCATACATGCCTAGAGACAAGGCCAGCAAGGCGCGCAATGACTCCGGCTCATTCAACCCCGCAGCCATGCGCAGAGCCAAAAAGCCGCGCAGCCGCTGTATGCCGCGACGGCAGGCGAGCAGGGCGCCGGCCTCGATGTGCACAGAGTCGCGCACTTTGCTGACCAGCAGTATGCGCCTGTAGCCTTGAATCAGCAGATGCCTGCCATAATACGCCGCCGCCTCATTTTCGCCAGGCGGCAAAAGCAGACAGCCTTCGAGTACAAGCTGATCGCCTAGTCTGAAATCCTCCAGCAAAGACATTTTGTCGCCGGCCCCCCTCAATATCAGGCGGCCCCTGGCTTTCTGCCAGTCTGGACACAGATGCGTCTGCATGGCCAGTATTTCTGCGCGTCCGCTGCCGCCCCCGCTTTTGAGTCTTGCCAATGCGGGGGGCACGGCGCTTTGTTCGCTGATGCGCACTTGCAGCCTGACCCAGCACTCCTCGCGGGGCAGTTGCCGCAGATAGCTCTGGCGCGGACTGCTCGCATAGTAGACGCACCATAAGTATGCCGCGGCAAACAGCAGTACGCTGCCACAGCTGCCCAGCAGCTTCGCCCCAGATAAACGAGCCGCCCAGAGCATAAGCAACACCAGGCTTAAGCAGCAGCAAATACCCACTGGCAGGGCGGCGGCAAAACAGCCCGCCGCAAAACAACAAAAACCAACGAAGCCAGGAGTGCAAACACGAAAATTGTACAGAGAGGCCCGCAGCATGGCAAGGATACCCGATTATGGAAAATCTAGACCCATGACAATAAAAGACCTGGCCGCGCAAATGTCAAACTGCTTTCCTAAAGACGCCTAATAAGAAGACGCCTTAGTGTGTCTTGGTGTGCCTTCGTGCCCCTTCGTGTGTCTTAGTGTCCAAAAAGGCAACCCCTGGTTTCTTTCTAATTTTCATCAGCAATGGACTTTTGCCAGTTTTGGCATAAATTAGACTCATTACCGTAGTTGTCTTCCATTT
>Ga0265295_1003470_pt1 | contig 22953 bp, 14 predicted proteins | sample Munlansysbiofilm_FD_192503 | JGI IMG/M metagenome (GOLD analysis project Ga0265295, IMG submission 192503) | Leachate microbial communities from a municipal landfill in Southern Ontario, Canada - Methane capture system biofilm | ecosystem: Engineered > Solid waste > Landfill > Unclassified ...
AATAAGGGGAAAAAATAGAGGCTTGTGGCTACTAAAAACAGCACAACAGCTGTTACATGCGGAACCGATTTTTTTAAGAGTAATTTCATGGGGCAAAGTATAGTTTTACGTTAAATCATCGTTCAAAAACAAGCTAGGGAACCTGAAATTTTATACCATAAAAACTGTAAGCCTATCAACCTGCAAATTTTTCAAAAATAACAGCTTTTAGGGTAATCATAGGTTAAGTTTGTTAAAAAAATCACAAACCCAGTACGCTAATACTGGGATAGCCATTCGTTATTATAACGATATTGACACAAACGTGACATTTAAAATAAGCCGTAGAGTAAAGCGTCAATTCGGTTAATAATGGAACGAAGGTCGGCAGGATTTTCCGAAAAATTCAGGTTATCAACCTCAACTATTAGCTGGTTCCCCATTTTATAGCTTTCAATCCAAGCCTCATAGCGTTCATTAAGCCTTTGTAGGTAGTCAATTCTAATTGTTTTTTCATATTCTCTACCCCGTTTCTGTATCTGATTTACCAAGGTTGGCACGGTTGCCCTTAGATAAATTAACAAATCTGGTGGCTGAATCAGCGAGCTCATCAGGTTGAACAGGTTAGTATAGTTGTCAAAGTCACGAGTAGACATTAACCCCATGGAGTGGAGGTTTGGGGCAAAAATATGAGCATCTTCGTAAATGGTTCGATCTTGAATTACGGCTTCGCCTTTTCGTCTAATCTCAACTATTTGGCTAAACCGGCTATTAAGAAAATAAATCTGAAGGTTAAAACTCCAGCGTTGCATATCTTCATAAAAATCGTTCAGATATGGGTTATCATCAACATCCTCATAATGAGGACTCCAACTATAATGCTTTGCCAGCAAACGGGTAAGCGTTGTTTTCCCTGAGCCTATATTTCCTGCTACAGCTATGTGCATAGGTATACTCTGTTTTTGTTGTTTTGGTATTTTGGTTTAAAAATACAAAACAAAATGATTATTTATGCTTATTGTTAAATTTTTTCTGAAATATTAAGCTTCCCATCCTTTAAAAAGTAAAGCTGACTGCCAATTACAACCGGGGTTTTTTTATACGGGATTTTGAATTTGTCTGCAACTATACTAGTGTTAGAAAGTAATCGGCTTTCAGCAAAACCGTTATTTACAATCCATAAATATTGGCTCGAGACAATAAAGGTATGCTCGTATGAAATATTTATGGGCTCCAACCTAACACCATACGGTGTATACCGTTCGATGCTATTGCCAAAGCCTAGATATATTATTCCGTTTGCTTCCACAAGTATATCAGGATCTGTTTTACTATCGTGTGATACTAGTGAAAATTGCGAAATAATTCTGCTCCCCTGAGAATTTGTAAGCAGAAGCTCATTGGTCTCACGATGATAAAGCCATATTCCTCCTCTTGATGAACGGCAAACTTGCGAAACCTCCCCTAAGTTCAGACTCGATAGATTTATGGTATTACCAATTCGAGAGCTGTGGTTGTCTAGTATCTCAATTTGCCGATGCTGCTGGTAAAAAATAAGAATCCTAAAGGGATCGGTTGCATCAATTGAGGTGGGCTCGCCAAGCTGGCTGTTGTAGTAAACAGGTTGAACGGACCCCTTGCTTGTTACTTTACAAACCTTTTGGTTCTCAATAACCCAAACATCGCTCTGTTGTAAACTATGTGCGCTAATCGTTTTACTTCTGACAAATAAAACAGCGGCAACACCCAGAAAAGCAATAAGTAGTATTATGGTTTTTTTAAACATTTTCGTTTTCCGAAATTATTTTGAGCAGCGCATCGGCATATTCGCGGGTGTTGGATAGGCGGGGTACCTTGTTCTGCCCACCCAACTTTCCCCGTGATTTCATCCAATTAAAGAAGGTTTCAGGCTTAAGAACACGCACCACGGGTTCGGTTAGGGTAATTCCCTTGTACCGTTTGGCCTCGTAATCGGAGTTAATTGAGCACAGCGCAATATCGAGTGCCTTTGTAAAGTATTCCAGATTATCGGGTTCATTCTCAAACTCAATAAGCCATTCGTGTGCACCTTTTGCATCATCACCCATATATATAGGGGCTGCCGTGTAGTCGGCAATCGTTGCATTGGTCTTTTTACAAGCAATTTCCAGAGCCTTTTCGGCATTATCAATAATAATCTCTTCGCCAAACGCATTCATAAAGTGTTTAGTACGACCCGTGATAATAATTTTATGGGGAAATGTTGAAGTGAACTTAACGGTATCGCCAATCATATATCGCCACAATCCAGCGTTAGTGGTAATTATTATTGCGTAATTCTTGTTAATTTCAATGTCGGCAATGGTAAACACTTTGGGATTGGGTTTACCTATCTCCTCTATCGGGATAAACTCGTAAAAAACACCATAATCAAGCATGAGCAGCATATCAGGGCTATTCGGGTCATCCTGTATGGAAAAGAAACCCTCGCTGGCATTGTAGGTTTCCATATAGTGCATATTGGGCGATGGAATAACCTTTTCAAACTGTTCGCGGTAGGGGGTAAAGCTTACACCTCCGTGGGTAAAGAGCTCTAGATTTGGCCAAATTTCAAGCAGGTTATCTTTGCCAGTAAAATTAAGTATATGCTTAATCATCACAAGGTTCCACGACGGCACTCCTGCTATATTGGTAACATTTTCACGGAGCGCTTCCTCCGTAAGCTTTTCAAGCTTTACTTCCCACTCGGGTATTAGCGCCACCTTTTGACTTGGAGTACGGATAAAATCGGCCCACCAGGGTATATTCTCTATTAAAATGGCCGATAAATCTCCATAGTACGACTGATTACTAAAGTTATCAACCTGATGGCTTCCACCAAGGGTTAACCCTTTGCCCTTAAAAACATTGGTTTCGGGATATAGGTTGGTATATATTGCCAAAACATCTTTCCCTCCCCTAAAGTGGCATTCATCGAGGGCGGTTCTACTAACGGGTATAAATTTACTTTTATCGCTGGTTGTTCCCGATGATTTGGCAAACCAACGGGTCTCTCCGGGCCAAAGAACATCCTTTGCACCTTCTCTCAACTTATCAACGTATGGTTTTAGGCCCTCGTAATTGGTAATGGGAACGTTTCGTTGAAACTGCTCCACCGTTTTTATCTCACTAAAATTATACTCCTTGCCAAATTCGGTATCCTGAGCCTTTTTTATCATGTTCAGAATTGACTCTTCCTGAACCTCGCAAGGGAAACGCCTAAACAGGTCGATTTGATGTAACCTCTTAGTGTTTAGCCAATTAATTATTGATGGTAGTATTGTCATATTCAAACCAATTATTATATAATCATTCTAAATCGTCGTTTTTTTACGAAGATTTTCAAAATAATGCTCCCCTAAATCGAACCTACCAATATACAAGAAACGTTGGCAAGCAGCAGCTACCTATTTATCCCTGGTATGGAAATACCTGTAAATGTTTGGTACATTTCCAGTGCATAAATATCGGTCATTCCAGAAACAAAGTCAACTGCTGAGAGCAAGCTACCGTATGCTGACCGGTTTTGTTGTAAAAACTGCTTAGGGACTAAGCGTAATACCTTTTTGCTGTAATTATCGTCGGGGTTTAAAAGGGTTGGGCATATTTTATCGAGCAAATTACTAAGAATTTGAAATCCGGCCAGCTCAATTTCAACAACCGTATGGTGGTTATATATCCTATCAATGGAAATCTTTTTAACGCTATCAAGGGCCATCGACTCGGTACTTTCAACCTGTTTTATTAGCGGTGCCACTGGCTTGCCCGCCATAATTTGGGGGTACGATTTTTTAAAAGCCTGCGTACAAGCCTGAGTAAGCTTGCCTATTGTCATTGAGCGTAGGAATGCTACCTGCTCATTCTTATCGGTAACGCTCCGTAAAGTTTTTTCTATGCTACCTATCCATCTACTATCCTCTTTCGAGTTAAAGAATGCCATAAACAGTTCCCTTACTTTCGATGTTGAAAGGATTCCTAGTTTATGCGCATCGTCAATATCCATTATTTGGTAGCAAATATCGTCGGCCGCTTCAACCAAATAAACCAGCGGATGCCTAGCATAAACCAGGGGGTTATCGTTTACTTGGGGCAAGCCCATATCGTTGGCTATTTGCGAATACCATGATTTTTCTGTTTGAAAGAAACCAAATTTCTTTTCACTTTCAAGGGTCGACTCCCAGGGATACTTAACAATTGATGCCAGCACTGGATAGCTAAGCCTGAATCCTCCTTCACGTTTGCCCTCTAATTTTTGGGTTATTAACCTAAGCGCATTGGCGTTGCCTTCAAATTTTGATAGGTCGCTCCATTGCTCATGGGTTAGCAACTTTTTATAGGCATGCTCATTCTTATAAAAGTAAGCTTTAATTGCATCCTCGCCACTGTGCCCGAACGGAGGATTTCCCATGTCGTGGGCCAAGCAGGCGGCTGATACAATGGTTGGTATTTGCTCAATTATCTCCCCAAGCTCAATGGGAGCTTGCTGTTTAACAAACGGAACAATATTATTACCCAAGCTTCGTCCTACGCTAGCAACCTCAAGGCTATGAGTTAACCTGTTGTGAACAAAAACACTGCCTGGTAGCGGAAATACCTGCGTTTTGTTTTGTAATCGCCTAAAGGGAGAGCTAAATATTATGCGATCGTAATCGCGCTGAAAATGCGAGCGTGTTTCTAGTTCCTGCGTAGTTCCTTTTTCCCATCCAAACCTTTTCGTGCTGAGTAATTTAACCCAATCCATTATCATAGAACCTTTTTTATTATAGCTGGCCAGCAACGAGGTGGGTTATATTATTGGCAATTTTAAGCACCTTGTAAACCTCATCCTGGTCATTCTTAATGGGTGTATATGTTTCCTGAAAAACGAACGGTTTATCGTTAACCACAAACTTATTAACTTGCTTTTGCGGTATGCCGTGCCTCAGGTTGCTCCAGAACGTGTCGTATTCGGCCTCTTGTTTAGGGGTTAACTCCATTTGGGCGGTGTGGTGCGTTCCAATTACCTCGTCGCGGGATAGGTTTAACAGGTTTAAGTAGCTATCATTAACTGCAGTAATATACCCCTGCGAATCGTATTCAATTACGAAGTTTGAAATGTTAAGGGCATCTATAAAACTCTGCATTTCGGATGTTTTACGAGTCGACTCCTCCTGTGTAGCCTGAAGTTCCTCCATATTCTGGCGCATTTCCTCTTCCTGGGCAAGCATCTCTTCTGCTTGTTGCTGGGTTTTGGTTAACAACTCGTTAGTAGTTATACTTACTCGAACCGAAACAATGGTTGAAGCAATGCTTTGGGCAATTTTCTCCAGAAATTCAATTTGGTAGGGTTCAAAAGTATTAAACGAGGCTATTTCGAAAACACCTAACACCTCATCATCGACCATAAGCGGTACTATTATTAGCGATGTGGGGGTACTTTGCCCCAATCCCGAGGTTATTTCGATATACCCTGGGGGTATTTCGGTAAGGTAAACATATTTTTTTTCTAATGCGCAAGCCCCAATTAGACCCTCGCCAGGTAAAATTTTCTTTTGCTTATACTTAAATCTGTTATAGGCAAAAGCAGCCTTTAGCTCAAAGAAACAATCGTTGGGATCATCGTTATTATATAAAAATAGGCCTCCTTGGTTTGCTTCAAGCTTGTTTACCAGCTCGCGAATAATCGATTTCGACAACTTTTCAATATTGTCGTTATTTTGTCGGAGTAGCTCACCAAACTTGGCAATCCCCTCATTAGCCCATCTACGTTGATCATCCTCAACAGCTCTTTTCTTATTATCCTCGTCGGCCTGCCTAAGGTTATTTCGCATATCCACCAGCGCCTTCCCAAGGGAATCCTTGTCGCTAAGCATTTCAATATCGGTATCAAGATTACCCTGCCCAATTTGCGTGGCGAAACCAACCTTATTGCTAAGCGCTTTGGTCGTGATATTTAAAGCGTTCGTCATTTCCCCTATTTCATCGGTTGAGTTTACTTCTAGTATCATATCCTGAGCTATAACCCCCTTAGCCATTCGTTTTAGAGTGTTAGTAATTGTTTTTACAGGTGAAAATATTGAACGTGAAAAGAACACGATAATAGCTGTAATAAGAATTAATCCGATTAGTCCAACAAGTAGTGAAATATAAAAGTTTTTATTTGCCTGAGCCAGCATAACCGACTGCGGAACCACCACAGCTAAAGACCATGGTGAACCCGTTTTACCTATTACTATAGGGGTTAGCGTAAAATAGGAGTAGGTATTATCAATGTCATTATCCCAGAATGTAATTTCCTGCCCATTAACTATTCGTTCCGTTGCATCATGGTTGCTAAAAACTATTTCGTAATCGATGGTGGCGCTTTCCCCCAGGTTATTGATATTGGGATGGGCAACATACTTAAGGTCGTTTGATAGCAGAAAAGCGTAGCTGTTTTCGAATGGTCTGATCTGGCGTACAATATCATGGTACGTTTCCAGAGCAATATCAAGGCCAATAACACCGGTATAGCTTTCATCCTCAACCAACGGTACCATGATGCTGGTCATTAGAATGTTATCCTTTTCGTTGCCTGTAAAGTTTGAAAAGTAAGGATTTTCTACCCTCTCCTTTTTCCCTGCTTTTAATCTGGCATAAGCTTCGCTATCGCCATCTAAACTTGCTAGTGAAGATTTACTCTCGATACTACCACCCTCTCGCCAAACCTCGTTTTGATAGCGCCCATAAGATTTAGCGTAGCTCTTATCAATTACACTTAGCTCCCAGCTATCCCAAACCGAAAGCAAGTGCTGATTATTAACCATCACCTCGTGGTAAATAAAGGGAAAAACCTCTTTCCACTGCTCGTTCGGCATCAACGAATAAGACTTCACAGAATTGGCCAACGTCTGTGCCGTTACCAAATCTTTTTCCAGCAAAGATCTCATATCCGATGCGTACTTTTCGGCTGTGGCTTGGGTAACCGCAATGGCATCGGCAATGGCAACTTTTTTTGCGCTAATGCTCACGTAACCTAGGGCAACAGCATAAATAATTGCCGATACCCCAACAACTGTAATAATAATTTTTCGCTGAAGGTTTAGCTTATACTTCATTGGAAAGTTTTTTGAAACGGAAATCCACACTCATTACCAATCTAGCAGGGAGCGATTTGCGTATTTTTAAAGTGATGCATCTATTGAACCACTAGTTGAAACCTGAAAGTTTTCGTAAACGTGGGGTAATCCACATTATGGGTACTTTCGAATATTTTTGGTTTTTATCCGCCCTCGTGTACGTTTTATACTTATCGGCCATTATAAGTATTAGGTCGGCCTCAATATTTGCGGCAAATTTTTTAACCTCGTCACTAAATACATTTTTACGCTTGGCTGTTTTTATACCATACACAATTTTATTGCCATCAAGCATTTTTTTCGTAAAGTATAAATTATTGGCCATGTTGCGTTTTTTCCCTTCGTCGGAAATGTATGGCTTTATTAGGTTGATGTTGCACTTATAGTACTTTGACAGGTATATTATCCAGTGTAACGTCTCTTTATACCTTTTGTCGTAGTCCATGGGGACAACAATTTCTATGTAGTGGTCGTGAACGGGCGGTTCTTCGGCAATAAGAAATGGGATGTTTAAGTTTTTAACCGAAAGCCGGCGCATAAAATAGCCCGATTCAAGTTTCTTTTTACCGTAGGTATAGGTTTTATATGCTGCAATAAGATTAAGGTTAGCTGTTGTTATAAGCTCCCTAATCAAGTTTGTAGGGTTGCCCTCGAGTACCATAGCGAACACATACACCTTTATTTCATTGCTAATATCTTCAGCTATTTTTTCGAGGCGCTTTGTTAAAGCATCCACTTCTTGCGGCGAGGTTGTTTTTCTCCCAATAATTCGCATAAACCATGTATTGGGGATAATGTGTAAAAGCAAAATGTCATTATCCGATACTTCGGCCAGCTGAATGGCATGCTTTAGGGCAATTTCTGATCCCTCTGTAAAATCCCAAGGAACCAATACAACCTTTTTGGGTTCGTTCATACTATACACAGTTTTATAATACACGATAAATGTAATAATTATTATTCTATAATTGGCAAATATTGTACCTAAATAAGCTTTAACTTTCATCAAGCTGCTTTCTTAGTTTATTTAACTGGCTGTTTTTGTTTACGTTACGAAGCTCTTTAGCAGTTTTAGTAAAGTACGAATGACTCTCAATAAATTTAAGTTGTAGCTCATTCCACTCGCGCAAAGTGCCAATATGGCCATGCTCGTGAAGTTCGCGATAAAGCGTATTTGAGACGGGAATAAAATCGGAACGACCCAAATAGTCCAAATCGGCATCGCACATTATTTGTTCAAGTAGATTTTGGGGGGTGGGCGGCAACTTGGTGCTCATTATAAGCTCGCTAATTATCTCTATCTGCCTTTCTGAGTAGTAGTACTCTGGCAAAATTTCACGAGCTAGCTTAACAGACATCTCTTCGTGGGTATCATAATCAATTAGGTGTCCAGAATCATGCAATAAGGCTGCTGTGCGTAACAGGAGGAGCTCCTCGTTTGTTACATTCTCCGAACGCCCTATAAGTTCAACCTGAGTACACACATCTATCGTATGCTTCAAGTTGTGGTAGTATAAATTCTTGGGTAGCCCAAGCTGGAGCTTTTCAAGAACAAACTCTTCAACATCGCCAAATCTAATTAGCTGCAACTGAATATAAAAATCTTTGTTCGGGATGATACCTTCCAGGTTAACAGATAGCTTAGGCTTAATACCCTTTACAAAGTACATATCGATATCGCCTCTGTTTTTAACTGGCATTTTTCCCCTGTACCTGCAATCAAAGTATTCGCTCACAAGCATGAAGGTATCACCCGACATGTTGATTTGGTTGGGTTCGCCAGATGATTCCATGCGGTTGGCAGTGTTTACTGTGGTTCCCCATATATCGTACGATAGCTTATTACGGCCAATAACCCCTGCAATCACCGGCCCGGTATCGATTCCTATGCGTACCTTCCAAATATCTTGTGTTAGTCCAGATTTAAAAACTATGTCCTTCATATGCTGGAGCATTTCTAGCGCAGCCAGCACAACCTCTACCGGATTAGTTCTATTTTTTTTAGGTAGCCCCCCCGCACACATATAGGCATCACCTATGGTTTTAATCTTTTCAATCCGATACTTTTCTACCACCGAGTCGAAATACAGGAAAAACTTGTCGAGCTGGTCTATAAGAACATCGGGACTCTCCTCCTCGGTAATAAGTGTAAAACCCTCAATATCACAGAAAAGCACCGTAACCAAATCGAAGCGCCGAGAGTCCACCCGCCCCTTCTCTTTAAGCTCTGTGGCCGTATCTTTAGGTAACACCCTGGCCAACAAGTTTTCGGTTTTCTCTTTTTCCTTAACCAGCTCCTCTGTTCTTTCGTTTATCAGGCACTCGAGCTTATATCTGTCTTTTGCGTGAATGTATTGTCGCCACATAAATAGCAAGTACAGGCTCACGAGTAAAAAAAGGGCAAAGGGTATTGTGAAATATGGGGTCTTGTAAAATATTAGGGTAACCCTATTTAGCAGGCCACTTATGCAGAAAGAATTCCCGTGTGCTTGATCCTGACTTTTTTCAACAAATGCTGCTCGCCCAACAGACGAAACGAACAGATACTGCGATTGGGTAGTGATTTTTGAGCCTTGAGCCTGATGCGAGGCACCAGTTATTTTTGTAGTTGCCTGACAACTAGTCAAGACACTAATTGCAAGAAAAAATATTATTTGAACTTTTAAAAAATACCTAAGAAAATTCATACCTTAGTCCTTTGATAACGCAACAATCATTTAAGCCTATTCACTTATTGGTAAAAAATTTTAAATTTTGCTTTTAGCGTTATCTTATAAATGTATTTATAGTAGACGTAATCAATCTCAATATTATAAAAATATAATGACAAATGAGCACAATTAGGAAAAAAATATTGGTGCCAATAAATTTTGAACAACCTGGTGTTTACGCTTTGCAACATGCCGTAAGGGTATCTAATGTTGTTAACGAATCCATAGTGCTGGTTCATGTGGTTAAGTCGGATCAGGAAGTTGATGATGCCAAAACCAGGCTTTTAGAAGTAGCGCAAGGGGTTCATCAAAAGTACGACTTTTTACCCGAAACAATTGTTAAGGTGGGCGATGTTGCCGACGCTATTGCTGACGCTGCAAGCGAAATGAATGCCAGCATGGTAATAATGGGGTCGGCCAGCGTTAAAGGGAAGAAAGACTTATCTGACCTGCCAACGCTAAAGGTTATAACTAAATCGGTGGTGCCCTTTATAACCATACAGGAACCCCCTGTGAACAAAAGATACGATGATATCATTTTCCCCATCGACTGGACCATTGAAAATAAAGAGAAGCATGCTTGGATATCGTACTTCTGCGATTATTACGTGTCAAAATTCCACTTGGTAAAACCTAATATACCCGACCCCGAAAAACTGGCTAAATTGGATTTAAATATGGCCTCGGCGGTTAGGTATTTAGATCAGAAAGGCGCAAAATACCAAATCTACACCACCCCGGGTATAAAACCATACGCCGAGGAGGTATTGGATTTGGCCGTAAATATCAGAGCCGACCTTATTGTAATTATGACAACTAGAATCCCAACTGACGATAGCTTTATTATTGAACCCCACGAGCAATCAATAATTGGTCAGGCTGGGCATATTCCAGTTATGAGCATTAACCCAATTTAGCCCATGCGTAAAATAGTTTTTGCAACCAACAACAAGCATAAACTTTTTGAGGTACAACAAATACTAGGCACAAAATACTCGATAAAATCGCTTAAGGATATTGGTTTTACAGAGGATATACCTGAAGATTTTCAAACCCTGGAAGAGAATGCCTCGCAAAAGGCCTGGCATATTTATAATAAGTTTAAAATTGATTGTTTCGCAGACGATACAGGCCTTGAGGTTAACACCCTTAATGGCGAACCAGGCGTGCTTTCGGCTCGATACGCAGGGGAGCAAAAAAGCTCGCACGACAATATCATGAAGCTGCTAGAGCAACTCAAGGACAAGCCCAACAGAGATGCTCAATTTAGGACAGTTATAGCGCTTATAGCTAGTGGTAAAGAGTATCGTTTTGAGGGCATTGTTCGGGGTTCCATTATTCAGCATCTTAAGGGGACTGATGGGTTTGGATACGACCCCGTATTTTTACCCAAAGGTTACCAAGAAACTTTTGCTGAAATGGATATAGAGCTAAAAAATAGAATTAGCCACAGGGGCTTAGCCATGTCAAAACTGGTCGATTTCCTCGATAGGTAACCATACCATTCACACTATTTATTTTACAAAAAATTGTGGCCAGTATACTTTTATCAAATTATTTTGGTTTGGTTATTACAATAAAGATTTGCTTTTGTAACTAACCAACTAAATATTTTACAATAGCCTTATGAAGCAATATACTATAACACTGCTCCTACTCCTACTTATCGAATCGGCATTTTCGCAAGTACCCGTGGGGAAATGGCGCGACCACTTTGCGTTTAAACAGGTAAACTACACCACCATATCAAACAGTAAGGTATATGCATCCTCGGCTAACGGCGTGTTTTGGTATAGCCCAACCGATGGAAATATTGGCAAGCTAACCTCAGTTAATGGGTTAAACGATGTTGGCATTTCGGCTCTGGGGCATTCAAAATACGACAACGTTTTAGCTATTGGCTACCAGAATGGAAACATCGACCTGGTTATTAACGACAAGATACTTAACGTACCCGACATTAAGCAAAAGCCCATACAGGGCACAAAGCAAATAAACCACTTTTTTTTCGATGATAGTAATCTGCTACTTATTTCAACAGGGTTTGGTATAGTTGTATATAACCTCGAAAGGCGGGAAATAAAGGATACCTATTATATCGGTGAAGCGGGTGCCGAATGCTGGGTAAACCAAGTTACTGTATTTAACCATAGGCTTTATGCAGCCACGGGCAATGGCCTAAAAAGCGCAAGCGTGAACAGCACCACATTGTTCCACTACGAAAGTTGGCAAATAGAAACGGAGATACCCTTTGTTGATGCCGAGTACAACACGATGGCGGTTTTTCAAAATAAGCTCTTTGTAAACCAATCGACAGGAAACTCGGTTAACGATGCTTTATGGATTTTCGATGGCGAAAACTGGAGTACAGCAACATCACAATTTATTCAAATTAGAAATATTGCGGCAAGCCAAAACTATATGGTTTTAACCAGTCGTCAAGGTATTATGGTATATTCAAACTACCCGTCCGAGCAAATTACCATAACCGAATACGCTAACTATTGGGACTATAAACCTAACCATGCTTTAATTAACAATAACGGAACCTTGGCCATTGCCGATAACAGCCTAAGCCTAATGTATGGTAACGTAAAAAGCTGGACCAGGGTAAAACCCAATAGTCCAGATAACGATAGGGCCTACTATATTCTACCAACCCTAACAAATTTATACATCCTAGCGGGTGGCAGAAACTCATGGTGGGGCAATATGTATTACCCGTTTACGTACCATGAACTAAATGATAATCGGTGGAGGACTGTTTATAATTCGGCTTTTTTTGATGCGGTTAGAATAACCCAAAGCCCTTTTTATGAGGATGAGCTTTTTGTCTCAACGTGGGGACACGGAGTGGTAGTTTACCGCGATGGAGAGGTATCTAATAACTTTACACCAGAAAACAGCTCATTACAAACAATTTTTTCTGGACCATACTGCCGTATTGGCGGTATAGCATTCGATTTAAATAATAATATGTGGGTAACTAATGCGGGTGTCCCCAACCCCATATCGCTGTATACTGCCGAAGGTGAGTGGGTTAGCTTTCCATACGAGAACCAAATAGCATCGGATAGAATATCGGATATAAAGCTTTCACCAAGTAACTTTTTATGGGTTATTATTCCCTCGGGAGGAGGATTATTTGTAATTGACCCAGGAACAAATCCCGAATCGATAGAAAGCCACAGAGCCAAAAAGGTAAACCTAATTGCACCTGACGGTTCGTCGTTACCCAACAACATACACAGCATTGCTTTTGATAAGGATAACTACCTTTGGGTAGGCACCTCCGAGGGGGTGCTGATTAGCTATAACCCCTATGCAGTTTTTGAGCCCCAACAGTTTTCGCTTCAACGGGTTAAAATACCAGGATACGAAGAGGGGTACGCTGCTGAGCTGCTAAAATCACAAGTTGTTACATCCATAGCCGTAGATGGTGGAAACCGAAAATGGTTCGGAACCCAACGTTCTGGTGCTTACCTACAATCGTCCGATGGATCGGAACAGCTATTACATTTTACGGTTAACAATAGCCCCTTGCCATCAAATAATATTCAGCACATTGGCATACACCCTAAAACCGGCGAGGTTTTCTTTGCCACCGATAAGGGAACCATTTCATATAGAGCCGAAGCCACCGAAGGCAACTCCAGATTCGGCAAGGTTTACGCTTTTCCAAACCCTGTTCGCCCCGAGTTTGATGGAGTAATCACCATAACCGGGCTGGTTGACAAGACCAACGTAAAAATTACCGATTTAACGGGTAATCTAGTATTTGAAACGGTTAGCTTGGGTGGACAAGCAACCTGGGATGGCAAAACCCTAACAGGAAATAAAGCTGCAACCGGGGTTTACCTCTTCTTTTGCACCACTACCGATGGCGAGGAAACTGCGGTTGGAAAAATTCTGTTTATAAAATAGAAGCCACTCATTTTGTGGGTATAACATGATACAAAAATCAAAATCAATAGCCTTACACACAATTAGGTATGGGGAGAAAAGCCTTGTAGCCTACCTTTACACACAGGCGTTTGGCAGAATATCCCTAATGGTTAACAATGCCTATGGGAAAGGGAAAGGCACCAAGAAAGCGATATATTTCCAGCCATTATGTATTATTGATACGGTTTTTTATCCGGCAAAAAAACAAGGGTTAGGTAGATTGAAAGAGGTCTCCATATCGAAAGCAAACCCATTGCTACATATGGATATGGTTAAGAGTAGCATTGCCGTTTTTTTGGGCGAAATAGTGTACCGTACGGTAAAAGAGGAGGAGAACAACTCAGCCCTGTTTCAGTTCCTTGAGCTGTCAATTTTATCGCTAGATGCAATGGGTAAAGGGGTTGCAAATTTTCATCTGCTGTTTTTAGCCCGACTAACAAAATACCTCGGATTTTACCCAAATGGGGAATATACATCAGCAACCCCTTTCTTCGATTGTAAAAGCGGACTGTTTGTGAGGGATGAACCCATGCATCCAATCTATTTTAACCGGGCTCATAGCCAGCTACTGTCAACTCTTTTACAAACCGATTATCGCAAGGCCCATACCATTGCCCTAAATGGCAATCAGCGTAACGATTTCTTAAATCAAATTCTAAATTTCTACACGTATCACATGGATTCTGCCCATAATATAAAATCGCTCCCTGTTTTATCCCAACTCTTTTCTGAGTAAAAACTAAAATACTTTCTAAAAAGCCTTATACTGCTTGCATGGTACAGTTTTTGATGCTGTCTAGAGGAAATATAGTTTTTGATAAGCAAAATTCATATATTTGCTAACATTTTAATAAAATATTCCCCATTACCTTATGGCAAAATCATCAATTAATACACCATATTATGGCTTGCTTTCACATTTTGCAGATATTGCAGATAAAACAGGAGCCATTAACCTTTCGAACAACTATAGCGATTTTCCTTGTGACCCTGAATTACTTAACTCATTAGTAAAACACCTTTCGGAAGGAAGAAACAAGTATGCACCCAGCGAAGGGGTGCTTGAACTCAGAGAAATTATTGCCCAAAGATACAATAATGAGTTTGGTGCCAATTACGACCCCGAGCAAGAGGTTACCATCACAGCTGGCGCAATACAGGCCATTAACACTGCCATATCGTCAATAATTACCGAGGGCGATGAGGTGATTATTTTCGAGCCTGCTTTCGAAACCTATTTACCCTCCATTGAAGCTCGAGGGGCAAGAGCCATTTTCTTATACCTTGACCCAACCGATTACTCAATTGATTGGTCGGCGTTAACTAGGCTTATTACCAGTAAAACCAAGCTTATAATAATCAATTCGCCTCATAACCCTTCGGGCTTGGTACTGAACGATGAATCGCTTGAACAACTTCAAAGATTACTAAACGGAACTAAAATTACTATTCTTAGCGACGAAGCTTTTGCCGACATGGTTTTCGATGGCAAATCGATGTTTAGTATCGCTCGATATCCAAAACTAGCCGAAAAAAGCATAATTGTTGGCTCGCTCGGTAAGGCACTAAGCGTACCAGGATGGAAAATAGGCTACTGCCTTGCTCCCGCTAAGCTTACTGAAGCGTTTCGACATGTACACCAATACCAAATTTTCTCGGTAAACCTGCCCATACAGCTTGCTCTGGCCGATTTTTTGAAAAAAAAACCCTACTGGTCGCCACTTCGCGATTCGTTTCAGCATCGTCGCGACCTATTTGCCTCGCTTATGAAAGATTCAAGATTTACCCTTTTCCCCGTTGAAGGAGGCTATTTTCAGATTTTAGGATACGAGGAAATTTCGCAGGAGCCCGATATCGATTTTTGCCATTGGCTTGCCAATAACGCAGGCGTAACGGCTTTCCCATTATCGCATTTTTACCACGATGCATTCGATAATCAACGCCTAAGAATATGCTTTGGTAAAAGTGAGGAAGACCTAAAAATAGCAGCCGAAAGACTATCGAAGCTGTAATTTTTCTGTGGAAAGTATTATTGACAATCAACCCACATTATTCATCAAATTTGTTAAAGATGAATACAAATGCGGGTTAAGCTGTATGCGAAAGTGAGTAAACAATTAGGCTACCCATTACGCTAATTGTTATGCCTTTTTACTCATTATTCATATCTTTGGCACAAACCTTACGATATATGAAGAGTTCGATGCGTATTTCCTCCCTACTGTTTTTCATCTTTTTACAAATAGCGGTTTTTGGTCAAACCTCGGAGCCAAAACAAAGCGTAACATTACTATTTGTTGGCGATGTAATGGGGCATAGCCCGCAAATTAAGAGCGCGTTCGATGAGAAAACCCAAACCTACCACTACCACGATGTTTTTGCTGGTGTAAGCCCTCTATTCAACCTGGCCGATATTACCATTGCAAACCTTGAGGTTACGCTGGGCGGCGAGCCCTATACGGGTTACCCCCAGTTCAGCTCGCCCGACGAGCTGGTTGATGGTATAATCGATGCAGGGGTCGATGTGCTAGTAACAGCCAATAACCATACGGTTGATAGACGCAAAAAGGGGATTCTTAGAACCATAGATGTGTTAAATAAGAAGGGTGTCCCCTATGCGGGTTCATACGCCGATGCCCAGCATAGGGATACAACGTACCCTCTAATACTTGAGCATAATGGAATAAGATTAGCTTTACTAAGCTACACATACGGTACCAACGGTATTCCTGTTCCTCGCCCCACCGTGGTTAACCTTATTGATACGGCGCTAATTCGTGCCGATTACCTAAGGGCACAACAGCTAAATGCCGACGAGGTAATAGTATATATTCATTGGGGTAACGAGTACCAGCGAACCCCATGTATTCAGCAGCTTAAGCTAACCCAATTCATGCATAATTTGGGTATAAGGTTGGTAATTGGTTCGCACCCCCATGTAATACAGCGAATGGAAGCATCATTTGATACCGATACAACCGAGGGTCGTGTAGCCGTATACTCATTGGGTAACTTTGTGTCGAATCAGCGGCCACGCTACAGAAACGGAGGGGCATTAGCCGCCATCAATATTGTAAAGGAGAACGGTAAAACCCGAATAGCAGATGCTGCCTACGCCTTGGTTTGGGTACACACACCCATTGTAAATGGTAAAAAGTTGTACCGCGTTTTACCCGTAGCAGAGTATGAAAGGCGCAGCAACTTTTTTAATAGCCACGACCAAAAACTGTTTAATCAGTTCGTTACCGATTCTCGAAGCTTGCTCGATTCAGAAAACTATAACTTCCCCGAAATTGCCATAAGGGACAACCAGTGGGTAGTTCCTTGGCTTAAACCTAAAAACACATTACCCTATTTGCAACCCATACTACCCGCTAGTCACCCTGTACAGCCAAAAAGGTTGACCATACCATAATAATTGTTACATTTGGGTTACACTGTATAAAAATACAATTCGCCAATTACACCAATGGAAAAAAAGCTCAAATCAAAAGCCCTTGAGGCAAATTTACAGCAAACCCGCGATGTTGAAATAGTTATCCCCGAAAACCATAATTGGTTTATCTCTCTATCGGCCAATAAGTTTGGCATAAATCAGCGTGTTACCGAATTTATTCGTGAGTTTAACCACCCCTACCAAAACGTCGATTTTTTGGCCGATAACCTTAAAAATATTGCCATATCCGACTTCTGGCTGTACGCATCGCATCCCGATGCAGAAAAAGCCTTTGATGTAATTCTTGACATTATCGAGTCGTTGTTGTTACCCTGCAAAACGGCCAAAAACGCCGATAGCCTGATACACAGCTTGGCACTTTTCTTAGAGCAGGTAAATGCCGAAGAAACACCATTTACAGCAACCCTCGATAAAGGGATAGACATCCTCGAAAAGGCGTTTTCGGAACAAAAAGATTCGGTAATTCAAAATGCGAACAGCTTAAAGAAAAGGCTCTCGCCCATAGTTACAGATAGTTCGCAGGGTGATAGAATCTTTAATCTTTTTATAAAAATTGCAAACGAAACCCTTAACGATTGGGAAAAAGGGTCGAAAATAGATGAATGGGCAATGAGCGATTTACGCTTTTTCCCCGATGAGAATATCCTTATCGTTAAAAGGGTAGGTAAGGGGTTCTATACTCAGCTAAAGCAGCAGGTAGCAACGGTTAAAAGCTGGGGCGATTTTTCTGAAAAAGTGCTCCTTTTTACTGATATTGCCGACTACCACAGAAAAATTATTTCCGAGTTCGATAGCCCCATAAGCCAGTTCCATTTCATAATATACCTTTTGCGAATGCCCACAATGGAGCATCACAAGGAGTACCTTATTTGGGACCTAAACAAGCTGCTTACGCAAATACTAAACGATGTTCCGAACCAAGAGATTAGCCAATTTGTTGATGATATTTTTAAGCTCTTCGAGGAGCTACTAAAAAAACATAAACCCATTGTGCTCGACTGTATTGCCACCATGGGCAAGGAGTTTGCTCGTTTTTTTAGTAAAAATTTGCTCTCGCAATTCGAGGATAATGTGATACGTATAGGCTATACTCCCCCTGGCAAAACCCACATAAGCGCCGATTGGCAACTAAAAGCCGACCCAAACCACCTTAAAAGCATTCGCGTTTGGCTGGACCTTGTTGAGGTGGCTCCCGAACGATTCGAAAAGCTCCTGTCGGCTTTAATTGTAAATCTAAAGCTTGGCGGAGTGCTTCTTTTTGATACTGACCTGTTTCAACGCAACGTTTCGAACCTGCTTAATGCCGATATCGACCCCGTTTTTAAGCCCGTAAAGGAGCTATGTAAGCTACTCCCTGTTTTTTATAACGAGATTGGTGCCGAGGGTGAGCTTCGCGATGTAACAACCGAAATCGACACCCTATCGAACCGACAGGATAAGCTTATGCACTTTTTGCGAAAACAGATACATATCGATGGCAACAATACCCATCTTCATCTGCTTGAAAAGATTTTTGGCTACTGGATTAGCGGTAATTTTAATCAGGTAGCATCTTTTCTTCCGCCCGATATTAAGGAGGCAATAATGAACGATGAAAAATGGTTAGCTCCCATGCAAACGCTAATCGTAAAAGTTTCAAAAAATCTATCGATACAACCCAAGGACATTTTAAACACGCCAATACAAAATCTTAACCATGCCATTGATGATGTAGAGGGGATTGAAGATTTACATAAAAAGAAGTTACGGCTATTTGTGCAAATCGCCTACCTACTTCGCGATAAGTACTTTGCAGGGGTTACCGACATTGCTCAAGAAATGAAAGCCTCGGGATGCTTTGATACTCAAGAGGTTCAACAATACGTAAAAGCCGAGCACAATAACGATTACATCTCGATGCTGAAATGCATTTACCAGTGCATGGCCAACCTAAATGCCATAGTTAAAAACAGAGAAAAAACCGAGGGTTGGGAAGATATTTACTACAAGCGCCATGTGGCTTTCGGTATCCCATCGATGTATGGGCAGTATCACGAGCCTAAATTTGAGGCATTGGGCCATATTTTCAGAATGGAAAAGGTTGCCTCAACCACAATGCAAAAAATTGTAAACAGCATTAACCTATCGAACCTAACCACAAACACGCTCAAGCAAATAGCCGAAGTGCTTTCGCTTTTTTACAAGGGATTAAACCTCGATGGCATTATCAACATGGGGTTTGAATCTAACCTAAAAATGCTACGCTCCAGCTTAAAATCGCGCAGCTTCTCGCTTAACCAGTACATTAATATATTTCAATTTTTAAGCGAAAACGTAAAGGAGATAATTCACAGCTCATTTTACAATCGCTTCGATAGTATTTTAAAAGATGTAGTTCATCATTATATAGATAAGGAATGCTCACCCGAAGAGCATCAAATACAGGCCCACCAACTTTCCGAAAAATTTTATCGCGAAATGCTCTCGGGCTCGTTCCTGCTTCAGGACCTCGATTCGTTTATAGCAAAGGTACTAAACAGCCTAAATAGCATGGCAGAGTCCTATTCCGAAGAAAGTCTGAAGAACGATATGAACTTGGATGTGCAAATGATGATAACCCCGCTGCACAAGCCTGAGCCACTACTCGACAATAAGGTGTTTTTAGGCTCTAAAGGGTATAATCTTAAAACCATATATCAGCAAAATTTTCCTGTGCCACCAGGTTTTATACTTACCACGGAGCTATTTCGCCAACGCGATAACATTATGGGTGATGAAACCCTGAAAACTAAATATCAGGAGGGTATAAAAGAAAATCTACACAAAATTGAACAAATTGAGCGTAAACAGTTTGGCAACTCAGGAAACCCCTTGCTAATTTCGGTAAGGTCGGGGGCTCCCCTATCCATGCCCGGGGCCATGAACACCTTTTTGAATGTAGGTATGAACGATACCATAGCCGAGGCGCTTAGCAAACAACCAAATATGGCTTGGACCACGTGGGATTGCTACGGAAGATACCTACAATCGTGGGGCCAAGCATTTGGAATTGAGCGAACCGCTTTTGAGAGCATCGTTGCTAAGCATCAAGGGGAGCTTGGTGAGGGAATAAAAGAGGCTTTCGACCCGGAGCAGATGCGTGAAATTGCTTATGAGTACAAGAACCTATTAACAGAACGAGATATTCCGATGTACGATGATGTGTACGAACAGCTATTTGCCGCCATCGATATGGTATTTAAAAGTTGGGATGGGCCACGAGCGCAGCTGTACCGAAAGCATCTGCAGATAGCCAATGAGTGGGGAACAGCCGTTATTGTTCAGTGCATGGTTTTTGGAAACCTGCACCGATCATCTGGGTCGGGTGTGGTTTTTACTTACGACTCCACAACCCAAAACCCTGGCATAAGGCTAAACGGCGACTACTCGCTACTTAGTCAGGGCGATGATGTTGTGGGAGGCATTACCCACGTGCTACCCGTGTCGGAGCATCAGGAAAAAGATACGAAAGGACAGAAAAATAAATCGCTTCAAAAGCAGCTCCCCCGAACGTACCACATGCTATTTAATCTGGCCGATAAGCTGGTAAACCAGCTTCATTTCGGGCATCAGGAAATTGAGTTCACCTTCGAGTCCGACAACCCCTACGATTTACACATTCTGCAAACACGAAAGCAGCAAATATTTAAGCCCGAAACAAAAACGATGTACCAAACACCTCCACCAAAAAACAAACTACTTGGGCGAGGCATACCCATTGGCGCATCAATACTAAATGGTCAGATTATATTCGACCTTGACGACCTAAATACCCAAAAGAGGCAGAACCCCAACGGAAAATTTATATACGTTAGCGCCGATACCACCCCCGACGATCTGCACGTAGTATTTGAGTGCGAGGGGCTTGTTACCTCGCGCGGTGGCGCAACCTCGCATGCGGCCGTAACCGCTGGTAGGCTGGGCAAGGTTTGCGTTGTAAACTGTAATGATATGATAGTTTACACAAACAAAAAAACCTGCGTTTTCGGCAAGCATGAGCTAACTACCGGCGACAGCATCTCGGTTGATGCCCATACGGGCAGTATTTATGCTGGGCATTATGAATTGGAGGATAGCTAGGGGGCTTTGGCTATTGGCTATTGGCTATTGGCTGTTGGCTGTTGGCTGTTGGCTGTTGGGATTTTCGTATCTATTATCGGTGCCTTCGAGAGCCTCAGGCACCGGACGAAACCACATTACCCATTCGGGTACACACACTTTATAAACTTTCAACTGAGTAAACAGATTGACTGCGTCGAACTCGAACTTCGTTCTCGGTTGCTTCGTCGCAAAGTACGCTCCTCGCAATAACGAGAAAACTCGAAATTTGCAAACCCGCAACTCGCTAATTACTGCTCACTGCTTACTGCTCACTGCTCACTACTCACTACTTTTAAACAGATCACTTCGCAGCAAAGTACGCTTCTCGTGATGACGGGAAAATTCGGACACAGCAAACCCGATACTCGCTCAACCTCAACCTTAGCCTCAACCTTTAAAACTCCGTATTACGCTACCCATATTGCTACTTTCCAGTGCAAGTATATCTTTTATCTGCATACCTGTATAAAAAAAATAAAAATCGGGCGGTTGGCTTCGCCGCTTCTTCGCTTCGCTTCGAGGTCGCGCCACCCTTCGATAAACTCAGGGTAAAAATAATCAAATAATACAAAAAGAGAGAGAAGTACACTCTCTCTTTTTGTAAATAACCAAATAACCTAATCCCTGACGCAACGAACAGAGGATCCGTCCCTCTCATTGTTGTAGTAGCGGTTCACATTCTCGTAGTGGTAGGTCATACTCCGGTACCAAGCGTAGGACGCACCGTACTCGGTACTACTCCACCAGTAGCCGTAGTAGCCCACATGGCCGAACATACCATTGATGTTGCGGTAGCCACCCGGAAGAGCGGAGAAGCCATAGTCGTCTGTTCCGTTGCCGTTATCGTACCAAACAGTGGTTGCCTTTAGCTTGGTGCCAGCAATCTCGATGCCACCAACATAGTCGGTGAGTGTTGTCCACTCCGCATCGGTGGGTACGTGCCAACCCGTGGGGCACAGGTTGCCGGTGTTTACGGTGTACCAGTTGTACAAAACACCGTAAGTATTGCCGTAAGTGGCTTCGTCATTTTGGTACCAGCAGTAGGCAGGGGTACTTAAACCTTCCCAGTCTGCATTATTGGTAACCAATGGTATATCGGTACCATCGTTATACTTGGTGGTTTTTAGGTTCTCGGCCATCCACACTTGGGTGCCTATGGTTACGGTATTGTAAATATTTCCGTCAATATCTTTTATTTTCAACCCTACTGCTATTTGTAACGCTTCAATTTGTGTCTCTAACAAATCTACGTACCCTTTTGTGGCTACATCTTGAGCATCGGTAGGGTCTGAAACATTTTTTATTTGTCCATTTGCTGAATTATTATTTGCAATAACATCAGATAAAGTTTGAGTTTCAGTTTCGATGTATGTTCCCAGATCACTTATTTGACTCTCAGTAATGTTGATACCTGTTGATTTATCCCATGCAGTAAATGCGGGGTCGGTTTCGGTTTCAATATAGGTGGGTGTTACCTTTACCCATTTTACACCATCAAACTGCAAGAGGTCGCCCGTGGCTGCACCAGTAAAATCGAAGTTGGCGGCTACTGTGGGGTCGGTTTCAGTCTCAATATAGTTGGCTAAGTCGCTAATTTGACTCTCAGTAATGTTGATACCTGTTGATT
>Ga0265295_1003471_pt1 | contig 22945 bp, 18 predicted proteins | sample Munlansysbiofilm_FD_192503 | JGI IMG/M metagenome (GOLD analysis project Ga0265295, IMG submission 192503) | Leachate microbial communities from a municipal landfill in Southern Ontario, Canada - Methane capture system biofilm | ecosystem: Engineered > Solid waste > Landfill > Unclassified ...
AATTTTAATAAAATTAAGTTTTTCAATAAGTTTTATTGCTTTTTCATTTTGTCTAGTTGTTATAGCCCAAATTCGTTTTAGTCCAATATTATTTAGGCCAAATTCAATTACCAATGACATTGCAAAAGTCATATAACCTTTTCCACGGTATTGAGGTAATAAAACACAACCCAGTTCTCCTTCGCCTTTGTCAAGTCCGCGATAATAACCGCAAGTCCCAACAATTTTATTTGTCAATTTGTCCACAACACCCCAATGTATAGCATTTCCGTTGTTGTAGTCTGCATTTATTTTGTCTTGCATTTCTACGGCTTGTATCAATGTTGTAGCTTGAATTGAGTCGTAGAATGAAATTTCAATAATGTCATTGATGTCGGAAAATTGAATTTGTCGCAATATTATTTTACTATCTGAAATGCTTGGAAATTTGTCGTATGGTGGAAGTCTCATTTTGTTGATTGTATTGGTTATTTTTGCTTACCGCTAACGAGAATATATACGAAACACTTCGTATATCTCCACAAGAATACAATGGCTATCAACAACTAATATCTTCACAAACTTTCTCATCTGGCTGTTGTATTTTATTACCCTACAAACTTAGAAAAATAATTCTTTATTTCAACAAGTAAATGCAACTTTTAGAATTTCATCGCATTTAACATCAACAGCTTTAAGCCGTTCACACAAGCCCGGCTCAAAAGCTTTCGCAAAGACATAAACCAGCTATCTTCTATCAGACTTGGGGCGGATACAGCCTCCATATTAATCTACTCATCACGGTTTATGTCTAAATCCCAAAAACAAAAATATACTAACTTTGCCGCGACTCCCGGTATAAAAACTCACTACTTGCAATGTGGGCTTTCTTTAAGGAGGAGAGCCGGCCGGGAGTCGTTTTTAAATTTTACTATGAAAAAGAAGCTGCTGATTGCCCGATTTTATGTGGCCGTACAATTTATCTGTCTGGCCTATTTGCTTTATAGCGGTCCTTGGTTTGCTACAAATTACTGGCTGCTCGCATTGGAGGTTTTTGGTGTGCTGCTTGGTGTTGTTGCTATTTGGCAGATGGGCATCGGGAATGTTAACATAACGCCAATCCCAAAAGAAAACGGTGTTTTAGTCACTTCCGGGGTTTATTCGCTTATCAGGCATCCGATGTATCTGGCGCAGCTATTGGTAGTTGCGGCTTTGGTGGCTGAATATTATAGCCCGGACAGGTTGGCGGTGTTAATGCTGCTGTCGGTAAATTTGGTGTTTAAACTTCATTTTGAAGAAAGCCGACTTTTAATGCATTTTGATGGCTACGCCGCCTATCGCAAGAAAAGCTGGAGACTGATTCCGCTGGTATATTAATGACTGCAATTCTGTCATAACCGCAAAAATGACATCGCTAAACAGCCGGTAAATCCAGCTGGCACACATATTGATTTACAGTCAGAAAATCACACCATAAGGATGCAAAATATTCAAAATCACGCCGAAATGCTGGCTGCTTTCAAGCCTAATCAAAAAAACTATGTGCTACTATATAAATCTGGTAATGAGCCGAGTGAATGTAGTTTAGCTAACCTGAAAAAGGCTGCCGAAAAACTTTCTGAGGTAAACATATTGCTGGCTGATGTGGCTCAGGTGAAAGACATTCACGAGAATTACCAGGTGAAAACGGTGCCATCACTGCTGATTTTTGAAGGCGAAAAGTACAGCAATGTCATCAAAGGCTGCAATGATCCGGTTTATTATATCTCACTTTTTGAAGAATCACTTTTTAGTGCTTCTACGAAAGAGGGGGAGGCGCCTCAAAAGCGGGTAACGGTTTATTCTACACCAAGTTGCAGCTGGTGCAATACCCTGAAAGCTTATTTCAAAACGCACAATATTCGGTTTACAGATATTGACGTGAGCAAAAACCAGCAGGCTGCCGAGCAGATGGTGCGTAAAAGTGGCCAGCAAGGCGTGCCGCAGACGGATATCAACGGCCAAATTATCGTTGGTTTTGATAAAGCCAAAATCAACAATCTATTAGGAATTCAATCAAATAATTAATATAAAATCTTCTAATAATGAAAGAACTACAACCGTTAAACGAGCAGGTCATCCTAGATATGACCGAAGAAAAAGGCGAACAACGCACCGCTACCGGATTGATTATTCCCGAAACGGCCAAAGAGAAACCACAAACTGCTAAGGTAGTGGCGATTGGCATTATCGAGAATCCTGCAATCGCCCTAGGCGATGTGGTTTTGTTTAAAAAATACTCAGGCACCGAAGTTGATTTTGAAGGCAAAAAATTATTGGTAATTCCTTATGCAGACCTCTTGGCAAAGGTGGTAGAAACCGAAGAAATTTAATCCCGAAAGCACTTTTTTAAATTCCATTTAAGCCGCTCGATTCCTTGAGCGGCTTTTTTACGTTTGGGAATTACCCTTATTCTTCTTTAGTTTGACAGCTTTAGCTACTTTTGCGGAGATATCCAGTCTTATGAAAAAAGTTTATTTCACCCTAATTATTTTGCTTTTTAGTGTTCATCATGGATTTGCGCAACAAGAGATTAGTTTAAATAAAAGTCTTTTGTTGAGTGCCTCAAATTCTGGAGCTAAAGCCTCACGTGGCAAGCAATGGGTTTATTATTCGATTGTAAATGAGGGAAATAACGGTAATTCACCTAAAAAAAATATCAGCTGGAATTTGTCAGCGGCCTTGTCGCTAAATGCCACATCTTATCAAACTACTTTGATAAATATTGAGTTTGATCAGATTCGCTTCCTGGATGAAGTGCTTTACCGTGGAATAGCTATTTCTGAACTGATAAAACCGGATATTTTCATAGGTCAGTTTGAGCTTTTTGGCAATGATGGAAAAGTGTGGCAGCGCCCTTTTGAGATTCAGTTGGCTGTAGATAAACCGATAAGCAAACAACTTAGCCATGTTGATTTAAAAGCTGGAAGTCAAAGCTTTAAGCAGGCAAGTATCACCGATTTTGATTTTTCTGCAGAGGCGCAAAAGCGCATCGAGAATGCAGCACATCAAATAAATACCTATTATGGTTCGCTAAACCTGTTTGCTCAGCTCGAAAAATCCTTGCCGCAAAAAACCGACGAAACAAATCCTGTGAGCCTATTTCTAGCTTATGATCTCATCCGAAAAGCTATTCTTTTAAGTGATGATATTGAGGATCAGCAGTATAACTATTTTTCAGTCCCTCAAAAGGAAACTTTTCAAACTGCTTTGGAATCGCTAAGGAGAAAACAAACCCGCTACGAAACCTTATTAAATAGCTATTTTAGTACTCAAAATACTTTGCCATTTAGCCCTGTCGAAATTGCTGACTTATATCTTCAACGATTATTGGATTATAAGAAAATAGCCACAACAGTAGATTTCCGTGACTACGAAGTTTTCTACAATATGTATGGCATGCAGGCTGACGCTAATTTTTTGAATAAAATTGATAAGTTTGAGATGTACTTTAATAATCTTGCGCTAAGCCGCAGCATTATTGATGTTTTGCTCAAAGAAGTAAACACCTTGCTTTCAAAGGAAGATTACGCCAACGCTTATTTCTTGTCTGATCAGCTTTTTGAAAGTGGATTAATCAACAATACAGACCATAAAAAGCAAGAAGTTGTTGAGCGTCTGTCGCTTGCAAGAGCCGGCGTGTTAGAGTCTTATTTTCAGATAAATAACAAAGCGCTTGAGGCAAATAATGAAAAAATGGCCAGCCTTTATTTTTCAAAATCGAAGGACTTTTTTAAAAAGGCTTTTAATAATATTCCAGACAATAATACACGCCTTGTGGCTACCAATCTGATTGGAAACTATCAATCGAAAGCTAACGAATTATTGAAGCTTCAGCAAACTGATAAGGCTATTCAGTATTTGGAGCAAGCTTGGGAAGCGGCCTTTCTATATGATAATAAGCCCTTGCAAATTGCCCTAAAAGACAACTTGAATGCGGCGCATCAACAAAAGTTTAATCAGTTGATTCGAGAGGTGGCGATATCAAGTGATCGCAGAGAAGATAGCCAGGCCTTGCTTGAACTTGAAGAAGCCAACAGCTATTACGAGCAGCACGCAGGTTTCATAAGTCAAACAGCTGATTTTGAACTACTAAAGCAAAGACTGGGTGAGCCGATATTTTCTGATAAAGTACAATCAGGAATTTTGGCTGCAAAACTTGGAAACACAGATGCCGCCCTCAGAAATCTGGCCGAGGCCAATCAGCTTGAAAATAAATCTGACTATGCTTCAAATCGCGAAGGCGGAATAAGCAATGAGCTGGCTAAACCATTGATTATTGAGAAGATAAGAACTGCAAACAAACAGGTTTGGGCCAATAAGCTGGATGAAGCCTGGGTGATTTATAATGAAGCGCAACTGATTTCAGAAGAGTTCAAGCTTCAGAATGATCCAGAGATAATGGATGTTTTTAGCAAGCTGGATGCGCGAATTATAGAGCGAATCTGCATGAACAACCAACAGGCTTATGACGAGCTGATGTTGGCTGCCGAACGGGCTGTGCGTCTTGAAAAGATCAGTGATTTGCGGCGAGCATTGGTAGAGGCCAGAACACTTGTAGATAAAAACCGGGGCTGTAATATTCAAACGGAAGTGCTTGTAAACTACGAAAAGCTGTTTGAAAGTTCTTTTGATTATTGGGAGCGCTACCAAAATATGCTTGATATTATGTATGCTAAAGGTTTTGAAGCCGCTATTCCGGCCTATTTGGAACTCGATCAACAGGCAGCTAATTATGACCTTTCCAAGCTCGGCAATCCCCACCAGGATATGCAAACTTTTTTGGCCGGACAGCAAAATCCGAAACTCACCGCGCTTGCCATAAACTATTTTATTAAAGAGCTCGATTACAAATCTGCTAAAAAATATTTTCAGCTATTTATTTCACAAAATCCTGATTCAAAAGTATTTAGGACTGAAATAGAAAACACGGCAAAGGCTTTTGCTGCATACGATAGTCATAATTCTGCCGGAAAATCTGCGGAAGCTTTATTGCAGGAATATGATCCGCAAATCTTTGATTATAAAGATTTTATTAAAAACTATAAGCGGCAATTCTAAGCCAAACACCTTTGAGTTTCGATCAAATACAAGCAGCCACGAACTGAATCTTCAGGCTTAGAACTGCTGAAATTGTGTATATTTGATTCGCCTTTAAGTAGCTTTCAAAAGCCATTAATATAAATTTAACTATTTGATTATGAAACTTTTACTGATCAGTAATTCTACCAATGCCGGAGAAGCCTATTTGGGCTGGCCTCAATCTTTTATCAGTGATTTTATGCACAAACACCAGGTTACCAAGGTGTTGTTTGTGCCTTATGCCGGCGTCAATTTATCGCCTGATGGCCTAAAAGCTTCTTATGACGCTTATGAAGCACGTGTGAAAGCTGTTTATAGTAAACTGGGCTTCGAGCTGGAATCGATTCATCAAAAAGACAATCCTGTTGAAGCCGTCAAAAATGCGGAATGTATTGCTGTTGGCGGCGGGAACACTTTTCATTTGGTGGCGCAGATGCAGAAAACCGGCATTATGGACGCTATCAGAAAACGCGCTCTTGAAGGCATGCCGTATATGGGATGGAGTGCCGGATCAAATGTGGCCTGTCCGAGTTTAAAAACCACCAACGATATGCCGATTTTTGAACCGGAAAGCTTTAACTGCCTCAACCTGATACCATTTCAGATAAATCCACACTATTTGGATGCCAACCCGGAAGGTCATGGTGGCGAAACCCGTCAGCAACGTATTGAAGAGTTTTTGGCGATCAATCCTGAGATGACGGTTGTTGGCCTGCGCGAAGCTTCGCTGCTGGAATACGACGGAAACAAACTCCTTTTGAAAGGCAGCCGTGATATGCGTTTGTTCAAAGCCGACAAAGAAGCCGAAGAAATTAAACAGGGAACGGATGTGAGTTTTTTGTTGAAGTAATCAGACTTGAAAGTCAGGCCGCGACTATAAGGCGACTTCAAACAGTCGCGCCCTGACTTCGTTCGCAAAATAATCCTGTGCCGGCTGCCGCGCGAATCCTTTCGCGTGAGCACGAATCCTTTTATTTTAAACTCCAAAACAGAAAAATCCAATTAACTTCAGAAAGGCCAAGTTTTTAATTTCTGTCCATAAATCTATCATACTTCTATTTTTGGCACCACGCGAAGGGATTCGCGCGGCAGCGCATATGCGAGTAGGCCAGTCAGGGTGCGACTATTTTAACGAGGTTGTATTAGTCGCGCCTTGACTTTCAGTGTCTGCAAGTCAGGCCGCGACTATAAGGCGACTTCAAACAGTCGCGACCTGACTGCTTGGTGTTAGTCAGGGTGTGACTATTTTAGCGAGGTTGTATTAGTCGCGCCCTGACTTTCCAGTGATTTTAATTATTCTCCGTTATCAACTCCAAAAGCTCCTCAGACGATATTTTGGCTGACTGGTCGGTGCCGTGGAGCAGCTTGTCGGCTAAGTCGCGTTTTTCGTGGTGCATTTTCACTATTTTCTCTTCAATGGTGTTTTCGGCTATGATGCGGTAGATGGTCACCGGCCTTGTTTGGCCGATGCGATGTGCCCTGTCCGATGCCTGGTCTTCAACCGCCGGATTCCACCACGGATCCATGTGTATCACATAGTCGGCAGCGGTAAGGTTGAGGCCTACACCACCGGCTTTTAAACTGATTAAGAACAGGTCGCTCTTACCGCTTTGAAAATTATCAATAGCTTTTTCTCGTTTTTTTAACGGCGTGCTACCATCTAAATACTGGTAAGAAATTTCTTTTTTGTCCAGCATGGCGCGTATCAGGCTCAAATGTTTGGTAAACTGCGAAAACACCAATGCTTTGTGGTTGGCATCAAGCAAATCATCCACCAAAGTTTCTAAGGCCTCCAGTTTTGAGCTAGGGATATTGCTTTCGGGCACAAGCAGTTGCGGATGACAGCTCATCTGCCGCAGCTTGGTTATTTGGGCCAGTATCTGAAGATGTTTGGCGCCACTCTGAACCGTGCTACCCGCTATTTGAGCTATCGCCTCTTGTCGCAACACTTCGTACATGACGCGTTCCTGTTCCGAAAGCTGCACCTGAAGCGTTACCTCTGTTTTGTCGGGCAGATCATCCAGCACCTCATTTTTGTTGCGGCGCAAAATAAACGGTGAAATATACCTGTTTAGCTCCTTGCGGCTATGTTGAATTTGGGAAGCATCTCCGTTACTAACAAATTTTTTGGCAAACTGCTCCTTGCTACCCAGCATTCCGGGATTGATAAACTGGAAAAGATTCCACAATTCGCCCAAATGATTTTGTATGGGCGTTCCTGTAGTTATCAACTTAAATTTCGCGTTTAATTTCATCACGGCTTTGCTGCGGACACTCTTGGCATTTTTTATGGCCTGTGCTTCGTCCAGCACGACGATGTTCCAATCTTGTTTTTCGAGCAAGTCGGGATTCGACTGCACAATACCGTAACTAACCACCAAAACATCATGCTGCCCCAACTTCATTAGCGCTTCTTCACGGTTGTGAAACTTCAACTCCACGGGATTCAGCGTGGGGGCGAAGCGGTTCAACTCTTTAATCCAGTTGTTACAAACCGAGGCCGGGGCAAGCACCAGGCTGGGGCCGTTTTTAGCATACTTTAGCATTATGCTCATGCCTTGAATGGTTTTTCCCAAGCCCATATCGTCGGCCAGGCAGGCTCCTACGCCCCAGTGATGTAAACGGTCGAGCCACAAAACGCCCTCCTTCTGATAAGGACGCAATTCGGCTTTTAAATTATCGGGCAAGCCGGGGCTATATGATTTCAGGCTCTCCAAGTTTTCAAGATGCTGCTTCCACGATTTATCGGTCGTTACATTTTCGATGCCATCTAAAAACTTTTCGATACTACCGGATCCCAATGGGTGTACCAATAAATTTTTCCCCTTTTGATGCGTAACGCCGCTTAATGCAGCCAGCCTTTTTTGAAGATCACTACGGATGCTCAAATAAGTTTTATCGTCTAACTGGATATATTTTTGTGTTCCGCCCTTCGACTTGTCTAACAATTGTTGAATACTCAGCTTCAAATCCTTATCTATGATAATTTCGCCATCTATGGCAAACCAATCTTGCGATTTTTTTACGCCTATACGAAAGTCGGAATGCGATATAACCTTTGCCACGCGCATGCGTTCGCCCTTTGGCCATATCATTTTCACTTCGGGTGCATGCTCTTTCACGTCGGCCAAAAAACCCAATATATCCTCATCATTATCTAAAAATAATTGCGCCGAAGTGCTTTTCATTTCTTGCAGCCATTCGATACGTTCTGCCAGATCGAGCAAAATATCTTTTTCGAGCTTGCGGTCGCGTACAATGTTAAAGTTCTGTCCCTGAGCATTTTTCACCGGCACTTCTGCCGAACCTAAGCCCGGCACAAAGCGTGCATCTTCATCTTTGAGTACTTCGATCAACAACTGAATATGCAGCTGATCATTGACCGGAGTGAGTTGAAAAACAGGAATATTGGCACTCTTTTTCTTCTTCCCTGTATTTTGAGCCAAGTTGCCGATCACGGGCATTACTTCGCCCAAGCGATCTATTACGGGTTTTGCCTTTGACATCCCGCTTTCGGGTATGGCTATCTCGTCTAACTTGTTTTCCGACAATAAATTATAAATCCTCAGTGCTTTATCTGACCAATGTATATAGATATAACTGGTTGGTGTTTCCATCGTTACCCTATCGTCGGGTGATTTGGGGTTTAGCTTTATGCTTGCCCCTTTTTTGTTTTTATCTATCTGTATCTGCGCTTCTTGTATGCGGATACTCAGCGGCAAATGTGGTATTGAAAGGGTGTAAACCTCGGGATGGACAGCCAGTTTTTGCAGCAACTTAAACCAATCTTTTATATAGGGTTCGTTGTAGTATTCATGTTTTTGAATACATGAAAGGACATCCCTGTCTTCCTTAGTGGCAAAATCCGGGCTGGCACTGACCATACGCGTTAAAGAACGTTCTTTTCCTTTCGACCAGCCGCTTTTTTTTGTTGTTTGTTCCAGGCAAGACAGACTGGCTTTATCCAAAGGGTCAACCAACCATATCAAACGTTTTTCAGGTGTTTTGCCGACATCTGGGCTATCGCCTTTGTGTTTGGATAATTCGTTGGCAAGGATTGATAGTACGTCTTCCCAAACCTCATCGGGTTTGTAAAGTTCTGCCAGAGGAATCATATCAAATTTGCTGCGCAACTCCTTCAATCTTTTCTTGTGAACGTCAGCCGATTCCCCCCATGCCTTTATGCCGGCTGCTCTATACTCAAACTCCTCTTTTTCGTTGACTATATCGGGAAAGCCAAAATGCTTGATGGGCTTACCAAACCAATTTAAAACGGCAGCTAAGAAATACTGGTGAAAATCTTTTTCGTAATAAAAGGAAATCTCGTTCGCGTTGGTTGTTTGCTTGCCTATTTTATGATTGATAAAAAGTAGAATAATTTGGCCAAGAGACTTAAATGGATTGCTCAATCCCTCCGATTTCGGGATGCGTTTAATAGCACTGCGGACAAATGTGGCTGCACTATTAAAATTACTGGAATCACCAACCGACAATAGCACTATGGCATACAATAATCCATAAACCCCTGGAAATTCCTTCCTTTTATGTCCTTCTTGCTCTTGGATGTCGGCCAAAAAAGCGGCACCCTGAAACAGCGCAGCCTCTTTATCTCCTTTCAATAGCTTGCTAAAAAACAGGCTGTTGCCAGAGATTCCCAGAGCCTTGGTTATTTCAACTACTTCGTTTACCGGAAGTATGAGGTGTGCACAGGATGCGTAAACGTATTTTGAGTAAGTATCGGCATCTACCGCTTTATTTATATAAATAGGCTTTAACTGCTCAAAATATTTGTAATGCAGCGAAAACGGCAGGGTATTTAAGAGTATATCTTTTGTGTTTTTATGAAAACCGGGTAGCAGAGGTAAAATATATGTCAAATCCTGAATCCGCAATAAAGCTTGCCTGATCGAATATTCCGAACTAGACCAGCTGTATGATTTTGATACATGAGCCAACTTATCGAGACCGGCAAAATCATTGACCAGAATGGATAAATGTAAGGGAATACTATCGTAAAATGAGGTGTAATGGTTTTTGAAATATTTAGTAATAGCTTCTACAAGTGGCAGATTATCTTTGGCTAAGGGGAATATCTTGACCGCCACTTTGGAGTCCACAACTAAACCCACAGAATAGCCGACAAGGATACCTTTAGCCTCCAACTGATCCACCGATCGGCTTATATGAGTTTTTTTGATGGTTGAAAAAGGCCAGGTGGAACCCAGGATACCCTCAAGCCTGTATTTCGTTTCCACTTTTGAAGATGGAGTGCTTATAAAAACCATTGCTTTCAACACAATAGCTTCAATACGGTCTAATTTAACATCTATAATCCCTTTGGGCAGCTCCGTAAATTCGTACTCCTTGAATAATTCACCCATTATATATTTTTTTCAAAATAACATTCTTATTAACTCAGGTCTCTTAATTTTATAATCAGTTGGTAATCAATATTTAAAAACTGATATTTATAATAAAAAAAATGCATATTTCATTTAATCATCCTTTTTTTTTGAGGGAAATTATAGTATTAACAAGCACGTTAATAGAAATATGCAATGCGACAAAATTAGGGAAAAATATTTTATGATTATTGAGTGTTTAGTAATTGTCATGTTAAAATCTGACAACATACGAATTTGTGCCGGAGTGGGTGAGCCACTCCAATGTTAATGTGGGCATAACTATAGAGTTTACTACTAATTCGATAGTTATTTCAACACTTTATTAGATGCCGGCGTTTCTTTTTAGTCTTGAAATTTCCAGCTTTATTTCATCAATAACCTCTTTATTCTTAATGACTTTTTTATCTCCTGTTCTTGTAGAAAAAATAACGAAAACTTTCCCGCCAAATTTATTTTCAAAATCCTGAAAACTCGCGCTCATTCTTTCTGTAATCTTGTAGTTTCCAAAATTTGCATTTGCTGTTACTGGTTTTATTTGAATTCCAAAAGCTTTGTCGCCAACCTTACCAATATAATCAATGTCGCCGGCATGGTCTAACTCTGTGTCACTTTCCTCGAACTCAATTTCAGGGAATAATTTGGCAAGGCCATCATTAATTACTGATTTTTCTAACAAGAAACCATCATAAGTGCGAACAATTGTTACTTCGTAGATGTAATCTTTACAGTCTTGTATTGTTAGGGCTTCAAAAGCAGCAGTCCATTCAGGGATAACAACTTCTGTAATTTTTACATACAAGCGTTCCCCAAGTTCGTCTAATGTTTCTCTGGTAATTTTTTTTCTGTCTTTTTTCTTGGTGTAGGCTTTTTCAAAGTAGAATTCTTCCCACTCATCTAATGCCTTTGGTTGACATTCTCTAATCAATGCTATAACCGCATCAACTTTGTTAGGTCTTGTAAGTTGATAGGTATTGCTTGTGTAATTCAGTACTTTTTCCTTTTTGCCAAATGGCTTTGCGTATTTTTGTATCTCTTTTTTACTCATCTTTTTTATCCCAGTTTTGTTGTAAAATATTAGCGCGTCTTCTTACACCATCTGCTCTACTGTTTAAATGATTCTTAACCATTTCTAATTCCTCTTTATTTGATATAATCCAATAACCTTTTCTAAACATCAAACTTCCAATTAAACAACCATGATTAAAAATCATATCTCGTATTAAGTCTCTTACATGTTCATTTGTTGGCCCTCCACTTTCTAAACTTAAAGCATCTCGTATTTCGGAAGATGATTTTCTGTTTTTATATCCAATAGCATTTTCGTTCAAATAGTCCCATATTCCTTGTTGTTCATTATTCATAGTTGGGCTTCTTTTGAAAAGCTGATAAATCGGTCTTTATTTTTATAGTCATACGTCATATCTACATTTACAAAACCATTCTTTATAAGATGTGCGTTGATAAAAGTTTTATTTTTTAAATAAAGATATGCCAAAAGATTGTTTTTCTCATCGTGCTTCGTTTCATCAAATTTCAGAAAAACTTTTTGCCCCTTTGTTTTAAGTCGTAGGAATTCGATTGCTTCTCCATTTGCCTCCTTGTTTTCCTTTACTCCAATTAGCCTAATCACAAGGTCATTACTTAATCTAATTAGTTCAGGGCTAATAATCTGCTTTACAGAATAGTATTCTTCTCGTTGAGTTGAACCATCCTGATCAATTTTGGAGCCAAATTGCAACTTCTTAGGATCCGTTTTTTTATCGAATGAATGAAAGTCTTTAAAAATATAAGGTAGTTTTTTAATTTCTTCATTGAAATCTGCTTTCTCAATATCTTGAGTAATAAAACGATAATCTGAATCAAAAATATCTCCTTGATTTATCTCTAGTTTTCGTTCAATAAAAGACATGAAGTCTGGGTTTATTTCATAACCTACTGAATTTCTGCTCAAATTTCTTGCGGCAAGTGAAGTTGTTCCACTACCGAGAAATGGGTCAAGAACAGTATCTCCAACAAAAGAAAACATTTTTATTAATCTTCTCGGTAGTTCTTCTGGGAACATGGCAATATGTCCATCTTGTCTTGCCCCACCAAAATTCCAATGACCATCAAAATATATTTTCCACTCTTCTTTGGTCATTTTAGATTGCTCTTTTAATTCTCTATTTGGGTTAACAGGCACTCCAAGTTTCTTAAATAAAAGAATAAATTCATAATCAATGGACAGGATTCCATTTCTTGGATTTGGATAACTTCCCATTAAAGAAGCTCCTCCAGTTGTATTTGAGGTGGTCTTTTTTTGCCAAATAACAGCACCCATATAATCAAAACCAATTGCTTCGCAAAATTTGATTATTTCTGTTCTGATGGGTATTACTTTATACCTCCCGTAATACACTGCCCTGGCAAACTGGTCTCCAATATTAACACACAAACGACATCCATTATTAAGAACTCTATAACTTTCTTTCCAAACAAGATTTAAGTTATTAATATAATCCTCATAACTATCATTATATCCAATTTGGTCTTCTGTACCGTAATCTTTTAACTGCCAGTATGGTGGTGAAGTAATAACTAAATCGACTGATTTGTCTTCAAGCTCAGTCATTTGCCTGCTATCACCATTTATTATTTTGTGTTTTGTCTTAAAATTCATTTTTATTTTTTTCGTGTATATTATCGCCACGAATATAGCTAAAAAATTTACTTCAACCAGAGCTATCCTGGATATTTTTAAAGATAAAGTAACCGTTCTGTTTTTTTAGGATAGAATTCAAGTCACTAATGTAACTTTATGATTTAATAACTAACGTTTCGCACCCTTGCTAACTTACTGATAAAAAAGCAAAAACGAACTATTTTATTATTGTATGTTTCTGATAATGAGTTAATATAGGATTACCATTTACGTCAAGCGGCTAAATCCGATGAATCTTCAAGAAGAAAGAGCTGTTTTAATTTTGAAAGAGCTTCCTCATCAGTAACAATTTTAGTGAATAATTCTATTTCATCTACACCATCTAAAAGGTCTGAAATGATGTTCAACAACTGTACAAATAGCCCCCACAATCTTTCGTTAAGTTTGTGATTTATTACGCTGTCTTCCAGTTCTTTAAATAATGCTCCTTTAGATTCGTAGGTGTCAAAACGATGTCGAAACGTAAGCAAAATATGTTGTAAGCAAATAACGGTTATATCGGCAATTTGTGCATCAAAATCACTTGACTGACAGCTGCCTAAGTTTAAAAGCTGGCGAGCTTCTTTAAAAAAAACCTCAATTGTCCAACGCGTTTGATAAATTTCAATAGCCTCAATAAAACTTAAAGAGGTGTCAGTAGTTAAAATGACATGCCATTTCCCGTTTTTGCCATGCTTAGAAAAAAACAGTTTTAACTCACGACCATTGCGTTTTACCGTGGTCTGATGATAGAAAAGTTTGAGCTTGCGACAACGCTTGGGCTTGCCAAGCATATTCCTTATCTGACTGTATGTTAGTGATTTGGAGTTGTAAACAAACAGGCTTTTAGCTTTACTATACATCCCAATTAAATGAACCTTAGTGCTTTTGATATTACAAACAGCATCAATTAATTGGTCACAAGTAAACCAACTATCGGTCAATATATAGTCAAATTTTATCTTGTGAGAAATCGCTCTTTTGAGCATTTTGAGCATGGAAGCAATTTTATCTAAATCTGTTTCAGCAGCCCTATCATAGCCATGACATCCAGCTGTTCGCTTCTTTTTAAATTGTGCACGTAGCTTCTTGAGCGACAAACCAAAGGGCTTTTTTTTGTTCTTTCCTTTTTCACGATGAAGACTAAAATCGAGTGTTATAAAAGAAGTACCATCCCACAATCCCATAACTAAAGCTTTGAAACCCAATATGCTTCGGTTTTCAACATGATCCCATACTCTGGATACTTTTTCGATAAAAATTCCGCTTTTTTTAAGAACTGTATCATCAAAAATAAGACATTTCTTAGCGTCTGTGTTTTCAGAGTTTGCAGTTAGTTTGCAAAACTTCATCACAAAAAGCCAAAGAATAAATCGCCAATTAATGCTGCTGTTATTTTTCAGGCGATAGAACACATCTTTTTTCGGATCAACAATACCTGCCAATTGGTTCACGGTTTGAATATTAGCAAATGGCATAGTAATTAACAGGCTCATTATCAGATCAAACCTATAGCCTTGCTGCTTAAAAAAACGTAGAGCTTTGTTCAAAGGGGAGAAAGCAAAGCATTTTAAGATGTCGAAAATGAAATCGGCCTCAACCCACCTATGGGTAAAAGAATTTTTTAGTTCTGAAACTTTGTGTGTATCTTTGTTCTGTAGCATGATTTTAAGTTTTTGAATACGCTGTTAAGATAATGAAATTCATTAAATTAGCATCAAAATCATGCTACTTTTTTTATTTATTTTTTCAGTGTTTACAGGCGCTTTGAAGGGTGCGAAACATCAGTTAATAATAATTTTTGCATCACAAGCCCTTTGAGGATTTAAAGTTCTATATTTCGTTTGCCCAAATCCTGAATACATTGGCGCGGTATAAGTCTATGCGATAACTAACCGCCCTAAGACATCTATTAAAATACTAGTGTTTTTGAGTTTAGTTTGTGTGCTGGAATACGACGGAAACAAACTCCTTTTGAAAGGCAGCCGTGATATGCGTTTGTTCAAAGCCGGCAAAGAAGCCGAAGAAATTAAACAGGGAACGGATGTGAGTTTTTTGTTGGGCTGACTCAACCCATAAATAAAGTCTTTAGCCAAACTGCTTTCTCTAACTAAAGTCTGTTTTTGAAATTTTTGGCCTGAAATTTGTAACTTTTTTTGCAAAAAATATCATGAAAACTACACTAGCACAACTCATTATAGTTTTAGGCTTACTATTGCCAATGCATGTTATAAGCCAACAGCAAAGTGATACTTTAAGTAAAAAAGAAATCAGACAACTTGAAAAGCAAAAACAAAAAGAGGCTGATTTCAAAGCACGGGCTGAAGAGCGGAGCAAATTGCTTAACATTTTAAACGATAGCAGCTTTGTTTTAGAAGCTACTTTAGTGGGTGTTGGAAGCATGGGAAAAGATACTCCGGTTTCGTCGCGGACAAACTTTTTTGCCATTAGCGGAGATGATATTGTTTTTCAGGTGGCTTTTGCAGGCCGGCTGGGAATAAACGGACTTGGCGGTGTTACCAATACCGGTACTTTGGTGAGTTATAGGGTTGATGCAAAAAAACCGAACAAACCCATTTTTATAAATGGCAAAATAAGACCAAATCCGGGCACTATTTTGATTCCTTTCGATATTAGTATTCAGGATAATGGTGCTGCACAGTTTTATATCTCAACAGCTAATGGCGAACGCATTATGCTCTCGGGTTTTATTAAATCGCTTGCAGAGTCTAAGGTTTTTGAAGGAACACCTTATTTTAGATAAATTGTATAAACAAAAAAATAAAGCGTTCATTATGAACGCTTTATTTTAATATTTGTGATCCCGGCGGGATTCGAACCCACGACCCGCAGCTTAGAAGGCTGCTGCTCTATCCAGCTGAGCTACGAGACCAAAGCTTTTGTTTAGCGGGTGCAAAAGTAGTAAATCTTGGGCTTATAAAAACAAGAAAACAAAAAAAAGACAGTCTCGTCAAAAGTATTATTTGACGAAACCGTCTATTATCTATTGATTTAGACTTAGTAGCGGTTTCTGTATCCACCACCATCACCGCCTTCGCGACGCTGTTGGTAGCCTCCGCCGCCTTCGCGACGTGGATATCCACCACCTTCGTGGCCTTCAGTTTTTGGACGTGCTTTCTTAACTACGATAGTGTTTCCGTCAACGTCGGTTTCATTCAGCGCGCTGATGGCTTCATAAGCCTGATCATCATCAGGCATTTCAACAAAACCAAAACCTTTTGAACGGTTTGTTAATTTGTCAATAATGACTTTAGCTGAAGATACAGTACCGAATTGTTCAAACAAAGCCTGTACGTCTTCGCTCGTTGTTTTGAAATTGAGTTTTGCAACAAAAATGTTCATTGTAATAATAATAAATGATAAATAATTTTCAATAAGAACAATAAATTCTAAGAAGTTCAGAGGATTAAGTTCGGAATTTGTTGGAAGTTACACTGCTTACTGAAATGAAAATTTTAATTAAATCCCGACAAAGGTAAACAAATAGTAATAGGATTTACTTTTTATGAAAAAAAATATCAACACAGCAGCTCAGTAAGACTAATAGCTCTGTTAATCAGTTTGATGTGATAAAATATTAAGCTGATAATACGGACTTGGCGGGCGGTTTATTGACTGTTTTTGACCGGATTATCTTTGCGTTTAGCGCGTGTAAACCACAACTATGGGCTTACTGTCTTTTGTGATTAAATCATTTCCTAATGAAAAACAACTTGATTTTTCGCTTGAATTGTTGTTTTCTTAACAATATCGGGTAGTTATTTCAATCACAAGGTCTATCTGATTGTGAACCAAGATTATACACTTCCTGGATCTCTTTAAGCTTTTCCTCAAAGGGAATCTCCAAATCAATAAGTTTGCCCGATTTAATGTCGAAGACCCATCCGTGAACTACAGGATAGCCTGTTTTAAGATAATACCGCTGCACCACCGCGGTTTTTATCACGTTGAGGCATTGTTCTTCAACGTTTAGCTCAATCAGTCGGCGGTAGCGCGCATCTTCTGATTCAATGAGTTTTAGCTCGGTTTTGTGAAAGCGATAAACATCACGAATATTCCTGAGCCACGGATTAAGTATGCCCATATCTTGTGATTGCATGGCCGCTTTTACGCCTCCGCAATAATAATGACCACAAATCACAATATGTTTCACCTTCAAATTATTCACGGCATAGTTGATAACACTCATCACGTTGAGATCATTGTTGCCAACGATATTTGCGATATTTCGGTGTACAAATACTTCACCGGGTTTCAGTCCCATCAATTCTTCGGCAGTAACACGGCTATCGCTGCAACCAATGTATAAGAAATCAGGATCCTGACCTTCTGCCAGTTTTTCAAAATAATTGGCATCAATAGCCAGTCTCTCTTTTACCCAGGCTTTGTTGTTCTTGAAAATCTCGTTGTATGTTGTCATTAAGTGTTTTTTTGAGCAACGAAAATACAATCATTTTGCTTTGTTGTCAAATTAGGATGAAATAGGGGAGAAGGCTTGCCAATTAATTAGAAATTTTTACCAAGTCTTCTGTTTCAAAATTGATTGGATTTTTTTCGTTTAAGCTAAAAATAGTGTAAAAAAGCCAGCTAAACCCTTTCAATAACCATTGCAATGCCTTGTCCCACGCCAATACACATGGTGCAAAGCGCCCGTGATAGTTTTTGATGTTCCAGTTGATTTACAGCTGTTGTGAGCAAGCGTGCACCACTCATTCCAAGCGGATGCCCCAGGGCAATTGCACCTCCCAAAGGATTTATCCGCAGATCATTGTCTTGCAAACCCAGCTCGCGGATGCAACCCAAAGCCTGTGCAGCAAAGGCTTCGTTGAGTTCTATCAAATCCAGATCGTTAAGTGTTAGGTTTAGTCTTTTGAGTAGTTTTTGAGTTGCTGGCACAGGACCCATACCCATAATTCGTGGTAAAACTCCCGCTGTTGACATGCCAAGGATGCGTGCTTTCGGATTCAAATTATACTTTTTCACTGCTTCTTCCGAAGCAATCACCAAAGCAGCAGCTCCGTCATTTATTCCAGAGGCATTTCCAGCGGTAATGGTGCCATCAGCGCGTGAAAGTGCTTTTAAAGCAGCGAGTTTTTCAAGGCTGCTCAGGCGCGGATGTTCGTCTTTATCTACAGTAATACTATCGCCTTTTCGCTGTGGAATAATAACAGAAATAATTTCGCGGGCCAAATTTCCATTTCTTTGTGCTTCAGCAGTTTTTTGCTGGCTCCGTTGCGCAAAATTATCCTGATCTTGTCGGCTTATACCAAAGTCATCGGCTATATTTTCAGCAGTTTGCATCATCGATTCAGTGCCGTAGAGCCTGTCGAGGGTTTTGTTGATAAAACGCCAGCCAAGGGTGGTGTCGAACAACTCAGGTGCACGACCATACGCCTGTTCGGCTTTGCCCATCACGAAAGGTGCACGCGACATGCTTTCTACACCACCGGCAAAAATCAATTCTGCCTCACCGGATTTTATAGCCCTGGCAGCTGTTCCCACAGCATCCATGCCCGAACCGCAAAGCCTGTTGATGGTAGCACCTGGAACGCCGGCCGGAATTCCGGCAATCAGTGAAGCCATACGACCGACATTCCTGTTGTCTTCGCCTGCCTGGTTGGCACAACCCAAAAAAACATCGTCAATGGCTTCGAGATTAATCGTTGGATTACGCAGCAGAAGTGCTTTTAGAGTAAGTGCGGCCAAATCATCAGGCCTTACAGCAGCAAGGCTTCCGCCATATCGCCCAACAGGCGTTCGAATTGCATCGCAAATATAAACTTCTCTGATCATAGACATTTGAAAGTAGCTTTAGTGATAAATCGTTTTTTTATAATTTAAACCTACAAAAGAATTAGGGAAAACTGATGTTTTGCCCATACAACTCATCTAATTTAGGTTTGATAAACCTGAAACCATTTAAAAGTGCGTCGGATAATCTGTCCACTTCTTTTTGGGTGATAGCAGTGGAAAACATACAGGCACAGGTGTTTATCATGATAATATTCTCTTTGTAGAACAAATAATCTAGGAGCTCATTGATGACTGCAGCCACAGCAGGTCTTTGGTAAGCTTCCCGATAAGTTTGAGGAGGCGAAAGTCTGAAATGAAGCCGAAACATAGAACCGGAACCTGTTATAGAAACCGGAACATCAGCAATTCTAATTACATTTTCGAGCTGTACAATGGCTTTTGTCGTCAGAGCGTTGAGTGCGTCAACTGCTTTTTGATCAAACAGTTCCATCGCTACTCTGCCCGCGGTCATGGTCATCGGGTTGGCTGAAAAGGTTCCTGAATGCGGAAACAGCAGTCGGCTTTGGCCGGGATCTAACACATCCATCACATCAGAGCGCCCTGCCAGCGCACCTACTGGAAAACCTCCGCCAATTATTTTCCCAAGGGCGGTAAGATCGGGTTTCACCGTATGTTTTTCTTGCGCACCGCCATAGTTTACCCTGAAAGTAACGACTTCATCAAAAACCAGTAAAGCATTATTGCGGCGTGTCCAGGCGTATAGCGCCTCCACAAAGGCTTTGGTGGCGGGCAAAAGACCCACCCGATGCGGCACAGGGTCGATAATTACACAGCCAATTTGATCGGCTTGGGTATCTAAAATGTTGAGGGTGTGTTCGATATCATTGAAAGGAAAAATGACAACATTATCGAGAACAGCCTGTGGCGTGCCGAATGCCACCGGAACGCTATTTGGGCTGCTAATATCTCCCCAGTTGAAGGGATTGGCTGTCTGGCTCACTTCGGCAAAGTCGTAAGTGCCATGATAGGCTCCTTCTGCTTTGGCGATTTTTGGTTTGCCGGTAAAAGCCCGCGAAGCTTTAATCATCGCCATTACAGCTTCGGTGCCGCTATTTACAAAACGAATTTTCTCAAAACTTTCGGCCCGATTTATCAACAATTCGGCCAGCGAAAGCTCAGCTTCTGTAGCAAGCGTATAGGCCGTTCCCTTTTTTAATTGCTCCGTAACAGCCTCTACGATAGCCGGGTGCGCATGGCCGTGAATGAGCGAAGCCATATTGTTCGCGAAGTCAATACGCTGGCTGCCATCAACATCGGTAACATAGCAGCCTGAAGCTTTAGCCACATACTGTGGAAAGGGTTTGTGATAGACTGTATTTCTGCTTACGCCGCCGGGGAGTAGGCTAATGGCTTTTTGGTACAGCGCTTCACTTTTGTTGTTTTGTTTCATCGCAATGACTTTTTAGTCCTTAAAAAACATTAGACCTCATAACAATTAAAATCGTACATAGGCGGAATTTAAGATTTTTTTGATTGCCAAGGCATTTTTCTTTTGCATAGCCATAGCTATGGAAAATAAAAATAACGAAAGCAAGCGGAAAAAGATAAATTGTGCCATACGATTTTAGTTATTATAAGGTCTATTAATTGTATAAGTTTTATTGATTGAGCTGTGCTTCAGTTTGAGTTTGCAGGTAGCTAAAACTAACCCCTGGCGCCATTTCTTTTACGAAAAGTCCTTCTTCCCTCACATCAATAATGGCGAGGTTGGTATAAATTCTGTTAACGACGCCTTTTCCGGTAAGCGGATAGCTGCATTGTTTCACAATTTTTGACTCACCGGTTTTGGTCGTATGCCGTGTAATTACATAAATGGTTTTTACACCTGCAACTAAATCCATTGCACCGCCTACTGCGGGAATAGCGCCGACTTCGCCTGTTGACCAGTTTGCAAGATCACCATTTTCGGCAACTTGCAAAGCACCCAAAACACATACGTCTATATGTTTGCCGCGAATCATTGTGAAACTATCGGCATGGTGAAAATAACATGCTCCTGGAATAGCTGTAACCGCTTTTTTTCCGGCATTGATGAGCTCCGGATCTTCTTTTCCTTTTTCAGGAGAATTGCCCATTCCTAAAAGTCCGTTTTCGGTGTGATAAATCACTTCACGGCCTTCCGGAACAAGTCCGGCAACCAATTCAGGGATGCCAATTCCCAGATTTACGTAGGCACCATCTGGTATGTCAAAAGCTACTTTTTGTGCCATCTCATCAGTGCTCCAGCCCTTTACTTCGGTTTTTTCTACCATGGATACCTCCTGTTTTCTGCAATCAGTCTTGATTCGTCCGCCGGATTTTTTACTAACACTACACGCTGAACAAAAATTCCAGGAGTAACAATACATTCGGGGTCGAGATCGCCCAGCTCCACGAAATTCTGTACCTGAACTATAGTCGTTTTTGCTGCCGTACACATTATGGGGCCAAAATTTCGTGCTGTTTTATTGTATATCAGATTGCCGTAACGGTCAGCAGATTTGGCTTTTACAAAAGCAAAATCAGCCTTTATAGCTTTTTCCATCACATAAGTTGAGTTATCAAATTCCCGGCTTTCTTTGTCTTGGGCCAGAGGTGTACCGACAGAAGTTGGCGTGAAAAAAGCGGGGATTCCGGCACCGCCAGCACGAATACGCTCGGCCAAAGTTCCCTGTGGAACAAGTTCCAGTTCGATTTCGCCTTTTTGGAATAATTCAGGAAATACGGTAGAGTTGGCCGTTCTGGGAAAAGAACAAATCATTTTATTCACCCTTTTGTGGGCAATCAAGGCAGCCAGACCTACCTCGCCGCTGCCGGTATTATTACTGACAATGGTGAGTTCCTTAGCACCCTGATCAATCAAAGCGTGAATCAATTCGATTGGACTTCCTGCCTCACCAAATCCGCTAATCATAATAGTAGCACCGTCGAAAATATCAGATACAGCTTCTTTTGCGGAAGAAACAAGTTTATTAATCATAACAGTTTTGCTTAGGCTTTCAATTTTTTGCGCAGTGCAGCATCAAGCGAAAGTTCAATTTTTGAAAGCTCATCCACGTAAAAATGTTTTTCGCCCTCAAAAGGCTTTAATTTTTCAATGGTATTTTCGTGGGCATCATATTTAGCTAGGAAAACTTTATCCATCCATTCCATATTACGGGCTTCGTTAAACTTGAGCGCGAAAGCTTTCTCACCGTTCACCATCACCTCTCCAAGCATGGAAATTTTGCCCGCCGAAGCTGTCATAGTGATATAACGCGAAGGCCTGTTGATGCTGGGAAGTGAGCGATAAACCTTGCTAAATATCTGATTGATAATAGTCAGCGGAGCAGTAAAATAATGATGTTCGCCGGTAGGCCGAGCACAATACATCGAGTGGAAACCAACAGATAAAGTGGCCAATACATTACCGAGATCGATCCAATTTTGGGCTGAGCGATCGATGTCGATTTCGCCATTTTCGTTGGAGAACATACTGATATGGTGCATCACCGGACTTTGACTTTTTAGCGTCACGCCATGGTTTTTAAGACGGCGGATGGCTGCGATGGTCGAAGGATTCAATATTTCACGCGGTGTTGAAAAGTGTGACATCAATACGACCTGTATGCCGCTATCTATAAGCTTTTTAAACAGTTCCAGGTACCTGTTGTAATCAGTAGTCAGAATCAATTCAGGATGGTAGGTAAGCACCCGTGTTCCAAGTCTTAAAGTCTTGATATGCATCAGGCTATCATCCTCGATAAGTGGCAAAACATATGCCTGCAACCGTTTAAAAGTGATATAACTGGCATCGCCTCCCGTTATCAGCACATCGGTAACTTCTTTGTGTTCCTTTAGATATTGGTGCACCTGGTCGATGTCTTTTTGTACAAACATATCCTCGTCACCACGCACCTGAGCATGCCGAAAACAATAGGTGCAAAAGGAGAAACAGTTTTGTGTG
>Ga0265295_1003472_pt1 | contig 22944 bp, 21 predicted proteins | sample Munlansysbiofilm_FD_192503 | JGI IMG/M metagenome (GOLD analysis project Ga0265295, IMG submission 192503) | Leachate microbial communities from a municipal landfill in Southern Ontario, Canada - Methane capture system biofilm | ecosystem: Engineered > Solid waste > Landfill > Unclassified ...
AGTTATGGAAAATCTTGAAGCCTGCGGAATCAAAGTCACACTGGTTGAACGGGCCGGTAAGCTGACCCCTAATCTCGATGAGGATATGTCCTTGTATCTTGAAAAACGATTGAGCAAAAGAAAAATACCAATCTTTAAAAATGCTAATGTCGTTGAGGCCACCAGTCAGGGAGTCATGCTGGAAAACGGAACCCTGATTCCCGGCGAAATGATTATCGTGGCCACTGGTGTTAAACCTAATGTAACCCTGGCCCGGGAAGCGGGTTTACTGTTAGGTGTTACCGGTGCGATCCGGGTTGATGAACGGATGATGACCATTGATACCGATATTTATGCCTGCGGCGACTGCATTGAAACCTGGTCAGCAGTGACAAAACGGCCACACTATCGCCCCTTAGGTTCAACTGCCAATAAAACTGGCCGGATCTGCGGTGATAACATCACTGGTGGTAATGTCGTTTACCCTGGCAACCTGAGCACCGGTATTTTTAAGCTCTTTGATATTAGCATCGGTAGCACTGGTTTGTCTGAAGCCGAAGCCCGCAGTCAAGGTTATGATATCGAAATTTGTCATAATATCAAGCCCGATAAACCCGGTTATTACGGCGGCCAGGAAATGTTAATCAAAGCCATCGCTGACCGCTCCACCCAAAAACTGCTCGGCGTTCAAATCATCGGCTATGAAGGTGTCGATAAGCGATTGGACGTCTTTGTCACCCTCATTACCTATGGCGCCACTGTTGATGAAATCTTTAATCTGGACTTAGGTTATGCTCCGCCGTTTTCAACCACCAAGGATCCGGTTCACTATACGGGCATGATCCTCGATAATGCCCTAAATAAAGACCGCAAACTCATGACTGCAGCGGACCTTAAAAAAAAACTGAACAATAAGGAAGTCTACCAGATCATTGATACCCGAGTAACGGCCCAGTACCGTGACGGCCATTTACCCGAGGCGCAAAATATCCCCCATGAAGATCTGCGGGACAAACTTGACCAACTCGATCCGACCCTTCCTGTTATTACCTATTGTAATAAAGGAGTCACCGGCAATGCAACCCAGAACATCTTACTTAATCACGACTTTAAAAACGTTTATAACCTTTCTGGAGGCTTTCGATTTTATGACGCCACCAAAGAAGACTAGCAGAAAAGAGGCCCACTATGAATGCTGATGATGTTTCAGTAAAAATTTTCAAGGCGTTGGGACATCCAGTTCGCTTACAAATCGTAAAATTTCTTTTAATTGAACCCCAATGTGTATGCGTCCTGAATCGGTTATTTGACTACAGTCAGGCCAATCTCTCCCAGCATCTAAAAATTCTCCGGGAGGCAGGGATTCTTGATAATCAGAAAATTGGTGTGGAAATGCACTATTTTGTAAAATTAAAGAGTATCGAAAAACTCCTGGCGGCCATGGATTTAACCGCCGCCGAGTTTTTCAGTACCCTTGAATTCTAACTAAATTTATTTTTTATAGCCCTGGGGGTGGTTTTGATGCCATTTCCAGGCTGTTTTTATGATGGTGTCTAAATCCGAATGTTTTGGCGTCCAATCCAGTTCCCGTTGAGCTTTTTGGGATGAAGCAATCAGCTTTGCTGGATCCCCAGGTCTTCTTTTAGCAACTTTCACCACAAACGCTTTTGATGTCAGTGCTTTTATTTTTGCAATCACTTCTTTGACCGAGAAACCTTTTCCGTCGCCCAAATTATAAACATTGCTTTTTCCGCCAGCGAGTAGTTTTTCCATCCCTAAAATATGGGCGGAGGCAATATCCATTACATGGATATAATCCCGGATACAACTCCCATCCGGAGTCGGATAGTCTTCGCCGAAAATACTGATCTGGTCCCGCTGTCCCAGAGCCGTTTTTAAAATCAATGGTACGAGATGGGTTTCGGGGTTATGGTCTTCCCCGATTTCTCCTGATAAGTGGGCGCCGGCGGCATTAAAATACCGGAAAGTCATCGATTTTAGTTCGTAAGCTCCATCCATCCACTTCAGCATTTTTTCTACTGCCAGTTTTGTCTCCCCATAGGTATTGGTGGGATTTTTGTTACTTTCTTCCGTGATGGGACTTTCTTCCGGTTCTCCATAAACAGCGGCAGTCGAAGAAAAGACAAAATTCTTAACCCCATGCCCCACCATAGTTTCCAGCAGACAGAGGGTCCCATAGACATTATTATGATAGTATTTAAGCGGCTCATTGATGGACTCCCCAACCAGAGAATGAGCACAAAAATGCATCACACAATCAATCTGATGGGCAGTAAATATTTGCTTAAGAAACGCCTTATCGCGGATATCACCAATCTCAATGACAGCCTTTTTTGAGACTGCACCCTCATGTCCGGTTGATAAATTATCCAGAACCACTACCTCATATCCTTTTTCGACTAAGGCCCTGACCACATGGGATCCAATATATCCGGCCCCGCCACATACTAAAATCTTCATTATCGTCCTCTATTTCAATTATTAAATTTTCTTGTTCTCCCTTTATTATAGAACTTTTTTAAAAAAAAAGAAACCCCAAAGGGTTTCTTAAAGGATAAATATATCCGGTGTTGACAATTGTTGTGGCGAGTTATTTATCCGTAAATGTTGTTTTATTATTGCTAAGTGCTGCCTGAGCTGCTGCTAGACGGGCAATCGGTACTCGGAATGGTGAGCACGAAACATAGCTTAAGCCAACGCTGTGGAAGAAGAAAATCGATTTGGGATCACCCCCGTGTTCACCACAAACGCCAATTTTAAGATCAGGCTTTGTTTTACGACCCAGAACCACGCCCATTTCAACCAACTTACCAACGCCCTCTACGTCGATGCTCTGGAATGGATCATTTGGCAAAATGCCTTTATCCTTATAGTCGGTAATAAATTTACCGGCATCATCACGCGAAAAACCATAGGTCATTTGAGTCAGATCATTGGTTCCAAACGAGAAGAATTCGGCTGTTTTAGCAATCTGATCGGCAATCAGAGTGGCCCGGGGAATTTCCATCATGGTTCCGACCAGGTATTTTATATCTGACTTACGTTCGGACTTAACCAGTTCCGCTGTTTTTCGAACAACCTTATCGAGGTAGGTCAATTCTTCATTAATACCAATCAGGGGAATCATAATTTCGGGAATAACATTAAAACCACATTCTTGCTTGACTTCAATGGCAGCTTCCATAATTGCCCGAGTTTGCATCTGTGCAATTTCGGGATAGGTAATTGCCAAACGGCAACCGCGATGACCCAGCATCGGATTAAATTCTTCCAAACCCTGAATGATCGTGACCATGTCTTCCAAAGCAAAGCCCATATCAGCCGCCAGGGCTTCAATATCCTTGCTTTCTTTCGGCAGGAATTCGTGAAGAGGCGGATCAAGTAACCGAACGGTAACCGGGCGTTCTTCCATTGTCTTATAAAGACCAATAAAATCTTCTTTTTGCATCGGCAAAATTTCAGCCAGCGCTTTTTCACGCTGCTGCTTTGACTCCGATAGAATCATCCGGCGGACACTCGGTAGTCGTTGTTCATCAAAAAACATATGCTCTGTTCGACAAAGGCCGATCCCTTCTGCACCAAAGCGAACGGCAACCGCTGCGTCGTTTGGTGTGTCGGCATTGGTACGAACTTTTAATGTTCTGTATTCATCTGCCCAGGCCATTATTTCAGCAAAATGGCCGGAGAGTTCTGGGGTTACCGTTTTTATGCTGCCCTTATAAACACTTCCGGTACTACCATTTAGCGAGATAAAATCGCCTTCAGTAAAGACCTGATTCCCTACGGTAAACTGTTTTGCCGCTTCATCGACTTTGATCGCTTCGCATCCGGCTACACAGCACTTACCCATTCCTCTGGCAACTACTGCCGCATGAGAGGTCATACCACCGCGCGCTGTTAAAATTCCGTTTGCAGCATACATGCCCTCAATATCTTCTGGCGAAGTTTCTTTTCTGACCAATAGGGTTTCTTCCCCATTTGCAACGGCTGCGCACACTGCTTCCGCGGTAAAATAAACTTTACCGGTGGCAGCACCCGGTGAGGCTGGCAACCCCGTTGCCAGAAGTTCTGCTGCTTTTAAAGCGGCCTCTTCAAAGGTTGGATGCAGCAATTGATCCAGTGATATTGGATCTAGTCTCAAAACCGCTTCTTCTTTTGTGATTAAACCTTCCTCGACCATTTCTACTGCGGCACAAAGTGCGGCAGCGGCAGTTCTTTTCCCGGTTCGTGTCTGGAGCATGAAAAGTTTGCTTTTTTCAATCGTAAACTCAATATCCTGCATGTCCCGATAATGATTCTCAAGTCGCTCTGCAGTTTCCTGGAACTGTTTGTAAACTTCCGGCATGAGTTCTTTTAAATCTTCAATGTCTCTCGGGGTACGAATTCCGGCAACAACATCTTCACCCTGAGCATTGATTAAAAATTCACCAAAAAGTTTTTTCTGTCCTGTTGCAGGGTTTCTTGTAAAGGCTACCCCGGTTCCACAATCATCACCCATATTACCATATACCATTGATTGAACGTTGACAGCAGTGCCAATGTCGTGAGGAATATCATTCATATTTCGATAGCTGATGGCGCGGTTATTATTCCATGATCTAAACACCGCTTCAATGGCCATCAATAATTGCTCTTTTGGATCCAGGGGAAAGTCTTTACCGGTTTCATCTTTGACAATTTTCTTATACGCGACAACAATTTCTTTTAGATCATCAGCAGTCAGCTCGGTATCATCCCGATAGCCATTTTTTTCCTTGGCACTTTCTAATACATAATCAAACTTGTCTTTACTAATCTCTTGAACAACGTCTCCAAACATTTGAATAAAACGTCGGTAGCTATCGAAGGCAAACCGTTCATTATTTGTTGATTTTGCAATGCCAGCAACCGTTTCATCGTTTAACCCCAGGTTTAGAATCGTATCCATCATCCCGGGCATGGAGAATTTCGCACCCGAACGAACGGATACCAATAACGGATTATTAACATCACCAAAGGTCTTTTCACATTCTTTTTCTAAGATTGCCAAATTTTTATTAATCTGGTCGATAATTTCATTTGAAAGTTTTCTATCCTGATTATAGTATTCAGTACAGGCCTCGGTTGTAACGGTAAAGCCTCCCGGAACGGGCAGTCCGATATTTGTCATCTCTGCCAAACCAGCACCCTTCCCCCCTAGTAATTCCTTCATGGTTGCATTACCTTCTTTAAACAAATAAACCCATTTTTTTGACATTCCTCTACCTCCTCATTATATTTGCAAGAATAATCGCTGCAATTTCTTCAATTGCTTTTGATGTGACGTCAATGACAGTACATCCCAATTTATCGAAAAGCTGTTGTGCTTTTTCTAACTCCAACATCACTCTTTCGTAACTCCCATAATTTGATGTTCCAGTGAGCCCCATAGCCCGGATTCTTTCTGAACGGATACTTACCAGATGGTTTGGGTCTAAGACGAGACCAAATATTTTCCTGTTAGAAATCTCAAATAATTCTTTAGGTGGTTCAACCTCTGGCATTAACGGAATATTAGCCACCTTATAATTTTTATTGGCCAAATAAATGCTGATCGGTGTTTTAGACGTTCGTGATACCCCAATCAGAATGATATCTGCCTGATTCAAGCCGGATGTATTTTTGCCATCATCATATTTTACGGCAAATTCGATGGCTTCTATTTTCTTAATGTAATGGGCATCCAGTTCCATACTTGAAGACCGGCTTCGGACCGGTTCTTCACCGGTTATACTTCTTAGCGTCTCCATCAGAGATCCCATCACGTCGTAAATGGGAACCCCCTTAGCTTTGGATTCTATTTCCATATGATGCTTTAATTCACTTGAGGCAAAACGATAAACCACCAATCCGTTATCCTGCTTTGCTAAATCCAACAGGTAGTCAATACTCAGTTTATCATCCACAAACGGATGAAACCGTACTTCCCGAATGGAGTTCTCAAATACGCTTGTCCCTGCTTTCACGAGCAGTTCGCCAATTTCAGTGGGTGTATCTGAAACAACAAAAATCACAATGCTTTTCAATTTTAACCTCTTTATTTTGCACTTCTCCCCATGTTAACCACATAGCGGGTAATATTAGTTCGTGACACCTTGCCGATTAACACTAAACGCTGAGTGCCCTTTTCGTCAATTTCCTTTTGCACAACGGGAAGGGATTCAACCTCGTAATACATCGTTTTATAGGCGGCATCATAAACGGATTCATTTGCTTCCAAATAAATAATATTTGGCATTCGCGTCATAATCATCGGAATCGGCAGCGATTCTACCTCTTTTCTTCCAATCATGGCTTTAATAAAGTCCTTACGCGACACAATACCGGAAAGATATTTGCCATCAACGACATACAAGGTTCCGGCATTCTTGGTAAACATGGTGATAATGCCGTCGTAAATGGATGATGTCTCTTCAACAACGGTCGGCTCCGTTTGAATGTCGGTTACATTAATAGTTTTAATATAACTACCCAAAATATTTAGCAATGAACGACCCGTATAATAATAACCAACCTTTCGCTTCGCTTCCAGTATTCCCATCATCGTCAAAATTTTAAGATCCGGACGAATGGTAGCGCGATTGATACCCAGTAATTCGGCAATTTCGTTACTCTTAACAGGTTGTTTTTCTTTAACGATTTCGATTATTTCTTTTTGCCTGCTTGTTAACTCCATGTTCAACCCCTTTGTCTGTTTGATTTATTAAGTATAACACATATCATGGTATTGTAAACAACTAAAATATTTTTTTAAACCTCATTGATAATTTTTTATTATTTAGGTTGTATGTAACCTTTTTCATAACGTTATTGATTCTAATAGTCCCTCATATATTTTATCACCAATCCGCGTTACATTCTTTAATTCTTCCAATTGAGCAAATCCGCCATTCTTTTCCCGATAGTCGATGATTCCCTGAGCGATAACATCTCCAACGCCTGGCAGACTTTTCAGTTCTTCTCGGCTCGCTGAGTTAATATTAATTTTCGAACTTTCGCTTGCTGTTATTACCGTTTCTCCAACGACGGGAACATGAATTTTTTCTTCATCCTGCAGCTTTCTTGCCAGGTTTAAAGAATTAACATCAGCAGACTCCGTTAACCCACCCACGAGTTCAATGGCTTCTACCAATCGTGCTCCCTGATTGAGCGCCACGACTCCGGGGTTTGTCACAGCGCCGGTAATATGTACCATCATTTTTTCATTATTATCAGTACTTTCAACCGTTTCAGTTTCACTTAAAGCCGTTTTATTAAGCGTCATGTCCGCCGTTGTGATCTCTTTAAGCCGGTACCAACCCCAAAAAACGCCCAAAAAAACAAGCACGATGAGAATGTACAGGATTTTGTTTCGATTGCACTTATCCATGTTACACTCCCAGAGGCTGTGCTTCCCATCGGCCTTTTTTCAATATCCAGTATTCTTGATAGCCACATTCTGCTAAATATGTTTCAGCTTCGTTATATTCAAAAACGATTCCCGCGACCGAATGGCTATCGCCACCGACGGTAATGGGAATATTTCTTTTTTTCATTTCAGGGATCATCCAATCTGAGGGATAACGCCCCACTCCGGGAATTCGCAAATTAGCTCCGGTGTTAATTTCGATGCGGGTATTTTGGGCAGCAACCGTATCCAGACAGTCTTTCACTGTTTCCTGGTACCAGCGATCTCTTTCATTGAAAAAATGGTTGTTTTGATTGTATTTTTTAATTAAATCAATATGTCCCAATATATCGGGTTCGAACATGTTCACCATTTTTGCAATGCCCTGGTAGTAATCCGTAATAAAAGCCTGATTATCACCCTGATAGTATTTTTTAATTCCCTGCGCAAAATTCTGTTGAGATTCATCGATATAGGAAACCTCTACACCAATCGTTTTTCCCAAGGTATGAACGGACATGATGGTGTAGTCTAGTCTCGGTATCACCGACTTGGCCAAGTCGCTGATATCTTGCCGATCGATAAAAAAATCGATCTCCATCCCACAGTAAAGTTCAATTTGGGGTGCATATTTTTCTTTTAAGGCCTTGACATCATTCAGGTAATCTTCTAAATCATCCTCTTTCATTGTCCAATCATTGGGGAATGGCAACGGTAAATGGCTTGACAGCCCCATACTTGTAAGACCTGAGGCAATTCCCGCCACCACCATTTCTTCAAGGGTATTTTTGCCGTCACAATAATCTGAGTGGATATGATAATTTGCCAGTAACATTTTGATCCCTCCAAAAGTTTGCGTGAAATGATTGTATCATGACACCGATTTTTTAGCAAATAAAAAAAATTGCCAGGATGACAATTTTTTTGTGGGGTGATTATAAAATTTTATTGAGAAAGCTTTTCGTTCGTTCTTCCTTTGGATTTAACAGGACTTCTTCCGGTGTTCCTTCTTCGCAGATCACACCGCCATCCATAAAAATGACCCGATCTGCCACTTCCCGGGCAAAGCCGATTTCATGGGTCACGATCAGCATTGTCATCCCTTTTTCGGCCAGATGCCGCATGGTTGCCAACACTTCACCAACCAGTTCAGGATCAAGCGCTGAGGTTGGTTCGTCAAACATCATAATTTTCGGATCCATAGCCAACGCCCGGGCAATGGCGACCCGTTGCTGTTGTCCGCCCGATAAACGTGAGGGGTACTCATCTTTTTTTTCCGACAGGCCAACCATACTAAGTAGGTCCAGAGCTCTTGTTTCCGCAATTTTTTTATCAATTTTTTTCACAATCAGAGGTGCAATGGTCACGTTATCAATCACCGTCAAGTGAGGAAATAGGTTAAAGCTCTGGAAAACCATGCCCAGATCTGCGCACAATGACTGCACCGTTACTGGATCAATCTTCATCAAATCCTTATTTTTAGCACGTTTATCTGAAAGTACATCCTCGATGTATATTTCTCCGTCGGATATCCGTTCCAAATGGTTTAAACACCGCAGCAAGGTACTTTTTCCTGAGCCACTGGCACCGATTATACAGACTACTTCACCTTGTGATACCTCAAGGTTAACACCCTTTAGCACTTCTAAATCTCCAAAAGATTTTCGGACGTTCACTAATTTTACCATACTCATATTCATTTCCCTATCTTTCGTAAATCCCAAGTTTCTTTTCCATCTTGTCGAATACAACCTGGATAATCGTTGTTAAGAATAAATAAATAGCGGCTGCATAAATATAATATATCCATGAACCGGTTGCACTTGCCATCGTTTTTGTGGTTCTGAGTAAATCAAAGAGTGCGATTGTCGATACCAACGAGGTATCTTTTAACAACATAATCAGCTCATTACCCAATGGGGCTACCAGTCTTTTGTAGGTTTGGGGAATAATAATTTTTGTCATCGCCTGACGATAACTCATTCCCAATGCCTTCGATGCCTCCATTTGTCCGCCATCAATCGATTCGATTGCGGCACGAATAATTTCTGCCAGATACGCGGTAGCATTTAAAGAAAACGCTGCAAAAGCCGCAATCATTGGATTAACATTGAATGTTGATCCCGTTGCATCCAGATAAATAATCGGAATGGCATAATAGATAATAAATAATTGCAGCAACATTGGCGTTCCTCTGAAAAACCAGATATAAAACCAGGATAGCGTATTGGCCGCCTTATTTTTTGATAGTCTCCCGAGAGCAACTACTACGCCGAAAATCGCACCAAAGATAATTGCTACAATTGCAATTTCAAGGGTGATGATGGTTCCATTTACAATTGCCCATAGTTGGATTTCATTTAACACGTTGATCTTCCCTTCGTCTTAAAAATTTTAACACTGACCCATGTCAGACTGCAGACAAAACCTTTTTCAACCATGCCAAAACAACGCATCACTGAAAAAGACATTAACAACTTAATTACTTTGTCTACAACCCTCACGAACATTTACTTACGAATCTTTGAAACAAACTGGTTCGCTTTCCATTGTTTTGTTAATGACAAGCTGTCATGGAAGCTGTTCCCATGCTGTTCCGCTGTAAACATATGAACAGGACTTGTCACAAAAACTGTACCAAGTCCTATTCCAATAGTTTATTTAATTATTTAAGAGCCTATTCAATGACAATCAATTCAGTATCAATATCTTTAGTCATGTCCTGGCCGAACCATTTCATGGAAATTTCGGTCATCTTGCCACTTTCCTGTAAAGCTTTAATGGCCTCATTAAACTGCTCAGTTATAGCTGTATCGGCTAACCGAGCGGTAATTCCAATTGGTTCATTGGTTAAGACGTCTGAACTGACAACATACAAATCAGGGTTTTGTGCAACATAATACATTGCTACACCGATGTCAGTAATGACATTATCGATCTGCTTGCCTTGAAGTGCTGCAAAAGCATCCAACATGCCGTCAAATTTTTTGATCTCAACATTAACGCCTTCATCAACCTTTAATTTTTCTGCCGCAATATCCGCCGTGGTTTCAATTTGTGCTCCCAGAACCTTGCCTTCAAGCTCTTTGAAGACGGTAACGGGTGTCGCATCTTTTCTGGATACAATAACAATCCCGTTGGCAACGTAAGGATCACTCATACTGAAACCTTCAAGACGTTCCGGTGTAATACTCGTGCTCGAAATGATAACATCATATTGTTTAGCATTTAAGCCATTAAAAATACCATCCCAGGCAACGGTCTGAAACTCTGCCGTTACCCCTAATTCTTCAGCTAAAGCATTTGCAAAGTCAATGTCAAAACCAACCAATTCATTTTGATCATCTCGAAATTCCATCGGCAGGTAGGTATCATCCACGCCGATACTTAACACCTTATCCGCCAAAGCATCTTCTGATGTTTTAGTACCTCCGGAGGAACAACCTGTCAAAACGAGTGCCGATAACAGTAAAACAACCAGTGATAGACCTAATAGTTTTCTTTTCATAGTCTTCTCCTTTCTAAATTCCTAATGGTGTTAATTATATATTATTTTGTAAACATTAACAAGTTTTTTTGCACGCACTGAATATTTATACGTTCTTCGGCCTCATTTTCTTGCTTTATGAAAAGGTATTGATAAAAATCCCGATGATATTCAGACCACCTAGCCAGGTTCCCAATACGCTTCCCAAATTGGCAAAAACCACAACCATTAATACCTTTGTGACCTTGTTTTTCCATAATCCTTTAATGCTACCCAGGTCTTTTGGCAATGACTCAAAGTCCTCGACCTTTGGTTTTCGAAAATGCGCCTCTGATGTCCCCGCAAACCAGCCCGCCGCCAGTAGCGGATTTAATGAGGTAATCGGTGCTGCAAAAAAAGCGACCACCACCGAGACAATGTGTCCTCCGGCTATTAAGGTTCCTAAAGCCGATAACGCACCATTCCAAATGATCCAGGTTTTTGCCTGCTCCCAACCAGAACTGGGGTTTGCAATAAAAGTGGCGACGATCACGCCAACCAGAACAATCGGGATCATCCAACCAATTATTTTTCCAACATTTGATTTCGGAGGGATTACTTCTAGTTTTTTTATATCCTGATCCTTAAAAATCTCTTCTTTAATTCCTGGTACATGTGCAGCACCAAGGACTGCCACAACCTTATCGCCCGGCGCATGCTTTATTTTATAGGCCAGATATTGATCCCGCTCATCAACCAGGTATTTTTTGACACCTTTAAAAGCTGAACCCATTTCTGATAGGGCCGCTGTGAGCATGTCGTCAGATTTCAGCTTTTCCAGATCGTCTTCAGTAATTTCTTCATCGTCCACGACACTGAGAATAATCGAAAAGACAACCTTAATCTTTTCCCATAAACTACAGCCCCGCCAGATCCGATTAAAGGTGATTTGGATGCTGCGATCTGCCAGCACCAACTCTGCTCCATACTCTTTCGCACAGGCAATCCCCTCCATCATTTCCTGACCGGATTCAATACCAAACTGTTCAGCCAACTTTCGCTGATAATTCGATAATAAAATATTTACAAACATAAAACCGGCCCGTTTGCTTTTAATAACCTGAACCAGATTTGTATTGGACCATCTGTCTTTCTGATTAATTGCTTCATAGCGCTGTTGATCCAGTTCGATACAGATCGAATCCGGCCGTTCCTTTTCAATCGTTTCCCGCACTTCATCGACACTATTCTTTGAAACATGAGCGGTTCCAATTAAAATTATTTCTTTACCATTATAATCAAGCCGTGTAATATTTGATTCCAATGAACTTCCTTCCTTCGGGTTTTCTACGGAAACAACCGATCAACTCAGAATGATCCAAAAATCACACTGACACGTTATCTTCCTACCCCATTACCATTGTTTATCGAGATTAAACCCGGTTTCTCAAAGGTCTTTTATTTCTCGATATTTGTCACTGAGGCCCGAATATGAACCTCATGCGGGACATAGACATTTTTCACAGTACGATCGCCGTCTTTTTCGCAAAGTTTAATGAGCATCCGCATCGCGATGGCACCAATGTCATACATCGGCTGGGCAACCGTGGTAATTTGTGGTCTGGTCCATTCTGCGATCCAAAAATTATTAAAGCCGCAAATACTAATGTCTTCAGGAATTTTCTTACCCATCTCTTCGGCACAACGAATCGCTCCCAGCGCAGTCTGATCATTAAAACAGAAAACACAGGTAAAATCGACCCCGGTATTAATGGCTTCCTGCATCATCGTGTAGCCACCTGAAAGACTCAGTTTTTCTCTCAAAATGCGACTGTCATCAAATTCAATGTTATTTTCTTCAAAGGCTTTAATAAACCCTTTTTTTCGTTCCTGATAAATATAGCCTTCTTCCAATTCATCGAAAAACAGCATAAACTTTTTATGACCCATTTTTATCAGCTCCATGGCTAATTCGTAAGCGGCCGTTTCATTGTTAATTAAAACCCCGCTTAACACACCACTGTCATCAGGAATACAACCTAATACCACCTCGCTCGGTGCATCGATGAGTTCGGCTTGCATTTCGTCACTTAAATCTTTCCCAACATAGATGATCCCATCACATTGTTTTTCAACCAGAACATTCAGAGATTTTTTCTCTTTTTCCGGATCAAAATCGGTGTTACTCAAAATGATATTGTAATGATAGATACCACAAACATCCTCTGCACCGCGAACAATCTCGGTGTAATAGGGATTGGTAATATCCGGGATCATAATCCCCATGGTATTGGTTTTTTGAATTTTTAGACTTCGGGCAATAGCATTGGGTTTGTAACCGGTTTTTTTGATGGCTTCCAATACGCGTTCTTTCGTTTCTTCGTTTACTAGCGGAATATTATTGACAACGCGGGATACTGTTGCAACGGAAACATTTGCTTCTCTGGCAACATCTACGATTTTAACTCTCATCTCTTCACCTTTCAAATTTCAAAACAATAAGCACTTGCAAAACGACCATAAACATCTTATGGACGTGTACTTATTTATAAAAATAACATCAACCGATTATTAACAACCTTCTACCGCTTTGATGGCATCCAGGATTAACTGTGGCGAACGACGGCATTTTTCTTCTGATACGGCACAGGGTGCAAAACGAAGACCCTTACCTAACGCGACCACAAATGTATTTTTTTCCATTAAATGGCTGCTAACTTCCCGTGGTTTATCACAGGGGATGCTAATAAAAAATCCGTCACAATAGGTGACCATTTCCAGTCCTATTTTTTTTGCTTCTTCCACAAAAGCGGCAGCTCGATGCCTTAAGATACTTTTATAAAAACTCTGCTCGGCCATCGCCTGGTTGTATAATTCATCATTGGAAAAAATTTTTGTGATGGTTTCCATCGCTCCCCGGGTGCCGTTTGACCAGTTGCCACGGTTGGAATAGGTACAGGCATTGGCAAATTCACTGGCAATTTCTTCCGTGGGTGCCACACACAGAATCGCGCCGTTTCTGAGTCCGTACATGGTGTAACCCTTTGAGCAACTAAACGCATACAGCGTTAGCACATTGTTGGGCATCCCGGTCAGCATTTTCATAAACTGACGGGCTTCATCCCCGTCACCGGCAAAATCGATGTAAGCCAGGTCTACCAGCAAAATTATTTTTGACTCGGGTTGGGCCTTGGCTGTTTCGGTCACAAAGGTCTTAATCGCTTCCCATTCTGCTAACGAAATGGTATAGCCGGTGGGGTTATGAGCGGGTGTATTAAGAACCGTTAAAACCCGTTGCTGTTTTTTTAGCAGCTCGAGGATGCTTTTCTTCCAACCCTCTAAATTAAATCCACCCTTTTCATTATAAAGTGGGAAGGTTGTCACTTTTCGATGATTTTCATCAGCAATCGTGGCATAGGCAGCCCAATACCAGTCCGTCAATAAAATAGTATCGCCCAGCTGAGTATAGTTGCAAAATGAATGACGAACAGCCCCGGTTCCACCTGGGGTTGCCACAGCTCGGATATGACCTTCCGGTTTACAGTCTTTAAAACAAGCTTTTGTAATCTGTTCTAAAAAATCCGGCTGACCGGCCAGCCCTGAGTAATCCGCAATCAGATTATTCGGTAGGCTTTTTAAGGTATCATAGACTGATTTGAATGTCACCAATTCGCCATCATCATCCATCAAGGCTCCGATGGTTGAATTAATGACGGCTTCTGAACCCAATTCTCTGGTACGGTTTGCAGCTTCTCCAGCAATTCTGAAGATCGGGTCGGTACCACCCTCTCGCAACGACGTTTCAATAACCATTTCCGCTTTTTTCATGTTTCCTCCCACTAAATCCATAGTTTATTTGCAAATTTTTTTCTTTCAGTTTCATATAAATTGTTTCCCAGGGTGTCAATGACAACAATCGCCGGAAAATCTTTGACTTCTATTTTTCGGATCGCTTCGGTCCCCAGATCTTCATAGGCAATTATTTCAACCGATTTAATACAATCTTGCAATAATGCCCCGGCTCCACCCACACAGGCAAAATAAACAACATCATTGCTCATCATGCTATTGATAACCCGCTCACTTCTATTGCCCTTACCGATCATACCGGCAAGTCCACGCTCCAGTAGCTCCGGGGTGTAGATATCCATTCGGCCACTGGTTGTCGGTCCTGCTGAACCAATAATTTCACCAGGTCTGGCCGGACAGGGACCAACATAATAAATTAACTCATCGGTTAAATTCATTGGTAAGGGCAGGCCCTTTTCCAGGGTTTCTATCATCCGTTTGTGAGCCGCATCCCGGGCTGTATAAATGAGCCCGGAAATCCGCACATGGTCGCCCGCTCTTAACTTCTTGCGTTCCTTTTTACTCAACGGTGTTTTGATCTTTACAGCAGCCATTCTATAATTCCCTTTCCACATGTCGATTGACGTAACAGGATATATTAACCGCCACCGGCAACCCGGCTATATGGGTCGGAAAGACTTCGACATTGACACCCAAGACGGTATTGACTCCGCCCAGGCCCATCGGTCCGATTCCCAGTGTATTGCTGGCTTCTAAAAGGTAGTCTTCCAGTGCCATTATATGTTCTTGTTGATTGTGCTCGCCCAACGGTCTGCCCAGAGCTTCTTTAGCCATCAAAGCGGCTTTTTCCATGGTACCACCAACACCAACGCCCACCACAATCGGTGCGCAGGCATTGGGACTACCGGTTTCCACCGTCTGGAGTACAAATTCTTTAACCCCCGCAATACCATCTGACGGTTTTAGCATTTTTAAGGCGCTGGTGTTTTCGCTACCAAATCCCTTGGGTAAGATTTTTATTTTTAAGCCATCCCCGGGAACCACCTGATAATGAATCACCGCCGGGGTATTGTTCCCCGTATTGGTCCGGATAAAAGGATCAGAAACAACGGATTTTCGCAGATAACCTTCCTCATAACCTTTGGCAACCCCGGCCTGGAGGGCCGCTTCAAGACTTCCCCCTTCGATCGTCAGATCCTGGCCAAAGGTTACAAACATGACAACCATACCGGTGTCCTGACAAATGGGGATGTTTTTTTTCCTGGCTATTAAAAAATTACTGAGCATGGTATCAATAATCTCTTTCCCATTTATGGATTCCTCTGATACCCTTGCTCGTTCCAGTCCCTCTTGCATATCTGCTGATAAATGGGTATTGGCCTCAATACACATTTCAGCCACATGATCAATAATCTGCTGAACTCCAATTTTTTTCACTGAACTCTCCTTACTGTTTTTGTTCTTTTATCGGCGATCAACTTGATCATCACATTGTTTATCTTTACATTCCTTTTCAATTAGCTTCGCTTTATCATTCCCAATCCGAATCGAATGAACGGATAGGTATATGCCACCAAAAAGGATGATAAAGTAAAAGGTAATCAGACGCCAGATTATCATCGCCACCGCCGAATTACCGGCTCCATAAATGGGTCCAAACAAAAGCAAAAACCCTGCTTCAGCTCCCCCTGCGGCACCAGGCGTCGGCACAAAGGCGACTGCCACATAAAGGATCGCCTGAAGCGAAATAATGATGATGGCATTGCTCTCATGCAGCCCCAATGAGCGATACACCCAATAATTCACCGAGTAAAGTGCCACTATTTGTAAAATAGAAACAGCAAATAATTTCAAGGTTTGCATTTTATGGCTTTTTAGTTCTTTAATGGCGATCTGGTATTCTTTAATAAAGTGGGTAACCTTTTCTCGATACTTTGCCTCACTTTTTAAAATACGAAGCTTAAGCAAAAGCCCTAAACACCCCATCATAATCCCTTTTGCGGCATTAACGTTAAAGGCCAGAATAAAGATTAACACCACCCCAGCAATGTTTACAATTAACCCAATTGCAATCAGCCACTTGGCAGCTTCCAGACTTTGGTGTAATGTCGTTATACTTAGTATTGTGGCAATAATAGCCAAAAAAGTAACTGAGACCTGATAGAGTGCATATTTTTGAACCAGCACTGCCGTCCCCGAACCAAATCCATAATTTTTCTTGGACATCTCATAGAGTTGCAGAGGCTGACCTCCGGTAGCACTGGGGGTGATTAAATTGTAATACTGGCCGACCATGGTCATTGTCCAGGCAAAATGAAAGGTTTCATCGGCGTTATCCCGACGCATCAGCTTTAGTAACATATAAGCTTCGAGTGACCAGTAAATAAAAACACAGCCAATCCCAAGTAACAGAAAATAGCCATTCGCCTGTTTAATGGTCTTAAAAAATGTTTCCGGATCAACTTGAGTTAAGATGATAAGCGCTGTTGCACTGATTAACAAAACAAAAAACAAATAGTTCGAGTATTTTTTCCAGAATTTTGATTTCCAAAACTTTTCTTTATTTCTGGTTTGATCCATTGCATACCATCCTATTTTTGATTGAATCAATTATAACACACTGTTATGGTAAAGTAATGTAATTTTCAGTTGTTTTCATGAAATTTTCATAAAATTTTCATACTAAATCAATCCCTGAAAGCCATGTTGCCGCAGGGCCTCATACAAGACAATGTTTACAGCATTTGAAAGGTTCAATGAACGGGCCTTTTCATGGTTTCTCATCGGAACGCGAAACCGGTTTTCCGGGTGGGCGTCATGAATTGCTGTGGGTATTCCGGCAGTTTCCTTCCCAAACATCAGAAAGGCGTTTTGATCATAGTCAATTTGATGATAAAATTTGGTGGCTTTGGTTGTTAGAAGATATAAGTTTGCCTCCGGGTTCTTTTCCATAAACTGATCAAATGAATCATAGACCGTCACATTAACGAGCTCCCAGTAATCCAAACCGGCCCGCTTCAATTGTTTTTCGTCGAGTGAAAACCCCAGCGGTTTAATCAAATGAAGGCTTGTCTCAGTTAATGCACAAGTTCTGGCGATATTTCCGGTGTTTTGAGGTATTTCTGGTTGGTATAGTACAATATTCATGTTTATTCCTTTTCATTTAAGTATTTGTCCACTTTTATTATAATCAAAAAAAGCCCAATTTCTTTCTTTTTTAAGATAATCCTGATACGCCAGGAACATTTAAAACCAACAAAGAAATTGAACTTTTATGACTGGTTGTTTATTGAATGGTATCTCCATTTATACTATTTTTCTTTGAATCCGGTTTTTGATTCGTTTTCGGTAAAACAATGGAAAAGGTACTTCCTTTATTTGGAATCGAGTCAATCTTTATTCTACCACTATGTTTTTTAACGATGTAGTCGGCAATATTCAAGCCCAGACCGACGCCACCGGTTTCCCGGTTTCTGGCATCATCAACCCGATAAAAGCGACTAAAAACCTTTGCTTTATCTTCTTCGGTGAGCCCGATTCCGGTATCCTTAACCTCAATAACCAGGTGTCGTTTCCCCTGAACCAGACATAATTGAACCTTTCCACCCATTGGTGTATATTTAATGGCGTTATCCACTAAAATTCGGACGGCCTGCTTTAACCGTTCTTCATCGCCCCGGTATTGGATCCCAGGTGAAATGTTCTCGCTTAACTCAATTTCTTTTTCATTGGCCAATTCGGTCATCAGGCCAACCATTTGCTGGCACATGGAGGATAGATCAAACACTTCTTTGTCAATGACCAGCCGTTGATTCTCAGCCTGGGCCAGAAGCAAGAGCTCAGAAATAAGTTTTGCCATGGTCTCACCTTCGCTGGCAATGTTATTAAGCCATTTCATATTATCTTTAATCTGCTCTTCTTCTTTGAGTTTCAACACTTCTATATTCGTTTGAATAACCGTTAGCGGCGTTCTCAGCTCATGGGAAGCATTAGCGATAAACTTCTTCTGGTCTTCAAAGGTATCTTTGATCGGCTGAAGGGATTTTCCCGCCAAAAAATAGGAAATGGGCACTAGCACCGCAATCGAACCAATCCCGATTAACAATAAAAACGAAATAACATAAGCAATAATCGAGCGTTCCGTAGAAATCTGTTGAAACACCTGAAGTACATAATCGTTGGAATTATTGGAATAAGGCAGCGTATAAACCCGATATTCCACATTTTCTGAGACCAGCAGATTAAATTGGGGCGTTTCGTTCTTTTCAATCGATAACTCGTATCCTAACATAATTAAGTTGCGATCATCTACCTTCATCGATTTCACAATATTACTGCTGTCCCACATAATGAATTGATAGCCGAATTTATCATGGACCGAGTCTCTGGAATCGATCGGTTGGGAAATTGTCTGTCCGTTATTTTGGATAATTTCCTTGGCGACCGTGGTCAGATACATTTCACCGGAAAGACTGAGACTCCAGTTCACTAAAAACCCCAAAAGAAAGATAAACATAAACATAAAAATAACTAAAATCAGGGTGTTGAACAGGGTGATCTTTCGCTTGATTTCTTTAAACATGGGCCTTAACTCTCCAACCTATTTTTTCCCAAGTGTATAGCCTACCCCTCGGATGGTATCAATTTTGACTTGGGTATCCACAATTTTTTTACGCAAATTGTGCACATAGATTTCGATATTGTTTTCATTGACTTCTTTATCAAATCCCCACACCCGGTCTAGAATCTGTTCTCTGGTAAAAACCTGGTTGGGCCGTTTTAACAGCATCTCCAGAATCTTCGCTTCCTTAACCGACAGTTTAAATTCCTTGTTTTCGGTTTGCAGGATGTTCTTTTTGGTATTAAAACTGACATCTTCAAAAACGATGGTCTCGCCCTTAATGCCATGATCCGGACGACGTCCCAGAGCCCGAATTCGGGCAAACAATTCTTTTGCTGAAAAGGGCTTGATTAAATAGTCATCCGCTCCCAAATCCAACCCTTTGACCTTATCATCAATGGTGCCCTTGGCGGTGAGCATCAATACCGGGGTATTAATCCCCTGATCCCGAATCTGCTGAAGAATTTCAATCCCGCTTTTTATCGGCAACATAATATCAAGAACAATAACATCGTAAATAGGATTCAGCGCAAATAACAAACCTTCCTCTCCATCGTTGGCAATGTCACAATCGATATTTTGTATTTTACATAATTCCTGGAGTGCATCGGTTATTTTTTTTTCGTCTTCTACAAATAGTATACGCATAAAGCGACTCCTTCCATATTTTGGATTTTGATTATAAGCTAACAGATTAATTATAGAGCCGAAATCTTAAAGCTATATAAAACGAGGAGAATATGATATTATTTTAGGGTAATGAAAGATGACCGGGCCGACCAATTGTTAATCTGTTGCGACAATTGGCACTACTGTGTTGTTTATCTTTTTATTTATCAATTGGTTATGGAGGTTCCCATGAAAGAAATACTCATTATTGAAGATGATAAAAAAATATCCCGGATCATTGAGCTGCAGCTCAAGCATGCCGGTTTTGAGACGGTTAAGGCCTTTACTGGCCGGGAAGGGATCGAAGCCTATCATAAGAACCCTGACTTTGATCTGATCTTACTCGATATTATGCTGCCGGAGGTTTCTGGTTATGATGTTCTTAAATATTTAAAGGCTCAGAATCATCACCTGCCAATTATCTTATTAACTGCCCGGGACGATACCAGTGATGTCGTTACTGGTTTTGAACTAGGCGCCGATGATTATGTGACCAAGCCCTTTAACTTTGAAGAGCTGCTGGCCCGGATCAAAGCCAACATAAGAAAAAATACTCCGGAAGCAGCACAAAACACCCATCTGGTTTTTAAGGACATTGAGATCGATCTGGACGCTTTTAGTGTTAAGCGCCAGTCCCAGGAAATCACCTTGTCCCGAACTGAATTTGATCTGTTTTATTATCTCGTGCTCAACCACGATCTGGTCCAGTCCCGGGAACAAATACTCACCAAGGTCTGGGGCTTTGATTACGATGGCGGGGACAATATTGTCGATGTTTATATCAAATATCTGCGCGATAAAATCGACCGGGATTTTTCCCAGAAGCTGATTCAAACGGTTCGGGGGCGGGGTTATGTGGTTCGATAAACTAAATATCCCCGGCCGCAAAAAACCGCTGAAGATCTATCATCGCATCGTCTTCTTTTTTATTCTGGCCCTCACGGTAGTCTTGACACTTTCTTTTTTGATGGTCTTCTTTTTTTCGCAGCAGATTATCTTAAATGAAAGCCAATCGACGATGATCCGGTTTAATAATTACGTCATTAATACTCTGGATGAAAACATGCCAACTCTGTTGAGCCTACCTGCTGATGCGCGACTGGAATTCATCTCTGATAAACTCTACCCCTATGTCAAGGATAATTCCCTGATTGCCTATCAGCTAAAAGATAACCAGGGCAATAGCTACCAGTCTTCGGAAATTCTGACTGATTTGCTAGTTGCTGAAAACCTGGCAGAATACGATTTTGATTTGTTTGAATTTAGCTTTGATGACGACAATGATCAGATGATTGCGGTTAATTCCTTGCGTTACAACCAAATCGAATACTATTATCTGGGGTCTTACTATGTGCTGGAGGACGGGGATATTATCTATCTCCAGATTATCAAAAACCTCAATGACAGTTATGTGTTTATGACCATCTTGTTTGTCCTGATGGTCTCCATTAGTATTCTTGGCTTGATCGCAATTATCCTGCTTGGTATTTACGGTACCAAACAGACCCTGAAACCACTGATTGAGATCTCAGAAACCGCAAAAAATATCACGGAAAATAACCTCAATATCCGAATCGAAGAAACCGGAAACAAGGATGAACTGGATCAGCTGATCGTTTCGCTTAACCAGATGATAAAGAAACTGGAGTCGGCTTTCAATAATCAGAAGCGCTTTGTTTCTGATGCCTCCCACGAGTTACGCATTCCACTGACGGTTATTCAGGGTTATATTGACATTTTATCAGATTGGGGTAAAAATGACCCGCAGCTCCGGGATGAATCCATTGAAGCCATTCGGGATGAAATAAAAGGTATGAATAAAATGGTCGAAGATTTACTGTTGATTACGCGTATTGAAAACAATTATTTTGGTGACGATTTCGTTGTTCTTGATATTTCGCTACTTTTAGAAAAGATTATTTATCAGTGTCAAATGATCGATCCGGATCATGAATACCTCATGGAATCCTGTGACCATGCCTTTGTTCGGGGGAATGAAGGGCTGTTGATTCAAGCGATCCGGGGTCTTCTGGACAATAGCCGCAAATACACCCCGGTCGGCGGAACCATCAGCCTGAGCTGTCGGGTTTGCAATAAAAAAATAAATGAAATCACGGTCACTGATACCGGCTGTGGGATTCCCTCGTCCGAACTTGAAAAAATTAAAGAACGTTTTTACCGCATCAACAGTGACCGTTCCCGTGCAACCGGTGGTTCAGGCCTCGGTTTGTCGATTATTGACAGCATCATTAACGTTCATCGGGGCAAACTGGTCATTACCAGCGAACTCGGTCTGGGCACTAAAGCTTCGATCTTTCTAAATAAAAATTAACTGTTGTCAACAAACCCCGTACCAACAATTGTTAATCTATTGTCGGTACGGGGTTGTCCTTATATCAACAGTAATCTGTCAATGCTAATTGCTATTTATCTAATACATTATAAGCATTCTGAGAAAATCTGCACGGCCTGATCAATTTCTTCTATAGTAACGACCAGGGGCGGTACAAAACGGATAGCATTGCTGCCGGCGGTGATTAGGAGCAGGCCTTTTTGCATCGCTTTGGCAACAACGGCACCCAGATCGGCATCAACCTGGACACCGACAATTAGTCCCATTCCGCGAACCTCATTTATCACGGGATGGTCTTTTTTTAACGCTTCCAGTTTGGTTTTAAGATAATCCCCTTTTTCTGTCACCGCTTCAAAAAATCCCGGTGCGGTCAAGGTTTTGATCACATATTTGGCGGTTGCACAGACAAATGGATTCCCGCCAAAGGTGGAGGCATGGGTTCCCGGGGTAAAGACTTCGGCCACATAATCTTTGGCAATAATGCCGCCAATCGGAACGCCACCACCTAAACCTTTGGCCATGGTGACCACATCCGGCACAACTCCGTATTGCTGGTAGGCAAACAGTTTTCCCGAACGGCCAATACCGGTTTGTACCTCATCGAAAATGAGTACAATGTT
>Ga0265295_1003475_pt1 | contig 22913 bp, 25 predicted proteins | sample Munlansysbiofilm_FD_192503 | JGI IMG/M metagenome (GOLD analysis project Ga0265295, IMG submission 192503) | Leachate microbial communities from a municipal landfill in Southern Ontario, Canada - Methane capture system biofilm | ecosystem: Engineered > Solid waste > Landfill > Unclassified ...
CGGACAGCCGATGCGCGGCTGAGGCGGTAAGAGCGGCTCGATCCTCGTCCACTGCGCATCCGTAAGCTCTCTTCTCGACATGCCTCCACCATAGCAGCCCTCTCCTAAGTTGTGAAACTGCTTCTAGCTAGGCCGCTGGCGTCACGATCAGCTTGACCGTGGCCGTGATGTCCTCGTAGAGCTGGATCTCCGCCTGGTGTTCGCCGAGCGTGTCCACGGTCTCCATCCGGATCCGCTCCGGGTCGATCTTCACCCCGAACCGGTCCGCGATCTCCTTTGCCACGTCCTGCGGGCGCACCGACGCGTACAACTTGTCCGCATCGTGAACGCGGCGGGTGAAGAGGAGCTCCACCCCGGCGAGCTTTTCGGCCAGGGCCTGGGCTTGGGTATGGCGATCGGCGAGCTCCGCTTCGTACTGGGAGCGAAGTTGCCCGAACCGGGCCAGTTCGTGAGGCGTGGGGACCACGCCGAGCTTCCGGGGCAAGAGGTAGTTGCGGGCGTAGCCGTCCTTGACCTCGACGACGTCCCCGGGGATCCCCAATCCCGCTACCTCACGGGTCAACAGCACCTTCACCTGTATCCCTCCTTGACCGGGCAATGGTAGAGGCGCGGTACCGGAAGTTCAAACGGCGCTATACTTCTTCACAGGAGCGAGGAGACGATGAGGTTCGATCTTAGCGCGCTGCGGGGGGACCCGGGACGTCCGTTCAACCTGAGCCAGGACGTGGACCTTCCGGTCGTGGAATGGCAGGGGGAGTCCCTGCGCGTGCTGGGGCCAGTGCACGTTGAGGCGACCGCGGTCTACCAGGAAGAGGAGGTCCTCCTCCGGGTGTCGGTGCGGGCCCGGGTGCGTCGCACCTGCTCCCGGTGCCTGGTGGAGCTCGTGGAGAACGTGGCGGAGGACGGGACCCCGGAGGTGAACCCGGACGAGATCGTGGGGGCCTACCTCGAACTGGGCCCGTTCATCGAGGCCGGGCTGCGGCTTGGCCTCTCCCCCAAACCCCTCTGCACACCGGGCTGCCTGGGGATCTGCCCCGAGTGCGGAGCCGATCTCAACCGCGAGCGGCACCGCGAGGGCTGCCACGGGCAGACGAAACGGCTCGACCCACGGCTGGCGAAGCTGCGCGAGCTCCTCGACGAGCCTCCCTCGGAACGATGACCGGTGGCGTGACGGGACAGGACAGCGACGCGGCGGGAGCGCGGGTCCTCGGCGTGGATCCCGGCCTCTCGGCGACCGGGTACGCGGTGGTCGAGAGGCGCGGCCGCGCGTTCGCGGTGCTCGACGCGGGCACGATCCGCACCCAGCCGGAGACCCTCCACCCGGAGCGGCTCGGGCGGATCCACGATGTGCTGGCCGCGGCCCTGGTTGCCTATCGGCCCCAGGTCGTGGCGGTGGAGGACGTGTTCCTGGCGAAGAACGCACCGTCGGCGATGGCCACCGCGGAGGTGATCGGGGTGGTGAAGCTCCTCGCCCGCGGGCGGGAGCTCCATTCGTTTCCTCCCCGACAGGTCAAGAAGTGGATCTGCGGGAACGGCGCGGCGCCCAAGGAGCAGATGCTGGCGATGGTGAAGGCCCTCGTGGCGAACGACGGGACGGCGATGGAGGCGTGGTCCGACCATGCCGGGGACGCGGTGGCGATCGCCCTCTGCGCGTTCTTCGCCGGCGGCCGATGACCATCTACGAGGCGCTGGGGATCACGGAGGTTCCGGAGCGCCTGCTCGTGGTGGACGGCCATTCCGCTCTCTACCGCTCGTTCTACGCCGTCCCCGGCCTCACGACGACGCGCGGCGAGCCGGTGGGCGCCCTGTACGGCTTCCTCCGCACCCTGCTCATGGTGCTGCGGGAGTACCCATCCCGCTACGTCGCCGTTGCCCTCGACGCGGGCGGGGTCACGGTGCGCCACGAGGCGTACGCGGGCTACAAGGCGACGCGGAAGCCGACCCCGGAGCCGCTGGCCCAGCAGCTCCCCCGTGTGCCGGAGCTCCTGAAAACCTTCGGGATCCCGTGCCTCATCATCCCCGGCTACGAGGCCGACGATGTGATGGCCACCCTCTCCTGGGAAGCGGAGCGAAAGGGGATCCCCGTCCTCCACCTCACCGGCGACAAGGACATCGCCCAGCTCGTGTCGGACACGGTGAAGCTCCTCCGCCCCGGCCGGCGGCCCGGGGACCCGTTCACCCTGCTTGATCGGGCGGAGGTTGAGGAGAAGTTCGGCGTCCCCCCGGAGCGGATCCCCGACCTCCTCGCCCTGGCGGGCGACGCGTCAGACAACGTGCCGGGCGTGACGGGGATCGGGGAGAAGACGGCCCGCGAGCTCCTCCGGGAGCATGGCTCGCTCGACGCCGTGCTCGCGGGGGCGGACCGGGTACCCAACCGGCGGGTCGCCCGCGCCCTCGTCGCCGGCCGCGACGACGCGCTTCTATCGCGGGAGCTCGTGACCCTGCGCGAGGTGTCGCTCCCCCTCGCTGCTACCGACTGCGTCCCCCGGCCGCTCGACCCGGAGGTACTGCGCGCCGTGCTCGAGGGCCTCGAATTCCGCACGATCCTCGCCGAGCTCGCCCTCGACCGGCCGGCGACCTCCGGCGGGACGTACGAGGTCGTCACGGACGAGGCTTCGTTCACTTCGGTCGTTGCGGCCCTGGGGGGGGCAGAGGAGTTCGCCCTCGATCTCGAGACGACGAGCACGGATCCCCTCACCGCGGAGATCGTGGGGATCTCACTTGCCATCGGGCCGGAGCGGGCGTGGTACATCCCGGTCCGGCACACGTACCCCGGTGCCCCGCGCCAGCTCCCCCTCGCCCACGTCCTTGCCGGGCTGCGGCCGCTTCTTGTAGGGGAGCGGCCGCGGATCATCGGGCAGAACCTGAAGTACGACCTCCAAGTCCTCGCCACCCACGGGATCGAGGCCCGCGGGGTCGCGTTCGACGCGATGATCGCCCACTGGCTCCTCCATCCCGATGCCCCGGCCCATGGCCTGGATGTCATCGCCCGCTCCGAGCTTGGGATCCGGGTCCAGACCTACAAGGAGCTCCTCGCGGCGGGAGGGGAGAAGGGCATTCATGAGGTACCCCTCGACCGCGCCGCCCGCTATGCGGGCGAGGACGCCGCGGTCGTGTGCCGGCTCCGGCCGGGGCTCACCGCCAAGCTGGGCGAGGCGGGGCTGGGGGGGCTCTTCGACGAGGTCGAGATCCCGCTGATCGAGGTCCTGCGCGTGATGGAGCGGCGGGGGGTCCTCCTCGACGTGGACGCCCTCTCCGTGCAGGGGAAGGAGCTTTCCCTCCTCATCGAGCGGCTGCGGGATGAGCTCTACGCCCTTGCGGGCGGGCCATTCAACCCCAACTCCACGCCCCAGGTGCGGGAGATCCTCTACCGGAAGCTCAAGCTCCCCATCCTCGGGCAGCGGAAGACCGGCCCCGCGACGGATGCGTTCGTCCTCCGCGAGCTCGCCTCCTACCACGAGTTCCCGGGCAAGCTCGCCGCGTACCGGGAACTGGAGAAGCTCAGGAACACGTACATCGAGAAGCTCCCGACCTATGTCCATCCCCGCACCGGGCGGGTCCACACCTCGTGGAACCAGACCGGGACCGCCACCGGCCGCCTCTCCTCCTCCGATCCTAACCTCCAGAGCATCCCTACTGGGCACGAGGCAGGGGTGGACATCCGGCGCGCGTTCGTCGCCCCGCCGGGGCGGTTTTTCCTCGGCGCCGACTACTCCCAGATCGAGCTCAGGATCCTCGCCCACCTCTCCGGCGACGAAAACCTGATCGCCGCGTTCGAGCGGGGGGAGGACCTCCACCGCCGCACCGCGGCGACCCTGTTCGACGTCCCGCCGGAGGCGGTGGACGGCCGCATGCGCGCGGTGGCGAAGAGGGTCAACTTCGGGATCATCTACGGGATCAGCCCGTACGGCCTGGCGCGCGACCTCGGGATCCCCCAGGCCGAGGCGAAGGGGCACATCGCTCGATTCTTCCAGGCCTACCCCCAGGTCGGACCGTTCCTGGAGGGCCTCGTCGCCGAAGCCCGCCGCACCGGGTACGCGCGAACCCTCCTTGGCCGGCGGCGGCCGCTCGGGCCGGCGGCGGACGGGCTAGCAATGGCGGGGGGGTCCGCGGAGCGGAACGCGATCAACACCCCGATCCAAGGTTCGGCGGCCGACCTCATCAAGCTCGCCATGCTCCGGCTCCACGCGGCGTGGCAGGCGGGGGATCTTCCCGCGGAGATGATCCTCCAGATCCACGACGAGCTCGTGTTCGAGGCCGACGAGCGCGACGCCGATCGTGCGGCCCGCGTGGTGAGGGAGATCATGGAGGGCGTGGGGGATCTCCGCGTCCCCCTGCGGGTTGACGTCACAACAGGCCGCAACTGGGGCGAGATCTAGCCGGGAGTCCTCCCCTACTGCCTGATCGGGGGCTCGGGGGGGACTTCACCGGGCCCTGCCTCGCGGGCCAGTTTGCTCCTGTGGTTCACGAACACGTTCTTCCAGTGCCCAGTGCGGAAGACAAGGGTCATCCCGATGCCCTGCACAATGTCGGAGGCATTGATGCCGAGCCAGATGCCCGTGGGGCCCAGTCCAACTCCCCGGGCGAAGAGATAGGCGACCGGTATCCGGAAGCCGAGTTGACCGACGGCATTGATGATGGTGGGGGTTCGGGTGTCGCCCGCGCCGTTCATGGCCTGGGAAAGCACGAGCGAGAACGTAAGAAACGGGAACGTCACCGCAAGATAGCGCAGGAACGAGCTACCAATCGCGATGACCTCGGGGTGGTCGTTGAAGGCACCGACGATTGTTGGCGCGAAGATCAGGAAGGACAAGGCTATTGGGATTGCAATGTATTCGTAGTACCGCACAGCGCGCCAGGCGGATTGTGTAGCCCGTTCCGGCTTGTCTGCTCCCAGGTTCTGCCCGACCAGCACCGCCGCCGCACTGGCAAAGCCTGAACCGGGCACCATGATCGCTGTTCGAATACGCGATCCGATTCCATATGCCGCCAAGGTGACATCCCCAAACGAGGTGACCAGACGCATCAAAAAGAGAAACGAGATCTCCCGGACGAGGACCTGAAGCGACGCAAAGAAACCGATGCTCACGATTCTTTCGAGCAACGGGAAGTTGGGTTTGAAGCATCTGAGCTGCAACCGAAGCGTGGAGTGTCCGAAGAGGAGGTGGCTGAGGAGCAACACGACGCCGATCCCGCGGGTGAGGACCGTTGCTAAGGCCGAGCCTGCTACGCCCATTGCCGGGAAGGGGCCATATCCCATGATGAACATTGGGTCAAGGATGATGTTGAGGATGTTCGCGATGATCAGCGCATACAGCGGGGTCCTGGCATCTCCGGAGCCGCGTAAAGCATATTCCATTCCTACCGCAAGGAAGATGAAAATGGAAAGGGCGAAGTTGATGCGGAGGTACTCCGCGGCGTACCGCAGGACGTCGCCCGTGGCACCGAAGAGTTTGAGGAGAGGTTCGACCAAGAAGAGCGCCGTGAGCAGCATGATGCCGGCCCCGATGGCGCTGAGGATGAACGTTTGGCCGAGGACATTGTCCGACATCGTGTGGTTTTTCTCCCCCGTGTAGTGGGAGATGACGGTCATTGTCCCCACGGCAATCCCCTGCACCAGCATCATCAGGATGGCGACAACCGTCCCGGCGATCGAAAGGGCAGCCACCTCAACATGTCCAAGTCTCCCGACGAAGAACAAGTCTACCATTGAAAAGAGGTCCTGTAGAGCCCCGGTCACAATCATCGGGGCGGCCAGTCTCCAAATGGACCGAGAAAGCCGGCCCTCTACAAGGCCCTGTTCGATCTTTCGCTCTCGTTGCTTCGCCATGGTTGCCTTCGCAGTGCCCGCGTGGTAAGGACCGACGCCCAGTGTCCCGCGGTTCTAGGGGGTACGGCGCCTGGCTCGCGCAGCCCGCTGCCTCCGCGGGGTGCCTCCGGTCAACAGGCGATCGCTCTTGAAGATGCGGACTGCCATGGCGATGACCACCGCCGAAAAGACGGCCGAGTAGGCGATCCCCCCGAGCACCAACGGGTATTCGTCGAACATGAGGGCGCGCATGGCCATCATGGGGTGGGAGAAGGGGATTAGAAACAGGACAGTTTTTAGTCCAAGCGACACGGTAGCGAAGTCCTTGAACATGATGAGGAACATCGGGATCATGGCCATGGCGGTGATGGGGAAGAGCAGGGTCTGTGCGCTGCGGTAGTCGCGGGCGAACGTTCCGAGCACGATGCACAGAGCAAGACCTGCCAGAAGCGCCAAGAATAGGGAAACCCCCACCAGAAGGTAATCCAAAACCCCAAGGGCCAACCCGTACTGGCCGAGGTCGATCGCCCCCATCTGGAACGAGCGCATGTAGAAACTGAAGCCGAGCATGTAGATGAGGGCCATGACCAGGCCCACCGCGGCGCTCCCCACGATCTTCCCGGTGACGATCGACCCCCGGCTCACCGGCATGGTGAGCAAGGTCTCGAGGGTCTTATTCTCCTTCTCTAGCCCCATCGAGGAGATCACCGTGCTCCCGGCCATCATCATGAGCATCATCACCAGGAGGGGGATCATGATGGACTGGGACATCAGCGTGTTTGCGATCGCGCTCGGGGGAACCCCGGAGATCGTCTTCCCCTTGACCAATGTAGTGTCGCTCCGCGTTGTGGGGTGCAGGATGACCTCCGGGTTCAGGGGGACGTTCCCTTCGATAAGGGCGACCGTGAGCGCGTTATTCACGGCCAAAATCAGCCCCTCGACCGGGGCCGAGGAGATTGAATCCATCATGCCCAAGCCCCGCATGATCCAGTGGATCTCGATCGTGCCCGGCTCGCCCCCGAGGATCCTCTCGCTGAACTCCGGAGGGAAGACGAGCAGGGCCACGCCGCCGCCCTCTTCGGTCCGCCTCAGCCCCTCTGCCACGTCGGTACCGCTATGGACGACCCGGGCCGCGGCCCCGAGGACCGACCCGGCGATCTGGGACAGCTCGCCCTCGTCCTGGTCCACAACCCCAATCACTGGCCGCTGGGTGACCTCTTCCCCGATGTCCCCGATCACTCCCCCCATCATGGCGAAGATGACGGCCACGATCACGATCGGGATCAGGGTCTGGGGGGTGAGGAGTTCCCGGACCTCCTTGCCTATGATGTTGCGGATGCCCATTTCACCACCTCAGCGAACACGTCCTCGATGTTCCCCGCCGCGTACTTCCCCTTGAGCTCGGCGGGCGACCCCGCCTCCACGATCCTCCCCTCGTGGATGAGGGCGATCCGGTCGCAGAGGAGCTCCACCTCGAGCATGTTGTGGGAGGAGAGGAGCACCGCCCTCCCTCCCTTGGTGGAGTTTCTGATGATCCCCCGGATCTCCCGGGCGTTGATGACGTCCAGTCCTGAGGTGGGCTCATCCAACACCGCGAGCTTGGGGTCCGTCATGAGCGCCCGCCCCACGAGCAGCCGCCGCGTCATCCCCTTGCTCAGGGTGGAGATCTTGTCGTTGATCCGCTCGCCCAGGTCGGCGATCTCCCCCCCCCGCTCCACCATGTCCTTGACCTTCTCCCCGTTTCCGAAGAATCGGGCGATGAACTCCAAATACGCGCGGCCGGTGAGGTTCCTGTAGGCCCCGGCCTCCTCGGGGAGGTAGCTCAGAATCCGCCGCACGGCGTCGGATTCCGTCGTCACGTCATGGCCGAACACCCGGACGGAGCCGGAGGTCATGGAAAGGAGCGTGGACACGATCCTCAGGGTGGTGGTCTTGCCGGCCCCGTTGGGGCCGATGAGCCCGAAGATCTCCCCTTCCCGAACGTCAAAGGATATCCCCTGAACCGCCTTCTGGGCGCCGTAATCCTTCCGGAGATCCCTCACTTCCACCGCCTGCATTCAGCCCTCCTTACCCGGGTAGAGTTGCGTGCCCGGGCGCGCTCCCTAGAACAGCCCGCGGACCTCCCCCGTCTCCACGTCCACGTCAATCCGGCGGAACGCGGGGTCGGACCCGGTGCCGGGCATGAGGGCGATCGTCCCCGCCACCGGGCACAGGAACCGCGCCCCGGAGAAGAGGAGCACATCCCGGATGGGGAGGACCCATCCCGTGGGCACCCCCTTCCAGTTGGGATCGTGGGAGAGGGAGAGGTGGGTCTTCACCATCATCGTTGCGTAGTCGCGGAACCTCGGATCGGACTCGAACGCCTTGGCCTTCTCCTCCGCCTCGGGGGCCCAGGAGACCCCATCCGCGCCGTACACCTCGCGGGCGATCCGCTCCACCCGCTGCCGGAGCGGCATCTCCTGGGGGTACAGAAACCGGAACTCCGTGGGTTCCTCGCACGCCTCGATCACGGCATCGGCCAGTTCGAGCGCCCCTTCCCCCCCGTTGCGCCAGTGCTCGCCCACGGCGCACCGCGCGCCGGCGGCCTCCACATGCCGCCGCACGAGGTCCACCTCGGCATCCGTATCCGTGGGGAAGCGGTTGATGCACACCACCGGGTTCACGCCCGACTGGCGCACGATCGCGATGTGGTGGAGGAGGTTCGCTACGCCACGCTCTACGAGAGCGAGGTCCTCCTCTTGATACGCCTTGGGGAGCGGTTTCCCCGGCACGACCCGTGGTCCACCGCCGTGCATCTTCAGGGCCCGGATCGTGGCCGTGATCACCGATACGTGCGGGGCAAGGCCGCTCAGGCGGCACTTGACGTTCCAGAACTTCTCGAACCCAATGTCGGCCCCGAACCCGCTCTCGGTCACGTGGTAGTCCCACAGCGCGAGGCCCACCCGGTCGGCGAGGATCGAGGATTGGCCAACGGCGATGTTCGCAAACGGCCCGGCGTGAACGAGGACAGGCTGGTACTCAACCGTCGCGCAGAGGGTGGGATGAAGGGCGTTCCGCATCCAGGCCGCCATCGCTCCCCCCACCTCGAGGTCGTCGCAGGTGATGGGAGTTCCCCGTTTATCGTAGGCCACGGTCATCTCCCCGACCCGCGCCCGCAGGTCCCCGAGGTCGCGGGCGATGGCCAGGATCGCCATCAGCTCAGAGGAAACAGAGATTTGGAATCCTGATTCCATCGGGATCCCGTTCTCCTTCCCCCCCAGGCCGATCACGATCTGGCGGAGGGCCTGGGCGCAGAAATCCAGCGCCCATTTCATCTCCACCCGCCGTGGATCGATGTCGAGCCGCTTGAGGCCGCGCTTGGCGAGCCCCGCGTCGGTGTAGTTCGCCTCGTGGTGCAGCCGCGCAGTGAGGGCGACCAGCGCCAGGTTGTGGGCGTTCGTGACCGCGTCGATGTCCCCCGTGAGGCCCATTGTGAACTCGGTCATCGGGATGAGAAGTGCGTTTCCTCCCCCCGCGGCCGTGCCCTTGATGTTCATCGAGGGGCCGCCTGATGGCTGACGGATCGCCCCCCCCGCGTCCCTCCCGCGCCGGGCGAGGCCCTCGATGAGGCCGAGGGTGGTCGTCGTCTTCCCCTCCCCAAGCGGGGTTGGGGTGATGGCAGTGATCTCGATGTACTTCCCGGCTGGAGGAGCACGCCGCCGGTCGAGGATCCGGCGGGAATCGAGCTTGGCGACCCGGCCATAGGGGAGGACTTCGTCTTCCCTGAGGCCGAGCCGCCTTTGCCACTCGGCAGGGGACGGCATCCTCTTTTCCGCCTCGGCCGCGATCTGCCAATCTGCCAGTACCGTTGGATCGTACACCATCGCGCTCACCTCGCCATTTGGGCCTGCGCCTCACAGGCGGCCACGGTGTTGACGAGGAGCATCGCCACCGTCACCGGTCCCACCCCGCCCGGGACAGGGGTGATGGCGGCCGCTACCTCTGCCACGGCCGCGTACTCCGTGTCCCCCACCAGACGGTACCCCCTCGGCGCCGTGGGGTCATCCACCCTGTTCACCCCAACGTCGATCACCACCGCCCCCTCGCGGACCATGTCCGCGGTGATCGTGCGCGGCCGTCCCACCGCCACCACGAGGATGTCCGCCTGGCGGGTGAACGCCCCCAAGTCAGGCGTCGCTGAATGGCACAGGGTCACCGTTGCATCCCCCGCCGGTCCCTTCTGGGAGAGGAGGATCGACAGCGGTCGCCCGACGAGGGCGCTCCGCCCCACGATCACCACGTGGTTCCCTGCCGGAGGGTAGCCGCTGCGGTGGAGGATCTGCTGAACTGCGTGCGGGGTGCAGGGGAGGAGGTACGGATCCCCGCGGACGAGCCGGCCGATGTTCTCGGGATGGAGGCAATCCACATCCTTCGCCGGGTCCACCGTCCCACACACGCGCTCCGGGGACAGGCCAGAGGGCAGCGGGAGCTGAACGAGGACTCCGTGGAAGCGAGGGTCGTCGTTCAGGGCGGAGACCACGGCCAAGAGCTCGTCCTCCGATGTCCCCACGGGGAGGACCGTCGTTATGGAGAGGAGGCCTAACCCTTGTGCCGCCCTCTCCTTCTGGCGGACGTACGAGGCCGAGCTCGGGTCGTCCCCCACCCGGACGATGGCCAACCCGGGGACGATCCCCTTCCGCGCTAGATCCGCGATCCGCGGCCGGAGCTCAGCCTTGATCTGGGCCGCGATCTCCTCCCCGGAGAGGATCCGTCCCACCGCTAGGGCCCCTTCCTCACGGGAGGCCGAAGCCCCACCAGCGCGACGACGATCCCCACCGCGGCGAGGGCCATCACGGGCGGGAACACGGCGACGTACGAGCTCAGGTCATGGAGGAGGCCCGACATCACGTTCCCTACGATCGCCCCCACCCCGTACGAGGTGAACACGAGCCCGTAATTCTCGGCGTAGTGGGCAGTGCCGAACAGCGTCGCCGTCGCGGCCGGGGCGATGGCGAGCCACCCCCCGAGGTTGAGCCACAACAGGCTGAACCCCACGAAGTACGCGACCTGGCTCCCTCCAGCCCGCCACAGGAGGAGGGCGGCGAGGAAGATGAGCACGAACGAGAGCGTTCCCGCGTAGCGCGGGGTGAGGCGGTCCGTCAGCCAGCCGAACAGGGGTCGTCCCACCCCGTTGAACACCGCGAACACCGACACGGCGGCCGCGGATAGCCCCGCGGAGAGGTTGGCCACCTCCTGGCCGAATGGCGCAGCGATGCCGATCGCCATCAGGCCGGCGAGGCACCCGATGGTGTACGCGCCCCACAGGGCCCAGAACGTGGGCGTGCGCACCATCCGACCCCGATCCATGTCCACAGCTGATGGCTTGGCCTTCCCCTTTGGGGATGCGACCTTCCACCCCTGGGGCGGGAACCTCATGGGCAGAGCGGTGAGGACCATGACCACGAGGAACGCCACCCCGAGGATGAGGAACGTGCGGAGCGGGCCGTGGGCGGAGATGAGGGCGTTCATGATTGGGGCGACCACGAGGGCCGAGGCCCCGAACCCGGCGAGGGTGAGCCCCACCGCCAGGCCCCGCCGGTCAGGGAACCACCTCCCGGCCACGGCGATCGGGCAGCCGTACGCCACGCCGACCCCCGCTCCCGCGATCACCCCATAGAAGAGCGTCAGAACCCCGATGTTGGGAGAGAAACCGGCGAGGATCCAGCCCAGCCCGACGAGGATGCCCCCGAGGATCCCCGTCTTCCGCGGCCCCCACCGCTCGACGAGCCCCCCCGCGAGCGCCATCCCGAGAGCGAACACGGCGAGGAAGACCATGAACGGGAGGCCACTTGAGGTCGCGCTGATCCCCCACAGCTCCTCCAGGGGCTTCCGGAATACGCTGAACGCGTAGACCGCCCCCATGCACACGTTGGCCACGAACCCCAGCGCCACGTACCCCCACCGGCCCTTTTCCGCCGGCAGTCCCAGCACCCGCATCTCCTCCATACCCCCCTCCTCGCAAGAACTCAAGGGGCGGACCCCTGGTCCGCCCCTGATCGTGCCTCCATCCCCGTTCGCCTACCTACGCCTTGTACCCCACGATTTTCTGGAGGTCCTCGACGCACTCCGGATTCCGCAACGTGGTCAGGTCGCCGATCGGCTCGTTGCGGACGAGCGCCTTCAGGATCCGGCGCATGATCTTCCCGGACCGGGTCTTCGGCACGTCCTCCGTGAAGTAGATCGCCGCGGGCCGTGCCGTGGGCCCGATGTGCTGATCCACCGTCTTGATGAGATCCTTCTTCAGGTCCTCCGATGGATGGACGCCCTTCTTGAGGAGGACGAACGCCACCGGGACCTCGCCCTTCACCTCGTCGGGCTTGGAGACCACGGCGACCTCGGTCACGAGCGGGTGCTGGGCGAGCGCATCCTCGACCTCGGCCGTCGCCAGTCGGTGGCCGGCGACGTTCATCACGTCGTCCACCCGGCCCGTGATGCGGATGTTCCCCATCTCGTCCATCCGCGCTCCGTCCTTGGTGAAGTAGAGCTGGGGGCCGAACTCGCCGAAGTACGTGGCGCGGAACTTCTCGCTGTCCCCGTACAGTCCCCGCAGCAGGGCGGGCGGGAACGGCGGCTCCATCACAAGATAGCCGCCATCGCCCGTTTTCACGGGGACCCCGCCCGCGTCCACGATCTTCGCCCGGATCCCCGGGAAGGGGCGACCGGCCACGGTGGGAATGAAGGGGCCGATGCCGGGGAGGGCCTGGACACAGGTCGCCCCGGTCTCGGTCTGCCACCACGTGTCGATGATCGGGCACCGCTTCCCCCCGATGTGCTCGAAGTACCAGTGCCATGCCTCCTCGTTGATCGGCTCCCCGACCGTCCCCAGGACCCGCAGGGAGGAGAGGTCGTGCTTGGCCGGCCACTCCTCGCCCCACTTGACGTGCATCCGGATCGCGGTCGGCGCGGTGTAGTAGACCGTCACCTTGTGCTTGGCGATGATCTGCCACATCCGGCCGAAGTCCGGGGCATCGGGCGTCCCCTCGTAGACGAGCGTCGCTACTCCGTTCATGAGCGGGCCGTAGTTGATGTAGGAGTGCCCGGTGATCCACCCCACGTCAGCGGTGCAGAAGTGGATGTCGTCCTCGTGCAGGTTGAAATCCAACTTGGACGTTGCATAGACCTGGACAGCGTACCCGCCGGTGGTGTGTACCACCCCTTTGGGTTTCCCCGTCGTGCCCGACGTGTAGAGGATGAAGGATAGATCCTCGGCGTCCATCTCCTCCGGCGGGCAGTGCGTGGACTGCCCTGCGACGGCCTCGTGGTACCACACATCGCGCCCCTTCTGCATCGGGATCTCGTTCCCGGCCCGGCGGACGACGACCACTTTCTCCACCGAAGTGCCGGTCAGAGCCTGATCCGCCTGCTGCTTGAGCGGGATCTTCTTGCCGCGGCGGTAGTAGCCATCCGCGGTGACGAGGACCTTCGCCCCACAGTCGAGGAGCCGGTCCCGGAGCGACTCCGGCGAGAACGCCGAGAACACGACCGTGTGCACGGCGCCGATTCGCACCACGGCCTGCATCGCGATCACGGCCTCCGGGATCATCGGGAGGTAGATCCCCACCCGATCCCCCTTCTGGACCCCGAGCGCTTTGAGGGCATTGGCGAACCGGGACACCTCAGCGAGGAGCTCCTGGTAGGTGAACACTCGGTTGGGCTCATCCACCGGCTCCGGCTCCCAGATGAGGGCGGTCTTCCCCCCCTTCCCCGCTGCGACGTGTCGGTCGAGCGAGTTGTAGGACAGGTTGAGCTTTCCGCCCACGAACCACCGATAGGCGAAGGGCTCATCCTCGTAGGCCTTCGTCCACCGTTTGAACCACGTGAGCTGCTCGGCTTGCTGGGACCAGAACGCAATCGGATCCGCTGCCGCCTGGGCGTAGATCTTCGCATCCGATGCCCAGGCATGCTTCTTCAGGGCCTCGCTCGGCCAGTACCAATTCTCGCGCTTGGGATCGGGGACGACCCACTGCACTCCGTTCGACGTCGCTTCCTTCGCCACTGTGGTATGCCTCCTTCGTCGGGTCGGGCTCGACCCGCGGCATGATACCCAAGCCCTAACCCTGTTCCCAGGCGAGGCTCTACGAGGGATCATTCCTCGCCGACGGTGACGAGGTCGCGGAACCCGTCGAGGGTCTTGAGGCCGATCCCCGGTACGCGGGTCAGGTCGTCCACCTGGGCGAACGGGCCGTGCTCCTCCCGGTAGGCGACGATGCGCGCCGCGAGGGCGGGGCCGATCCCGGGGAGCCGTTCGAGCTCCGCGGCGGAGGCCGTGTTGATGTTGATCTTCCCCGGGAGCTTGAACTCGATCGGGATGACGACCGCTGGGATGTCCACCGGTTCGAGGGGGGGCGGAGCAGGAGAGGGGGGAGGGATGAGGCGCAGGCCGGCCCACACGAGGAGGGCGAACACGAGGGCGGCCGCCGCCCAGAACCGCGGCTCCGTAGGAGGTCTACGGGAGGAGCTCCTTGATCCGCTGGACACCCCACTCCTCCTGTTGGGTACGGGCGAGTTCGGGTTGGCGCTCGTACCGGTCCCGGGCGAACTTGGACTTCCAGTGGCGGAGGAGGATCTCCCGCAGCTCGGCCCGAAGGTTGGGGTCGGCGAGGGCCGGATCGCGCGCCAGGCTCTCGACCTCGGGGAGGTACACGTCCACGGACGCCGCCTGATCGACGAGGCTCAGGCTCCGCTCGGGATCGGTGGGGAGAAGAGCTAGCGCTTGGCGAAGGAGCTCGCGGCGGTGGAGCTCCTCCCGGGCCCGCTCCGCCATCCTCTGGCCGTGGGCCCGGTAGGCCGCTAGCCTCCACACGGGGAAGCGGCGCACCTCATGGGGGCAGCCGTTGTGCGATGGGAACGCACGGGGGTCGGTCACGATCCGGCCGTGCCATGCCAGGCAGCCCTCGCAGGTGCGCCACGATACGGCCGTGTAGCACTGCCAGAGCGAGGTTCGGCCGCGGAGAAGGTATCCCAGGATCCTCACAAGATCGGTCATCGTCGTGGTGCCGAGGGTGGGAGTCGAACCCACACGCCCGTCTCCGGGCACGGGATTTTGAGTCCCGCGCGTCTGCCCATTCCGCCACCCCGGCGCTCACGAGATTATAGCCCCGCGGCCCGGCATGCTGGGCACACCCCGTACCCCTGGACGACGACCTCCGCGAGCGTGAACTCGTGGCGCGCCGCGGCCTCGGTCACCACCTTCTTCAGCGCCGGGTCGGAGAACTCCACCACCCGCCCGCACCGACGGCACACGAGGTGGCCGTGGTCCTCCCGCCCCAGCACGTGCTCGTAGTGGGCGTGGGCCTCGCCGAACGACACGCGCCGGACGAGCCCCGCCTCCTCGAGGAGCTCTAGGGTGCGGTACACCGTGGCCGCCGACGAGACCACGCCCCGCAGGGCGGCCCACAGGTCCGCCGCCTCGAAATGGGCGGGGAGGGAGAACACGGCCTCGACCACGGCCCGCCGCGATTGGGTGACGTGGAGGCCCCGCCGCCTGAGGAAGGTCTCGAACATGTTCACCGCGCGGTCGGTCATGTCCGCACCACTGTGCCGCAGCGCGGGGTGACCGTCAACCCGGCCCGCGGAGGAAGATGAGGCGGCCCACCTCGACCCCGGCCTCGTGCGCCACCGGCGGACACTTCGCCTGGAGGAGGAAGAAGAGCGGCGCTTGCTCCCCCGATAGGCCCTCGAAGTTCCCCATCCCCTTGCTCAGGATGAGCTCCGCGCTTCGGAACCTGGTCCGGAACTGGGGCGACGAGGAAGGAAGGCTCACCCCAGGGAGATCGGACCCGGTGGTGATGACCTCCGCGATCTCATCCAGCCCGACCGCGTGGGCATCGTCGGTCGTGGCGTCGTTGAGCGTGGGCGCGCCGCGCACGGCAACGGTCACTGTCAGGCCACGGGCCCGCAGTTCCTCGATGAGGATCCGATCGAGGACGATCTCCCCTGCGTTGTCGGCGAGGTAGAGGACCCCGCGCACGGCCGCAAGCGCCGCACGAAAACGATCGTAGTCGCTCCGCGCGAACGGGAGGGCGGCCGCCGCATCCACTCCCGTCCAGTCGAGGCGGGCGTGGAGCCCGAGGTCGAGGCTGTTGCCGGCCGCGGCCAACCGCAGCGCGTGGAGCAGCGGATCGGGAGCCCGGGCGACCTCATCCTTCCACTGTGCGTACCGGGCCAGGGCCGCGGCGTTGGCCGCCTGCTTCTCCGCGTGGTACGGATCGGCGACCCCGACGGCCCTCCGCAACGACCGGCCGGCTTCCGCCCCGAGGAGGATCGGGGGCTGTGATCGGTCCCAGCGCGCCGCGAGCCGGGCGACCTCCGCCGCGACTCCCCACGCCGTCTCCTCCGCGGCCCGAGCGCGGCGTGCTCCGGCCACGGTCGCCCGCAGGATGCACGGGATGCACTCCGGGTAGGTCCTCACTGGGGGCTCTCCTGCTCGCCATGGTTCTTTCGCCGGGCCCGGCCCGTGGAAGTGCCGATTGTCCCCGTTTGTGGGGCACCGATCACGAGCGACCAGATCGCGTCAGCGACCGCGAGGAACGGTTCGCGAATGCTCGGCACCAGCACCGCCGGCTGGCCTGTGTCCCCCCCGCGGACCACCTCCGGGATGAGTGGGATGTGGCCCAGAAAGGGGACATTCATCCGCGCCGCGAGCCTCTCCCCACCGCCCGTTCCGTAGAGGTCGATCTCCGCCCCACAGTGAGGGCAGACGAGGGACGCCATGTTCTCCACCACGCCGATCCTGTCCACACCCACCTTGCGGGCGAACGTCACTGCCTTGCCCGCATCGAGGAGGGCCACGTCCTGGGGCGTCGTGACCACGACCGCGGTCGCTGCCTTCCCCACGAGCTGGGCCACGGACAGGGCTTCGTCCCCTGTCCCCGGGGGGAGGTCGGCGACGAGGAGGTCGAGGGGTCCCCACTCCACCTCCTCGAGCAACTGCTGGATGGCCTTCATCTTGAGTGGCCCTCGCCAGATGACGGGGGCGTCTCGAGTGGGGAGAGCGAATGCGATCGAGGCCACTGCCAGGTTGTGGGGGGTAACCACGGGATAGAGTTTCCCATTGCGGATCGGCATCGGTTGATCCTCGATGGCGAGCATCTTCGGCACATTCGGACCGTGAAGGTCGGCATCGAGCAGCCCGACCTGCATGCGGTGGGCAAGCGCGACCGCAACGTTCACGGCCACCGTTGACTTCCCCACACCGCCCTTCCCCGACAGGACCATGAGCACATGCTGTGGCTTGTTCATCTCTTCCCCCTTCGCAACCCTCTACACGCCTTCTCCCTCGCCCTGAGGGCCTCTGAACCCCTCAACCGTACGACGAGGTCGTCGTCGACTCCTTCCCCGTGCAGTGCCCGGGAGCCCCAGAGTCCTCAGCGGTGGCCAGGCGCGCTGCCGCCTCGCGGGTCCTCGGCGACGGGACCCCACCGAGGGGGAACCCACCTCGAACGAGGCGGAGCTTGGCTCCGCTGATCGCGGCGGCATGGCTCGCCGTTCGTTCCACGCCGGGGTAGGCGCACCCTCAGATGAGCACACCGCCCTGCGGCGTGGCCACCACCAGTCCGTATTCCCGTACCGTACGGCTCATCGTCCCCATCGACAAGAGCGTTCCTCCAAGGTCGCAGGGCTCGTCCCCGAGGTGAACCCCGCGCCTCGTGCCCGCTGTCGGAGGTGGGAGGCCATCCCCTCCGGGGCCCACGCGTGTACCCCTGGGGCCTTCTCTAGTACGTAGGGGAGCCTGCCGACGTGGTTACAAGCGGCATGGTGAAGATGTCAGTGATGGGGGCCAGGTCCACGTCCATGGCCTGTGAGTTGTGCGCGAACACTCGAATAGGAGTCTGCATTCCCTCATTTCGACGAGGGCGCAGATCCCCCCATCCCCCGCGGAGAGGGGGATGGGCTACGCTGTCGTACGGGACGAGGACGTGCATCAGCTAGCTCAGCGCTCCGGTCGGACACCCGGGCAGGCACACCCCGCATCGCCGGCAGAGGGCCGAACTCACCCATGCTTTCCCATTGCGCATCTCGATTGCCCCGTGTGGGCAGGCATTGGCGCATTGTCCGCACCCGATGCACTTCGCCATATCCACGATGGGAACGCCGGTCTCCGACGTTGCGGCGGCTCTGAAGCGCGCTCCCGGGGCAGCCATTCCCTGCGCGCCGCCCCCGCCGAGCCTTCTTCCCCAGCCGCGGCCTCTGCTGCGACCCAGCCCCCTGCCTCGGCCGGCAGAAGGTCCAGTTCCGTCACCCTGCGGCATCGCTTTCCTCCTTCGCCGTACGCAATTTGCGCCCAGGGAGGGCCCGTTTTCTGGCTCCACCGCTAGCCTCGCTCATCGCTTCCTCCTTTGGGCCACCTGGGCCAGGCTCGTCGCCTCCAGGAACGCCACGACCCGCTGCCGCACCGGGTCCCACAGAGAGGCCAGGGGGCAATCTTCCTGCCCCCTACAGGGGGTGAGGGAGAAGGGGCAGTCCAGCATGAGCCGGTCCCCTTCGACCGCCCTGATCGCCTCGGCCAGGGAGACCTCCTCCGGGGGGTGGGCGAAGGCGAGGCCGCCCCGTTTGCCCCGGGTGGAGGTGATGATCCCGGCCTGCACCAGGGGGGGGACGAGCTTGGCCAAGAATGGCTGGGGGATCTCGGCGGCCTGGGCCAACTCCCGGATCTTGAGCGAGCGATCCCCGGCAGCCAGCTCCGTCAGGGCCATGATCGCGTACTTGGCGGTGCGGGAGAACATGTTCAAGATAAATCTACCTCTTTATCCCTTTATTATGGCCAAGTTCCCCCCTCTGTCAAGCCTGGGAGTTGCTACAGGGAACACACAGAGCCTACCTCCAAACCACCAGGAATTGGGGGGTCCAATTCTAAAATTATCCTTTGAATCGCGGCGTCCTGGTGGTGGCTTTTTTCTCTGTAACTACGTGCAAAATCTCGAGGATCGACCCCAGGGCGACGGCGGCCGTCATTATCAAGCCGAACAGGGCGCCCCCAAGCATCTTCCCCAGGAGCACCGCCGGCACGCCGATGGGCGCGAGGAGCAACCGCTCGAGCGACCCCAGACGGAGCTCGAAATTGATCACCACGGCCTCGGCCGCCGTGGTGCTGAACAGTGCCGTCATAGCGATGAGACCAGGAACAAGCTCAGCGAAGTCCCGTGGGCCCCGCAGGTAAAAGGCGAGGATCCAGGTGAAACACGATCCCCCAGCTCACTGCTGGGGGCTTGAGGTAATAGGTGCGCATGTCCTTTTGGACGATGGCCCAAACGCCGCGCAGCTCATCCCGCCACATCACTTCCCCTTCTCCTGAGCCATTGCCACTGGGCTCAGGTCGGTGATCTTGAGGAATGCGTCCTCCAAGCTAGGTTTTACGGTGTTCACGGCTTCAATCGCTACCTCCTTCTCCTCGGAGAAGGCGAACACAACCCTATACGCTTGAGCGGGGTCCCCGCCCAGAATACGAAGTTCATGGCCGTTCATCGCCACCACCTGCGCGTCGGGGAGGCGGCTGGTAAACACATCCCGTGCCTCGGGCACGGGTTTTCCGAACCGGACCTCGATCACCGACTCCCCCTCCGCTGCTCGCTTGAGCTCCGCTGGGGTCCCAGTCCGCACTATTTTCCCCGAAACCAAAATGGCGATCCGGTCGCAGAGGAGGTCGGCTTCCTCCAGGTAATGAGTCGTGAGGAACACTGTCACCCCTTGATCGTGGAGCCCGGCGATCAGGGCCCGCAGTGATCGGGCTGCGGCCACGTCGAGGCCTAATGTGGGCTCGTCCAAGAAGAGGAGTTTAGGGTGGTGAACCATGGCCGCGGCGATGGTGAGGGCCCGCTTCATCCCCCGCGAAAGCGTAGCAAAATGGCTATTCTTGCGATCCTCCAGCCGGAACATGCGCAGGAGTTCCTCTGCCCGGCGCCTTCGCTCCCCACGCGGGACCCCGAAGAGCTCCCCCATGAACAGAAGGTTGTCCCTGGCCGAAAGCTCGTCGTAGAGGTTGGATTGCTCGGGGGCGACCCCGATGTGTCGTTTCGCTTGGGCCGCCTGCGCGCGGATGTCAAAGCCAAGGACACGGGCCGTGCCGGATGTGGGCCTGGCAAGGCCGGTGAGCATGCGGATGGTGGTGGTCTTGCCGGCGCCGTTTGGGCCGAGGAACCCGAACAGTTCCCCTTCCTGGACCTCAAAGCTGATCGCGGCCACGGCGAGCAGGTCCCTATAGGCCTTGGTCAGCCCCTCAACCTGGATCACCCGGTCCACGTTCATTCGCTTTCCGCTCGCCAAGCCCGGCACCGTCTTCCGGAGCTTCGGGGGCCTTCCCCCGTACCAGTAATGTGCGTATACACGCTTCACCAGTATACTCAGCTCTGCCTATTCCGCCAAAACCTTGGACGCTTTGGGAGGTGGTGAATGGAGCTTGGTGAGCTCGTGGAAAAGAAACTTGGCGAGGCCCTGGACCTCGAAGTGGTGGACTACTGCATCGCCCTGAGCGACGTCTATGTTGAACTCGCCGGGGGGTATCTCGGCCTCTACCACACCCCGGTCGAGGACTTCCAGCGGTTCCCGTTCTGGCCCCTTTTGGGCAGGTCCGCACGAGACGTGTTCGCGCTGCGGGAGGAGGGGAACATGGCCCTCCGGGCGCTCGCCTGCGCGGCGGCCAACGCCGCCTCGGTCCCGGCGCTCCGGAGGCGCACGGATCTCCTGTTCGACGCCTCCCCGATCGAGCTTCTCGGGGCGAAGGAAGGGGACAGGGTCCTCATGGTGGGCAACATGGGCCCGTTCGCACAGGAGCTTGCGGGCTTGGGGGCAGAGGTGACGGTGCTCGAGCGCAATCCCCGCTTGCGGCATGGGGCTCTGCCCGACACGTTCATTGAGGCCCTTCCCATGGACTTTGCCGCCGCGGTGGTGACCGGGGCGGCCATCGCCGTCCCCACCTTTCCCAGGCTTCTTGAGCTCATCAAGGCCATTCCCAACCGGGCCATCGTTGGCCCTTCGGCCAGCCTCCTCCCCGAGGCCCTCCACGAAATCGGCTTTCAGCTCGTGTGCGGGGTGCTCGTCGAGGATGTCCCAAAGATAAAGGAGTGGCTTAACCAGGGGAACTTCGTCCAAGGGGGGCCAGGAACCCAAACCGTGAAGAAGCTCGGCGGCGCTGTCAGGACTTGGTGCTCGGTACGATAGGACCGTCTTTCGGGCCAACAAGCACCGTAAAGCCCGCGGAGGCATCGTAACCCTCCCGGGGAAGTTCAAGTTCGGTAACTTGGCCTGGCGGCTGAAACAGGGTGGAGACGCAGTATTCAAGTCGAAAGCTTGTCTCTGTAAGCAATGCTTCGAGCTCGTCCAAAGTGTAGGACCGGGCATGGAAGTAGAACGGATGCCCCCTCTTCACCTCCTCGACATAGAGCCTACTCCAGGGGCCATCTCCAATAGCTTTCTGGACGGGGCAGTGCCGACGCCGATCCCCAGCGAAGCGCCTCAAGTTCGATCTGAAACGGAAGTTTCCCCTCCTTATCAAACCAGGCGTCGTACCGTTCGGCCAGCCGATCGGACAGTTATTCGGCCCCTTTATCCTCCAGGGAATCACCCCGCGCTGCGGCCGGAGAGTTTGCGCAGGTAGAACCGCTCTCCACGATAGGTGAGCTCGACGAGCTTTCCCTCTGCAAGAAGCCTTCGCACCACTTCCCAGTCGGCGCGGTCTCTTGCCAGGAGTTCCTGTACAGCTTGCTTGCGCATGGGGTGAACGGCGGTGATGGAGAGGAGATCTTGGACAGCGTCCCCAATAGTGGAGAAGGCATTTCCCTCGTAGCCGATGAGGAGCTCCACTCGGGGAAGGCGCTCGCTGAATAAGGCATAGGCATGGGCCACTGCACCTTCGTCCGCGGGCTTAACCCACGCCTCCGCCGGCGGCCGCGTGGGGATCGCGATGTAGGTGATGGCCGGTTCCAACTCTGCGAGGAGCTTGGCTATCTTTTCGAGCTCCGCGGTGTCCTCGTTCAAGCCCTGGATTAGCATCGTCTCGCTGGCGAGCGTTCCTCGGAAAGTGCGGGCGAATTCCCGCATGCCCTCTTTGATTTGAGCCAGGTCGAGTTCCTTGTGCGGCCGATTGATCCGCCGCCAAACCGGTTCACTTGCTGCATCCACCTTGAGGGATACCCAATCCGCCCGCGAAAGCTCCTCCCGGACGGCTTCGCGGAAGATGAGCGAGCTGTTGGTGATCACGGCGACGGCGATGCTTAATTGCTTCAGCAACTCGATCTCGCGGCCCAGGTTGGCGTCCAGGGTGGGCTCCCCGTCCGGGACGAAGGTCAAGTAGTCCACCGACTCATCCTTGCTGCGGAGCTCGCTCAGCCTCGCTCCCACCGCCCGGATGATCCTCTCCGGATCGTAGAACGCATCCCGGTCCACCTGCATCCGGAACGTGCGGCCCAGTTGGCAATAGATACAAGAGTAAGTGCAGATCTTGGGCGGGATGTTGTTGATCCCAAGAGATCTCCCCAGTCGCCGCGACGGAACGGGTCCAAATGCGACCTCCACCGTGTTCATCCTTTGCCAGCCATGGTGTCCGCATCCGTACTCGGTAAGAACCCACCACAGGCAGGCTCCGTGGATAACCGCTCGGTGGCCGGCCCCGCTCTTAGTCCCACCGTATCCGATAGTCTTCCCCACAGGGCGCGCATCGCTTTCGCTGCCGGGCCGTTGCCGTACTCGACGACGGGGTGCTGGGCGACGAGGGCCGCCACCACCTGCTCGTCGTAAGGGATCTTTGCCAGAACGGGGATGCCCTCTCCTTGGGCGTAGGCGCCGATCTCGTCCGCGAGATCGGGGGCAAGGTCGGCTTTGTTGATCGCGACCAGGGGCTGGGCTCGGAAGTGGCGCGCCACCGCCACCACCCGTTCCAGGTCGTGGAGCGCGGATCGGCTCGGCTCGGTGACGATCAACACCGCGTGGGCCCCAGATAGGGAGGCAATCACTGGGCAGCCGATCCCCGGCGCCCCGTCCACGAGGAGGAGTTCACGTCCCTCCAGTCGGGCGAGCTCCCGCGCCCGCCACTTTACCTGGGTCACCAGTTTCCCGGATGTTTCCTCGCCAG
>Ga0265295_1003476_pt1 | contig 22908 bp, 16 predicted proteins | sample Munlansysbiofilm_FD_192503 | JGI IMG/M metagenome (GOLD analysis project Ga0265295, IMG submission 192503) | Leachate microbial communities from a municipal landfill in Southern Ontario, Canada - Methane capture system biofilm | ecosystem: Engineered > Solid waste > Landfill > Unclassified ...
TTATCAGCGATATTAAAATGCCAGGGATGGATGGGCTGGAGGTTCTGCAGAAAATACGCGCTGTCGACAGCCATATACCGGTAATTATGATCACAGCCTACGCTACCGTCGAGACCTCCATTCAGGCGCTGCGCAAAGGGGCATACGATATGCTCACCAAGCCCTTTGAACCCGAAGAACTGCTGTACCGGGTTAAAAATGCGCTGCACGCCAATCAGCTGGAAACAGAAAACCAGCAGCTCAAACAAAAGCTCGCCGGGCACCTGAATTTCAACAACATCATCGGCGCAACCTCTGGTTTAAAGGGGGTGATGGATATTGTACGCAAGGTTGCCTTGCGTGATACCTCTGTCCTTATAACCGGTGAATCGGGGACGGGAAAGGAGGTAATCGCCCAGGCCATACACGCCAACTCAGCGCGTAAAGATGCCCGTTTCATGGCGATAAACTGCGGTGCGCTACCTGCCACCGTGCTTGAAAGCGAACTCTTCGGCTACAAAAAAGGGGCGTTCACCGGTGCTAACGCCGATCGCAAGGGAATTCTCGAGGCTTCCGATGGTGGCACTCTGTTTCTAGATGAGGTGGGTAACCTGCCATTGAACGTGCAGCAAACCCTGCTGCGTTTTCTGCAAGAGCAAGAATTCATGCGTCTGGGCGACACCCAATCCATCAAGGTAGATACCCGCATTATTTCCGCCACCAACTCAGACTTAAAACAGGCCATGGAAGTTGGTACCTTCCGCGAGGATCTGTTCTACCGCCTGAACGTGGTCAACATCCACCTGCCCCCCCTGCGGGAGCGGCGCCAAGACCTACCCCTGCTGATTGCTCACTTCATAAAGAAAAATAACAAGAAATTTGGCACCGAGGTACGAGGACTCAGTGCAGAAGCGATGCAACTGGTATGCGCCTTCGACTGGCCGGGCAATATTCGCCAGATGGAAAACATCATTGAGGCCTGTATGACCATGGTGGATAGCGGGCGCATCGGCCTTGATACGTTGCAGCAATTTCTATATCCCCATGCCGGAGCCAATGTGCCAGTGTGCGCGTCCGCTCCGGCACATGTAGTGCATCAGGATACAGAACCTTCGGAATTAACCCCAGATTTAAACGCCGAATACAGCCTCGCGCTGGCAGATTTTGAAACTGAATATCTGCATAATCTGCTCCAGAAAACCAAGGGCAACGTAGAGGAAGCCGCCAAGCTCGCCGGGATGAATATGGCGACTATCTATCGGAAATTAAAAAAACATGCCATCACCAAGGAATATTTCTCGTGATTTTTTGCATAAATGCAAAAACCTTAAGCGCGTAGTTTTTCGCCACAGTAGTTGTATTACGACGCACTTACACCCCACCACCTTGCCGCTAACTCCTTGCATCTTAGACACTTACGAACTAAGCCCTTCCTTATACCCTCCAAACAATTACTCTGCTCACAAATCCATGCACATTTGCATAAATGCAAACCTGCAATTTATCCATCGCTCAACTCAAAACGTATTTTAACTACGCAACCACCTGAAACATAAGACCTTTATCTGGACAACTCTAAAGTGGCACGCGCTATGCAATCACCCCTTGGTAACACCCACACACTTAACGGGGAGTGCAATGCAAGATACAAGCGTATGCCCTTTTTTTGGAAAAAACGAAGATTACTGTGACGTAGGTTGTGATTATATCTCCAACCACGACATCAGGATGATAGTTGACTACTGCGCCGATGACTATACCGAGTGCATGAAATTCAGGGAATTAGCTAGTTACCATCCAGAGATGCTGCACAGCGCAGCACACACATCTAATCAACAAGATATCCGGGAGAGAGAAATCATGAGCAATCAATTCCAGAATATGGCCCTTAAGGACACCACTGGCAACCCTGCCCCGCTGGGTCTGCTCGGCTTCGGTATGACCACCGTGCTGCTCAACCTGCACAACGCTGGATTTTTCCCCCTGGATGCCATGATTCTGGCTATGGGCATTTTTTACGGCGGCCTCGGCCAGATCATTGTCGGCATCATGGAGTGGAAGAAAAACAACACCTTCGCGGCTACCGCATTTACCTCTTACGGGTTGTTCTGGCTCACCCTGGTTGCACTCATCCTGCTGCCTAAAACCGGCGTGGTTCCGGCCTCTACCCCGCAGGCGATGGGTTTCTACCTCACCTGTTGGGGACTGTTCACCGCTGTTCTGTTTTTGGGCACCTTCCGCTTAAGTCGTGCACTGCAGGTGGTATTCGGCTCGCTGGTGGTGCTGTTCTTCCTCCTCGCCGCTGGTGATTTCACCGGTAATGCCACTCTTAAGGTTATCGCCGGTTACGAAGGGATCTTCTGTGGACTCAGCGCCATCTACACCGGACTGGCCCAGGTTATCAATGAGTTGTTCGAGCGTGAAGTTGCTCCCTTGGGCGCAGTGCCGGTTAAAATTAAATAGTTTCACACGCACATGCTGCCCGGTACATATGCCGGGCAGCACCACTATACCGCGGGAGTCCCTATGCAAACATACAGCTCCAACTTTCAACCCCCGCCACCCAGGCCCGGATCTGAAGGCACCCCCGTAGTCAAACCATTTCAGGTAAAGTGGCCCGCCTCGATCGTGCTGCAGCAAGTGCTGACACACCGCCCTGAATTCCAACCCCCATCGAACTCCGAAGCGCGCCCAAAACAGATCCCAATTCATACGGCAACCTGTACCCTTACATACGCACGAATCGACTCAACGACCTCTGATTCTAACCCGTCTTTAATCCAGATCTCGTCCTCCGACTCTACATGTTTGATTCACGAGACCACCGCAGACCCTATGCCTCTGGGGTTAATCGGTCTGGGTATGTCCATGCTGCTGCTTAATCTCCATTTTGCCGGTTTTCTTCCCTTGGATGCCATGATTGTGGGGATGGGGATTTTCTGTGGCGGGGTAGAGCAGATAATGGTCGGGGTGATGGCGTGGAAGAAAAATAATATTTTTGCGGCAACAGCGTTTTCTGCATACGGTATATTCTGGCTCAGTTTGGTTGCGTCCATTATCGGCGCGGCAGCGGGTATCTCCACCCCAGCTTCTCCGGGGATTAGTGGGGGTTACCTGAGCATATGGCCAGTGGTTTCTGCAGTGATATTTATGGCGAGTTTCCGCCACAGTTGGGCACTCAGAGTGACCTTTGGCCTGCTGCTGCTATTTTTCATCCTGCTAGCTACTGGAACCGCGGTAACATCGACGACTCTTGTCCATATCGCAGGATATGCGGGAATGCTTAGTGGCTTCAGTGCTCTCTACGCTGGGTTCGGCATGGTGCTCAATGAACTGTACCATAAAACGCTGCTACCTTTGGGATCCCAGCATCCTTAGAAACTTTCAGACCGATGAGGCTGTTTCCTCACTTTCAGCAGCGTGCAGACCGCGCATGGCGGTCTGGTTCGCCGCTATTTGCAAAAAGCCGAAAAAAAATTTGCACTGCTGCAAACAAGCCTAAACGCCTGATCTTAAAGCCTTATTCACGCCATATCCTTACCAGCCTCCCTCGACATAGCCCCCGATTCGCATTTTTGCAAAAGCTTCTACTCCTCAAAAAAAACCTAAAACGTAAATTATTAATATTTTGTCTATTTAAAACAGCTACTTATGTGTTTATTTCAGTTCGACTAAAAATTGGCACAATGAGTGCAGAACATTATTCTACAAAATCAACCTCAGCCTTCAACCTCAAATGAAACAATGTCTTTAAGGCACACCCTGTTATCTAATGTAATCAATCACACAAGGAGAAAACACATGAGCAACCAAATCCAGAACATGTCACTACAGGACACCACCGCCAATCCCGCCCCGCTGGGCCTGCTCGGCTTCGGTATGACCACCGTGCTGCTCAACCTGCACAACGCCGGATTTTTCCCCCTAGATGCCATGATTTTAGCTATGGGTATTTTTTACGGCGGCCTCGGTCAGATCATCGTCGGCATCATGGAGTGGAAGAAAAATAACACCTTCGCGGCTACCGCGTTTACCTCCTATGGTCTGTTCTGGCTCACGTTGGTTGCGCTCATTCTGCTACCGAAAACAGGCATGGTTGAGGCATCTACTCCTAAGGCGATGGGATTCTACCTCACCTGTTGGGGACTGTTCACCGCCGTTTTGTTCTTGGGCACATTCCGCTTAAGTCGCGCGCTGCAGGTGGTATTCGGCTCGCTGGTGGTGCTGTTCTTCCTCCTCGCCGCTGGTGATTTCACCGGTAATGCCACTCTTAAGGTTATCGCCGGTTACGAAGGGATCTTCTGTGGACTCAGCGCCATCTACACCGGCTTGGCACAAGTAATCAACGAGCTATTCGAGCGCGAGGTTGCTCCGCTCGGGATGATGAAGTAAGCAACAAAAATAATCTTAAGTCATCAAGGCGTTATTATCCCATACCCATACCAACCAAAGCGTAACGCCAACCACGAAGAGCCGCCTGCCCGGGCGGCTCTTTGCTTTTTCCCATGACATTTTGCCCTGATTGTGATTGTATCTGCACGGTGGATTTCTGCCGAGATCAAGGGCGCTACCGATTTTATATAGCGCGGTTGCGATCTTTGCTGGACACGCAGAATTTCTAACCTCGTGACCGTGTCCCGCAGGAGCGACACCTGTTCGGGGCTACGTAAAATAAAGAGCTTAGTAAAGGAGCAACAACGTATGTACAGCAGTTCTGACCTGAAAAAAGGCTTGAAGATTATACTTGACGGCGAGCCCCATGTAGTAGAAGCCTTTGATTTTATCAAGCCGGGCAAGGGGCAGGCACTGTATAAGTGCAAGCTGCGCAACATGATTACCGGGACCCGGCTGGATCGCACCTATCGCAGCGGGGAAAGTTTCGAACCGGCTCCGCTGGAGGAGCGCGACATGCAGTATCTGTATCAGGATGAAGTGGGTTATGTGTTCATGGATACTAAAACCTACGAACAGATCACCCTGCTAGAACAGACCTTGGGCGATGACCGTTATTTCCTCACAGACAACATGGATGTCAAGGTTCTGGTGTTCAACGAACTGGGGATAGGGGTTACCCTACCCAACTTTGTCAACCTGAAGGTTACTCAATCTGACCCCTGGGTAAAAGGCGATACCGCAGCGGGCAACAACAAACCCGCCACTGTAGAGACCGGCTACACCCTGCAGGTTCCCTCTTTTGTAGAGGAAGGCACCCTGATTCAGATTGATACCCGCACCGGTGAATACGTTACCCGCGTCAAGGAGTGATTAATGCCAGCGCGCCCCAATGCAATACTGGCGGCCCGGCGCGATAATTTGCACAAAAGAGCCCGGATTATCCAGCAGATCCGGGCTTTTTTCACTCAGTGCGCTTATCTTGAAGTGGAAACTCCGCACCGCATTCCGTGCAATGCCCCAGAGGAGTATATCCTCCCGCAGGAGAGCGGCACCGCCTATCTACACACCTCGCCAGAATTGTGCATGAAACGTCTGCTCGCAGCAGGATACACACACATATTCCAACTCTGCCGCTGCTGGCGCAAAGACGAACGCGGGCGCAAACATCTGCCCGAGTTCACCATGCTTGAATGGTACTGCAGCCCTGGAAACTATCTCGACCTGATGTGCACCTGCGAAGAATTGTTCTGCGCGTTGGTTCCGGAAGAGACCCTCGTGTGGCAAGGGACCACCTTTCAGGTTAAATCACCGTTTGAGCGCATCACCCTGTCGCAGGCATTTACCCGTTATGCGCCCATCTCACTGCAGGAAGCAATGCAGGACGATATCTTCGAAGAGGTGTACACCGACCATGTCGAACCGCAGCTGGGGACAGACCGCCCTACCTTTGTGTACGACTACCCAACTGATATGGCAGCCTTGGCGCGCTGCCGCCCCGACGCCCCCCACCTAGCTGAACGGGTTGAGCTTTATCTTGGCGGGCTAGAGCTAGCAAACGGCTTTTCAGAATTAGTCGACCCGATTGAACAACGCCAGCGCTTTTACGCCGCGCTTAAATGCATGCAGCCTGAATTCCCCGAGCGGATGATGCCCGAGCCCTTTCTATCCGAGCTCCGGCACATGCCCCCTAGCGCCGGTATCGCCCTTGGAGTCGATCGGCTCGTAATGCTCCTCACCGATGCTGCCACCATCGATGCAGTTGTCGCCTTTACCCCTGAAGAGCTGTAGAGTCGTGGCGATTGGACACATGGTCGTTTGAACCTAAGGCTTATACATTTGGGTAATCCACCACAGTTCCATCCGCTGCTCGCAACCGCGCGCAGGGACCAAGCGCTTCCACATACTCCGGCACCAAGGGAATCTTCCCATGCCCGCCGGGCAAATCCACCACGTAATGGGGGATGGCAAGGCCGGAGAGCTCCCGGCGGAGCCCCGCCATAAGCTCTATTCCATCTTCAAGGTGGGTGCGAAAGTGCTCGGTGCCGCTGGTTAAATCCATCTGGTGCAGATAATAAGGGCGAATCCGCGCCTGCAGCATACGCTCGAAGAGTTCCTGCAGGATGACGGCGTCATCATTCACCCCGCGCAGCAATACCGTCTGATTCACCAATGTAATTCCAGCCTCGACCAACATCCTACACGCAGCGAGAGTTTCCACGCTCAATTCTGCCGGATGATTGATATGTGTCAGGAAATACAGCGGTTCAAAACGCTGCAGCAGTTTACATAATTGGAGGGTAATTCGCGCTGGCATGACCACCGGCGCGCGACTGCCCAAACGCAGAATTTTCACATGTGGAATACTCCTCAAACGCTCGAGCACTTCCTGCAGCAACCGATCAGACATGGTCAGCGGATCACCGCCGGAGATGATCACTTCGTTAATACTGGAATCGGCCCCAATATAGTCGAGGGCACACCCGAGCTCTCCCCAGGTGACCCGGTGTTGGTGGTGCCCGATACGGCGCTTGCGCGTGCAGAAGCGGCAGTAGGCAAAGCAACTCGACGTCGTGAGCAGCAGAACACGTTTGCGGTAGCGCTGCACCAGATTCGGCACCGGCGAGAGGCGCTCTTCATCCAAAGGGTCATCGCGGGTAGCGCTGGATGGGCTTAATTCATCTAGGTGAGGAATAAACTGCCGCCCCAAAGGATCATCGGCGCGCTGAATCTGCGCCACCAAATGAGGACTTATTCGCATCGGATATGTAGAGATAACCTTCTCTACCCCGTTACCTTCCAATTCAGGCCGGTATTGGAGCTGTTCCGCGCTAGTAAGTGCTTCTGTGTTCTGTTTCTGCCAGTCTTCCACCCGTACAACCTCCCACTCCTTAAATTAGTATTGAATATATTTCCACAGACGCCTCAGCACTCTTCATGCGCGCCACGCGCGCAAATGCTTCACATTGGCGCAGCTGAGGAAACAGCGCATAGGATAATCTTAAAAACCGTGTTAAAGTCTGCGCTGGACTTAAATTTGCGCAACTGCAAGGAACACAACAAAGGCGGGGCACAGCAGCACAGAGAAACAAGAGGTACAAGGGAATATGAGAAAAATGGGAAGATGCGCGCGAGGGAAATATCCTCCTAAGGCGCACCGCCCGCATTTTCATATGCTGCAGAGTCTGTACCCGCTAAATCACCCTCTTTTCTTCATTTTATCGGAGGTGCCATGAAACACTTTGCTGTAACCATCATTGGCCGGGATCACCCTGGGATAGTATCCGAGTCGGCCAGGATTCTCTTCGAGTTGGGCTGCAATGTTGCTGACTCCAGCAGCACTATTCTGGGTGGACAGTTTGCCATGATCCTGATCGTATCCCACGCTGGTTTTGAAAGCAGCGAACCCCTGCAACGCGCCTTTGCAGAGATGGAATCTTCTGGACTGTCGGTATATGTCCGCACCCTGAAACCTGGCGGCGAAACGCGCCCGAAGCTGCCTGGAGATTTGTGCATGATTTCGGTGTACGGGTCGGATAAGCCCGGCATCATCTACCAGGTAACCCGCCTGCTAAGCCAAAAAAACATCAACATCACCGACCTGGCCACCAAACTGGTGGGCACGGATGCGCGCCCCGTGTACGTGATGATGTGTGAAGTGGTTTTACCCCCCGAACTCAGTGTGGATGACGTCCGTGATATGCTCGACGCCCTGCGCGAAGAGCTTCAGGTTGACATCTCAGTCCGCAATGTAACCCCCGTGGAGCTATAACCCATGGCAGTACGCGAAGTGTTGGTCTACCCTGATCCTATCCTTAAACAAAAATGTGCCCCAGTTGAACCCCTCAGTCACGAAACGGAGCAACTGGTGCAGGACCTTATCGACACTATGTATGCCGCTGGGCACTCGGTCGGCATCGCCGCACCACAGATCGGTGCTCCCTGGCGGGTGGCCGTAGTCGACGTATCGGGCAGCAAACTCGGGCAAAAACACAATCACGGTTTGATGGTGATGCTCAACCCTGAGATCATTGAGTCGAGCGGTTGCAAAACCATGCGTGAAGGGTGCATGAGTGTCCCCGATTTTACCGGCAATGTGGATCGGGCCAAAGAGATCGTGGTCCAATTTTATGACCGCGCAGGGCACGATCGAGTTATCCGCTGCAAAGGGTTCGAGGCGGTCGCCATTCAGCATGAGCTCGACCATCTCGACGGAGTGCTATTCCTCGACCGCATCTCCAACCCCGGCACCGAGTTGTTCAAGCGCAAACACTGAGTTTACCTACAAAACTTACAATACCTGCCGAGCACATCCGCTGTTTATTAGCAGGTGCGCTCGGCAAGTTACATCGTCTAGCCCTCTTTGAGGCGCCGTCTCAAGCACCGCACTCCAGTTGGCGCAGATATTCAAGGAGCAGGCGCACCCCAAATCCAGTACCCCCTTCCGGCTGCCCAGGCTGAGATTTTTCTGCCCACGCGGTGCCGGCAATGTCCACATGTGCCCAAGGGCAATCTGGGGCAAAGTGCTGCAGAAAAGCCGCTGCGGTTATAGTTCCAGCGGGACGCCCGCCGGAATTTTTAACATCCGCTACATGGCTTTCTATCTGCTTGGCGTACTCGGCACGTAAGGGCAATTGCCACAGAGGTTCTCCGCACTGCTCGCCTGCGGCAATCAAATCCTGCGCCAGCGCAGCATCAGTGCCAAGGACGGCGGCAGTGTGGTGCCCAAGCGCGACAATGCACGCTCCGGTCAAGGTCGCCATATCGATTACCGCACGCGGGTTCTTCCTTCCCGCCCAAGTCAGGGCATCCGCCAGAATCAGGCGCCCCTCTGCATCGGTATTGACCACTTCAATCGTTTTTCCACAGAGCGAACGCACAATATCTCCGGGACGCATCGCCCGATCTGAAGGCATATTTTCCACGGCAGGGATCACCGCTATCAGGTTTACCGCTAACTGCAGGCGCGCCGCCGTCACTAACGTAGCCATCACCGCCGCTCCGCCAGCCATGTCCATCTTCATCTGCTCCATTCCTGCAGAAGGCTTCAGCGAAATTCCACCACTGTCAAAGGTAACAGCCTTGCCCACTAGGGCAACTGGAGCCAGTTGCGCAGAAGCGCCCTGATACTCCATTACAATAAGGCGCGGTTCGCATATGCTCCCCTGAGCTACCCCGAGCATGGCACCAAAACCCAGCTGTTCCAGCGCTTTCTTCCCATAAATAGTGGTTTTTACCCCAACATCATTCCCCTGTTCCCAGGCGGTACGTGCCAGATATTCAGGAGTTTTTACATTCGAAGGCTCATTCACCAGGTCACGTGCAAGGGTTTCACCTTGGGTGATGATCAGACCGCGTTCCAAACGCCGCTTGAGCGCATCCAACTCCTGTGGGTCAACGCCAGAAATAACAAGGGTAATGTGCGGCGGCAGTTTTTTATCCGGTGCGCTCTGATATTTATCGAATCGATAGAGAGAACGCAGATATCCCTCCACCAACCACTCCAACTGTTGCGTGGTGCAGGGTATGGAGTTGGCTGCTGAGATGCTGGCCATATCGAACTGGGCGCAGGGATATTTCTTCTGCAGCAACTCGGCACCGGCGCATGCACCGGCCTGACGCCACGCCGCCGCGTCAGGTTTTTCTCCCAGCCCTGCCAAAATTAGCGCCGGCGTGCCTGCCCTCCCGGGGAGAAACAACATCTGTTTAGGTTTAGGTGTGTATATATTTGCTGCGCGCAGATATTCAAGTTGCTCCAGCATCGGTGAAAGGGCTGGGTTGTCGCACCTCCAACTCTGCTCGTCAAGCGGCAGCACTACGGGTGGAGTCATTTCAAGAGGAACCCCCTCCGGCACATCAACTATTTGCCCCGACTCTGGGTAAAGAAAATCTATTGCGGGTAACATACAAGCGCTCCTTTTTTGGTAAGTTTTTTCTCACTTTAATGTCTTATACATTGAACGGGTCATTGCAACCAATTCATTTAGCTGGTAATCTTCAATATTGTTCTATTTGCTCTGCACTATCTGGAGATTTTATTCACATGTCGGTTTTAAATGCCACCCAGATCCGCACCCGGGTGACCATACTCTTTGTTGTAACCATACTCAGCATTGGCCTGATTGTCTCCGCTGTTGCTTTTGGCATCCTGCTACGCACCTACATGGCAACAAGCGCTGAGCAATATAGACAACACCTTAAAAGCAAACAAACCGCCCTAGGAAATTGTCTGCAACACCTGACCGAACAAGCCATCCAGATGCACAGTTGCAACACCTGCTGTACCCTTCTGGATAGTTACTGCGACAACCCTGCCTGTATGGAAACGCTGCAGCACGATAACATAAAAACCCTCGCCCATGCGCTCAAACACTCTAGAATGATAGATGGGATCGTACGCATCGATCTGGATGGAAAGGTGATAGCCAACGTGGGCTCAACCTTCCCGAGCACATTCTGGCCCTACGCCCCTGGCACAACACCCGATGGTAGCGGCGCCCCAGTTTCGGTGGTGTACTCCGGCTTGATCTCGGAAGAGGGGCAACTTCATCTTATCGCTGTCAGTTCCATCACTTTAGAGACGAAGATTATCGGCTATGACATCCTGTTTTTCTCACCAATCCACTTTCTCGATATTCTGCAGGACTCTTCGGTAGCGGCAACGGCGCTATTCCACCCCGATTATCCTGCCATAATCTGGGCCGATGGAACCTACAGTAGCACCAGATATAGTGCGGATGGGCAACATGCCAAGGTGGAGAAGATCATCAGTACTTTGGATCTGCATCAGGATACTGAAGCAGTGCAAAGTTGGCCCACCACCTTCGATGCGGGGCAACCTAATTTTATCTACGCGCGCATCCCTGGCAGCACTTGGTATATCGGCAGCTACATAGATAAACCGCAGACATTTTGGATCATGCTGCGTGAGCATATTGCCATTTTGCTCACCACCCTGGGGCTATCATTTGTCGGTGGGATTCTGTGCTATCTGGCGCTACGCCCTTTGACCAGAAGAATAATAACCCTGGCCTCTCGACTTGAACTAGCCAATGTCAATCTCGAGGAGAAAGTGCATGAGCGTCGACTTGTTGAGGCGGATCTGCACTTAAGTGAAGAACAGTGGGTCAATACCTTCACCTCCATAGAGGATGCCATCTTCGTGCTGGATGCGGACGGGAAAATTATCAAGCAAAATAGTGCCGCGCGCAACCTCAGCAGCGCATATCCTGGTGCCAAATATACAGGCACCCTGATCCCACGCCATGGGGAGCGCTCAGAGCTATTTAAAAAAATGCAGGCACAGAAAACCAGCATAAAACAGGTCTTCGATGCCCCAGCGGATACATCATTCAGCATCACCCTGACGCCCATAATAATTAATCAGCAAATCACCGGCGCGGTGCATCTGGTGCGCGACATTACCGATGAGATCCGAGGAGAAAAGGTGAAAAGCGAGATGCTTGCAGCGGTAAGCCACGAAATACGCACCCCGATTACCGCCATAATGGGTTTTGTCGAGTTTATGCAGACCACCGAGGTTACAGCGGAGCAGCGTCAGGAGTACCTGCAGATCATTCAGCGCGAAATGAACCGGATGAGTGAGTTGATGAACGACTTTCTGGATCTACAGCGCCTGCAGTCATCCATGCAGGAATACAACTTTAGCGAGGCCAATCTAGCCGAACTTCTCCGTGAAAGTGCAGAGCTATACGCAATGACCCTGCACAAACATTCACTAGTCATGCAGGTTCCTGAACATCTTCCCAGCATAAAAGTAGATGCAGAGCGCATGCTGCGGGTATTCTCTAACCTCATCTCCAACGCCATCAAATACTCTCCCAAGGGGGGAGCTATCACCATTGGAGCACGCAGCACGCCTAGGAGCATCTTTGTTTGGATTCAGGATGAAGGATTCGGAATTCCACCCCAAAGTCAGACCAAAATCTTCAATCGCTTCTACCGCGTCAATGATGGAGACCGGCGCATAGCGGGTGGACTGGGTCTGGGGTTGGCGCTGGTCAAGGAAATTGTGGAAGCCCACAAAGGCAAGGTGTGGGTCGAGAGCAAGGAGGACCAAGGGAGCACCTTTTTCGTCGAACTGCCGCGCGACTGAATTTTGTGTCGGGCATAGTTTAACGCTACTCCAAGCTATGCCTTAACATGCTCCCTCCGGATCAGTTATGTTCGCGTGTTTTGTTGAAATCGATATCCGGCCACTGCTCTATGGTATGTTGCAAGCGCCACTCGCTTGAGGCCAAAAACGTTAGGTTTCCCTCCGCATCGAGAGCCAGACTGGACTGAGACTTCTGTTTAAAGCCGTCGAGCTTGTGCTTATCCGTACAGTTAATCCAGCGCGCGGTCGCGTACTCTACGGGTTCGTACACCGCATCGACTTTATATTCGGTGCGCAGGCGTTCCATAATCACATCGAACTGCAACACCCCAACCGCCCCCAAAATATATTCACTGCCACGCAGCGGCTTAAACAGCTGGACCGCCCCTTCCTCCGCAAGCTGAATAAGTCCCTTATCCAGTTGTTTCGTCTTCAGTGGATTCTTCAATCGCACCCGGCGAAAATGTTCCGGCGCAAAACTTGGTATACCGACAAACTTCAACGGCTCGCGCAGGGTGAAGGTATCCCCAATCTTGATAGTGCCGTGATTGTGAATCCCGATAATATCCCCTGCATAGGCCTCTTCGACATGGCTACGATCCTGCGCCATGAAGATGGTGGCGTTGGCCACGACAATATCTTTGCCGATGCGGTGATGACGGAGCTTCATGCCGCGCTCGAATTTTCCGGAGCAGATGCGTAAAAAAGCGATGCGGTCATGGTGCGCGGGATCCATATTGGCTTGAATTTTAAACACAAACCCGCTGAAATCCTCTTCCAATGGATCCACCATACGGGTTGTAGTCGCGCGCGGAACTGGAGAAGGAGCGAGTTCGACAAAAGCGTCGAGCATCTCCTGCACCCCGAAATTGTTGACCGCACTACCGAAAAACACCGGCGTCAGCCCCCCCTTGAGGTAGTCTTCCAGATTGAACGGGGTCGCCGCACCTTCGAGCAGTTCGATATCTTCGCGTAACTCATCTGCCTGCGCCCCTAACATCTCATCTAGGCGCGGGTCATCAAGATCGTCGATGATGATCCCTTTACCCATGCGGTCTTTGGCGTGCCCAGAGAACAGGTGTAGAGATTTCTTATACAGATTATAGGTGCCCTTAAAACGCTTTCCCATCCCTATGGGCCAGGTCAAGGGAGCACATTCAATCTGCAGGGTATCCTCGATATCTGCCAACAGCTCAAGAGGACTCAAGCCCTCCCGGTCGAGCTTGTTGATAAAGGTAATGATGGGGGTATTGCGCATCCGGCACACTTCCATAAGCTTGCGCGTCTGGGTTTCGACCCCCCTGCCACTGTCAATAACCATCAGAGCACTGTCAACCGCAGTGAGAACGCGGTAGGTATCTTCAGAAAAATCGTGGTGCCCTGGAGTGTCGAGCAGATTTATTTCGTAGTCGCGGTAATTAAACTTCATCACCGACGATGTAACCGAGATACCGCGCTCTTGCTCCATGGCCATCCAGTCGCTGGTGGCATGGCGCGACGCCTTCCGCGCTTTTACGGCACCTGCCATCTGAATGGCACCACCATATAACAATAATTTTTCCGTTAAGGTGGTTTTACCTGCGTCCGGATGGCTGATTATCCCAAAGGTACGCCGGCGCCCAACTTCACCACGAAAGGTTTTGTATTGATGAGAATTTTGTGTATTTAAAGACATATTAAACCCTGATTATTTCTGCTATTATTTCTGAAAATGGCTAATGTACGCGCTGAGTACTGAATAATTAAGGGCAATATCTGCACCAGTAAACATTTCGCGGCAGTTGGGAAAATATCCCATGCGCAGCAGTGGGTCAACTACAAACCTCGCCTGTATGCAAGGTTTGCTGGTTATCCGCCAGCCCGCCGAGTCGCTGAGTAGTGGCAGGTCGTATTTATAAAACGAATCGTCGAACTAACTCTAAAAGGAAAAATCATGCTGAAATTATTGCGTATCCGTACTAAACTTTTTTTATCTTTCATTTGCTTACTATTTCTCATTGCAGGCGTGAGTACAGTAGGCAAAATTGCCATGGATAAAAGTGCACACAGCTCTGCAAACCTGCAGACCGTCACGGCTATCGAAGCACTCTTCAATCAGGCCCGGATAGCTGAAAAGAACTTCGCCGCTACCGCAGATGAAAAATTTGCCACTGCGGTCCGCACCAGTGTCCACCAACTGACCGCGCGCACCGAACAACTCACCAGTCAACTCAGACAAAAAAATGCCATCGCCGAAAGCAAACAGGTCAAACTCTTCAGTAGCGAATATCTCGCTGCGTTTGAAGCCTACGCGAGCAAAAGCCAGGCCCGCGACGCGGCTATGGAAGAGATGAAAGTCGCATCTAATGGTGCTTTTGCGCAGGTGAAAAAGCTGCAGGACAATCTAAATGTACAGCTAAGCGACTCGATTGAATCTCGTGATTCATTCGCGGATGATGACAGTTTCGAAACAGCCCTTGAAACCGTTATGGAGCAGGTTGACCAGGCCCAGACCATCAACCTGCTGTTCCTAAATGCACGTAAATTCGAAAAAGAGCACATAATCTCTAACAATGCTCTGTTTTTAAAGCGCGGGCGCCAAAGCATCGAGATCATGCGATCCATGCTCGAGAGTCTCAGCGCAGAACTCGAGGACTCAGACCTGATTGAAACAGCCACGTTGGCGTTTGAGGAAATAGATAGATATAGCGAAAATTTTGAGCAGCATGCGTGTTTAATGGCAGAGCAGACGCACCTAAGCACAGTCATGGAAACCAAGGCGGACGGAGCCAACGCAGCGTGCGCCAGCGCCATGAATACAATCGAAGCAAGCAATATTGCCAGCATGAAGCTTTCGCAGACCATGCTTTTGGGGATAACCCTAGCTGCAGTTATCTGCGGCATCTTATTCGCCATCACCATCTCGCGCAACATTGCTGCCCCCTTAACCAAAACGGTGACCATGATAAATGCCTTGGCACGTGGGCACCTGGATCAGCGCCTTAATCTCGAACGTGGCGATGAAATAGGCATCCTCGCCTCCACCATGGACGCATTTGCCGACAGCCTTGAAAAAGAAGTGGTGGTGCCACTGAATCAGCTAGCACAGGGAGATCTGACTTTTAGCGTCAAACCTTTCGATCAAGATGATCAGTTGCGCACCGCGCTGCAGAAACTTGGGGAAGACCTGAACAGCATCATTCTTGAAATTCAGGTTGCCGGGACCCAAATACGTCAGAGAGCGAGTCAGGTGGCCGATTCGAGCCAGTCCCTATCGCAAGGAGCAACAGAGCAAGCCAGCTCGCTAGAGCAAATCAGCAGCTCTCTGCACGAAGTGTCAGATCAGACCAAGAGGAATGCCGAATTATCGCGGCAGGCAAACTCCCTGACCGAGCAGGTGCGCAGCGACGCTACAATCGGCAGCGGACATATGCAGCAACTCAACGAAGCTATGACAGATATAACCAAAGCCAGCCGGGATATCTCCAATATCATAAAAGCCATCGACGAAATTGCGTTTCAGACCAATCTGCTTGCCTTAAACGCTGCGGTGGAAGCAGCGCGTGCCGGACAGCACGGCAAAGGATTCGCGGTAGTGGCTGAAGAGGTACGTAATCTAGCGGCGCGCAGTGCCAAAGCCGCACAGGAAACCACCGACCTCATCCAAGGCTCAGTGGATAAGGCTGACCACGGTGCTGCCATTGCCAGCAAGACCCGCGAATCACTCGAAAAGATAGTAACCGGAGTGACCGAAGCCTCAACCTTAGTGGCAGAAATCTCCGCTGCCAGCAACGAGCAGGCGGAAGCGATCAATCAGATCAGCATCGGCGTTTCGCAGATAGATGACGTGACCCAACAAAACACCGCCAACGTAGAACAGACTGCGGCTGCAGCAACTCAGTTAAGTAGTCAGGCCAGCAATCTGCAGCAGATGCTGAGCCGCTTTGTATTAAGCGATACCGGTTTAAGCACCTTCGAAACAGCGCGCACGGATAAAGATATGCGCCAGCCGCGCCTGTCCACACCAGAAGATACATACACCTCCCCCACCGAAGACGAGACAAGTGACGCAGACGACTGGGGGCACACCGCGCAGAGCGAAGCTCCACGCATATCGTTGGACGACGATGATTTTAACAGATTTTAAACGGGACTAAAAAGCCAGGCAAACCAAAACTCCCGCCCTGCAACATGCAGGGCGGGAGTTTTGGTTGTTGTTACAGTAACCCAAGTAGGGCTAAGCTAAGCAAAAAAAAATCACCCCTTTAGAACATCGAATGCCTGACCCGCTGCCTTCCGCCCATTGGCCACGCAATCGTTAAGGCCGATTCCAGCGTAGGCGTTACCAGTGAGGATAATTCCGCGGTGATCCACCAGCGCGTCTTTAATCTCGGTCAAACGTTGCGCATGCCCTACCACATATTGCGGAATCGCGCGTTTATGCCGGAAGATTCGGACGAACTCCGGGGGAGTGGTTATTCCCATAATTCGTTTCAGGTCGGCCTGAACCAGAATCTGCACCTGTTCATCGCTAAGGTCTATCGCCGTTGGGTTAGTGGCCCCACCCATCATGGAGCGCAGCAGCACCTTGCCTTCATCAACCCTGCAAGAGAAGATGCTTGAATCCCACAACGTCCCCAACACGGAACAATGTTCTTGGCGCGGAATCAGATAGCCAAAACCGTTAAGATCACAGTCTAGGTCGGCACCAGAATATCCGAAGCACACCACATTCATAGAAGCATACGGAATTTCCGCCAGCAGGCGCGCTGCTGTCGGCTCTAGTTCGGCAAATATAGTCGCCGCAGCATAAGCAGGCACCGCGCTCACCACCACATCGGCGTCCAGACTGGAGCCATCTTCGAGCTCTACCCGATAACGGCCGCCATCAGCCGGATGAATCGACCGCACTGCGGTTCCTGTTAAGCTGCGCGCCTTGATCTGGGTGCGCAAGCGGTCGACCAGAACCTGAATGCCGTCATCGAATGAAGTGAGCACCCCACCCGGCCCTGCGGCACTAGCAACCTGCTGCCCCGCTTTTTTTTCCTGGCGCTTTTTTCGAGCCAGCTTCAGCATCGCGCGCAACAAGCCACCGTACTGTTGCTCCAGTTCGGCGATACGGGGAAAACAACTCTTAACGCTCATGGTCTCAGGATCACCGGCAAAAATACCGCCGGCCATAGGAGCAATGAGCTTGTTGAGCGCCTCTGCCCCCAGACGTCGGCGCCCAAAATCGGCCAAGGTTTCGTCTTTGGTGTCCTTTTTCTTCGGCACCATGATTTCACCCACGAGGCGCATTTTGCCAAACCACGTCAGTAGCCCAGAGCGAAAAAACATCAGCGCGTTTTCGGGTAGCTGGTGCAGTTGCTTGTCCACATAGACAAAACGTTTTCTAGCGTTATCGTTGGAACGCTGCAGGGCTTCATTCAACCCAAGCTGCCCGCAGAGCTCAAGGGTTGCGGGCTTGTTATCCAGAAAACCGTTCGGCCCCCACTCGCACAAATATCCGTGGTCGCGGATGCTCCAGATCTTTCCACCGCAGCGCAGTTCCTTTTCGACGATAGTTACCTCAAGTTCCAGATTCTCTTCCGCCGCTAGTTGCTCAAGGGCATAAGCTGTACTCAGGCCGGAGAGTCCCGCTCCGGCAATTACCACTTTTTTCATAGAACCTCGCATAGTATACTGGGTAGATATCTTTTTTTCGACTGGCAGCCCCGTAATCCCATCCGAAAATCGGGAGCGCGCCGCACCGTTATCAACTCTTTGATTTTCCACCAACCTTGACGCTTTCCATCACCGGCCATATAGTATCATGCAGAAGGTGTGATTCCACAATTTTAGTACGAAACAGGAGCCAAGAATGGCAAAAGACTACTATGCAAGCCTTGGGGTGGCAAAAGACGCCTCGGAGCAAGAAATAAAAAAAGCATACCGGAAACTTGCGGTTAAATATCATCCGGATAAAAACCCTGGTAACAGCAAAGCCGAGGAACGCTTCAAAGAGATTTCGGAGGCGTATGCAGTGCTGAGCAATGCGGACAAACGCAGCAAATACGATCAGTTCGGCGACAGCAGCTTTCACCAGCAGTACAGCCAGGAGGATATCTTCCGCGGAACCAACTTCAATGATATCTTCCGCGAGTTTGGCATGGGTGGAGGTGGAGGCAGCGCCGGTGGGGGTGAGGATATCTTCAGTCAGCTATTCGGCAACGCAGGGGGGCGTAGCGCAGGCTTCAGACAACCGCGCAGCGCAAAGGGGCAGAACTACGTGATGAAGCTCTCTATACCGTTTCAGCAGGCCGTCCTCGGCGGTGAGCGTTCGGTACACTTTCGTCACAACGGGCGCGATGAGCATATTCAAGTGCGGATTCCTGCTGGAGTAGAACACGGGCAAAAGCTACGCGTTGCCGGGAAAGGTGGCCCAGCGCAACAGGGGGGCAAGGCTGGCGACTTGATGCTCGAAATACAGGTTGAAGCTGACCCACATTTTACCCGCGAGGGGAGCCATCTGCATCAGACCATCACTATCCCCTTCAGCAAAGCCTGTCTGGGTGGAACCGCCAGCGTCAAGACCCTGAAGGAAACCAAGCGCATCAAAATTCCAGCTGGAACCTCCACCGGCAGCAAGATCCGCCTGAAAGGATTCGGAGTCCCCGCACATGCTAAATCACTAGAGGGCGATCTGTACGTAACCATCCGCATCGAAGTCCCAAAAAAACTCACCACAGAGCAAAAAGAAGCTATAGAAAAACTGCACAAACTTGGTCTGTAATTTGTAGTACTCCAATCAAACAGCCAGTACCGATTTTTACTAGGCACAGGCTGGATTCACTACGGGCGGCTGTCCCAACTTTAATTCTGACAAGTTCCTACAGCCGCCCCTAATTTCGATAACTACCCCTTAAAATTCTGCGCGCTCACGTACCAACTGCGCCACAGCATCGATGAAAGAATCTCTGGCATTCAAAGCAGGGACCCGCTCAAACCATGGCACTCCGTGTTCCTGTGCGTGGGCACGAAATTCCACATCCACCTCTTCCAGAGTTTCGATATGATCGGAGACAAAAGCCACCGGCACCACCAGCAGAGGCTTCTTCTCTTTGCCGGCCCTGGCAATAACATCGAGGGTATCCGGCTCCATCCATTTTACCGGACCGCTGCGACTTTGATAGCCTATCTCAAACTCCAGATCGCCTATACGCTGCATCACCCCCGCCACGGTCTGCTCCACATGGCGCTGGTACGGATCGCCGCGGTCAATGAATTTCTGCGGTAGGGCATGGGCAGAGAACAACACCAGTGGTGCGCCGACAGCTTCCGGTACCTGCTCCAGCCCTTCGGTCACACATTGCGACAACGCGTCCAGATACGGCGGCCAGTCGTGCCAGCTCTCAATATAGGTACTCTTCAACTCCGGAAAAACCTGCGCCTGCGCCTGTTTAAAATCCTTTACGCTGCTGCCGGTAGTGGCGCCGGTATAGTGGGGATACATGGAGAGCACCACCGCCTGCTCAATGCCGTCCTCGCGCATGCGCAGCAGGGTTTCATCCGCACGCGGCTTCCAGTAGCGCATAGCCACATACGGGTGCCAGTTATCTCCCAGGCGTGCCGCGCTCTTTTCCGCCTGCAGCGCAGTCCAGTGCAACAATGGAGATTTACCGCCGATGCGCTGATAATTTTCGCGCACAATTTTAGCCCGAAAATGTGAAATGACACGCGCAAAGGGCTTTTGCAGTAGCGCTCCGAGGGGCAGTTGAATCAAGTCGCGGTCGGCAAACAGATTATATAGAAATGGCTCCACTGCTTCGATAGAGTCCGGCCCGCCCATATTCAGCAGCACCAACGCGGTCTTTTTTACTTTCATCTCTCTCCTCCAGGTAGAAAGTTTTCCAGCTATTCAGCATATTCCTTTGGACTTTAAAGGTTAAAGCCTGCAATTGCATGTAAAAAAAGCGAAGCCGGCTTCTCTGCATTTCTGCATCTGGTCCGGCTTCGCTCCTACATTTGGTTCATCAGGTTCAGGTCTTACCCTGTTTTTGTTTTGGTAAAAATCTTACTTGCGGCTCAAGCGATGCACCGCTTCAACCATGAAGATGGCATTTGCCGGCGGCACCGTAGGGAGAATGCCATGCCCGAGGTTGAAGATAAAGCCGGGGCGACCGGCGTTCTCATCGAGAATGCGCTGCACTTCTTTTTCGATGTATGGCTGCGGCGCATACAGCACCGTAGGATCAAGATTTCCCTGTACCGCCACATCGTCACCGAGCAGATCGCGCGCCTTGCCCAGATTGACGTGCCAGTCGAGTCCAATCACATCGCTGCCCGCTTTTTTGACCAGCTCCAGCATGGTGCCGGAATTTCTGACGAAATACAGAATCGGCACTCCACGTCCTCTGAGGCTATCAATCACGCGCGTAGCGTAGGGGAGCACATAGCGCTCGAAATCGTGTGGCGCCACCAGTCCGCCCCAAGTATCAAAGATCTGGATCGCCTGGGCTCCGGCTTCGATCTGCATCTGCAAATAACGGATATCGAGGGTGGTGATCTTCTCCATCAGGGCATGATAGAGTTCCGGATCGCCATACATCATTTGCTTCAGACTGGCAAAATCCTTACTTCCCTTCCCTTCGACCATGTAGCACGCCAAGGTGAAGGGTGCACCACCAAAACCAATCAGCGGCACCCGCCCTTCAAACGCCTTGCGCAGGCGCTTGATAATGTCTGGAATATACGGCAGCGCAGCTCCCATATCTTCTGGCACCACCAGCGCCTCAACATCGGCGCGGGTACGCACCGGATTGGCAAACACCGGCGCGGGGGTGAAATCCAAATCCATCCCCATGGGCTCTACTGCGGTAAGAATATCAGAGAACATGATGGCGGCATCGACGTTGAGGATATCGATAGGTTGAATGGTTACCTCAGCGGCGCGGGCCGGATCCTTGCACAGATCAAGAAAGGTACCCTCCCCCTTGGCGCGCACGGCACGATACTCAGACAAATAACGCCCAGCCTGACGCATAATCCACACCGGCACCTGATCTACTGGCTCGCACCAGCACGCTTTGAGAAAATTGTATTCTGTCGCCATAACTCAAGTCCTTTTATTTAAAGAATTAAAGAATAGGTGAATATCAGTTTTGTATCACCTGGCAGTTCCGTACTACCTGGTCTCTCGACTAATTTATTGCTTAATTTTCCGCCTTGGCTGCCGCCTCTTGTTCCAGGCGTTTGCGTGTGCGCACCGGGATGTAATTACAGAACGGCTCTTCAGCCATGTAATCGCCATGCACTGCATCGGCACGGGCGCGGCAGCCTCCACAGACATTAATGAACTCACACTCGCCGCACTTGCCCTTATATTTGGAGAAATCACGCAGATCGTTAAACACCTTGGAGTTGAACCACAACTCTTTGAACGGAATCTGCTTCACGTTGCCAACGCTGGAGTGGAAATAGGAGCACGGCTTCAGGTTGCCGAAACAATCGATCAGACAGATAGACTGGGCGGCGATACAGCCCTTGCCTCCACCGGTAGAAAAGGTCAGGCTGCGACGCTTAAAATCCACCCCTTCTGCCTTCGCCAACTGCGGCACGATGCGGTAATAGTGCGGCGCGCAAGTGGGTCGCATGAGGATCTCATCCTCATTCTTCTCCTGCTCGTAGTGCCATGTCAGGATATCTTCGTAGTCATCCTTGCTCACCAATTCATCCATGATCTCCTCGCCACGCCCAGTGGGGACAATCATGAACATATACCAGGCGGTGGCTCCGAGCTCCTTGGCGACACGAAAAGTACCGGCAATGTCGTGCTGGTTGCGTTTGGTAAAGGATGAATTGATCAGAAACTTGATGCCGTTACGCCGAAGCGCTTCCGCTGCGCGCACCACGCCGTCGAACGCGCCTTCACACTGGCGGAAGTTATCGTGAACCTGCGCCGTGGAGCCATCTAGCGATAGCGACACCATCTTGATGTCCGCCTCCTTCATCTGCGCGCACACCGCGTCGGTAACCAGGGTACCGTTGGTGGCTATGCACATGCGCAGCCCCTTACTGGTACCATAGCGGGCGATATCAAAGATATCAGGCCGCATCAGTGGCTCACCACCGGAGAGCACCATCACTGGTTTCGACACCTCGCAGATGTCATCGATCATCTTGCAGGCTTCGGCAGTGGTAAAATCGCCGGCTGCTGCTTCCATATCGGAAGAGCAGCGACAGTGCACACAGCTCAAGTTGCAGCGCCGAGTGGACTCCCACGCAATCCACTTCGGAATAAACTCTTGTTCTTCAGGCATAGGATATTATCTCCAAAATGATGCCAAAGATGATGCAAGGCAAAGGGCGATACTAGCGTAAAAACTGCGGTCTGACAAGTTCAAGAACGAATCAGCATTCGTCGAGCCATTTGCGCATGGATGCGGCGATATTTTCCCACTCAG
>Ga0265295_1003477_pt1 | contig 22900 bp, 17 predicted proteins | sample Munlansysbiofilm_FD_192503 | JGI IMG/M metagenome (GOLD analysis project Ga0265295, IMG submission 192503) | Leachate microbial communities from a municipal landfill in Southern Ontario, Canada - Methane capture system biofilm | ecosystem: Engineered > Solid waste > Landfill > Unclassified ...
CAACATTGAGCACCAGGTCACCGGCGGCGGCAATGGTGAGCACAAGTTCGTAGATCTGGGTTTCACCCAGAAAGGGGATGGCCTCGCCGGTATTGGGCGGCGGCGGCTCGATCAGTTCGTCCATGAGGGAGCCGACAAGATCACCATCCTTGGCCCGCTTGAGAACAAACTGTTTGAACTCGGTTCGATCGAAGAGGTCGGACAGGATCTTCGTCTCCACCGCCGCTGGAATGGCGCTCCCTTGTTCGGTTATTTTTTCGATATCGAAAAGGCAGAGGTGCGGTTGCTGGAAGTTCCATGTGCGCAGCACGGCAAACCGGTTGAAGCGGGCTTTCAGGGACGCCCGCAAGGGGCGGTCGAAATCCTGAAGCAAACTGCGGTAGGTCGTCTCCGACCCCCAGCTTTCCGGGGAGCAGAGGAAGCTGCACCGGGCCGAATAGACCAGTTCCGCATCCGTGAAAAGGCTGTGCGTGTCCGCGGCCGGGAGCAGGAAGCGAACCGTGTTTCTTCTTTTCGGCACCTGCTTTGCCAGCCATGCCCCCAGGGTGGCGTGCAGGCCTGCCTGGCCACCCTCGATCTGGTCGGGGACCACGAGCAGCACCGGTCGGTCCCACTTGGCCGGTAGGTCGGCCTGGTCCACATCGTTCCAGGGGTCATTTTTCCAGTTGGGGCCAAGAACGATGACCCGTGAAGCCGGCGAGGTGGTCTCGAGAACAAAAATATGCCGAAGGGTTTTGCGGATGTGTTGCACGTCCTTGCCAGGGTAGACGGTCTGGCCTGACGTCGGTACGGCCCCCGTATGCCAGAGCTTGTTGTTCTTTGCGCAGGCCCGAACCTTGGAGCGCGGATTTTCCTGCACGCCAAGCCACAGTGGTCCGCCGGGGACTTCGTCCCCGTGGATATTGACAGAGTTTTCGATGAGCAGCGACAGTTCGGCCTGGAAACCGTTATCGTCAAGGGTCGTTCCCCTGGTGATATCCAGGTGGAGGATCGTTGGTGTGCCTCCGGCGTTTTTTCCCGGGGTCATGGAGCGCATCCAGATGGCGCTGATCAGTTCCCGGGCGTTGGGAACCTGGGCGCCAGAGGTATCCTGAACAGCCTCGAGGTTGCGCTGGGCGATCTGCCGCAGTTTTTCCTGGCCGGCCTGAACCGCTATGGCATCAACCAGGGTCTGGACCTCGTCGGAGTCCCCATCGACAAAAAAGTCGGCGGGGGTGATGATGGGCACTACCTCACCGCGGCTTTTGAACACCTGGGCGAGAATGCGAATCAGGTCGCGGGTCTCCTGTGCGGCGGAAGACAGAAGGATGTGGTCTTCGAGCAGGTCGAGAAGCTCCGGACTGAAGGGCCAGCAGGTAAAGACCTCCGATTGGACCCGTTCTTTTTCCGCGACCGACTTGTTCGCGTGCAGCAAACGAAAGCGCTCGGCCGCATAGGCGCCGCTTGCGCCGATGATGTCCGCCTTCGGGATGTTGCGTCGGTTTTCAAAAAGACGATGCAGGAGGAGTTTCTGGCGGTCCTGCTTGGCCGACGGCCCGCGGAAGTCGATGATCACCGGGCCCTGGCGGTGCACCTGCTGAAAGGCGTCGTTCTGGTTGTTGAGCACCGAGATGACAAAAATGAGCAACTCGGGACGGTCCTTTGCGATTTCGGCGAGAATCTGCACGAAGTTGAACGCGTATTGCTTGAGAAGAAGGCCCGATTTGGGGTCTTTGTCCGGCAGCCCCGTGTACCAGGTTTGAAATTCGTCCAGGATGAGACAGGTCGGCTGGTCCTCGAACATTTTTTCCAGCATGGTCCGAGGCGGGAAGGGCTGGCTCATGCTTTCGAACTGGCCGCGGTAATATTCGCCTTTGGGGTGACGGTCGAAGAGCAGGTCCCAGAGCAGCGGGTACTCATGGTTGTGGACCGGTTCAGAGATCGGCAGGTACCCTTTCAGTATTTCGGCGCCCTTCAGGTCATCGTCACCAACCTTGTTGCCCCAATCTTTCAGCCAGGTCGCAACGATTTCAGGAGACTGGATGCTGTGGTGCATCACCGCCATGATGTGCGATTTACCACGGCCGCGATCCCCCATCAGCACGATGGGGCGGCCCGCATTCTTGGCACTGATCGCCTTGAGCGCCGTCAGTACATCCGCCGTCGGATAGGTGATGGACAGAATGTAATCCGGGGATTTCTGTGCCGCCCCCTGGTTATCACTTGTGCGCAGGGCGATGGCGGTCCCGGGCATGTGCGCCCCGAGGAATTCCTCTCTCAATTGCAAACCCAGCATTCCTGTCTCTCCTTGTCTCGTTCAATCTGTACGAACTGTTCGGCGTGGTTGCCTGAGTCGGCTGTGGCGAAGCCTGTTCGCCTGTCGAAGGATTGCCGGCCGGCATATCCGTGAGAAGGTTTTCTGTCCTTTGCCAGGAATCATCAGTGACCCGGGGGGTGGTTGCCCGGTGCAGTTGTCGGCCGTGTTTGAGCAGAGGTGTGTACTTCGTCGAATTGAGAACCTTCCCCTGAAGTCCGCTTGTATTGCCGACCCGTCAGGCTTCCTCCCTCCTGTTGCTGCCCAGAACCTCACCGGCACAGGGTATGTGTAGGAGAAGAAAAGGAAAAGAACAAGGATTCTTTTCCGGCCTGATTACTCGCGCATTCCGGTGCCCTCTCTCCCTTTTCAACTCACCTGATAGAAAAGTTATCCATAATATGTCTGAAATCCCTTCGTTTATTTTTTGTTTGGTGGAGAGTAGGGTTGTTCTCGTCGACTGGGTCGGGTCGGCTCTCGATTGGATTGGCCCGACCGTTCATCAAACATCAACATCTTGGAGGAGGTGCATCATGGCAAAGCGATTTGATTTCTGGACACACGGGGTGGCGACCATTCTCGAGTCGCCGGAGTTGGCCCGGCGGGTGGAACACAAGGGCAATATCGGCACGGCAGTGGAACAGAGCGCCAGCACCAGTGCCTGGTTCCACATCCCCATTACCACGCCCACGGTGCTGGAGGACGACACCTCCATCTACCTGCGGCGCTTCGGCCTCAAGGCCACGGTCAACGACAACGCCAAGATCGACCATCTCCACCTGCGCAGCGGCACCAACCTGGTCTGGAGCCGGGAGGTCAGCTACGTGGGTCGGGTCGTCGACGAGACCTATGACGTCACACCCGATGTCCATACCGGCGGATCCCGGGCGGGCTTGGTGCTGTGCGTGCATGTGCAGTTTCTCTCCGGGGAACCGCGCGGCCGGGTCGAGTTCCACGGCGCGGGCGGCCATTTTTCCTGAACCGCGGCAGGTGGATACCCCTGGAGGACACCATGACCCTGCCAATAGCCTCGATCGAAAACGGCCAGATCCTGTGGGTGCAGGTGAACACGAACCGCCACGCCAACGAGCGGTTGTGGCTGTTCTCGGGCGTGGCGGTGCTGGAATCCTGGCACCGCACCGACCAGGACCGCTGGGGCAGCGAGGACGTCAGCATCTCCATGCGCACCATCCGGGGCGCGCCCGCCATCCGCCCGAACCAATGGGTGGATGCGGTGGCCATGGCCGCACCCGCCTCAGTCCAGTTCCGCGAGAGCGCCTTCCGGGACCGGATCGGTTTTTCCGTGGATTCGTTCGCGGCCTGGCAGCCTGTCGGCGATTTTCCGGAAGACTATGGCCTGAACGTGCGCATCAGCCTGCGCGGCAACGATGCCTGGTTCTACCGCATCAGCTTCCAGTTGAACGTCCTCACCCGCGATGTCGGCTGAGGGGGGCAGGACGCGGGCATGGCCGGCAGGCGCCTGCCCCTTGAAAAATATTTTACATCAACCTGATAGATGCCTTTGTAGAGAAAATACTGCAGGGCCGGTGTTCGGGGGGGCGTATCGGCCGCCTGGCCCCGGCCCGTACCACAACCGGGGAGTGCACCTTTGGCCGGCCGCGGCGCGCAGCGACCAGGCCGGCCAGGCCCCTGATCAACCCGGGGGGCATTGACAGGCCACGTCCCGGCAGGTACCCTGAAGGGCATCATCCGCCTGCACACCCTGCGGCAACAGACAACAGACGGATCGGTCCCTCACGATTTCCCCCTGGTTCGCCCACGAACCTTCCGCCCTGGCCGGTCAGTTTCTGCGAAGACCGGCCGGTTCTCTGCTTTCAACCTGCATGACTTGGGTCGGACCGATCAGCCTGACCGGCCCTCCGGGGCGACCGGGCCCGGGGCCCTGTCCGAGGCCATCACCTGCCCCGATAATGGCAGGTGATGGCCCCGCAATCCCCTGTCTGTCCCGAGCCGCAAGGTCTCTCACCCTTGTTCCCCATTGCTGCGGGCGGGTGAAGCGCGCTTTGTGCGCTGCACCGAGGTCCCGGTAAAGGGCCGACAACAACACGGAGGACAGCAGCCCATGTGTGGCATTTGCGGCGAGATACGATTTGACGGTAACCCGGCATCACCAACCGTGGTCGAACAGATGATGGAGCGCATGATCCCGCGCGGACCGGACGCGGCGGGCAGCTTCCAGCAGGGCCGGGTCGCCCTGGGCCACCGCCGCCTGAAGATCATCGACCTGAGCGAGCGGGCCCAGCAGCCCATGGTCGACGCCGAACTCGGCCTGGCCATCGCCTTCAACGGCTGCATCTACAACTACCCGGAGCTGCGCCGGCAGCTGCAGCAGGCCGGCTACCGGTTCTTTTCCAGCGGCGACACCGAGGTCATCCTCAAGGCCTGGCACGCCTGGGGCCCGGACTGCGTCGAGCGGTTCAACGGCATGTTCGCCTTTGCCATCCATGAGCGCGACAGCGGCCGGGTGATCCTCGGCCGGGACCGGCTGGGCATCAAGCCGCTCTATCTCTGCCCGCGCACCTATGGCCTGCAGTTCGCCTCCAGCCTGCCCGCGCTTTTGGCCACCGGCGGGGTGGACACCACCATCGACCCGGTGGCCCTGCACCACTACCTGCACTGGCACGCGGTGGTGCCGCCGCCGCACACCATCCTCACCGGCATCCGCAAGCTGCCGCCCGCCACCCTGCGCATCTATGACGCGGACGGCAGCTTCCAGGATCAGACCTACTGGCAGATGAAGGTGGAACAGGACGCGGACGACCGCGCCAAAAGCGCGATCGAGTGGCGGGACGAACTGCTCGAAACCCTGCAGGCCGCGGTGCGGCGGCGCATGGTCGCGGACGTGCCGGTGGGCGTGCTTCTGTCCGGCGGCCTGGATTCCAGCCTGCTGGTCGGCCTGCTGGCCGGCCAGGGCCAGCTGGAGCTGAACACCTTTTCCGTGGGCTTCGAGGCGGCGGGCGGCGAAAAGGGCGACGAGTTCCAGTACTCGGACCTCGTGGCCGCCCATTTCGCCACCCGCCATCACAAGATCCAGGTGGCCTCGGCACAGCTCATCGACACCCTGCCGCGCACCTTCGCGGCCATGAGCGAACCCATGGTCAGCTATGACAACGTGGGCTTTTTCCTGCTCTCCCAGGAGGTCGCCCGCCACGTCAAGGTGGTGCAGAGCGGCCAGGGCGCGGACGAGGTGTTCGCCGGCTATCACTGGTATCCGCCGCTCCTGGACAGCGCGGACCCGGAGGAAGACTACTGCCGGGTGTTCTTCGATCGGGACGAGGCCGAGTATGCCGAGGTGGTCCACCCGGACTTCATCGGTCCGGACTACAGCCGCCAGTTCGTGGGGAGCGCCTTTGCCCGTCCCGGCGCCAGCCGGCCCATCGACAAGGCCCTGCGCCTGGATACCACCGTCATGCTCGCCGACGACCCGGTCAAGCGGGTGGACAACATGACCATGGCCTGGGGTCTGGAGGCGCGGGTGCCCTTTCTCGACCACGAACTGGTGGAGCTGGCCGGCCGTATCCCGGCGGAACTGAAGGTCCGCGGCGACGGCAAGTGGATTCTCAAGGAGGCGGCCCGGCAGGTGATTCCGCACGAGGTGATCGACCGGCCCAAGGGGTACTTCCCGGTGCCGGCGCTCAAGTACATAAAGGGCCCGTACCTGGACTTCGTGCGCGGCTACCTGACCAGCGACACGGCCCGCCGGCGCAAGCTCTACAACCCTGCCTACATCGACCGGCTGCTGGCCGAGCCGGACACGCACATCACGCCCCTGCGCGGGTCCAAGCTCTGGCAGGTGGCGCTCCTGGAAATGTGGCTGCAGACCCACGGACTTTGAGGTGAGACCATGAAAAAGAAGACCGACGATTGCGGCAACCCCATGGACCCGGCCTGCATGGCCTCGCTCAAGCACTGGGGCGAGCCGCTGGTCAAGGACCGCTCGGCGGACATGGGTCGGGCCATGAGCGTGGACTGCGGCTGGGGCCGGCTCATTTTCGGGCAGACCTTCGACGACCCCGAACAGCTGGCGCGCACCATCTGCCGGGAGGAGCGCGGCCGCCGCGACATCGCCATGTACATGCGCGACCCGCACGTGGTCCTCAGCTACGCGCCCCAGGAGCTGTTCCTCGACCCGTCGCTCACCTACCGGCTCGATTTCCAGAACTACCGCCAGCCGCCGAACAGCGGGACCGACCAGGGCGGGGTCAGGGTCCGGCCGCTCGGCCGGGATGACGACACGGCCATGCTCGACCGGATCCTCCAGTCCTGCGCCATGCTGCCCTGTGCCCCCGGGTTTTACCGGTCCATCAGCGAAGACGACTGCCGCGTCGTGCTCGTGGCCGAGGACCCGCAGGGCGCGATCGTCGGCGTGGTCACCGGGGTGGACCACTTCCGCGCCTTTGCCGACCCGGACAACGGCTCCAGCCTGTGGGCCCTGGCCGTGGACCGGCAGTGCCCCCTGCCCGGCGTGGGCGAGACCCTGGTGCGCGAGCTGGTTCTGCGCTTCATGGAGCAGGGCCGCAGCTTCCTCGACCTGTCCGTGCTGCACACCAACAAGGAGGCCATCGCCCTGTACGACAAGCTCGGCTTCGAGCAGGTGCCGGTCTACGTGATCAAGAAGAAGAACCCGATCAACGAGCCGCTGTTCGTCGGCCCGGAACCGGAGGAGGGACTCAACATCTATGCGCGCATCATCACCAACGAGGCGCGGCGGCGCGGCATCGGCGTGGAGGTGCGCGACGCAGAGCACGGCCTGTTCGACCTCTGCCTGGGTGGCCGGCGGATCGCCTGCCGCGAGTCGCTGTCCGAGCTGACCAGCGCCGTGGCCATGAGCTGCTGCGACGACAAGGCCGTGACCCGCAAGCTCCTCCTTCGGGCCGGTCTGCGCGTGCCCGTCCAGGAGGTGGCCGACGGGCCGGAGCAGGTCGCCGCCTTTCTCGAACGCTGCGGACGGGTGGTGGTCAAGCCGGCGCGCGGCGAGCAGGGCAGCGGCGTGTTCGTCGACCTGGACAGCCTGAACGAGGTGCAGGAGGCGGTGGCACAGGCGGGCCGGCTCTGCGACAAGGTGCTGCTCGAGGAATTCGTGCCGGGCGAGGACGTGCGCCTGATCGTCATCGACTACACCCTGGTGGCCGCGGCCGTGCGCCGGCCGGCCACGGTGCTGGGTAACGGCGAGCTGACCGTGCGCGAGCTGATCGAGAAGCAGAGCCGCCGCCGGGCCGCGGCCACCCACGGCGAGAGCACCATTCCCGTGGACGCGGAGACGGTCCGCACCGTCGGCCGGGAGGGGCTCGGCCTGGACGACCGGCTGGAGGCCGGGCGGGAGCTGCGGGTGCGCAAGACCGCCAACCTGCACACCGGCGGCACCATCCACGACGTGACCGGGTCCATCCATGCCGCGGTCCGCCGGGCCGCGGAGGAGGCGGCCGTGACCCTGCGCATCCCGGTGGTCGGCTTCGATTTTCTCATGCCCGCCATCGACGGCCCGGACTACGTGATCATCGAGGCCAACGAACGGCCCGGCCTGGCCAACCACGAACCCCGGCCCACGGCCGAGCGGTTCGTGGACCTGCTCTTCCCGCAGACCAGGCACCTGGCGGAGGCGCGCTAGATGGATGCGGCCATGGACCGGGACTACCTGCTCGACGTGCTCCAGCGACTGCTCGCCATCCCCAGCCCGTCGGGCATGACCGACGAGGTGGTGCGCGCGGTCTGCGGCGAGCTGGACCGGCTCGACATCCCTTACGAACTCACCCGGCGCGGCGCCATCCGCGCCCGGCTCGAAGGGCGGCGGGAGGGGCCGCGCCGGGCGGTGGTGGCCCACGTGGACACCCTGGGCGCCATGGTCAAGGGGCTGAAGGGCAACGGCCGGCTGAGCGTGGTGCCGATTGGCACCTGGTCACCACGGTTCGCCGAGGGCGCCCGGGTGCGCGTCCACTCGGACCGGGAGCGGAACTTCCAGGGCACCATCCTGCCGCTCATGGCCTCGGGCCACCGCTACAACGAGGCCGTGGACAGTCAGCCCGTGACCTGGGACAACCTGGAAATCCGCCTGGACGAATTCTGCCCGGGCCAGGACGCGCTCTGGAACCTGGGGGTGCGGGTCGGGGACTTCGTGTCCATCGAGCCCCGCTGCGTGGTCACCGAAAGCGGCCACATCAACGCCCGCCACCTGGATGACAAGGCCGGGGTGGCGGCCATGCTCACCGCGGCCCGGGCCATCCGCGAAAGTTCCCTGGAGGTGGCGCTGGACAGTTTCCTGCTGTTCACCATCTCCGAGGAGGTGGGCGTGGGCGCCTCGCACATCCTCCACGGCGACGTGGCCGAGATGGTCTCGGTGGACAACGGCATCATCGCCCCGGACCAGAACACCATCGACCGGGGCGTCACCCTGGCCATGAAGGATTCCAGCGGCCCCTTTGACATCCACCTGACCCGTCATCTCATCGATCTCTGCCTGCAGGGCGGGATTCCCTTCAGCCGCGACATCTTCCTCCACTACCGCAGCGATGCGGCCGCCGCCCTGGAGGCGGGCAACGATATCCGCACCGCGCTCATCTGCTTCGGGCTGGACGCCTCCCACGGCTACGAGCGGACCCACATGGATTCCCTGCTCGCGGTGGCCTCCCTGGTCACCGCCTACCTGTGCAGCCCGCCGCTGTTCGGCCGCGACGAGAACGTCATCGGCCCGGAGGGCACCTATCCGCTCATCGGCAACTCGTCCGAACAGAAACCCTGCAGCGGCTGAGTGACCGGTGGCGGGAAGCCCTGCCAGGGGCGATGGAGCCGGTCTGCGTTCCGGTCGATTGTCCTCTTGAAAAATTGTTTTTTCAACAAGAAAGAACTTTTACTGCAGGTGTCACCGCAGGTTTTTTCGCCCTTCCTCCTGAAGGGCAGGCGCGGTGCCGGCCAGGTTCCGCCGGTCCGGCCCCTGCCGGGTGATCACCGCCCAGAGGTCCGGGGCAAAGGAGGCCGTGATCAGCGCGGTTCGCAGCTTTTCCCGGGATCCGGCCATGAGCAGCAGGGGGTACAGGTCCGGGTCGAAACGCGCGCCATGATACAGAAGACGCAGCTGTTCGAGTGAATCGACGCGCCGCCCCGGCCGCGGCTCGACGCCCGCTCGTCCGACCAGGTGCCAGAAGCCTGCGGCCGGGGCGGACGAACGGGACGGCCATGGACCCGGCCGTGGCCGGTCCCGGCAGCAGGAAGAGGTAGCCGGCAAAGGTTCGGGCCCGGGCGGCGGACGGCTCGATGCAGTTGCGGTGCTGCACCGTGGCCGCGAATTCGTCGAGCACGCTGAGCAGCAGCAGGGGCTGGCCGGGAGACCGGAAGCGGGTGGCCGCGGTCCAGCGAGAAGGGTCCCTGTCCGTTTCCAGGGTGGCAAAGCGGTGCAGGTACAGGTCAAGCAGGCCGCACATGGTCAGTCCCTCCGCGTGCGCCTACCACCCAGCCCAGCCAGGTCTCGTCCGGACGAAGGGCCGAGACGGTGCGCCGAAAATGGAGCGGGTCGCCCCGCTTGCGGAGGAGCCTTTCCAGTGCCTGCTGTTGCCACAGGTGGCAGACCCGGCCGTCCGGGAGGTGCAGGGTGCCCGTGCCCTCCTTGAGGGAGATGAAGAGCAGGCCGCCGGGGGCGAGTGCGCCGAGCAGGCGGCCGAGGAGCCGCGCCACCTCCGGCGGCTCCAGGTGGACCAGCGAACCGACGCAGAGGATGGCCTCGCAGGGGTGGGCGGCCATATCCAGGAGCGTGAAGTCCGCCTCGAGCACCGGGCAGTTCGCGTACTTCCGGGCGAACATCGCCAGCGGCCGGGACCGCTCCACCCCTGTCACCCGGAAACCGCGCTGCCGCAGCCAGCCCAGGTCCCGGCCGGCGCCGCAGCCCAGGTCGAGTACGCGTGCACCGGGTTCGAGCCGCTCGACCAGCGGTGTCAGAAACTCCGTCGGGTCCACCCGCAGGGTTTGCTCCCGGTACTCGTCGGCGCGGGTGGTGTAGAAATCCTCCGTCGGACAGCAGGGCGGCGAACCTTCGGGCGGATTCATGGCTGCCAGTCGATCAGCGCCACCAGCGGGTAGTGGTCCGAGGGGTAGAGTTCGCCCTGGCGGGCGCGGTCGATCCAGGCGTCCTGGATGCGGAAGTGGGCTGAGACGAGGATCCAGTCGATGGCAGTGGGTGGCGCGGCCTGGCCGAAGCCGTGGAAGGTGGGGGCGGCCGGGTCGTGCGGATGGACCGCGGCGTAGGCGTCCTGCAGTGCGCTGTCCGCGGTGAGCAGCTGGTAGGCCGCGCTTTCCTTGTCCGCGTTGAAGTCGCCGGTGAGCACCAGCGGCGTCTCCCGGCCCAGCTGGTCCAGCCAGTGGCCGAGGACGCGGGCGTTCCTGTCGATGGCCGCGGGCTGGCAGTCGAAATGGGTGTTGGCGAACACCAGTTCCCGGCCGGTCTGCCGGCACCCGAGCCGCGCCCAGGTGAGGGTGCGCGGAAAGGCGGCCTCCGGGCTGCGGCTGCCGGGAATGTCCGGGGTGTCGCTCAGCCAGAACCAGCCCGCAGCGAGCAGGTCGAAGCGGCCGGAACGGAACACCAGGGGCGCCATTTCGAGTGCCGTGTCGCCAGGACCCAGGCGGTGTACGCCGAGCATCTGGCAGTCCGCCAGGCCGGCGCGGATGCAGGCGGCCTGGTCATCGTCGCGGCACTCCTGCAGTCCGAGCAGGTCCGGGACAAAGGCGCGGATGCGGGCCAGCGCCAGGTGCCGGCGCCGCTCCCAGCGGTTGTCGCCATCGGCGGCCAGGCCGTAGCGGAGGTTGCAGCTCATCACCCGGAACATGGCTGCACCCGGATCAACCCGCCTGGCCTGTGCTGCGGGCGAGCAGCCGCTGCACCCCGGCCACCTGCTCCGGCCGGCCGAGATCGGGCAGCACGCCCATGTGCACGCAGTCATGGAGGCTCCACTCCGGCGTGGTTTCGGTGCGATAGGTCCAGAAGAACCAGCCGTGGCATTTCTCGAAGGTGAGCAGCTGGGCCGCGGCATACCCGCGCAGGGCCGCGGCCATCTGGAAGGCGTCCATGTTCTCGAGAGCGTGGTTGAACGGCCCCTCGGCCCACAGCGACACCACCTGCAGGTTCAGCCCCAGGCTCCACTCGCCGCAGTACACCTGAAAGCCGGAATCGCGCACGATCTCGTCCACCTCGGTGTGCCACTCGGTCACGGTTTTGCGGATGTGGCCGAAGATGTCCATGTCCAGGTCGTGGCGGTCAAAGCACTGGTAGCGGTGGATGTCGATGGCCACGTTCGCGAACTCCGGCGCCTGCAGGAAGCCGGCGTACTCGCGGAAGTTGCGAAAGCCGTCGTGGAACACCACGCTCACCCGCTCGGGCGGGCAGTGGCGGCGGATGCGCTCGTAGGCGGCCAGGGTGAACCGCTTGAGCAGGTCCGTGGGGATGTCCCAGCGCGGCTCGTTGAGCGCCTCGATAGCGTGCAGGGCCGGGTGATCACCGTAGCGCTTGGCCAGACGTTCGAGCACGTCCAGGGTATGGCTGATGTAGGTTTCGTCCGTGTGCCACTCGCACACGCCGAGAATGCCGCCGTTGTCAAAGCCGTTCTGGCAGCCCGGGGCGGCATGCAGGTCGAGCACCACCCGCAATCCAAACTCCTCGGCCCAGGCGAACACCCGGTCGACGATGGCCAGGCCGCCGACCACGAAGGGGTGGCGGGCCGCGCCGTAGCTGCGGTGCCAGGGGTAATCCGGGCCGAACAGCCAGTGGCCCACCGGCATCCGCACCGCGTTGATGCCGGCGCGCGCCAGCCAGGCGAAGTCGTCGCGGGTGATGAAGGTCTGCCAGTGGCGGTGCAGCCGCCGGGTGGCCTCGTCGAGGCCCAGTTCGGCGCAGTACGTGGTTTCGTCCGTGGCCGCGAGGCCAGCGAACAGGCTCGGGGTGATCCATTTTTCCAGCAGCAGCCAGCCGCCGAGGTTGACGCCGCGCAGCCGGTCGCCCGGCACGGGCAGGGTGGGGGTGGTCATGGGAACCTCCTTGCGGGGTTACAGGGCCAGTCGGCGCGTGTGCAGAGCAGCGCCGTCAGCCAGGTGGGTGATGGTGAGCAGGGTGGACTCGGGCAGCTGTTCGCTGATCAGGCGGAGCATCTGCGCCTCGTCCTCCGGGTCCAGGGCGTCGAAGGCCTGCAGCAGGAAGATCCACTGCGGCCGGTTGAGCAACAGCCGCACCATGCCCAGCCGCTGCTGCTCGGCCACGGCCAGGATGTTGCCCCAGTTGCCGCGCAGGTCGAGCTGGTCGATGAGCCGCTCCAGCCCGGCCAGCCGCATGGCCTGTTCGATCTGCTCCTGGGTGAACACCCGGCGCGAGGTCGGGTAACAGATGGCGTAACGCAGGGTGCCGGCGGGCAGGTGCGGTCGCGGCGGCATGAAGAACAGCCGGCCCGTGTTCGGCAGTTCGATCACCCCGCTGCCCCAGGGCCGGATGCCGGCGATGGCGCGGAACAGCCGGGCCCCGGTGAAGGTGTTGCCGGTGATGAGCACCCGCTCGCCCGGAGCGATTTCCGCGTTCAGGTCGCGGGTGAGCACCGTGCCGTCGTAGCCGGTCAGGCAGAGGTCGCGGAAGGCGAGCACCGGCCGGTCCGCGGTCTGCAGCCGGATACCCCGGTCCGGCTCGGCCAGTTGCCCCTCCACCGTATCCAGGGCGGTGAGCAGGCCGAGCACCCGCTCCACCGAGGCGCGCCATTCGGCGATGGAGCCGGCGCTGTGCACCGGCCAGGACAGGGCCGAGGCCATGTGCTGGAAGGCCTGGGCCGACTGCATGAGTGTGCCCAGGGTGATATGGCCGAGGATGTAGCGGGGCGCGCAGACGAGCACCGGGAAGGCCATGGACAGCACCGAGTAGCCGGTGCCGAACATGAGGATGTTGCGCCAGGCCGTGGTCTGCACGTCGAAGACCAGGCGGATTCTGGTGAACAGTTCGCGGAACTGGTGCCGCTCGCAGCTCTCGGCGTGGATCAGGGCAATGGTCTGGCTGTGTTCCTGGGCCTCCACCAGGCTGGCGCGGAACTTGGCCTCGGCCGACTGGCGCTCGTTGGTGGCGCCGGTCAGGGGTCGGCTCACCAGCCAGCCGAGCCAGGAGGCGAGCGCCGCGTAGACGATGGCGATCCACACCAGGTGGCCGTAGACCGGGAAGCGGACGAACCCCAAATCCAGCGTCACCACTCCGGAGTGGGTCCACAGCACCCGGGTGAAGCCGACCAGCAGGAGCACGCTGTAAAAGAGCGAGTGCGCCAGCGACACCGCCGACTCGGTGGCCACCCGACAGTCCTCGGCGATGCGGCCGTCCGGGTTGTCGTGCTCGCCCGGCAGGTGGCTGATCAGGTAATGGCGGCCGGCGCGCATCCACCGGCTGAACACGTGTTCAGTGAGCCAGTCGCGCCAGGAGATCATCAGGTTCCGCTTGACCACCAGGTGCGAGCCGGTGAGCGCCATGTGGGCGAAGAAGAGCAGCACCAGCAGGCCGATCTGGCGGAGCAGGCCGGTCATGGAGCGCTGCTCCAGGGCGTTGAACAACCCGGCGCTCCAGTGGGTGATGACCACGGCCATGACCATCTGCAGTACCGTGAGCACGGCCAGGAGCACGGCGGTGATACGGATCTTCAGCCGGCCGGGCGAGTTCAGGTACGCCCCGGTCAGCCGCAGGAAGGCGACGAAGAAATGGTGCGCGGCGGGCATGGGCTCGGGGGGCTGGGGTGCGGTGGGCGGGCCGGGCCGGTCAGGGTTCATGACGGCTGCCGCTCCAGGGTGGGCAGGACTTCCAGGTGCCGGCGCACGGTGGCGCCGCTGAAGCCGTTTGCGCGGATCACCTCGCGGTAGAAAGCGGCGCTCGGCTTGGGCGTGCGCGCAAAGGTGGTGCGGTCCACCGCCACCAGGCCGAAGCGGGGTACGAACGAGGTCCACTCGTAGTTGTCCAGCAGCGACCAGTGGAAGTAGCCGCGCACGTCGGCGCCCCCTGCCATGGCCTCGTGCAGGGCCGAGAGGTGCAGGGCCAGGTAGACGATGCGAAAGCGGTCGTCGTCGGCGGCGCAGCCGTTTTCAGTGAGGTACACGGGCCGGTCAGCGAGCCGTTCCACCGCCGCGATCAGCCCCTCGGGGTACATCTCCTCCAGGTAGAACGGCTGGGGGATGAGGCGGAGGCGCTTGTGGCGGAAGGGGAAGCCCTTGAGGTCGGCGCGGCGGCCGTCGATCAGCCGGCGGGTGTAGTAGTTGATTGCCCAGCAGTCGAGCGCGCCCTTGACCTCCGGGTCGTATTCCGCGTCCGCGCCGGGGAAGACGAGTTCGCCGGTGCGCAGGGCGTGGAAGAAAAACTCGTTGGTGGTCCAGTCGGCCTGGGCGGCCAGGTGGAGGTCGAGCGGGTCGTGGCAGCGCCTGGGCATGTAGTGGACATAGGCGTGGGCGCTGCTCACCGGTGCGGCCGAGTACCGGCGGATCAGGTGATAGCCCAGGGCGTGGACGCGCAGCATGGCGAAGCGGATGGCCGCGATCTCCGGTCCTGCGGCGAGCCCGCCCCAGTGGTTGAACTCGTTGATCACGCACCAGCCGCTGACAGACTCTGCGATCTTTGGTACGAGGAAGCTGAGGTAGCGTTCGAAGTGGCTCCGGTTGTCGGCCCGGGCGAAACCGCCCAGCCGGTCGAACCAGAGCGGGTGGGTGAAGTGGTGCAGGGTGACGAAGACCTTGATACCGCGGGCGGTGAGCCGGTCGAGCAGGTCGCGGTAGTGGTCGAGCGCGGCCTGGTCCCAGCGCCCCTGTTCCGGCTCGATCCGGCTCCACTCGATGGACATGCGGTAGCTCCGGTGGCCGAGCGCGGCGAGCAGGTCCACGTCCTCGCGGTAGCGGCGGTAGTGGTCGCAGGCCCGGCCCGAGGGTTCGCGCAACCGACCCTCGCTGTCCGGCCCGGCACAATCCGGCTGCTGTTCCCGGTGCCAGGCCTGGCTGTGGATGTTGTCGCCCTCGATCTGGTGGCCGGCGGTGGCGCTGCCCCAGAGGAACCTCTCGGGGAAGCGGACGGCCGGCAGGCTGAACACATCGTACATGCGGATGCTCCCGGATGAACCCGGCGGACCGGGGTCGCGATCGGCCCCGCACCGTCAGTACCTATAAAAAAAGGGCAGCGCAGTCAACCCCTTCGACCTGTTCCCGCCACTTTGCCGGTCATCGGCGGGCAGGGCCGCATCGATTTCCCGGAGCCCCCATGTCCTGGCCGATCCTTGCCTTGGTCTGCGCCCTCTGCCAGGCGCTCGCCGACGTGTTCACCCGCAGATTCCTCACCGCCTGCACCGCGGCCGAGGTGGTGATGGTGCGCCTCGGCCTGACCGCCATCCTGCTCCTGCCGCTGGTGGCGCTCCGGCCGCCCGCGCTGCCGGATCCTGCCTTCTGGGGTTGGGTCGGCCTGGCCCTGCCGCTGGAACTGCTCGCCATGGTCCTGTACATGACCGCCATCCGGGTGAGTCCCCTGGCCCTGACCCTGCCATACCTGGCCTTCACGCCGGTGTTCAGCGCGCTCTTCGGCTGGCTGGTGCTCGGTGAACAGGTGTCCCTGCGCGGCCTGGGCGGGGTGCTGCTGGTGGTGATCGGCACCTGGGCGCTCAACCTGGAGCGACCCGAAGTCGGGCAGGCGCGCTCCTGGCTGGCGCCGCTCGCTGCCATCGGCCGGGAGCGGGGTTCGCGGCTCATGCTCGCGGTGGCCCTCATCTACAGCCTCACCTCGGTGCTCGGCAAGGGGGCGCTGCAGCACCTGCCGGCCACCGTCTTCGGGCCGTTCTACTATGGCCTGCTCGGCCTGTTCAGCGTGGCCTTCTTTGCCTGGCGCGAGCCCCGGGCCGTGCGTTGCCTGTGGCAGCCGTCCTGGCCGCAGGTCCTGGTCGCCGCGTTCTCGGCCGGCATGGTGCTCACCCATTTCCTCGCCATCGAGCAGGTGCAGGTGGCCTACATGATCGGGCTCAAGCGCACCAGCATCCTCTTCGGCATCCTCATGGGCGCCCTCTGGCTGGGTGAGACGCGGCTGCTGCAGCACCTGCTGGCCGCCTGCCTGATGGTCCTGGGCGTGGTGCTCATCGTGCTCTGAAGGGGCAGGACCGGGGCAGACAACTTAATCAGATATTTTTTCTATCCTTTTTATAGCTGAAAAACCTTCCTTTTCCTTTTGCCGGCCAGGGTGTCTACTCGAACGAACACAGCCTGTCGCCTGCCGACGCCACCGCGTTGGCACCAACCAAGGCGCGGCATGGTCCCTGTTTTCACATCCTCGGAGGATCGGCAATGGAAATGGAAAAGTACGTGGTCCTGCGCAGCAGGGAGATCTCCGCACCGACCCGCGGGGACATGGGCACCCGCGCCGGCGCGGCGCTGCCCGCCGGTCTGCGCCGGCAGGTGGTCAAGCTGGAGGAGGTCGAACTGACCAAGCGCGAGCGCAACGACCTGCGCCGCGACCCGAGCACCCGGGCCATCGCCCTGCCCATGCCCCTGCGCCTGATCGAACCGGTGCGGCGCGAGCCGGCGGCCGCGGCCGGCGTGGTCGCCTGGGGGATCGGGGCGGTGCGCGCGCCCGAGTCCTCCTATGACGGCAGCGGCATCACCCTGGCCGTGCTCGACACCGGCATCGACGCCAATCACCCGGCCTTTGCCGGCGTGCAGCTGGTGCAGCGCAACTTCACCGAGGAACCGCCCCAGGACCTGCACGGCCACGGCAGCCACTGTGCCGGCACCATCTTCGGCCGGGACGTGGCCGGAACCCGCATCGGCGTGGCCCGCAACATCAAGCGCGCCCTCATCGGCAAGGTGCTGGGCGAGGGCGGCGGCTCCTCGGCCACCCTGGCCCGGGCCATCCACTGGGCCCTGGAAGAGGGTGCGCACGTCATCTCCATGTCGCTCGGCATCGACTTCCCCGGTTACGTGGACTGGCTGGTGAACACCCGCAACATGGAGGTGGCGCCGGCCACCTCGCTGGCCCTGGAGGAGTACCGCGCCAACGTCAACCTGTTCACCGAGCTGGCCCGTTTCGTGGCCGCCTACGAGGTGTTCGGCCAGGGCACCCTGATCGTCGCGGCCAGCGGCAACGAGAGCGCACGGCCGAACTACGAGATCGCCGTGGCCCCGCCGGCCGCGGCCACCGGCGTGGTGGCGGTCAGCGCCCTGGAACAGACCCCGCAGGGGTTGCGGGTGGCCGACTTTGCCAACAACCAGGCGGACATCGCCGCCCCGGGGGTGGATATCGTCTCGGCCGAGGCGGGCGCCAGCGGCCTCACCAGCATGAGCGGCACGAGCATGGCCACGCCGCACGTGGCCGGGGTGGCCGTGCTGTGGGCGCAGCGGCAGATGGAAATGACCGGCCGGGTCGAGCACCTGAGCCTGCTGGCGCAGCTGGTGGCCAGCGGCACCCGGGATGGGCTTGTCGCGGACAGCGAGGAGGACGACGTGGGCACGGGCCTGGTGCAGGCGCCACTGACCTGAGGGGTGCTGCGCCGGGGCGGGCAGGGGGAGGGGAGCGGTCCGCCCCGGTTGCCGGGGCGGAGGCGGGTGTCCGCAGGGGGCGGAGGTTCAGGCGGGCTGTCGTTGAGCGCGGGTGCTGCCCTTCTTTTTTTCCGGCAGGGCCAGCGGCGCGGCGGCGGGTTCGATGGGCGCGGGCAGGTCGGCCTGGCCCTGGCGCAGGGCGGAGGAGCGGTTCTTCTCCTGGCGCAGGCGCAGCAGGTAGCCGCCCATGGCCCCGCCCGCCGTGGTCAGGGTGAGCAGGCCCAGGGTCATGAACTGGGTGAGCAGCAGGGCGCCGCCGATGGCCGCCAGTCCGGCGAACGCGGCCCCGACCTTGACGGTGGCCCGGGTCGAGGTGCGCTGCACGGCCTGCAGGGTTTCCTTGTGGGCCTGCTGCAGGACCTTGGCCTTGGCGCGCTCGGCCTGCATGCGGATGGCCTCGCGTTCGCGGGCATGATCCTCCTGCAGGCGGCTGATGGCGTCCTTGCGCAGGTGGGCCGCCACCGCGCCGAACCAGCAGGCGGTGAGCAGGCCGACCACCAGCACCGGTGCAGCCAGCCGCAGCCAGCTCCAGATCGCCGACTGCACGGGGTCCACGGGAAAGATCAGCACCAGCCCCACGGTGATGATCTGCACGAGCACAATGCCTGGTAAAAACTTGAGCATGGCGGGTATCCTCTTCTTCGTTCGAACTGGAGCGCGAACCCGGCCGACCGCTCCGGCCCGTGGGCGGGCGCGGGTCGCCGTCGCTCCGGTGAAACGGCCCATTGAACCACAGAAATGCGGCAAAGCCAAGGGAGAGAATCACTTCGCCCGCTGTCAGGAGGGGTTCCGGTTCTTTTCTTCCCGCCTTCCGCGGGCGGGCCCGGGCTCAGGTCAGCGTCATACCGCGAACGGCCGCCTGCGGACCGTTCGCACACCCGCGCGCCGGGTCGCCCCCGGCTGCGCCTTCAGCCGATGGAGGAAAAATATGCCTGTGGGAGAAATCTGCAACCGGGAAGTGGTGTTCGCCGCACGGACCACCACCATTGTCGAGGCGGCCCAGCTCATGCGCCGCTACCACGTGGGTGACCTGGTGGTGGTGGACGAGGTCGAGGGCAGACGGGTGCCGGTGGGCATGGTCACGGACCGGGACCTGGTGGTCGAGGTGCTGGCCCGCGAACAGCCCTTTGCGGCCTGCACCGTGGACGCGGTGATGAGCGCCGGGGTGGTGTGCGTGGTGGAGACCACCGGGCTGATCGAGACCATCCAGCTGATGCGCAGCCACGGCGTGCGCCGGTTGCCGGTGGTGGACGTGGGCGGCGCCCTGGTCGGCATCCTCGCCGCCGACGACCTGCTCGACCTGCTCGCCGAGGAACTCTCGGCCCTGGCCCGCATTGGCCGGCGCGGCCAGGAGCGCGAGGTGCGCGCCCGGCTGCCCCGGCACGACTGAAAACGGCGGGCGGAGGGGGACAGGGGCGGGGCCGAGCAAATTGCGTTGCGCTTGCCGGTCAGTCGGGTAGAGTACCACAGGAACGCGGGGCCGTCGGCCCTGCCGTTCGTTCCAGCACCCCAACAGTTGAAGGAGAATGTGAATGAAAAGTCTCAAAGGCACGCAAACCGAAAAAAACATCCTCACCGCCTTTTCCGGCGAGTCCCAGGCACGCAACCGCTACACCTATTTTGCCAGCCAGGCGAAAAAGGACGGGTACGTGCAGATCTCCCACATCTTCGAGGAGACCGCGGACCAGGAGAAGGAGCACGCCAAGCGGCTGTTCAAGCTGCTCCAGGGCGGCGAGGTCGAGATCACCGCGAGCTTCCCGGCCGGCGTGATCGGCACCACCGTGGAGAACCTGGCCGAGGCGGCCGGCGGCGAGAACTACGAGCACACCACCATGTACCCGGAATTCGCCAAGACCGCCGAGGCCGAGGGTTTCCGCGACATCGCCGCCATCTTCCGGGCCATCGCCGTGGCTGAGAAGCAGCACGAGAAGCGCTACCTGGACCTGAAGGCCAATATCGAGGCCGGCCGGGTGTTCAAGCGCGACGCCAAGGTCACCTGGCGCTGCCGCAACTGCGGCTACCTGCACACCGGCAACAACGCCCCGGAGCGGTGCCCGGCCTGTGACCACCCGCAGGCGCATTTCGAGCTGCTCGGCGAGAATTACTGATCCTTCGCCGCGCTCTGCGGAAAGCCCCGACGCCGGCCCGGCGCCGGGGCTTTTTATTTGCTGCGCCCGCCCTGGTTGGCGGGTCGCACAGGGGTTGACGCCGTTTTTACCGAATCCTTACTGGCCATCTCCGCACCATCTGCGGGAGACTGGTTACGGAGGTGCCGTCCCGTGGCCGGCGCACCGGATCACCAGAAACTCAAGGACAGCGACAGTGACCAGCCAACACCCCGAACGCACGGACGCACCGGACTTCCAGTCCGCCCGGCAGCTGGAGGAACGACCCTTCGGCCCGGCCCTGGAGCACTTCACCGACGGCTTTTTCGCCTGCGACGCCGACTGGCGCCTGGTCGCGGTCAACTCTGCCGCCGAGGGGGTGCTCGGCCTGCGGCGGGAAGAAATGATCGGCCGCGAGCACACCGAGGTGTTTCCCGATGCCCTCCGCACCTGTGTTCTGGAGGGGTGCCACCGGGTCGCGGACGGCCAGCCCCACTCCTGCGAGCAGTTCCACGCGCCGTCGGGCCGCTGGCTGCAGCAGCGCTGTTTTCCCCGCCGGGGCGGCGGCATGTTCTGCTACTTCCTCGACATCACCGACCGCAAGCTGGCCGAGGCGGCCCTGCGGGCCAGCGAAGAGCGCTACCGCTCGCTGGTGGAGACCGCCAGCGACCTCATCTGGGAGGTGGACAACCGGGGCTGGTTCACCTTTTTGAGTCCAAAATTCGAAGAGATGTGCGGTCATCCGGTGGAACACTTTCTCGGCCGCTCGCCGCTCGAGCTGCTGCCCGACGACTGTGCCGACGAGACCCGCCGGCGGGCCGAGGCAACACTCGTCGACCGCCGACCGTTCGCCGCGCTGGAGGTGCCGCTGACGCACCGCGACGGGCACCGCTGCATCATCGAGGTCAGCGGCGTGCCGGTTTTCGGGGCGGACGGCGGGTTCCAGGGGCTGCGCGGCATCAGCCGGGACGTGAGCGAACGCAAGCGCATCGAGGCGGAACAGCAGCGACTGCAGCACCAGCTGCTGCACAGCCAGAAGCTGGAGTCCATCGGCCGCCTGGCCAGCGGGGTGGCGCACGATTTCAACAACATGTTGAGCATCATCCTCGGCTACGCGGAGATCGCCCTGGACAAGGTGGACCCCGACTCCCCGCTGCACGGTGATCTCAAGGAGATCGCCAGCGCCGCCACCCGTTCCGCCGAGATCACCCGCCAGGTGCTCGCCTTTGCCCGGCGGGAGGCGGTCAACCCGCAGGTGCTCGACCTGAACCGCAGCGTGGACGGTACCCTGAAGATGCTGCGCCGCCTCATCGGCGAGGACGTCGCCCTGGTGTGGCAGCCCGGCAAACAGGTCTGGCCGGTGCGCATGGACCCCTCACAGCTTGATCAGATCCTGGCCAACCTCTGCGTCAACGCCCGCGACGCCATCACCGGTCCGGGCCGGATCACCATTGCCACCGAGGCCGTCGACCTGGACCGACCCTATGCGGCCATCCGCTCGGACTGCCCGCCCGGCCGGTTCGTGCTGCTCAGCGTCATGGACAACGGCTCCGGCATGGACGACGCCACCCGGGACCGGCTGTTCGAGCCGTTCTACACCACCAAGGGGACAGGCGTGGGCACCGGCCTGGGGCTGCCCACGGTGTTCGCCATCGTCCGCCAGAACGGCGGCTGCATCGACGTGGAGACCGCGCCCGGAGCAGGCACCACGGTGCGCATCTTCCTGCCGCGCCACCAGGGCGAGGGCGAACCCGTTGCCGCCCCGACCCCGGCCGGGCCCCCGCCCGGGGGCCGGGAGACCGTGCTGGTGGTGGACGACGAACCCTCCATCCTCAGGCTGGCTGGCCGGATGCTCGGCGAACTCGGCTACCGCGTGCTCGCCGCCTCCACCCCGGGCCAGGCGGTGGCGCTCGCCCGCCACCATGCCGATCCCATCGACGTGCTGCTCACCGACGTGGTCATGCCGGAGATGAACGGCCACGACCTGATCGACCGGATGCGCGGTCTGTACCCGGACATCGGCCTGGTGTACATGTCCGGCTACGCCCCCCACCTGCTCGACCACCTGATCGTCCTGGACAACGACTCGCCGTTTTTGCGCAAGCCGTTCGCCCTCAAGGAACTCGCCGAAAAGATCCGCCAGGCCCTTGCCGGCCGCTGAGCCCGGCCGAACGCCTTCACCCCCGCCCCTCCCACCATCCGCCTGGTGTTGGCCCTTGCCGGTCATTGCCGGCATCGGGTAAGCTCCCTGCAACAGCTTGTCCCGCAAGGGAAAGCGCCGTGCGGTCGCTGCCGCGCGGACAACCGTCACCGGAAACCAAGGACGGGCCCATGCTGCACATCGACCGTCACCTTTTTGTCGCGAGTCTCGATGAGGCCGCGTCCCTGCTCGCCGCCGAACCGCACAGCGCGGTGCTCGGCGGCTGCGGCTTTCTCCGCCTCGGTTCGCGCCGCATCGGCACGGCCATCGACCTCAGCCGGCTGGACCTGGATTTCATCCGCGCCGACGAGGCCTCGATCGAGATCGGCGCCATGACCTCGCTGCGCACCGTGGAGACCCACCCGCTCACCGCGGCACTGGCCGGCGGCGTGCTGGCGCGGTCACTGGCGCCGATCGTCGGCGTGCAGCTGCGCCACGCTCTCACCGTCGGCGGCACCGTGGCCGGCCGCTACCCCTTCTCCGACCTGCTCACCGCGCTTGTCGCCCTGGACGCCGGGGTGGAGTTGCACGCCGGCGGCCGCATCGCTCTTGCCGACCTGCTCAACGGAGAACCCCGCCGCGACATCGTCGTCCGGGTCCTGCTGCCGCGGGATGGCAGGACCGCGGCCTTTGCCGACCTGCGCCGCAGCGCCACCGATTTCCCCCTGCTCAACGCGGCCGTGGCCCGCTGTGCGGACGGGTTCCGGGTGGTGGTCGGCAGCCGCCCGGGCC
>Ga0265295_1003479_pt1 | contig 22885 bp, 14 predicted proteins | sample Munlansysbiofilm_FD_192503 | JGI IMG/M metagenome (GOLD analysis project Ga0265295, IMG submission 192503) | Leachate microbial communities from a municipal landfill in Southern Ontario, Canada - Methane capture system biofilm | ecosystem: Engineered > Solid waste > Landfill > Unclassified ...
ATCGATATCGGGATTGTAGAACCTGTTAAACAGGACTATGGATTTAATCGGGGTTTCGCTTAGCCGCTTTAAAAAGCTGGCTAGGGAAGCATTGTAATGGCTAATTTTAACCGCAACGGGAATGCTAACAAGGCTTGTAACCCTCTCAATTATATCAAAATACAGCTTTTCATTCTCCTCAGCCGTACGATTAAAATCGGATGGCAATGCAAATATATTAAGCTCTAGGGCATCGGCACCCGCCTCCTGAATACGCTTGGCAAAATCGGGCCATTTATGCGCTGTTACGCAGTTAATGCTAGCAATAACCGGAATGTTAACTTCGCGCTTGGCATCGGAAATAAGCTTTATGTAGTTTGCAACGGGATCCTCTATTTCATCAAAATCAAAATATTCCATAGTTTCAGGGTAAATAAAACCGGTTGCCTGCATCCTATTCATGCTATCCTGGGTCTCCATAATTATCTCCTCTTCGAACAGCGACTTAATAACAACCGCACCTACCCCGCTATCTTCAAGCGCCTTTATACCTTTTAACGAGCTTGTTAAACCTGAGCTTGCAGCAACTATTGGGTTTTTAAGGGCAAGCCCCATGTATTTTACTGTCAAATTTTTCATACTTATACTTTTTAGTTTAATTAGAAGACGTAAATTACAAAAAATAATTCACTCATCATAAATATACAGCATGGATGTTGAGTAAAAGCTCAATACAAAGAAAAACTGCCCGTAAAAAAATGACAGATAAACCAAAATGAGTAAGAAAATAGCACGAATTAATCTGGGGGCATACCCCTAATGCCATCATTTTATGGCTGTTGAATGTTTTACCTTACCATGAGCAACATAATCACTGCATAAATGTCCGTAATTACAAAACATTTAAAATTTTTAGGGCGAAAGAAGTAGCAGCTAAAATGGCTGTGCTTTTAAGGAGCCGGACAAAGAGAAATAGCTGAGCGTTAGATATTCGACCCCCAATTTTTTACCATTTGGCAGAAAGTTGCATCCAGTATACCTTGCCCCTTTACGTTTTCGTTGTGTAACAATTGCTTGTGCTCCAATCCTCCTAATGTAAACCTTCAGGTATCTAAAGCGTTATTGAGTTGATTTATAATAATTGCTGCCTGAGCCCTATGCCAAAAATTAACATGAATTGATTAGTTTTGTATCCTATAAGAATAAAAAAATGCGAATTAAGTTTCCGATACTACTTGCTGTAGCTCTAATCTTTTTTGGTTGTCAACATCAACCAAAGCAGAGTAATATAGTAACCATTGCCACCCTAAAAGGTCCATCGGCCATGGGGATGATAAGATTTATTGATAGTGTTAATACTATAAGCGATAGCCATATTAGGGTTGAAATTCTTAACGAGCCCATTCAGGTTCGTAAAATGGTAATTGATGGGAGTGCCGATTTTGCCATTCTTCCCACCACAATGGCAGCCATACTATATAATAAGGGGGCTGATTACAGGTTGCTAGCCATTCCGGTTTGGGGAACGCTTTACCTTTTTGGTAACGATACTACCATAACCCAATGGGAACATTTAAGAGGAAAAAGAATAAACGTAATGGCAAAGGGCATGACTCCCGACGTGCTTTTTCGATACCTGCTAATGCAGCACGGTTTAAACCCAGACAGAGACGTTACCCTAGATTATAGCTTCCCTACCCACATTGATTTGGCCAATGCGGTGGCGGCCGAGCAGGCAAATTTAGGCGTAATTTCGGAGCCATTGGTTAGCCTTGTTATGCAGAGTAATACCAAGGTTAAGTCAATTTTCGATTTGAATGCCGAGTGGAATAAGGTTTTGGATGTGCCCATTGCACAAACCGCATTTATTGTGAAGGGCGAGCTAGCTAAGAATAACCAAGAGCTGGTTGAAAAAATTATGCAGAGCTATCGGTATTCAACCCAATGGGTTAATCAGTACCCCGATAGCGCGGCAAATCTTATTGTAAAGTATAATATTTTGCCTAATGTTCAGGTGGCTGCGAATGCCATTCCGCGGTCGAATCTAAATTTTGTTAGGGCAAATAGCATAAGCACACTGATTGATTCGTACCTGAATATTTTTTACCTGATGAACCCTGATATAATAGGCGAAAAATTACCCGATGAAAATTTCTACCAATAGGTATAAAATTATAAGCCTTGCAGCGGTGCTTATTATGCTCTTTCTGTGGAAGGGATTGGCGTTGTATTTCGATTCCGACTTTATTCTACCGCATCCGGAAAGGACATTGGTAAAAACCCTTAGCCTTTTTGGCGAGGGGCAATTCCTGCTTATTGTTGGTGCTACCGTGTTACGAGGTGTTTTGGGATTTGCTATTTCGTTGATTTTTGGTGTTGTTCTTGGGATTTTTGCGGGCGTTAGTCGCGATTTTAACGCTTTTTTAAAGCCCATTCTGGTGGTGTTGCGCTCAACCCCAGTAATTGCCATAATCCTGCTGGCACTTATTTGGCTTAACGCCAGCTCTGTTCCAATTTTTATTGCCATACTCACCATGTTTCCATTTATTTGCACCAATACCATTGATGGTATTAGGAGCGTTGATAAGCAGCTAGTTGAAATGGCTTGGGTTTACAAGGTTAGCAGGTTCCGTATTGCTAAGGAGGTGTATCTGCCTGCCATTATGCCCTTTATAATTAGTGGTGCATCAAGTGCAATGGGCATAGGTTGGCGTGCCATTATTATTGGCGAGGTGCTTAGTCAGCCGCGCTACGGAATAGGCACCGTAATGCAATCGGCGCAAACCTTTTTAAATGTTGATGCGGTAATTGCGTGGACTATTATTGCCGTGCTTTTAAGCTATGTTTTTGAGCGAATAATCAGGTTAGCAGAGAAACGAATAGTGGTATGGAGGGATTAGCGATGGGTTTACAGATAAATAATTTATGTAAGAGCTATGGTGATTTATTGCTGTTCAGCAATTTCAACATGGATTTTGCTGAGGGTAGTATTACCTGTATTTTGGGGCCATCGGGCGGCGGTAAAACCACTCTGCTTAATATGATTGCTGGGGTAGTAAAACCCGATTCGGGTAGCATGGAGGGTTTTAATAGCAAGGTTCTATCGTATATATTTCAGGATCCAAGACTTTTGCCTTGGAAAACGGTGCGGGGTAATATTGAATTTGTTTTGCCCCATAGTGAGCGTGAGGCGGCGGCGGCGAATAATCTTATTAAGCTGGTTGAGCTCGACGGATTTGCCGATTACTATCCCTCGCAACTTAGCGGCGGAATGCGTCAGCGAGTATCCATTGCCAGGGCTTTTGCTTACCCATCCGATTTAATTCTGATGGATGAGCCCCTAAAAGGGCTTGATGTGAAGTTGAAAATGAGCCTACTCCGCTCGTTTATAAAGATTTGGCAGGGCGATAGGCGCACCGTAATATTTGTTACCCACGACGTTGACGAGGCACTTATGCTAGGCGATAGCATTATTGTGCTGGGCAACCAGCCAGTTGCTATAAAGGCAAGGATAGGTATTGATATCAAAAAGCATTTGCGAGATATTGGATCAGACTATTTCCAAAACCTTAGGGCTGAGTTGCACAATGCGCTGAACGATTGATTTTCAGGCTTCTATCCAAAGGCTTATGAAGGGTAAAACGCATCAGCTAAAAATAGATGTATTTCAGGTATACCCTCGGAGGGTTGTATAAAACGTTGGGGATTTTGGTGCTACCTTACTATCAAAATAAAACTCATTTTGCTACGAGAATCTAATCTCGGGTAACCACCAAAACCCCCAATGTTAACCCCAATTATTCATTCGAATAATTGCTGTCTCCGACAGCGACTAAGTTTCACAACCAATTTTGTTACCCAAAATTGGGCTCAACTAGGTCGGGGTAACCCGCATAAGCATTCATCTTTAATAAATTTGATGAGTAATGCGGGTTAAATGCATGTTAGATGCAAGCCTTACTAGCCATAAATCTCATCAAGAATTTCTTGAATATCGTCTTGGCATGATCCGCATCCTGTGCCGGCTTCTGTCTCTTCGCCAACTTCTTCAACAGTTTTTAAGCCTTTAGCTTTAATGGCCTCAACTATTGTACTTTTATACACTTCCATGCAGTTGCAAATAATTTCATCTTTCATAATCGTCTCCTTTTTTAACAAAATATTTACGCTTTCATTAAATTTTCACATTTCCGTAGATGCTTAGGTAGAATATACTTTACAGTACCAATGCTTGCCATTATATAGTTTGTTTTTCGCTTTTCAAACTAAAGACACTTTACTCTTCTTTCACAACTCTAATTGTTGTTTCCAAATCTTGAGATTGAACCCGAATTAAATACACCCCTTTATTTAGGCTACTCAAATCAATAAATCCGTTTACCTGCTCAAGTTGAAGTAATAGCTTACCGGTTATTGAGTAAACCTCTGCTGCATCTATTTTAGCACCCTCAAGAATAAGACGATCAACCACAGGGTTGGGATAAACCCTAAGGGTGGAGATCAGGGGATTGTGAATGGCTGTTGAGATAGTGATAAACTCTTCAACATCCTCACCATTCACGGTAACTGTACTTTCAACCGTATCGTATTCAGGGGCGGTAACAACATAGGGATATTCTCCGTTGGGAAGTTCAATGGTGGCGATACCATCCTCATTGGGAACAAGGGTTTCTTGGTTTATTTCGATTTCTAAACCGGTTATCACGCTCTCCCATGGTTCAATAATAAAAGTTACGGTGTACAACGTCTCAAGCACAATATTTACTGTATTGTTACCATAAGCTACTGTGAAGTCTCCGCTGTAAACACTATACCCTTCGAGGGTAGCCGTGAAATTATATGAATTGGGGGGAAGCATGGCTGATGCTACCCCATTAGCGTTGGTGGTAAGAGCTTCATCCTGATTTTCTATTTCAATTTCAACGCCAGAAAGTAAGGTTTCGGCTTCATCTTGAACTATAAACGTTGTTTGAAAAGCACAGGAGGGCATAAAGTCAACTCTACCTAGCTCTGGATTATCCACTATGTGAACAACAACGGTTTCTATACTGGTAGAATCCTGTGTTTCCACGCCCCAGCAGTTATACATGGCCGTTTGGTTCACTGGGCCATTGTTGTATAAATCATAAAGCACACCTTCATTTCCGTTGTCCGAAAAAACGTTACCACCAGGGTTAAAGGTTGCTGCGGCTGAATCGCCCATGTTTACCTGGGGATAGCCAATGATGGTAATACCCCAGAGGTTTCCGCTGATAATATTTCCGGTAACCACTACCTGTTGATTAGCACCGGCATTGGAGGCTGTAAAATTGAGCCCACTGCCACCCACAGCGGGATTGTTCTCAATATTGTTGTTTGTTACCGTGTTGTATCTGATTGCGCCATTAATAGGGCTCCCAGTAAGGGTAATGCCATAGCGGTTTAGGTCAACAATATTGGAGTCGATCACCACATTTCCAGCAAGACCCAGTAGTGAGGAGTAGGCAATTCCACCAACTCGGGTATTTCCATTTCCGATAATGGTGTTGCCCACAATGTAGGTGGTGTCGCTATCACCTGAGGGGCCCATATTAATTTGGGGGCGGTTTGAGTTTTCGGTGGTATTGCCAAAAAAATAGTTATTACGAATAATGGCACGGCACGCCATATTGGAGGCCGATGAAATGGCACCCCGCTGGTTAAGGATGAAATTGCAATTGGTTACTTCGGCATTTCCCGAAATATCGATAGCTGCACTCGAGGTATACGACCCAGCAGAAGAACCCGATTTGTAAAAATTCTTATAGAATGTACTACCATCAATAGTAAAGGTGCCTGATTGCACTCGGACACCTCCACCGAAAGCGAATTTAGCATTTTTGATGTGGGTTACATGATCGGATAATAGCTTAAAACCCCTCCACCTGTTGGTTGTAGCGGTGGTATCAATAGAGGTAAATAGGGCTTGTACAGGCGCGTCAATAAGCAAAGTACCCTCGGATTCTATACCGGCCAGCTCATGAAAAAGCACGGTAACATCGTCAAAAATAGTTATAGAGTCGGCAGGTAATATGGTTAGCGTTGTGGTTACCTCGTAGTGGTCATCATTCCATATTACGGCACCCTCCGAATTGTTTACCAGCGAATCAAGATTCCAATTCACACCAGTACCGGGAGTAGAAAATTGTGCCTGAGCTAAAAAGCCAGCAAGCACAAGAAGCGTGAGAGTAAAAAGTTTTTTCATGGTTAGTTTTATTTAAGTGAAATGAAATAGTAATTGTAAAATAATCTTTTATAAGTAGCACTACTTCGACCGAAATGGGTGGCACAACTTGAACCGAAATGGGTGGCACACCTTCAACCGATTTATCCAGTAGCTAGCCATACAAATATAATCTATCTAATTTGAGTTTGCAACATTCAGTGTGCTTAGAATGATTTATACTTTACGCTATTCGTGTGCCATGCTTCGGGGCTTACAGCACTCTCGAAAAACAGAGGCTTATAGTTTATTGCGCTATGCTGCCTATGCTAGGCGATAGCATTATCCCCAATTATTCATCCGAATAATTGCTGTCTCCGACAGCGACTAAGTTTCGCAACCATTTTTGTTACCCAAAATTGGGCTCAACTAGGTGGGGGTAACCCGTATATGCATTCATCCTTAACAAAGTTGATGAATAATGCGGGTTATTGTGCTGGGAAACCAGCCGGTTGATATAAAGGCAAAGGTAAGTATTTATATCAAAAAGCATTTGCGAGATATTGGTTCAGAATACTTCCAAAACCTTAGGGGTGAGCTGCACAACGCTTTGAACGATTGATTTTCAGGTTTCTATTCAAAGGCTTATTAAGGGTAAATCGTATAAATAAAGAGGGAGAGAAGTTCTGCTTTATTGTGGTAACCGTTATAAAACGTTGAGGGTTTTGATGCTACCTTACTATCAAAATAAAACTCATTTTGCTACAAGAATCTAATCTCGGGTAACCACCAAAACCCCCAATGTTAACCCCAATTATTCATACGAATAATTGCTGTCTCCGACAGCGACTAAGTTTCACAACCAATTTTGTTACCCAAAATTGGGCTCAACTAGGTCGGGGTAACCCGCATAAGCATTCATCTTTAACAAATTTGATGAGTAATGCGGGTTAAATGCATGTTAGATGCAAGCCTTACTAGCCATTAATCTCATCAAGAATTTCTTGAATATCGTCTTGGCATGCTCCGCATCCTGTGCCAGCTTCTGTTTCGTCGCCAACTTCTTCAACAGTTTTTAAGCCTTTAGCTTTAATGGCCTCAACAATTGTACCTCTGTCCACTTGCATGCAGTTGCAAATAATTTCATCATCTTTCATAATTCTCTTTTTTAGGTTAGTTCGAAAATTTTCATGTCTTCTTCCACTGTTTTTATGGTTTGAACTCCGAAGAGTTCTTGAACAGTTTTTAACAGATTAGGCGTTAACCATGCAGGCAATGTTGGCCCTACATGAGTATTTTTAATTCCTAAATATAGTAGCGCAAGATGGACAATTATTGCTTTTTGTTCGTACCAAGCGATATTGAAAACAATAGGTAGCTTGTTAATATCATCTAAATTAAGAACCTCTTTTAGTTTTAAAGCCACAACTGCCCACGAGTAGCTGTCGTTACACTGCCCTGCGTCTAAAACTCTAGGTATGCCATTAATATCGCCTAGCTCTAATTTATTGTATCGATATTTAGCGCAACCCGATGTGAGTATAACGGTATTTTGGGGTAATTGTTTAGCAAATTCGGTATAATATTCACGTGTTTTTTGACGCGCATCGCAGCCCGACATCACCACCATTTTTTTAATGGCGCCTGAATTTACGGCATCAAGAATTTTATCGGCAAGCGCTAAAACCTGATTGTGAGCAAATCCAATGGTAATTTCTCCGTTCTCAATTTCTGTAGGTGGCTGACATGTTTTTGCCATCTCAATAATTTCAGAAAAATCTTTATGCCCATTGGGTAGAGTCTTCTCAATCTTTTTCCAACCTGGCATTCCTGTTGCTCCTGTTGTAAATATTCTATCGTTGTAGGTGGTAGCTTTACGTGGTGGAACTAGGCAGTTGGTGGTAAACAGAACAGGGCCATTAAAAGACTCGAACTCTTCTAGCTGACGATGCCATGCATTACCATAATTACCCACTAAATGTTTATACTTTTTAAGATTTGGGTAAGCGTTGGCTGGTAGCATCTCGGAGTGTGTGTATATATCAATTCCTTTACCCTCTGTTTGAATTAGGAGCTGCTCAAGGTCTTTTAAATCGTGACCGCTAATTAGTATTCCAGGGTTTTTTCCCACACCAATATTAACTTTTGTTATCTCTGGATTTCCAAAGGTCTCAGTATTAGCTTTATCGAGCAAAGCCATCACTTTTACTCCGTGTTCGCCTGTACTAACTACCCAGTTTAGGGCATCTTGCAGCTCAATAGGTTTGGTTATCATCACCAAACTCTCTTCCATAAAGTTGTAAATTTCTTGCTCTTCGAAACCTATGTTAAATGCATGCTCAGCATAGGCTGCCATTCCTTTAATTCCAAACAATACGTACTGTTTTAGTCCGCGAATATCTTCGTTACTGTCGTAGGTAAGCGTTCCTACCTTTTTGGCTTTTTCGTGAAATTCATCGTCGGTTTTGCCCGACCAGCTAATTGATGGATGAGTTTCTGTGATTTTTATTTTTGATTTTAGCTTATCGCGAAAATCATTACAGTCTCTAATTGCTTGCATTAACGACTCATCATCAAAATTTGCGTTGGTGATGGTCATAAACAAACAATTGGTAATGTGCTTGCTCTCAGCATTTGTGTCAATTCCTTGCTTTCGGGCCTCTATTGTTGCATACGAAAGCCCTTGACAAGCAAACATTAACAAATCCTGAATGTTTGAAGTTTGTCCGGTTTTACCGCAAACCCCCTTAATTGTACAGCCCGTGTTTTTGGCCGTTTCCTGACACTGATTACAAAACATAGTAGCAGATTTAGTTAATAATTATTTGTTACCCAATTAGTTAAGCGTAATAGTTATGCGGAGCTACTGCCTATTGTGTAGCTAGCATACTACCGGTGTGTTCCCTTTAATAGTTAAGCCTGATTAAGAACATTACAGGAGCGGTATAAAGCTAAATCCAATGCTCATCAAACTTTCTAAAAACGTTAATAAATTGATTTGTTCAGAGTTTTAATGAGACAAATATTGACTATTAATGGGTTTCCATACAATGTTAGTGAATGATAACAAACTTTGCAATTATTTTAATATTTTTTCTAATTTCAACATCTACCAAACATATATAGATTCTTTACAAAAGTAGGGAATGTCGTTCTGCCATGGTGTATAGTATACAGTTAACCTATAGCACTTTATTGTAGGTTATGACGGCTAAAAGTAAACCGCTTCAAAAATCGCTAAAGGCGTATTCGTGCCAACGCAAAGCCTTAAAGTATCGCCATTAATGGTGTAATTATCAACCAGGCTGAATACTTGCAGGAAAGCGCTTTCATCTACATCAACATCGGGGCAAATCATTAAAGTAACGGCTAAATTATCGTCAATTGAAATACCGTTTTCTTCGGTTAGCTTGTACTGTCCGTTGAAATGGTTACAGCCTGCAAACCCCGAAATACTACCATCATTTCTGAGTGTAAAATACTGCTCTCTTTCCTGATTTTCTGCCATTTGTACAGCATTACCATCTAATTCAATAAGTTTCCAGTATTTGTTTGCAATTTCGTTATCGCGCATTTCGTAAAATGTAGCTAATGGGGTTTGCCCTACGTTAAGGACTAGCTTTCCACTATCTACTCTGAAGTTGTTGGCTTTTTCAAGCACTTCTAAGACTTGGTTTTCCAGTGCCATTTCCGATTCTGGACAAGCCATAAGGGTAGTTCCCAGCTGGCTAAATTTAAGTTGATTTTCGTTTTCAATAGCATAACTACCTATTAAGCGATTACAACCAATAAAACCACTTACCCTGTTGTCCTCAGTTAAGTCTATGTAAATAGCAGGGGTTAAGGTTATTTGCTCACCATCGAGAACGCTTAGCTCCCACTTTTTTCGGATACTATTTTTATCTGCATCTTTTGCCTTGTTTCCTGTTCCGCAGCTGGCTAAAAGGGTTACTAGCATTATGCTTACTATCTGTTTCATGTGTTTATTTATTTATTTTCAAAGGAACACATGGAACATCCATGGAGTAGTCATTCTCCTGTGTGTTAACGTTGTTAACATGAATGTTTCATATGATTAGTTTTTAAATTTGAAATACCATAAATGGCTTACAATCTTGACAAATTTACCAATTATTCATTTGTATTTAGCTGTTGCACCAATTTAATCAAATTATTCATCCAAATTTTTTGAAGCTTCCAACAACGACTAAGCATCACAACCAATTTTGTTACCCAAAATTGGGTTCCACTAGGTGGGGTAGCCAGCATTTACACGCATCTTTAGTAAATTTGATGAATAATGCGGGTTAATCTGGACAATAGTGATACACTCGTACCACACTCTTGTTACAACACAAATCGGGAGTAAGGTAATAGATGTTTATTGAGTACAATTTCTAATCTTCGCAAGGTATTCTCGCTAGGGTGTGAGATAGGGCTGAATAGCCCTTTGCCAGATTTTGTATCCTTTCGCATTTATGTGTAGCATATCATCAAGGAAAATGGATTGGTTGGGCAATCCCGAATCATTGAGCATTGCATGCCAAATGTTAATATAGCTGGAGTTGGGTTTTGATTCCAGAAACTCTTGAATGCCCTTGTTACCTGCCATGAGCTTTTTGGCCAAATGCCATCGTGATGGACTTGGCTTCATAGAGACGTATGAGATTTTTACATCAGGAAAACTGATGGTGATTAAGTCGTAAAGTTTCACAAAACGCTGAACTACAAGGCTTACAGCGATGGTATCGCTCGATGCAAAATCATTTTCGCCACAGTAAATTACTATTTGTTTTGGGTTGTGTGGGAGAACCACATCCTCAAAATACCTAATCTGATCATCAAGGGTTGATCCGCCAAATCCTCTGTTGGTAATTGTGTATTCCGGAAATTGCTCCTGAACATCATGCCACATGGTAAAGGAGGAACTGCCAATGAAGAGAATGGCGTTTTGGTGTGGAGGATTTTCCTTGTCAATCTCCTTAAAACGGTTAATATCGTTGATAAACGGTTGACCAAAACTTGTAATAGTTACAAGGAGAAGTAGGAGTATAGCGTAAAATCTTTTTATCATACTGAAATAAATTTAGGTTACAAATCAATAGATTGATTTAAGCATGCCTCACTCGTTAAATATTTATTACTATCTCATTGGTAGCCCTGCTTAACTGGCTTACAAATACATCCCTAGAGATAACTGCACCACCTTGCCTATACAGGTTATCCTCTAATTCGAACCTAATGTCCTTACCGTTAATTAATATTGAGTTTGGGCTGTGCTCATTTCTCTTTACATTGTAGGTAAGATTTAAATATTTGCCAAGAAACTTTATTTGAGCTGCGAAGCCATCAAACGATTTTGGTAAAACGGGGTCAATAATGATGTTGCCATATTCAACCCGTAACCCAATAAGCCTTGATATTATAAGCCCAATATAAATTCCTGGTCCACTGGAGTAAACCCGCCAACCACCCCTAACGGTAAGGTTTCCTTTTTTTACCTCATCGTATCGTTCATCGGCATCGTATCGGCTTTTGAAAACCACATCGGAGCTGCTGTAGTAGCAATTCGATTGCCTAGCATCGCTGCAGGGAACGATAGTGTTATAGTCAACGGGAATTGCTTGTCGCAGAGCTTTAATAAATGCTTCGCCTTTTCCCATAATGGCAAGCGATTCGGCATACCGAATGTGCTCGTGCACATACATTAATCCTATTTCGCGACCAAAGAAGGTGCTAGTCTCGGCCCTTTGAAAAATTTCTGGAACTCCACCCTTGTACTTAATTGGGCGATTCATAAGCCGAACCCCATCGGGTCCCTTCAGATGTTTTTCTACTAAATTTTGATGAGCATCTGCCTGCTCCTTGTTGAATATTCCACTAATAATGCCACGGTTCATGGGTAAAACGCTGTAGCTAATATTGGTTTTTTTATCGCTTGGATGCAGAAGCACGCTTATTTCATTATCACTTTCTACTACGCCGTATCCTGCTACCACACCATTTTTAATTAGATGCTTATTGAAATCGGATTTTATTCTGTTGCAGATATCCTTTAGTTCCTTAGCCTTTTCTGTTTTTTCGGTTAGTTCATAAACATGTTGAACCTGCATAAATGCTTGAAAGTTCATCTCCACAGTCCAACTCGAAATAAGTTTGTGCGCCAACTCCTCGTTAACGGGTTGAAGCGAATCGTTCCAATCGCCTCCACCAAATGGGACTAATGCTGTTCCGGGTATGAATGATTCAATGATCATTTTAATCAACCTGTCAACATGCTCGGCAAGAGGAGTTTTTTCTGAGGACGATTTACCATTTTCTGAGAAGTATGGAAGTTCCTCGTTTAGAATATCAAAATCGCCTGAAGTTTTAATATAGCTACAAAGTCCCAGTAAACACCAATAGGCAATATCGCCGTGGGCTTCATTCGCTCGAATGTTAGTGTAGCTATCGAACATCCACCACTGTGGCCAGCCTCCATCGGGGTTTTGGTTTGAGAAGATTATGCGTAAAACCTGTTTAGCCTCTTCATGCTTTTCAAGACTCAATAGCAGGTCTATTGGCCCTTGCGAAACATCGCGAGTGCCCCAGGCTGCACCGCCAAACTGTTCAAGGCCGTAGGGTGTTAGGTAGTGGATAAGTGCGTTTAGCCCAAACCAGGGAATAATCTCTTGAATGGCAGCTACATCATCTTGTTTGCCTTGTAAATCGAGGTTTAAGCTAAGATTTTCCCATAGTAAAAGTGCCTCATTACAATCGGATTGCCACTGATTATCGGGATTGCCAATTGTGGTAAGATTAGTAGGAGCACATATCTCGCCAAGGAAACTCATGCAAAATTCGGAGGTTTTCTTAATCTCGAGGGTAAAGAGTCCACTTTGCTCAATATCGTAATAGGGTTTAAAATCAGCCTTGTTGCTTTGGATAGCAATTTTGAATTGGGCATTGGGGAATTTACCTGCAATCATACTATCAACCTTTGGTTTAGCAATGAATTCACTAGATGAAGAACCAGGTTTAATCCTCCAACCGTTTAGCTCATCGAGATGATGGGTAATTAGTATGTCCGTATTATCTCCGTTAAGTACCTTAAAGTCGAGGTTAACCTGAGGTGATGTTGGGGATGTCCATGTACGAACCTGAAAAACACGGTCGTCCGACTTGTATATCCAGCGGCAATGGTTAAGCCCCATCTCAAATGCCGAGGGCACTCCAAGCAGATAGTGTTGTCCTTTTATATTTACAAAAATGCGCTGTCCCGTTTCTGTTGCTGTGTTAAACTGGCTAGAGCACACTGATAGAAAGATGTTGAAATTGGTATTGCCCTGGGTTAAGTGCGAGTTGAAAACACCGTATGCAAAGGTATTGGTTGACATTATATTTTCGCTGGGCGTAAGCTTTAGGTTTGCCTGCATAATGTGGCCGTGCGGGCGATCAACCAAGACTTCCTTTCTGCGCAACACGATATGATTATTGTTACTGAAGAAGGAGAGTAGTTCGGTATCGGATTTCTCTGCGTGTCGTCGCTCTGAACCAAAGAATTGTGTTAACTCCTTATCGTTTAAATTATCAACGGGTAAAAACTTGGATGCATTGAAAAGGTTTTTTATGGGACTTAGCCAGTTTTGGTCTGGATTACTTTCGGGCTGATTTCCTTCAAATTCGGAAAATATTTTGGGAAGAGTTTTTAAATCGTCGGCTGAGGTTGCCTTGCTATGATTTGGAGTGTAGCTGGCAACAAAACTACTTCGATGTTCGCAACCCGAGCCCAATTTGAAGGGTTTTTCTTGAATGGCAACAATCGATGATTCTCCTGCATACTCACCTCCTAGTTCATTGGCCAGCAATCCTTCGGGAATTCCCGTTTCGCGGAATGTTTTTCCGTATAATTGCATCCCATCGGTACTGGCGGTTTTTGCCCCGTTGGGGCAAGCAATAATTAGACATGGATGAGCATTGGACTCTTTCAAATTCTGGCGGCAAACAACAACCGGGCCGTAGCTATTATGATTAAGAATAAGCCTTTCAATGTACTGGCTAATGTAGTATTCGTTTACCAAATCGTTACTCAGGGTTTTTAGCCCAACATCCTGAACATAAATTAGGTCGAGTTCGACCTCCTCATCGGATTTATTGGTTATCTCAATGCTCCATTGCCAGCTAAAACTTGTTGGCGACAGATTTAATGAACAGGTGTACTGAAGTCCGGACCATTCTCCCTTTGCAAGATATTTATCACCTTTAAGGGTAAACTTACTATTGCTTTGAGGACCAGTTAGCGCTGTAAAATCGATTGTAGAAGATTTTTTCCTTAGGTAGATATTTGCACCAAATTTTGAGAATACCGAAGCAACTTTGGCGCTAATCCTAATGGGGTCAACCTCAATGCTTCTAATCAATCCGCTGTTTAAAAAACTAATGGATAAGCCTATGGAATTTTGAATTTGCATTTACTCAATTTTTAGCGTTAGCGTTAATTCCTGATTGTGTTTATGGCCGTAATTTAGAATAAGTCGGTTAGAGATATAGCTAAGCGAAACGCCGATATTATCAATTAAAGCAAACTTTATTAGTGAAACGTTGACCCCCTCAAGTACCATTTCCCCTTTAAGGTCGCGATTGCCTTGTATGGTTAGCTGCACCTGGTCATTGTCTACATCAATTCCAAGAATATCGGAAGTGGAGTGAAGAATGCTGATTCCCTTTGCAAGTTCCATACAAATAGGACTTAAAACTGCATAAAGTGCAGGCCATAGCATTTCATCACCACTATACGGAATAGAAATTAAATCACCCGTTGCAGGATGCGTATAGCTAATCTTACCAAGCTGATCTTCGTTGAAGTAGTTGCCAATAAAAACGATGGCTCTCTTGTCGTTGGTAAACCTTTGCCTTACGGCAATGTTGTTGTTAGTGGTTGATGTTTGCCTCAGCTTACCGCCAAGCCTTTTTAGTATTGCCTCATAAACTGGTTTATGCCCTTCGGTGTCGAAACCCAACCAGGTACCGATATGAAGAACTTTGCCTTTGCCCAATTTTTTCTCAAAGCCACAGGCTATGCCCTTTAGGGTTCGGGCAATTATCTCTGCATCGGCAAGCGACTCGTCGGAATAAACCATCTGCGGATTTGCGCATTTAACATCCTTAAAGCCAAGGATATCTATTAGTGGAGAGTCAATTATCTCATGACCTGTGGGAGTAACCTGTAGGGCATTTCGAATAATATTGCAGGGATTCTGATTCATTTCCCTATGCGGAAGGTTCGGGAACAGAATAGCACTTCCGCCCAACTTTACGTAATCAATAACAGTTTGCTGGTCGTTTGCATTCATCTCATCAGTGCTAAAAACCCAAACTTGCTCGTATTTATTAAGCTCATCTCCGTTGGTTCGGGTTAAGTCGGCCATATCGTAATCAATATTTAGCAACTGAAGCACTTTAATCAGTCCATCGAAATATGCTGGTCGGCGAATGGTTGCAGGCACAAATTGTAGATTGCTAGCACCCACCTCGGGTCTTTCAAGTTCGGTTGCGTAGTAGGGGGGGTAGAAAAGAACGCACACCTCGGCCTTTCGCTTGGCATTAAGGATTAGATCCTCAGAAGTGTTAACAAGTTTACTCATCTTTTTAACCAAAGGGAAGGCGCTTGTGCGCTCACCATCGGCTGTTAGGGGGGTAAACCAGTAGAATGTATCGCCAGAGTAGCCCTTGCGAGGAGGGTTTTTACCCTGCGAAAACATGTAGTAGTTCCAACCCGTTAGCCCGTTTGCGATGCTGGCCTTGTAGAATAGTTCCATCTCTTTAGGATTTGGAACCACGTGGTACTCACGCGAACCACTTTGAAATTCGGCGGCAAAAAGAGGCTTCTTACCCTGCATTGCTCGGGTGATATCGTTGATTGCCCTATCGTCGTGCATGTTTCGGTACGAAACAAACTCGGGGATATGGTCAATTCCAAAAATTATCTCGCTTTTTTCACCGTAAAGATCTTCGTACATGGTTATGTTAAGGGGGAAATCGTAACCGTGGCCATAAATCCATCCTGGGAGATTGTGGAACAACGGAACGGTAACGCCTCTTTTCCTTACCATTTCGAAAAGCATTCGCAGGTAATCGCCATAGTATGTGCGCCAGAAGCAGTGCCATTCGTAGTCGCTACTCCTGTCGCCACTCGATTGGTAGGGAGTATGACCGTCGGGGGGAAGCTCCAAGTCGGTAAAATCATTGTAGTTCTGGTTCCAAAGCTTGTTGATCTCCTGAATTGAACCATACTTGGTTTTTAGGTAGGATATAAATCGGTTCTTAACCCCATCGCCATAGTCTGCCTGATGGGCAAGCCACGAGAATACGCCTATCTCGTTGCAGAGTTGCATCATGATTATAGGTCCACCCTTTGATAACTGGAGGCTACTTATCAATGGCATAATATTATCGTACCAAAGCCCAACCTTTTCCAGATAGATAGGGTTGAATAAATTTACCCCATCGCTCATTACCTTTTCGCCCTTGCGGTTACGCATCTTTACCTTGTCCTCGTATTTTTCCATAAACCAGTCGGGTAAGCCAGCACCCCGAAACTCGGCCAGGATAAAAGGACCAGGTTTTACTATGCATTTCAATCCATGGCTTTGGCAAAGTTGCAGCCAGCCGTTCAAATCCTTTTCGGGGCAGGTTGTTCCGTCAAAATCAAATACTCCTTCATCTGCTTCGTGCCAAGTCCAGGGAACGTATGTGCTAATGGTGTTTAGTCCAGCTTCCTTTGCAGCAACTATATGCTTCTCCCAAAGCTCCCGTTTGATTCTGAAGTATTGAATCTCTCCAGAGTTAAGAAACACCTTACGGTTGTTGAGGTAGAAATAATCTTCTTTAATGATAAATGACATATTTCGTATTTTTTTATGGCTTTATAGGATGAATTCTTTTTAATTCATACTGTCGCGCTCCAAATTTCTTTGTTTCAGTAATTCCTTAATCTCCAGCGATCGCTTTTCGGTAAGGGTGTACCTCAGGATAAAGAAAAGCGAAAATATACAGAGAAACAGAGGCAGTCCAATTTCCACAATACGCATTCTTAGCAGAGTATATGGACTTTGCTTTTTGAGAACTACAATCTTATCCTCAATCTCACTAAGGCTTTGGTCAACAGCAGATAAAGGTTCAGAAGCATCAATGCTGGCAAGCTTGCTATTAACCCATTCAATGTTCTCCATTAGCTCATCGTAGTGCTCTTTGCTCTTTTTGGTTTCAAGCGATTTTGTTTCCAAATGCATCAGTAGTTCAAATGCGTATACCCTAGCCTTTACTAGCTTTGTTTGCAGTGCTAAGGAGACAATCTTTTTATCTAAAACATCTATTTGCAAAGAATCGGTAGTTGATTTTAGATTGGGCAACTTGAACTTTAATCCTTCTAAACTTTTTACAGTGGATTCTGTAATCGTAGCTGCATTGGTTAAAATGGCTCTCTTTTCTCCCTGTAATTCAGATAGATTTTTTATTTCAAGTTTTTCCCATTTCTCCGATTCTTTTTTGAGATAGGTCAGATAACCCTTTGACTCCTCAAGTGCATCGGAATGCTGCGAGTTAATCCAGCTATAGGTGTCGCTATTATCAGGGATTAAGGTGCTTTCGTTTTGCCAGGATTGAACCTTACTGCGCATTTCCTTTATACTCCCTTGAATATCGTCAACCTTGGTAACCTGTGTTTGATCAAACATGGTAAAAACAATGAGTGCTCCCGCAACAAAGCTTGCCAGGGCGGTTCCCATTTTTATAAACCACCAGAATACGGAATAAAAGCTCCCCTCGGTACGATAACCCGTTTTTAAATCGTCCTCATCGCAAATATCACCAACCATCGAGGAGCCAAGGGTAAAAAAGAAAAGCATACCCGCCGAAAGCAGGATTGTTGGGATAATAATTAAATAGGGATACGATGGGTTGTAACATACAATTTTTGAAAGTTGTGCCGACGACATGAGGAGTATGGCAAGAACCAGGGTACTCCTTTTTCCAAGCTTTGGGCTTATCCAGTTAAGCGGAAAAACGGCTAGTAATCCTGTGATTGCCCAAACGGTTCCGTTAATGCCAAGCAGGTAGGCACCTGCCACTTTATCGCCGCCAAATATATAGAATATGGGAATATATGAACCCAGTAGGTTTACAAAGTTGAAACCCATGGCCAACGTAAAAATGGTCAGAGTTAGGAAGATAAAATTCTTGTTGCTGGCTGTGTTCTTCATGTCTTTCCAAAAGGGGGTCTTTTCTTGCTTCGACACCCTTACAAACCCGGGTTCACGAAGCTTGTAGGTCCACCAAAAGGAGAGGGGAATAATAATGGCGGCAACCATAATCGAAACGTAACGCATCCCATCGGCTTCGTTGCCTCCTGGCCCCTTAAAAATTTCCATGCTGGCAAGGGCAAAAAGCCAGGGAGTACTCATGGCAAAGAGGTTGCCCACAAAGCTCTTCGCACTAAAAAGTCTCGTACGCTCATGGGAGTCGGTGGTCATCTCCATTCCTAGTGCCCCATGGGGAATCTCGAATATGGTGCAGGCGGTGTAAAACAGAAGTAGAGTAAAAAGGATGTACGAAAGTTGAAACCATTGAAAACCAGCGTCGGAGGGAAACCATAGTCGCACCATATCTCCCTTTGGAATCCACCACATGAGTACGAAAGTTACTGCAACAAGAATACCTCCAATTAGCAGAAATGGGCGTCTACGTCCCCATCGGGTTCGGGTATTATCGGAGATATGACCAATTAGAGGATCGGAAACGGCATCCCACAAACGCGGAATTATCAGAATTACTCCAAGCCAAAAGGCGTTTAACCCTAAGCTGATGTTTCCCATTAATCCAACCAGCATTCCTGCTACATTAAAGAGAGCAATGGGAATAATCCCTCCGGCTCCATAGGCAGCGAGCTGCGAGAAACCAATTTTATCCTCTTTACTAGTTTTGTGCTTTACGATTGTTTCCTGTGCGTTCATAATGGGATCTCCAAAATTGGTTAGTAGTATATCACCACGTTTGCCGGAAATTCTTTTACTGCAATCTCATTCTTGCTAAATTCGCTGCTTTCAGCTCCGTTGATGTTAACACTGGATGGTAAATTCGACCCATTAAAATTTTTAATTATAATCCCATTTTCTGGTAAATTTACATCTCCATAAATGCTAAAGGTGTACCTGTTTTTCTCTTTTTTTACTGAGTATGAGATATCTCCGTAGTATGTTGGTAGTTTCTCTATTGACATTCCTGTGGGTGCATCAATCCAATCCTGATAAAGAGCAGCTGCCAGTACCAGGGTTTCGTTATACTCATTTTCGTAAACAAACATCGATCGAATGGCATTTATAAAATCGCTGCCAACCCAGGTGTGGGGCATATCGCCAATAAAACGGGGTGTTCTGTAATCGTTCCAAACCACCTCAGCCCAATGATACCAGCCCTGTGGCCTTCGGTCGTCAAGAAAATACTCTATTAGTTCATGTGCTCTTTGGGGTTGATCAAGAAAGATAAACGAACCAATTAGACGAACCTCGTAGGGTGTATAGTTTACCCACTCCCTTTTTCCGTCCCTCCTGTCCTTAAAAAATTCGTAGTACTGGTTAAATGTGTTGTAAACCTGAGGTTTTGGAAGATTATTGTACTCATTGCAGGGGGTAAGGGCAATGGTGGTTGATGTGGCATCAAAGTCGCCAAGTTCAACGCAACCTGGGATATAATCTATTCCTCTCGTTTTCATTGCCAGCTGTATTGAGCTGTACAGGTTCACTCTGAAACTGTCTCGTATTTCAGCTATTCTCTTGTATGCCTCGTTTTCGCCAAGAATTTCCTGAATTTCAGCAGCGTCTTTCAACCCTTTCATAATGAAGAAATTGTCCCAATACGAGTGCATGGGTTTTTCGGAGTAGCCCTCATGGCTAATGGACTCAGGCACTAACCCGTAGTATGCTCTGATGCTATCGTTACCATATCTGTAATGATTGGTTGATCGCTGTGCAATTAACGATTCAATGTAACGAACAGCATTAAGTACATTCTCGTTTTTCGATTGTAAAAAGGCTGTATCCTTGGTGAAATTGAAGTATTCGCGAATAAGGTAGATTAGCTGACCGTGGCTGTCGTGTTCAGGAACTGGGTCAGGACCCCTGAAATCGACCACGCAGGGTACTTTGCCGTTCTCAAACTGATGACTTGCATACCAATCGATAAAATCCTTTACCTCTTCCACAATGCCCGATTTTAAGAGAGCCGATGAGGTTAGCGAGCCATCGCGTATCCAGCTGCGCTCGTATGAGCGAGAGCCGGGTTGGATACCTGCCTTATCCCTGTTAACCAGGATGTAGTAGAGGTTCGATTTGTAGGTGTTTACAATTCTGTTGGCCGACTCGGGTAGGTTGAAACGAATATGGTTAACCTTCGCCTCCCAAAATCTATTGGCCTCATCAAATTCCTTGGCCACTTGCTGGTTTGTTAGTTGAGTGCTTGCCCCCAAATTCTTATAAAAAGGAACTACAACAAAGAATTCGGTCGACTCACCCGGTTCTAGGCTAATTGAATATTTTATCACACCGCTTGCCAATCCTTTTGTATCTGTTACATTTTTTAATGGAGATAAAATGCCGTTTTGAAGCAGGTCAACAATGTTTCCATTATCAAAACCGCTGGCATGGAATGACTCGTATTCTTTTAGGGATACAATCTCTTTTTCATCCACCCTAATTGTTTTCCCTGCCTCAATTTCATTAATTGTGGAAATTTTGGCTGCCCCTCCGGCCAAATTCAAGAACTGATAGTAAGGATTAACCTGATAGGGACAAATTAGTAAGTAAAACTCAAACTTCTTAGCCCGATTGGAGGTGTTTTTGAAGTAGTACCCTATGTTTAGCTTGGAACTTATATTTGCCTCTCCGTTTGCTGAGATTCCGGTGGTAAAACTCAAATCTTTCATACTCCACGAAACGGATGGGGTGAAGTTTAATTCCCCGTTTTCCTCTGGGAAACTCATGGATTGCGATGATTCGACGTTGTGCCAGTTGTAAAGTGAGTCCCCAATCTTTATCATGGGTTCAATGGAGAACAAGTTCTTGTCCACCTCAACCATCCCATCCTCGTTAATGAGGGCCTCCTTTACATCGTTGTTTACACCAGTTACTGTCCAGTACGATGCTTGCTGAGAGAAATAACGAGGAAAGTTGCCGGGGGAGGAGTTTTTGGAGCTATAAATTAAAAAATCATTCAGCGTTAATGAACTTTTTATATCAAGAAATTTAATTTCTTTTATTCCAAACCCATCAGTATTAGCGCCTTCTATAAGTTTAATTCTCAGGTACTTTGCTTCTGCTTCGGGAAGCCTGATGAAGCTAATATTGCTCAAGTTCGATCCAACCGAATATACTTTTTCCCACTTCTCAGCATCGTTAGATAGATGAATTTCGAAACTTTTGGCTTGATGGTCGCTAAACCAATTTATTTGCAAACCGCCAAACTCCCTGCGAGTTGTGAAGTCAAAAAGCAGGCTCTGATCTGTTACACCCTGGCTAAGCCAGAACGTTTCGCTGTCACCATCCAACATTTTATCGGCGTTGCATTTTTTGAAAGTCGATGATGGGTTAATCAATGGCAAAGGATAAGATTCTGTTTCGGGTTTAAGGGGCTCAAACCTTAAATCGTCAATCCAAACGGTGCCTTTCCCTCCAACAAATGAGGCAACAGTAAACTCAATACGATCCACACGTTTTAATTCTCTACTTTCAGTCGGTCCCCAGGCAAAGCTGATGTGCCTTTTCTTTATTCTGATTTTAGTCCACTCTTGTGGAAAATCGTAATTCCGATTGTTTACCCACCAAACGTTATCGCCTGAGCTATCAATAAACTTGATTTCAAAATTATTTGCGGGCGATTCAGCCTTAATCCAGAATGTGAACTCGTAGTTTTCGGGCAAGTCGATTGCAAACCATTTTTGAATACCCCCATAACCCGTTCCCTTAGTAAAATCGTAATCGAGCTGGACTGCCTGCCCTTCAATTCCTTTTTTGCTCGCTAATCTTAAATCAACGCCATCGGACTTGATAAATTCCCAACCCCCCTTGGTCTCAAAACCATCGAGTTGGATGCTTTGAGCAAAGGTAAATTTGATGGGTAAAAGCAAAAAAACTGTAATTACAACTATCCTGAAACGAATACTGCTCATTGTTGAAATTTTAAAAATACGAATTTTGGGTTACTCTAAATGCTCATATCCAAGCCTGTTTAACCCTTTCTGGATAATTGGATCTTTCATTACGTAATCCCAAACTAGCCCTGTTCTGAAATTCTCTATCATTATTAGCATTGGGCCTTGAGCAATGCCAACAAAATCGTCGTTTACCCAGTTAGCTGTTTGGTTGAATGCATCATAAAATCCATATTTTCCCCAAATCTTATGGCCGTTTATATCAATAATCGACTTTATGGTGGGGAGAACAATCTCAGGAGCAAACGGAAGCGACGAAAGCGAAGCATAGGGAGCAATGGTTCCGTCATCAAAGTAGTTGTAGTTGGGTCCACTTGTTCCACGTCCGGCGTACCCCAAAAACTGCTTATCATTAAAATTCACTATTAACCGACTAAATTTTTATTTTCATTAATTCTGTTCTTTAATGCCTATGAACTGGACATAGATTATTTAATTCAATAATAGACCCCTCCCCAATTTATAGTCATTTGATCTGGAGGATC